>Ga0070741_10004703_pt1 | contig 31562 bp, 25 predicted proteins | sample Coa_R1_4_FD_66440 | JGI IMG/M metagenome (GOLD analysis project Ga0070741, IMG submission 66440) | Surface soil microbial communities from Centralia Pennsylvania, which are recovering from an underground coalmine fire - Coalmine... | ecosystem: Environmental > Terrestrial > Soil > Unclassified ... | reverse complement strand
AGTTCATTTCCGTGAAGGAGAAATCCGCCGTCGCCGGTGAAGGCGATCACGGGCTCGCCCGGGCGCGCCAGGGCTGCCGCGATGGCGGCAGGGACCGCGTAGCCCATCGTCGCGTGCCCGTTGGACATCAAGAATCCCCGCGGGCGAGAGGCCCGCCATCCCCACGTTGCAGCGAACATGTGCGCGCCCGCATCCACCGTCACCGTGGTCCCCTCGGGCGCCACCGCCTGAACCGAGGCCACGACTTCCATCGCGGTCAGGAACTCGGGAGAACCTATCCGCAAAGCCTCAAATAGGCGCGCGCGTCGCGCCGCAACTTCTGCGTGCGACCACGTCGACTCGCTGCCTCTGAGTTCGGCAGCGAGCGCTTTTAGCATGGGCGAGAGATCGCCGACCAGGACGTGCTGTGGGCTATATCCCGGGACGTGCTCTGTATGCCGCCTCAAAGCGACCACCGGTGCGCCCACCGCCCACGGAGCGGGCAAAAGCTCGACGGGGTCGAGTCCAATGGCGAGGATTACGTCGGCCTCGTCGAGCAGCGGCCGTTCGAGCGCTGCGTTGGTCAGAATGCCGCACCAGAGCGGATGGTCCTCCGGGAAAGCGCCTTTCGCCTTGTAGGTGCTGAGCGCAGGCCCACCCACGCGCTCGACCGCTCTCACGAGATCATCCTGCGACGCCTCGAGGGCCTCATCTCCGATCAGCACGATGGGACGGCGCGCAGCCGCCAGGCGGGTTGTCAGCGGAGACCGCTCGGGGAGAGCAGGGTCCTCCGACGGCTGCAGAGAGAACCCGACGTCGATGTCTTGCGCGGGCGCTAGCGCGGCGTCGCGCGGCAGTTCCAGATGCACCGGCCCGCGAGGTGGTGTCGTTGCCATCGTCAGGGCCCGCTCCAGCAACGCGGCAGCGCAATCGGGCGTTAGCTCGGCTTGCCATTTCGCAACAGGCGCAAGCAGCGCTATGTGATCGAGCTCCTGGTGGCCTGTGCTGTCGCGCTCCGCGCCGCCGAACCGATCGCTGATCACGATGACAGAGCTCTGGTCAAGCAGCGCGTGGGCGAGGCCATTCACGACGCTTGAGACACCCGGTCCGAGACCAACGAGCACCACTGCGGGCCTGCCGGTGAGATCGGCGTAAGTGGCCGCCATCAGCGCCGCGCCACCTTCGGACCGGGTCAACAACACAGCGACACCAAGCCGTTCTAAGGCGTCAATCACCTCTAGGTTGCTGCCGCCACCCGGGAAAGCGAACACGCGATCGGCTGCCCGCTCGACGATCGTGGTCGCCACCAGTTCGGCGATTGTCCCGCCAGTCACCTCCACACGATGGCGGGCGTTCACGCCGTTAGAGCCAGTTGTCTGCGGGTTGTTGTTGTATGAATGTGTTGGCGATGTCGATGCGGCGGGCGAACCACACGTCGCCGAGGGATTGGGCGTAGTCGATGAATCTGGCGAGGGCGTCCGCCCGGCCTGGGTTGCCGGTGATCCGTGGGTGCAGCCCGACCGACATCATCCGGGGGGTGTCGTCGCCGTCGTTTCGCAGGCGATCGAGGTTCGCCTTGGCCATCTCATAGAAATGCTCGGGGCTGGCGAAGCCCTGCGCCACGACGTAGCGGGCGTCGTTTACCACCAGCCCGTAGGGCACCACCAAGTGCGCGCGGCCCAGCACCCGCGTCCAGTAGGGGAGGTCGTCGTTATAACAGTCAGAGTCATAGACGAACCCGCCTTCTTCGACCACCAGCTCGCGGGTGTTTACCCCCATCTCGCGGCAGTACCACCCCACAGGCCGCGACCCAGTGGTGCGCGTGATCGACTCAACCGCGCGGCGGATCGCTTCTCGCTCCTCATCGCGGGTCATCTCGAAATGGTTGCTCCAGCGATACCCATGACCGGCCGCCTCATCACCGCGGCGCGCGAGCTTCTCAGCCGCCGCGGGATTGCGCTCAAGCGCCACCGCCGCCGCGAACCACGTCACCGGGATCCCCGCCGCGTCAAATACCCGCAAAATCCGCCAAATCCCCGCCCGCGCCCCATACTCATACATCGACTCCACCGCAAGATCACGCTGACCCTCCAGCGCGAACGGCAACTCGTAGAGGATGTCGTTGACGCCGTCGCCCATCGCGAACGTCTTCTCGGACCCCTCCTCGTAATTGATCACGATCTGCACCGCGACCCGCGCCTCACCCTCCCAACGCACCCGCGGTGGATGCTCGCCATAACCCACCAACTCACGCCGCGGACCCTCCACCGGAAAATCTCGACTCTGAAAAAACTGCGGATCGAAATTCATCATCAGCCCGCCGGCTTCAGTCAAGGCCGGCCAGCGAACGAGCGCCGTCAGCCACGATCAGCTGACCCGTCACATACTCGGACTCCGCACTGGCAAGGAAGGCATAGAGATAGGCGATGTCCTCTGCCTGCCCGACCCGATGGCGCAGCGGTACCTTCGGCGCGACGGCCGCCACCCCCTCGGGACCGAGTGAGTTGACCGGGTCAAGTGCCTGGGGTGTCTCGATCACCCCGGGCGCGACGGCGTTGGCTGTGATCCCGTCTGGCCCGTAGTCGACGGCCAGGTTCTGGACAAGACCCACGATCGCGGCCTTGGCAGCCGCGTAATGGGGATGCTGCGGCCAGGCGGACACGGTTCCGGCCACTGAGGACGTCGCGATCAGACGCCCGAAACCGGCCCGGCGCATGTGCGGCAGGACGGCTCGAAACACGCGCCACACACCCGTCAGGTCGACATCCAGCGTCGCATACCAGGCGTCATCGTCGAGCTGCTCGAGCGGCACCGTACGCGCGATGCCGGCGTTTGCGACCGCGATGTCCACTCGACCCAGCTCTGAAACGCACTGCTGCACCAGAGCGTCGACCTGGTCGGGATCTCGCACGTCGACGGGAACCACCACGGCGCAACGGCCGGCTGCCTCCACCGCTTCGCGTACGGGCTCTACATCGTGCGGGTCACCTGGGTAGAAGCCCAGGACGACGTCTGCACCGGCCTGAGCAAATACGCGGGCGGTTGCCGCCCCGATACCAGACGCCGCGCCCGTTATGACGGCGGCCCTGTCGGTCAGTTCAAACATCGCACCCCTTCCGCGCTTGGTTTGCCATCACAGCATCACGTCGCCTCCGTTGGGACCCAGCGTCTGGCCGACGTAATAGGAGGAGTCGTCCGAGGCGAGGAAGACTGCGGTGGGGGCTACCTCGTGGACTTCGCCGAAGCGGCTCATGGGAAGCTCAGAGAGCTTTTTGTTGGCCCACTCCTCGGTCTCCTCAGCCATCATTTCGGTCAGAATCGGCCCGGGGGCAATGGCGTTGACGTGTACCCCTCTGCTTGACACCTCCCGCGCCAGCGCCTTGGTGAAGCCGATGATGCCGGCCTTGCTGGCGCTGTAGTGGACCATCTCGGTTCCGCCGATCTGGCCCAACTGGGAGGCGACATTGATGATCTTGCCGTAGCCCCGTTCGAGCATGCGGGGAATCACCATCCTCGTACAGAGAAAGCAGCCGCGAAGGTTGACGTTCACGACGCGATCCCACTCCTGTGGAGTCAACTCGTGGAAGAAAACCTGCCCGAAGGTGCCGGCATTGTTGACCAGAATGTCGATATCGCCGAATTCCTCCTGGGCGCGCTGGACCATCGCCCGCACGTCGGCTTCGTCGCTGACGTCCGTATGTACGTGCAACCCGCGACGCCCCGACGTTTCAATTGCCTCCAGGACCGGCGCCGCTGTGTCTTCGCCGAGGACATCGGCGATCACCACGTCCGCCCCTTCGGCGGCAAAAGCAGTTGCGATCGCACCCCCGATGCCCCTGGCACCACCGGTGACGATCGCCACGCGATCGCGCAACTTGTTCACTTTGCTCGTTTCCTCCCTGGCGCGGCGACCACTACGCCGCTGCCGCCGCGGAATTGCTCTTTGACCATTCGCAAAGAATCTGCTCAGAGGCGGCTATATCGAAGCGATTGCGCATGAGCAGCATCGACGCGTCGTGCTGCTCGCGATCGTCGCTGGCGACGCAATCGTGCGCGATCACGACGTAGTAATCGTTGAACATCGCGTCGCGGGCGGTCGACTCGACGCAGCCCTCGGTGGTGCAACCCGCCACGATGGCAGTCTGAATGCCGTTGCTGCGAAGCAGCATGTCGAGATTGGTGCCCCAGAAAGCGCTTGACCGGTACTTCTGGACGACGAGGTCGCCGTGCTCGACGGTCAGCTCCGGAATGAGCTTCTGACCCTCCGAGCCCTCCTCGGTGTAGCCGATCGGCTCCCCCTCTGCCTCCGAGAGATGCATTCGCATGTTGAAGCGGATCTGCGCCGGAGACTCACTCGCGCGGCCCGGCAGGACGGTCATCAACACGTAAACGACCAATACTTTGGCGGCGCGCGCACCCTCGACCAGGTGTGCGAGTCGCGGAATCATCTCGGGGTACATGGAGAGTGAAACCCCCAGCCGTTCGAACGCGCCGCCGGGCTTGCAGAAGTCACGCTGCATGTCCACCACGACCAAGGCGGCGTGGCGTGGGTCAACCAGCTCAGCGAGCTCGGTGAAGACCTGCTTCCCGTTGACCTCAATCACGCCGGCGTGGCGTGGATCGGACCTGACGCAAGATGGCCCTCGGCCAAGTCCTCCTCGTCCTCAGCCAGCACTCGGCCGACCGCCGCGAGCTTCTCAGGCGAGCGAGACCGGAAGTAGTAGTACACGACACCGCCGGCCACCACCCAGCCCAGGACAATCCAGAAGACGAGGTTGTAGGGGTAAGCCTGACCCGTTGGCTTGACCGTGTTCCACAGCGGATAGGCGAGCGCGACTATGCCAACTATCGGGGCCACGATGTGCTTGAAGATGTTGCGCTCCGAGTCGCGCCAGAAGTAGCGGATAAGCGCGACGTTCCCGAGCATGTAGACGAGGATTACGGCGACCGTCCCCAACGATCCGGTCCAACCGTAGACGTCGGTGAGGCTTGAGCCGAGCCAAGCGCTGAGCCCGAGGCCGGCTCCGATCGAGAGAGCAGTGACAGCGTAGATCGCGGTGTAGGGCGAGTGGAACCGCTTGTGGACGCTTCCGAATACGCCGGGCAAAACCTTGTCACGTCCCATGGAGAAAATCACCCGGACGGTGGCGTTCTGCACGGCCAGGAAGCAGGAAAATAGTCCGAAAACGGCGGCGATGTCGATGATGTTGGTCATCCAGCTCGCATAGCGGTGCGCCAGCGTGGGGAACGGCGTTGGATCGGCCAGGAAGGCATTAAGCCCGTGCTGGGTGTTGAGGTGGGAACCGGCCGCCAGGGCGTACATCTCAAACACATAGAAGACGCCGATGATCACGGTCGCGCCTATGACGGCTAGCGGTATGGCGCGACGCGGGTTGCGGGTCTCCTCGCCGAGCACCGCAGCCGACTCGAATCCGACGAAGGAAAGGATTCCGAACACGGCGCCAAGCCCGACGCCGCCGACCCCCTTTGAGGACGCGCCGGGGGTGAAGTAGTGCAGGGTGTTGCCGTGGCCGGCATTGGCGATCGCTATGACCGCCAGCACAGAAAACACAAGGATCTCGAGCCCGAGCAGCGTAAGGTCCACGCGGACTGATGCTTTGATCGACCTGTACGACAGCCCAAGCACGAGGCTCATCAGGGCGAGGCTCAGGATCCACCACGCAATATCGACGCTATGGCTGGCCAAAAAGTCGTGGAGAAAGATGCCGTTAGCGGTAAAGAGCCCAATCGCAAACATGATGAAGGCGGCGAAGTAAAGCCACCCCGTGTAGAAACCGGCACCGCCGCCGAGGGCATGACTGCAGTAGTTGTAGAAGAGCCCGCTTGAAGGAAGCCGCCGTGAGAACTGGACCACCGTGTTGGCGACGAAGAGGGTCCCCACGAATGCGACGAGGAACGACAGCGGCAGCGCTCCCTGGGAGTTCGGTCCTGCGGCTGGAGCATTGAGGATCACGGCTATCACCGGCGCCATTAGCGCAGCCGAAAGCGCGAAGCAGTTAGGAAGTGACAGCTGGCCTTTCTGAAGCCGCTGTGGTTTGGTTGCGGTGGTATCCCCGCTTACCGCCGGTTGAGTCGCCATCTGCGTCCTCCCTCGGGATGCACCAGCTCAGGTCCCTTTGTTGTCGGTGCGCGAGCGCGCCCCGCGCTCCCAGATTTCCCGGCTCATCTTATAAACGTCTGACTTATCTGTCCACTTTCGTTTTTGACCGCGCTACCTGCATTCCTGCGTAGCTCGGAGCCCTCGTAGGTCAGGATCTCGTAGAGCTCCGGTCGGCGATCCGCCACCAATGGATAGCTGCGGTCGTCTCTGCGATCGCGCAGTCGTGAGACCCAGTCGAGCTCCAGATCGGAGACCGCCAGGCCCTCGTCGTCTCCCAGGCGGACGCACATCCCGCCAAGTGGGTCTACCACACAGCTTCCCCCTCGGAAGGTGAAGGGGCCGACCGCGCCGCACTGGTTGGCGCACAGCACATAGAAGACGTTTTCGACCGCGCGCGCTGGAACGACGTTTGCCATTACGAATCCTCGCTTGGCCTCCCATGCCATCGGGACCACGAGCGCACGGGCACCAAGGAGGTTGACCGCGCGTGCGGGCTCGGGGAACGCGAGGTCGTAGCAACACGCCACGCCGATTCCGCGCTGGTCAACCACGAACCTATCGCCACGGTGAAAGACAGCGCGTTCGACGGCGTCCATGTGCGTCTTGGCATAGGTGATTCGAGACCCGGTTGGTAGCTGCATGATCACAGCGTTGCGCAGAGCGCCGTCGACCCGCTCCGGAGCCCCGTACACCAACGTCAGGTCATGGCGTGAACTGGCGGCGGCAAGCTTATCCACAGCATCCGCCACCTCGCGCATCAGCTGAGGTGTGTAGGCACCAGCGTCGAGCAGGTAGCCACTCAGACTGAGTTCCGGAAAGCAGACAACCTCGGCATCGGCACGGGCAGCATCGGCCACCATGGCCCGCATCGTGTCCAGGTTGGCTCTGACGTTCCCCAGCTGCGCCCCAAACTGCCCAAGTGCCACGCGCATCAGACCAGCTTTGGACCGCGGTGCCTCAGGACCGCAATGGGATCGCCACAGGGCGAATAGGACAGCCGGTGGCACCCCGCAGCTTGAGCGGTAAAGCCATCAACGCGAACTCGTAAACCTTCTCCGCGGCGATCTCCTCGAGGTCGAGTACCTCGATGATCTGGGCCCCCGCCGTGGCGAACATGTAACAGTGGACGGGCACGAATGAGTTCGGTTCCTCATGTGGTGCGACATCCATACTCACCGCGTCCGTTCCGATGCACATGGCGCCGGCGTCCTCGCACAGGTACCTGGCGCCCGCGAGCCCCAGTCCCGGGTTGTCAGGGATGTAGGTATCGAAGTCCGGCCAGCACGTCATCCGGCCGGTGCGCAACAGCACCACGTCGTGGGGGCGCAGCTCGCATCCTTGCTCTCGGGCGGCCGCACGCAGGTCATCGGGGGTGATCACGTGGCCTGCAGGCAGGCAGGTGACGCCGTGTAGTCCCGCGATGTCGAGCAGCACCGCCCGCGCGATGATGGGTGGATATTTCTCGGCGCCACCCTTCAGCCATACCCGGCTGCCGAGATCCTTGTCCGCGGTCCAGCCGTTCCAAAACATGCCGAAGTAGCCCAGGTGGTTCAAGGTGTCCAGATGAGTCCCGGTGTGGATGTACATGTGGATCGAATCCCCGCAGTAGCTGTACTTCTCGTGCACCGGTGGACCTGCGCCGGAGAGGTTGTCGTTGACGGATCCCTGGGGTGTATGGGTCATCCAGATCTCGTACTTCGGGTCATGCGCAGCCGTCCATGAGGGCATGCCGAAGAAGTATTCGATGCCCAGATCGAACAGGTTCGACCCATCGAGGTGCTCGAGAACCGCTCGGCGTGAATCAGGCGTGATCCAGTTCATCCGCCCGATTTCGTCGTCGGGGCCCCACGGACTCTTCGAGACCTTCACGCCGTCACGCTCGAGCAGCGCCTCGTATGCGTGCGCTGCTTGCTGCGACTCCCCGCTCGACGCCTCGGTGCGCGGCTGGGCAGGATCAACTCGATCCACGGCCAAGGGCGTCTTATACCACTAGCGCCGCGTGATGTCGATGTCTGACATTGGAGGCCAGCGACCTATGCGGGTCCAGAGCCCTCGCCAGAGGCGTAGCTCGCGAAGCGGTTGCGCACGCGCGTGGGGTCGACGAACGGGCTTGGACCGGGCCATGTCGGTTCATCGATCCTGGCGAGCACCACGCCGGGGCGAGGAATCGCGCGGATTGCCTTGGCCACCTCTGGTCGGGAGGTCGCGCGCTCTAGCGATACAGCCGGCAGACCCGAGAGGACCGAAGCCAGCGCGTCAGACGCGATTAGTTCCTGGCCTCCAGTGATCGAATAGCGTCCATCGTCGAGGACCAAGACGATGAGGTTCCCGGGTCGCAGCCCGCTGAGCGACCACAGGGAACCGGCGCCCATCAGTAGATCCCCGTCGCCCACCACTGCCACGACCTCGCGATCGCGCCGCGCCTCGGCTACGCCGAGGGACACGGCCAGCCCACACCCCATAGCTCCCCCCAGGTAGAGATGCGGGCCGTCGTCGCTCGCCAGGCGTAGCGCCGAGGTGGCGGTTCCGAGCGAGGAGACGAACAGCGCCCCCGGCGTCTCGTCGAGTGCTCCGGCTACAGCCTCAGCTGGCTTCACGGCCTCCTCCCAGTGACGCGTCGAGCACCACGGCTGCGCAAGTGCCTGTGCTGAATGCCAGTTCCAAAGCTCCGGCCGCCGTCGCGCCCGCCCGCTCCGGATCGGTGACCGGGAAGGCCTGAATCTCGAGGGCGGAGAGGAGCGCGGGCGTGGCTCGTCCCATGGGGACCTGCGAGGGGTTGCGCTCGCCCAGAGTGCCTCGCATCGACAGGATGATGGGAACCCCGATCCCATACGGAACGCAAAGGGAGCCGACGGCGTTCAAGCAATTGCCCAGCCCAGAGCACTGCATAAGCACCATTGCTCGACTTCCGGCGAGAAGGTGTCCGCACGCGTAGGCGACGCACTCCTCCTCGCGGGTGAGCGTGCGCACCTCCGGCTCCGCTCCCGCAAGCGCCTCGACGATGCCACGAAGCCGGGCGTCGGGGACATACGCAACCGCGCCGACGTCCGCGCCTCGGATCGCCGTGGCGATGTCCGCCTGCCAATCGAGCACCGGGACCCGCGTCGGAGCAGCGACGGGCGCATGGTCGCTGCTCATGGCTGGTCGTCGCCCCAAATCGCCCGCGGCCCCAAGCGCTCGCCGGTCAGAGCTTCAACACGAAGGGATCCTGGACCTCTTCGCCGAGCTCGCACCAGACGCTCTTTGTCTGGAGGTACTCGCCGATCGCTTCGATCCCGTTCGCGCGACCGATGCCGCTCTGCTTATAGCCGCCAAAAGGCGAGTTGAAGGCCAGCGCCCGATAGGTGTTGATCCAAACCGTCCCGGCCTGAAGCCGCCTCGCCATCCGGTGCGCTCGCTTTATGTCGCGCGTCCAGACTCCCGCAGCGAGCCCGTAGGGGCTCGAGTTAGCAAGCGTGACGGCCTCCTCCTCGTCCTCGAAGGGGATCACGGCGAGTACGGGACCAAAGATCTCCTGCTGAGAAACGTCGGCATCGTTGCCGACTCCGGCGACTACCGTGGGTTCATAGAACAGCCCGTCCGGAAGGCTCGGGATGGAGGCCCGACGGCCACCCACCAGGATCTGCGCTCCAGCCCCACGCGCGGCATCTACCGTCGACTCGATGCGCTTTAGCTGCTGCGCTGTCGCGATCGGGCCCATCTGTGTTTCTTTATCCATGGGGTCGCCCAGCCTGATCGCCTCGGCCCGTTCGCAGAGCCGAGTAAGGAGTTCGTCGTATACCTGGCGCGCGACGAGCAGTCGCGACCCAGCTACGCAGGTCTGGCCACCCGCGGCGAAGATACCCGCCAGCACGCCCGCCTCCGCCGCGTCGAGCGACGCATCTGCAAAGACGATGTTGGGGCTTTTGCCGCCAAGCTCGAGCGTGTAGCGCCCCAGTCGCGCGCCGACTGACTGGGCGATCGCGCGGGCCGTGGCGGTCCCCCCGGTGAATGCCACCTTTGCGACCTCCGGGTGCTCAACGAGCGCTGCGCCGGCGGCCTGACCCCCCGTAACCACGTTGATGATCCCGGGTGGAATGCCCGCCTGCTCAGCGAGGATCGCAATGTCCAGGATCGACGCCGGGGTGAATTCGGACGGCTTGATCACCACCGCGTTGCCCGCTGCCAGCGCGGGCGCAATGCTCATCACCGTGAGAAACAGAGGCGAGTTCCATGGGGTGATGACCCCGATCACGCCGAGGGGCTCGCGAAGCGTGTAGTTGAGGACGCTCTGTCGATCGAGTGGGATCACCCGGCCTTCCACCTTGTCGGCAAGCCCACCGAAGAAATAGAGCCACTCAGCGATCATCTTCGCCTGCCCGGCCATCTCTCGGAAGAGCTTCCCGTTCTGGCGAGTCTCCACCGCCGCCAAGCGATCCGCGTGCTCGGCGATCAGATCGCCGAAGCGCATGAGCAGCCTTCCGCGCCGTGTGGGCGAAAGGTCTTGCCAGTCGGCACTCGCGAAGGCCCGACCCGCTGCCGCCACAGCGTGATCGACATCCTCAGAACCAGCGTCTGCGAACTCCGCCCACGGCTGAGCCGTTGTGGGATTGATAGAGGCATACCGCTTGCCCGACGCGGCCGCGATGCGGGACCCCTCGATGTGTAGTCCGAACACAGGAGTCCCCCCGCCATGCTCGAGTGCAGCCCAGCTGAACTCGGCGTGCAGCCGACGGTCTGAACTTAGGACAGAGGTCATCCTCGCGAGCAAGGATATATGTCAGGCTTTGACGTCTCTTGTCACCATGCGCTCGCCATGCCTCGTTCCTCTGAAATGAAGGAGGCGGCCTCCGGGTCTCGTGGGCCGCGGCTCGGTGGTGACGATCAGGCCGAGTGGCTGCGGCGAGATCGAGAAAGCGTCGGCCAGTCGCCCTATCCGGCGCCGCTTGTGATCGAGCGCAGGAGCGGCTGTGAGCTGTGGGATCTGGCGGGGACGCGGTATCTCGACTTCGAGTCCGGTCAGTTCTGCATGAGCACGGGTCACTCCCATCCCGCGGTCGCGGCGGCCTTGCGAGAGCAGTCCGGGGAACTGATGCAGATCGGAAACCGCTTCACGAACCGCCCGCGGATCCGTCTTGCCGAGCGGCTCGCGGACATCTCGGGGCTGCCGCAGCCAAGAACCTTCTTTTGCAGCACGGGCTCCGAGGCCAACGAGACCGCGCTGCGCATCGCCAAGTTGACCACCGGGCGGTTCGAGGTGATCTCGGTTGCGCGCGGGTACCACGGCCGCAGCTCCGCCGTTTTCGGGCTGTCCTCTTCCGCTCGGCATATGCGCCGCGGCTACGGACCGTCCGTACCGGGGATGGGCTACGTGGCCCCGCCGTACTCCTACCGCTGTCCCTTTGGCTGCGGGGCCGAGTGTGACGCCGGCTGCTGGCGCTACTCGGTGGGGATGCTCGAGCGCTCCACCGCCGGAGAGCCCGCGGCGGTCATCATCGAGTTCGTGCTGGGCGGCGGGGGTGTGATTCCGGGCTCTCGAGCATGGGCCCAGGCAATCCGAAACTGGTGTGACGAACAAGGAGCGCTGCTGATCGCGGATGAAGCCCTGACGGGTATCGGTCGCACCGGGTCGTGGTTTGCGTTCGAGCATTTCGGCGTGCAGCCGGACATCGTCGTCACGTCGAAGGCGCTCGGCGGGGGCGTTCCCGCCGCGGCGGTGATCGCTTCGCGCCGGGTGGCAGACGCAGCAATCGAGCGCGGGTTCATCCAGGCGGCCTCACATCAGGGGGACCCTTATCAATGCGCGGCTGCGTTGGCGAACATCGCGGTCATTGAATCCGAGGACCTGCTTCGGAATACGATCAGGCAGGGGCAACTGCTGAGCTCCCATCTGAACCGTCTGGTGCAGCGATTCGCGATCGCCGGCGATGCCCGTGGCATCGGCCTGATCCAGGGACTTGAAATCGTCCACTCTGACGGCAGCGAGGCACCGGAGGTGGCAGCCGAGGTCTGCGTCGCGTGCATGAACGAGGGGCTGATCGTCGGCGGGCTCCGGCCCGGGATCAGAGAGGGCAACGTTCTGAGACTGGCGCCCCCGCTTGTCGTGACATCGGAGCAGATCGTCGAGGCGGTTGAAATCCTCGAGCAGGCGCTGAAGGTTGTCTCGGACCGTCGGCAGTCGCTGCACCCGGCGTGAGGGACTGCAAAATCACCGACACCGTCGCCGCCGCGGGAGTCGGTGCCTTCTTCTTCGACGATCAACTCGCGGTCAGGCATGGCGCTGCCCGGGACGGTTTTGCATTTCTCGGCGAGCCGCTGACCCCCGGCTACGAGGCTGTTCGCCAGCCCGCCACAGCAGTCTCGGTGATGCTCCGACTCAGCGACGGCTATGTCGCGCACGGGGACTGCGTCGCCGTCCAGTACAGCGGTGTCGGTGGCCGCGATCCCGTGCCGAACGGCGAGCAGCTCGCCTCACTGCTCGAGCACGAGGTGGCCGCGGAGATGAGGGGTCTCCCGACGCAGTCGTTTCGGGAACTCAGCGGGCGCCTCGATCCGCTCAGCGCCCTTCCCGGATTCGGCACTGCGGCCGCCTACGGGCTATCTCAGGCGATGCTCGACGCGGTCGCACACACGCGCGACGCAAGCATGGCCCACACCATTCAGGCCGAATGGGGCCTCGATGGCCGCCTGCGACGTGTGCCGATATATGCCCAATGCGGCGAGGCGCGGCAGCTGAACGTCGACAAGATGATCTTGCGCGAGGTCGACTCGCTACCGCACGGGTTGATCAACAGCCCGGCACTGATCGGCCCGGACGGCGCCCTGCTCCTCGACTATGTGGCATGGGTCAGCCGCCGCGTGCAGGAGCTGCGGCGTGATCGGAGCTATCGCCCGATACTCCACTTTGACGTCTACGGCCTGCTCGGGCTGGTGATGGAGATGCGGCTGGAGCCGCTGGTCAAATTTCTGCTGCGCATGGAGGAGGCGGCGGCCCCGTTCCGACTGCGGGTCGAGCACCCACTGGACGCGGGCAGCCGCGCCGCGCAGATCGAGCAGATGGCGGAGCTGCGGTCAAGGCTGCGTGAGGCGGACAGCTCGGTGCAGCTCGTAGCCGATGAGTGGGCCAATACCCTCGCCGAGATTCATGAGTTCAACGAGAGCGGAGCTGCAGACATGATCCAGATCAAAACCCCTGATCTCGGCGGCCTGCACCATTCCGTGGAGGCCGTGCTCGATTGTCAGCGTCACGGCGTCCTCGCCCACATCGGTGGATCCTGCTCTGAGACCGACCGCTCGGCGCGGGTTTGCGCTCACGTGGCGATGGCTACTCATGCCGACCAGATACTGGCCAAGCCGGGCATGGGAGTAGACGAAGGGTTGTCGATCGTGACCAATGAGATGGCGCGAACGCTGCGGCTTGATTGCACCTAGGTCAAGACCTCGAGCGTTTGAAGGCTCGGGTCGGTCGCGTAGGCGACGCGTAGTCCGGTGGCCTTCGCCTCGGTGAGGGCCGCGATGGCCTCGGGCGTGACCAGCTCGCCGGGGGCGATCGTGGGGACGCCGGGAGGGTAGGGCGCGATCAGATCCGCGCTGACGCGGCCCACCGCTTCGGATGTGGGAACCGTCTCCGCCTCACCGAAGAACGCCTCACGGGGTGAGATCACCACCTCTGGCTCCACGATCCAGCAGGCCGCTTTGGCAATCTCCCGAGGCCTTCCGCGTCTGCGCTCTATCGAAGCGATGAGGACGTCGGTCAGCCGCTCGAGGGATTCAGCATCGTCCACCACGGTGACGACGGCAACGATCGTATCCCTGTCCGCCATCTCCACAGGAACGCCGGCGTCGATGAGATCTGCCTCCACCTCAACACCGTTGGCTCCGGTCCCGGCAAGGCCGACGGTGAGCTTCGTGGGATCCATGCCCGGCCCCTCGAGCACGTGCAAGCCGTTGACGTTTCGTAGCCTCTCCCGGGCGTCGCTTACGGCATGCACCAGGCCGTCGAGCAGCCGTCTTCCGTGGTGCTCGAGCAGGGCCCGAGCACCATCGATGCTCGCCATGATCGTCCCCGAGGGACTCGTCGTGTGCGTCGCCTCGAATGCCCGGTCCAGGTGGGCGGCGCTGATCCGCTCGGTACGGGCGAGGACTACGGCTCCCTGCGAGTAAGCGGGCAGCGTCTTGTGGATGCTGGTGACCATGGCATCCGCGCCCGCCGCAAGCGCGTGTTCAGGCAAGCTGGGGTGAAAGCCGAAGTAAGCGGCCCAGGCCGCGTCAACCAGCAGCGGTACGCCGGCGTCGTGAGCAACACGCGCGTGTTCCGAGAGCCTGGAGAAGGTCCCCACGTACGAGGGATCGCCCAGGAACACCGCCGTAGCATCCGCGTTGGCCGCAAGCGCCTCCGCAACTCGCTCCGTCGAGAAGCCTGCCGCCAGGCCTGTTACCGGGTCTACGTCGGGCTGGACCCAGACCGGCGTCAGCCCCGCGAGCACCAATCCCAGCAGGACTGAACGGTGCGCCGTCCGTGCCACCACAATGGTCTTGCCGGGTCTCGCCACCGTAAGCGCCAGCGCCTGATTGCCGTGAGTGGAGCCGCCAACCGAGAAGCGACAGAGATCGGCGCCGAACAGCGTGGCGGCCCGCTGCTGCGCTGCGGGCAGCCATCCATGCTTTAGCTTGATCGTGTCGACGTTGCCGGCGAGCGCCGTGTCGTCGGCGACGATCCCGGTCAGCGCGGTCGAGCCGTGATGTCCCGGTGCAAAGAAGGGATGCTCACCCGCGGCCCGGCGATCCAGGGCCGCGAAATAGGCCCGCAGCAGGGGAGCATCGGCGGCGAGACCGAGCGGATCGCGTGTGGTGAGCCTGCTCATGCGTACGCGGCGGCTGCATAGAGAACGGCCTGCGCCCGCGCGACGCTGGCCACCGCCTCGTCTGGCGGAAGGAACTTTGGGTGATGCAGAGGTCGCGGCTCAAACCCCGGCGCACCCGAGAGACCCGCAAAGCACATGGCAATCGGAGCGATCACGCCGAAGAACGAGAAGTCGTCCGAGCCACACGATCGCGGCGGATCGGCGAGCCGGAATCCGGCGGCTGCGGCCAGCTTCGCGGCACGGTCGCTGATGCGGCCGTCGTTCTCAAGCACCGGCTCGCCCTCAGTCGTCTCAATCCGAGCCGTACAACCGTATGCCTGAGCGGTTGAGGTCACGAGTTGTTCGACGAGCGCACGGAGAGTTCGGCGGTCCGCGGCCTCATATGTACGCAAGGTCAGCGTTGCCGTTGCCTGGGCGGGAATGACGTTTTCGGCGCTGCCGGAGTGGAGTTCACCCACCGTGAGCACCGCGGAATGAAGTGGATCGACCCGGCGCGAGACGAGCGTGTTCAAACCCATGACGATGCTGCTGATCGCGAGTATCGGATCCCGGCCTAAATGCGGGTAGGCGCCGTGAGCAGCTTGTCCCTCGACAGTGATCTTCAGGTTGTCGCAAGCGGCGTTGATCGGACCCTGCCCGACCGAGATCCAGCCCCAGGGCAGGTCTGGGTGCACATGGACGGCGACGATCGCTCTGACCTCGCTGTCGAGATGACCCTCATCCACGAGCATTTTTGCTCCCGACGGATAGGCCTCTTCGCTGGGCTGAAAGACGCCCATGAGTGGCACCGGTAGCTGCTCCTCGAGCGTTCGCGCGGCCCGTAGCAGCGCGACGAGAGCCGCTGCATGCACGTCGTGGCCGCACGCATGCATCGCGCCGTTAACGGCTGCGAACGGAGCTTCCGTGCGCTCGTCGATGGGAAGTCCGTCGAGCTCCGCCCTCACGGCAACCGCCTGCCCGGTGCCGCGGGTACACGCGACGACGCCTGTTCCCGCACGCTTGCACTGCAGCTCCAGTCCCTGGGCGACCGCGGCGGCCGTCGAATGCTCGCTGTGCGCCAGCTCCGGGTTGGCATGTATCTGCTGCCGAAGTCGTCGCGCTGACGGAAGCTCATGATCGAGGCGCGCGAGCAGGAGCTCGAGCAGCTCATCAGAACTCAACATCCCCGTTGCACCTCGCGCGCTTGTCCGGGCCCCGGACCGGCTACCTGGTCTGAACGAGGTCGCGCGACCCGTTGTCCCAGATGTCGACCTTCAGGCCGGCGTCGTCAATGCGCTTTCCGAGAGCAGGCCCGTCATCCGCCGAAGCTACGAATATCACCCCCGAAGGACGGCCCGAGCCGGTCCGCTGCAGGGCATGAGCGAGTCCCTCCACGGGTTGCAGATGCAATCCCGCCCACCCTAAGGCGCGATACGTATCGGCGACCAGGACCAGTGTTCCCCGCGGCCCTTCGATGGCGCCCAGCAGGGATACGAAGTGCCCGACGTCCCAGTCGGGCGGCGGCCCAAGGTCGCGGTCGCCAGCCACCAGGTAGGCGACCAGCGTCGCTGGGTCAGGGTGGCTGCCCCAGAGATGTCTGGTGGCGAGGTTGGCGATCACGGTGCAGGGTTGGGTGCACCCTGCACCTGCCTCGAGCACTGCTCGGACCGCCGCGGGATTCCATGGACCCGCCACCGGAACGACCGCCAGTCGATCGCCAGAAAGCTCACCCAGAGCACGAACCAGTCCGCCGGCGGACGTCCCCGAGACCGAGGAGTCATCCACGGTCGGGAAGGAGACCCGGTAGTCGGTCCGACCCGGCTCCCCGGGGGGTAGATCGTCGGTGTCCTGCACCGCGGAGATAAAGCTCCCAGCGGCGAGCCCGACCGCATCCTGGTCAAGAGGTCCGTCGTCGAGCGTGACTCCGGCGTTGCGCAGCGCCAGCATCCCCCAGAACGCCCCGCACAACTCGTTCTTCTGCGGCAGCTCCGCCGCGTGCAACTCGAGCAGGGACTCTGCACCGCCGACGAGCGTAAGCCGCATCTCGCTCACGCCCGACAGGATAACTTCCGCGGTCACTCGCGAACAATGACGATCAACCTCCACAGCGACACCCAGACAAGCCCTACTCCCGGTATGCGCGAGGCGATCGCGCGTGCGGAGGTGGGGGACGAGCAGCGGCGGCTCGACCCGACCACCGTCCTCCTTGAGGAGCGTGTCGCCGAGTTGCTGGGACACGAGGCGGCCGTCTTCCTTCCCAGCGGAACCATGTGCAACGTGGTCGCCCTGCTCGTCCACATCCGCCCCGGAGGGGATGAGGTCGTAATAGACCGGTCGGCCCACCCCGTCAACCACGAGGCCGGTGGCCCGGCGACGCTGGCGAGCGCGATGATCAGAACCCTCGACGGCGAGGGTGGCATCTTCACCGCTGGTCAGCTGGAGGCGGCCGTTCGACCCGCCGGAAATCGGTACACCCCACGGTCGCGCCTTGCGTGGGTGGAACAGACCACGAATATCGGCGGAGGACGAGTCTGGCCGCTGACCACAATCCGGGAGGTCGTGGCGACCGCGAGGCGATACGACCTCCGCGCCCATCTCGACGGTGCTCGGCTGCTGAACGCCGTCGTCGCGTCCGGGGTAGCCGCAAGCGACTTCGCGAGCGGCTTCGATACTGCCTGGCTTGATTTCACGAAGGGTCTCGGAGCCCCGATCGGCGCGGTCCTTGCCGGTTCCCGCGAGCTGATCGAGGATGCGTGGCGCTTCAAGCAGATGCTGGGCGGCGCATTCCGCCAGTCTGGGATCGCAGCCGCCGCGTGTCTGTACGCGCTAGACCATCATGTCGAGCGCTTGGCCGACGATCACGCCAACGCTCGACGTCTGGCCGAAGGTCTTGCGACGATCAATGGGGTACGCGCCGACCCGGCTACGGTCGAGACGAACATCGTGATGTTCGAAGTCGACGATGCCCAGGAGCTGACGCGGCGGCTTGCACCAGAGGTCGACCTACAGCCACTCGACGCCCGGCGCATCCGCGCAGTCACTCACCTGGATCTGACGACGCATGACATCGACCGAGCGCTCGTCGAGATCGAGCGGACGCTGCGGCGGTGAGGGCTCGTCGAGATCGGAAGGGCGCTGCGGCCGTGAGGGCATAGGCGCGTCTCTCGATCAATAGACGGCTGTGTACCTCGCGCACGACTCCACGGTCGGCACGCCTTCCAGCAGCTCGATCTCGGTGCGCTTCATCGCAACGTAGCCATTGCGCAATTGGGGGGAGACCTGCGCAGCTACCAGCGGGTCGTCCTGGAAGGCATCGAGCGCTTCGCCCAGGGACCCCGGCAGGCTGCGCACGCCGAGCGTGTCGCGCTCAGTCGGCGAGAGGGACTCTGGGTTGCCGACGATCACGGGCGGTGAATCAAGCTGCTCCCGGATCCCCCTCAGACCGGCCAGCACCACCAGTGCGAGCGTGAAATGGGGCGAGCAAGCCCCGTCGGCCGCCCGGAACTCGAGATGCACCTGCGTCGCCGGGTCGGTGCCGCCGAAGTCAATGGGCTCTGGGATCCGCCACACCGTCTCCCGGTTGCGATCGCCTACGCACGCCCAGCCGGCGCTCCAGCGGTGAGGCACCAGCCGGGCATAGGAGATGGTCGTGGGCGCCGCGACTGCGCAGATCGCCCCGAGGTGCCGCAACACGCCCGCCGCGAACCGGCCGGCGACGAGTGCAAGGCGGCCGGGACGATCGGGGTCGTAGGTCGCCGGCAGGCCGGCGCGGTCCTGGAAGCTGAGGTGTATGTGCAGGCCGTTGCCCGAGCCATCGGGATCGATCATTGGAACGAAGGTCGCCCGCCAACCGAGCCGACGGGCTACCTCGCGTACCAGCTCGCGCACAATCGACGCCTCGTCCGCGGCAGCAAGGCCCTCGCGAGGGGTGCACGTCACCTCGAACTGGTTGGCTCCATACTCGGGAAGGAAAGTCTCGAGGTTGTGTCCGGTAAGCCGGAGAGCCGCGGCGAGGTGCTCGCCGAGCGGTGCTGCGATGCGCAGCGCCTCCATCGAGAATGCGGGCGCCGGGTGGTCCACGTGGCCGTGCAGCATGAACTCGTGCTCGAACGAGGCGACGAGTGTCAGCCCTGTCTCCGAGCCCAGACGTTCGAGTGCGTGCTTGAGCAGGGCACGGGGACACGCTTCCCACGGCTCGCCGCCAAGTGTGACCGCGTCGCAGAGGTAGAAGTGCAGCGCGGGCACATCTGGCCAGATATCGACTCGGGTCGCAGTCGCGACGTCCGGCACGAGCCGAAGGTCCCCGAGGGAGCTCCATGGGTTCGGCTCGCCCAGCGGTCCAAGGGGGGTGATCGCTTGATCTGCCGGCACCCACCCGACGCCCCCACCGAGCCGCTGCTCCAAGTCCCGCAGCGGCACCGCGCGTCCGCGGCTGAGCCCTGCCGCATCCGCGTAGAGGAAGGCGACCAGTTCGTCTCCGACTTGATTCATGTCGTATCCATTCAGCCGCGCATCCTTACAGAGACGGTGTGGCCTCATCCGCATCCACGAACACCCACCGAGGGAGTGAGCATGCGGCGCTATTCGTAGCGCTAAATTTGCTCAATCGGCGCGAGCACCATCCACGACACCTACCTCTCCGGCTTCCTGAAGGCGCCGACCCCGAAGGGGAGCCATGTCGTCGTCTCGCCCTCGCTTGCGCTGTTGTACATGTTGCTTCTGTTCGCAGCGGCGCTGTTGGTTGCCACTTTGCTGCGCCGGTTCTTCTCTTCGACGGGGCCTCCCGATCCATCCTCGAACGGGGGTGGAGGAGGAGGCTCGCCCCGAGTTCCCCGAGGCCCAGGGCCCGGCGGCGTCCCCCTCGATGACGCGGAGCCGGCACGCGTTCGGCTGCGAGACAACCGTCGGCTGGCGCAGCGACTGCCCGCCCGCCAGCGAAGACCCGCGACGGAGCCCGCACGTAGCCCGACGCCCGTGTCACGACCGGCCGGGTGACCGGGCCCGCGCGCGGTTGGGCGAACCCAAAAACCATCTGGTTCCGGGATCCCCGGCGGCGGTGTGGTCAATCAGGTATGGGCTATCGCGCTCAGACCTGGGCGCCTCGGCATAAGAGTGGCCACGACCGTTCTCAGGCGAGGGAGGCCCGAGGATTGAGGCTCTGACTCATCCGAAGCCGGGCGGATGACGATCGGACCACGGCATCGCCTCCTCGAGTTGAGCCGCAAGCCGCAAGAGGATCGCTTCGTCAGGCGCCATCAGCTGCACGCCAACCGGTAGGCCCTCGACCTCGCCGAGTGGGAGCGTGATCGCCGCCCAGCCGGCGACATTTGCCACGGCCGTGGCGCCGGTGGCCGCGAACTCGACGTCGAAGAAGGCATCGACGGTGCCGCGTTCGGCTGACAGCGTGCCCGGCGGTGGTGGCGGAACGTTGAGCGTCGGGCACAGCAGCACATCAGCCGACGCGAATGCGCGCGCGGCCAGTCGTGTCTGAGCGTGCAGGTCATCGATCGCAGAGACGTGATCCACCGCGGTCAGCTCTTGTCCTTCAGTGACCATGTCCCACGTCACCGGATCGAGCTCGTCGGGCTCGGGCCGACGCCCGAGCTCCTGCACCAGCCATTTGAACGTGGCCGCGTTGTCAACCGCGTGGACGACCGCGATCGACCGGCGCATCACTTCGGGGTCAAACGAGAGCAGGCCCGGCTGCACCCGATGCCCGAGCTCCTCGAGCGTCAGCGCCGCAACGTCGGCGACCTCCTGGATCCGGGGATCTGGCGCGCCCGGGAACGGTGGACGTTCCAGGCGCATCACGCGCACCGGGCCAGGATCGGCGCCGACCTCCTGCACAAACGGCCGTGCGGGCGGCGCCGTCGAATACGGATCTCCGGGGGCGCTGCCAGCGATCACGTCGAGTAGCAAAGCGCTGTCGCGGACCGTCCTCGTGAGCGCATGACTGATCGACAAGCCGTCGAGCGACTGCCCGGCCGACGGCGCGAACGAAATCCGTCCCCGCCGCGGCTTGAGCCCCACCAAGCCACAGCAGGACGACGGCATCCTGATCGAGCCGGTCCCGTCGCTCCCCGACGCCGCACCGACGAGACCCGCGGCGACCGCAGCGGCAGACCCCCCACTCGACCCACCCGGTGAAAGCTCGGCCTTCCAGGGGTTCTGCGTGCGGCCGAAGAGCGCGGGCGCGGTCTCGCAATGGTTGCCGAACTCAGCGGTATTCGTCCGCCCGCAGATGATCAGCCCCGCAGCGACGTAGCGCTCGACCGTCCACGCCGTCTCGGCGGCGACGTGGTCGCGCAACGCGCGCGACCCCATGTACTCAGGCAGTCCTGCCTGAGGCTGCCCGAGGTCCTTGAGAAGGAACGGCACCCCTGCGAGCGGGCCGCCCAGACCGGGTGCAGAGGCCGCAGCCCTCGCGGCTTCGAACTCCTCATGGACCAGCACGTTGAGCTCGCGGGCGCCCTCCAAGCGTGCGATGGCGGCCTCTACGAGCTCAGGTGCCGACACCTCACCGCCACCGACCAGCGCGGCCTGCGCGGTGATGTCCTTCGTCATGAGCTCAGCGGACACCGACCGCGACTCTAATTTATGCCAGCAGCGAGCGGCACACCTCGACGTGGAACATCGTGGCGTAGCCCAGATCGTCTACGTGAATTCGCTCGTCGTGTGCGTGCACTCCAGCCGCGGCGATCTCGTACGGCGTTGTCCTCACCGGCCAGAATCCGTATGCCACCGAGCCAAATGCTGCCCGCAAGTAATGCGAGTCCGTGAATCCGTTGCTGATTGTCGGCAGCAGGATGGCGTCGGGGTCGTTTGCCTGGGTGAAACTACGGCAGGCATCGAACAGCGCGGACTGCACCGGCGAGATCGTCCCCCCCGTCAACGGCTCGAGCACCTCGAGCTCATAGGGCACATCGCTGCCCAGCGCGTCGCGGAGTTCGGCCAGCAACTCCTCGCCGGAGGTGCCCGGCAGCACCCGGCAATCGCAGTCGACGGTGGCGCGCGCGGGCAGAACGTTGAGAGCGTCAGACCCATGCAGCCGTGTGGGCGCGATGGTGGTGGCGAACAGCGGCTCGACGAAATCAAGGAAGGCGGGGTGCAGTGCAACCGCGCGCGCGATGTCGGTATCGAGATCCTCGCCGAGCGGGCCGATGAGGCTCTCAAGCGTCGCCTTGGTGGCAGGTAACAGCCGGCGGCGGGGCCGATAGCGCACCAGCCGACGGATCAGTTCGGCCAGTGCCGCCACCGCATGTGGCACCCCGTAGGGCCGGCTGGAGTGGCCCGGGGTGCCGAGCGCGGTCACCCGGACGGTTCCCGCGGCCTTCTCGCCGACATTGAGCGTAATGATCGTCCGGCCGTCCTCCAGCACCAGCCGCTCGGCCGCGCCTTCGTTCAACACGTAATCGGTCGCCAGCTCCGGACACTCATCGACCAGCCACGACATGCCGACCCGATTGGTCCCATCTTCCTCATCGGCCTCGGCGACGAATACGAGGTCGCCTGACAGCGGCATGCCCGAGCGGGCGATCTCCGACACGGCGACCGCTCGCGTGGCCGTCTCGTTCTTCATGTCACAGGCCCCGCGGCCCCACACGTATCCCGCCTCGTCGAGCACACCGGCAAAGGGCGGGTGCGTCCAGTCGCCCGCGTCGGCGGGTACGACGTCCGTGTGGCCCAGCAACATGAGCGAGGGACCGGAGCCGCTGCCGGGTATCCGCGCCACGAGGTTCGCCCGATTCGGATCCCGCGCGCGGAGCTCGCAGGCCACGCCGTTCGCCTCCAAGTAGTCGCGCAGGAGCTCGGCGGCCGGAGTCTCGTGCCCTGGAGGGTTGGACGTGTTGACCCGCAGCAGCGCGCGCAGCAGCTCGGTGGCCTCATCGCGAAGCGCGTCGAAATCCATGAGCCGCAACCTACTCAAACTTCAGTGGGGCGTTTGGGGGATGTTTGAGCGCTGGTGTCGATGAAGTGATGGGCCGCCAAGTCGCAATCGACTACCCCGACCGCTTGAGCTTGCCGTGGCGCTTGGCGTACCGCTCACCGGCACGGAACACGAGCAGCCCGAGCGGGATCGTCACCGCGCCGAGCACGAGCAGAGGCCACACATCGCCCCACACGCCGGCCAGTCCCGATCCGTCGAGGACGGCGGCCCGGATCCCGTGCAGCGCGTAGGTCGCGGGCGAGATGGTGGCGATTGCCTGCATCCACTGCGGCATCACGCTGATCGGGTAGTAGACGCCCGAGACGACCAGCAGCAAACCCTGGGCAATGAATCCAAGCTGCGCCCCCTTCTCCGGGGAGATGAGCGGAAGTACGGCGGTCATCATCCCGAGGCCGACGAACGACACCGAGGCCACGGCCAGCAGCACCAGCGCGGTCGCGAAGTCCGCGCCGTGAAAGTGCAGGCCAAAGAACAGCGCCACGACGACGAACAGCAGCGCCGTGCGGATCACGCCGTAAAGGACCGCGAACAGGCCCATGCCGCCGAGGTGCACTGCCCGCGCCAGGGGGGCCATGAACGTGTACTCGATCGTCCCCTCCCAGCGCTCCCAGGCGACGGTCTCCGTGAGGATCTCGAAGATCATCCCCAGGTAGGACCAGATCACGGCGCCGATCAGCAACGAGGTCGTTTCGCGCTCCACGTTGAGGTGTCCGCCTCCCGCGCTCACGCCCTTGGCGATGAACGCGATCGTGAGCGTGTTCGCCACCGTCCAGACGAAGAACGCCAGTTCCCACCACCCGTATCGCTTGATCAGGTAGCTGTTTCGCTCGACCACGCCGCCGAGCCCGATCAGTTGCGCGCGCAGGGCGCTCACGCCGTCACCTCCTCGGGTTCTTCCTCCAGGACCGAGCCGGTGGCGGTGAAGAACGCCTGTTCGAGCGTGCTGGCGCCGTAACGCGCCTTGAGCTCGCAGGCCGGCTCAAGCGCGAGCAGCCGGCCGGAATGCAGAATGCCCACTCGCTCGGCCAGCGACTCGGCCTCGGCCAGGTCATGGGTGCACAACAGCACCGTGGTGTCGTGCTCGGCTTGCATGGCGACGATGAACTCCTGGACCTCGCGCTTGGAGCGCGGGTCAAGGCCGGTCGTCGGCTCGTCGAGCAGCAGCAGCATCGGAGAGGTCAGCAGGGCACGCGCGAGCGCGACCTTCTGCTGCATCCCTCGGGACAGGTCCTCCATCGGCTCGCTTGACCGGCCGCGCGGAAAGCCAACCCGCTCGAGAATCTCGGGAATCCGCATGCGCGTCACCTTCGGGGTCAGTCCGTAGAACCGCGCCGCATAGGACAGGTTCTCGATCGCCGACATCTTCTTGAAGAACGACGCCTCGACCGAGACGCGGTTTACCAGCCGACGGACGGCCGCCAGCTCCGTGACCACGTCGTGGCCGAACACGGCCGCGTGTCCTCCCTCGGGGAGGAGCAAGGTCGACAGGACCCGGACCAGCGTCGATTTGCCCGAGCCGTTCTGGCCCAGGATCGCCACGCACTCTCGCCGGTCGATCGTGAACGAGACGTCGCTGAGCGCGGCCACGGCCCGGCGGCGGCGGCCAAAACGCTTCTCTAGTTTCGATACCTCGACGGCGAACAACGTTGCTCCTTAAAAAGACGACGTGACCAGGACTCAGCAGCCGAGGCGGTGCTCGGCTCGAGGGGGGACGGAGTCACGTTCGGAGCAGCATTGTGTTGCCACCGTAGCATGACCGCAGAACCCTGGCTAGGGGTCCGAACGAGCGGCTCGAAGGCCGGCTCGAAGGCCTATGCGCGCTCAGGCGCGCGCGACGGCGATGATCTCGCGCCGAAACGGAATTCGGTCTTGGTCCTGAGCGGCTGGGTCGTCGAACTCTTCGGCGTAGCGGTGTCCATCCCAGACAGCATGGGCAATCGTCCCGGGAGCCAGCGCATCGCCGATCGCGTGCACGACCGGGCCCTGCCCCGCCTCCGCGAGTTCGGTCGCCAGGTCGTCGCAGGGCGTACGCGCGGTAACGAGCACCAGAGCATCGGCCGTGAGCACCTTCTCGCCTCCCGTGTACACGCAGGCAAACCGAATCCCATCCGAACTCGCGGAGATGAGCGAATGAGACAGAACGATCGAGATGCCGGCGGTTACAAGCCGGGCATGTATTCGGGGCTGCTCCATGGTGTTGTCCGTCCACGCGGACACCACCGCCTGTGGTGTGACGAGCGTTACGTCTTTGCCGGCGGCTGCCAAAAGCTCCCCGAGTACGCCCCCCATGTAGTAGTGATCGTCGTCGAAGAGCACCACCCGGTCTCCCGCCGGAAGCCTTCCGCGCAAAAGATCATCGGGCGTGAGCACCTCGAGCCCTTCGGCTATTGGAATGGGATTGAGCGTCGCGCGCCCCACCCCGTCGGCGCGCCAGCGCGCCCCCGTGGCAACGGCGACGTGATCGAAGTCGTAGCGGAGAACCTCTCCGGCAGTGACCGTGCTTCCTCGTGCAAGCTCCACGTTCTTCAGGCGTCGCAGCTGAGCCAGCCGATAGTCCACGACCCGGATCCAAGCTGCCAGGCCCGGTAGACGCGCCTCAAGCGCAACGCGACCGCCGAGCACGCGCGGCGCCGCGTCGGCGAGCACAACCTCGTAGCCGCGCTGTCCCAGGGACATCGCGGCCTCGAGACCAGCCGGCCCGGCTCCCACCACCAGAATCTTGGCGCTGCTCTCCTTCGCGCGAATGCGCTCTGGATGCCACCCTCGCCGCCACTCCTCCCCCATGGTCGGGTTCTGCGTGCACCTCATCGAGGTGTTCGTCCAGTCCCCGGCCACACAGATGTTGCAGCCGATGCATTCGCGGATGTCCTCCCAGCGCCCATCCCTGATCTTGTTCGGCAGAAACGGATCCGCGATCGAGGGCCTGGCCGAGCCGATCATGTCAAGCACGCCTTCGCGGATCATCCGCACCATCGTGTCCGCCGAGGTGAAGCGGCCAACCCCAACAACCGGCTTGGAGGTCAGAGCCTTCAACCCTCGCACGTACGGCTCCTGCGACCCCTCGTCGCTGAAACGCGAGGTGATCGAATCGAAATCCCAGTCCCCGACCATGAAGTCCCAGAGGTCTGGTAGTTCGCCGACCATTCCGAGCAGCTCTTCGATCTCGGGACGCTCCAAGCCGTCCGCTCCGACTAGCTCATCGACGCAGAGGCGGCAGGCAACCGCTACGCGGCCTTGAGCCAGCTCGAGCGTGTCCTCGAGTGTCTCTCTGAGCAATCGCGCCCGATTTTCCAGCGACCCTCCATAGGCATCGTTGCGCTTGTTGAACCGGCGCGAAAGGAATGCCTGGAGCGTGCTCAGCCCGTGCCCGGCGTAGACGTACACGAGGTCATAGCCGGCGCGAATCGCGCGCTGCACTCCCTGGCGATGCCAGCGGCGCAGGTCAGCGATGTCCCGTGCAGTCATCGCACGCGCCTGAACCGGGTGGATATCACTGACGGGTATCGCCGCAACCCCCAGGGGCGGCGTTCGGATCTCAAGATTGGCCGTGTGATGCCCGGAGTGGACCAGCTCGCAACCCGCCAGCGCACCGTGAGCGTGCACCTTCTCGACCATGAGCTCGTGCATTGGGAGGTCGTCGTCGTCGATCAGACTTCCCTCGACAAACGGGGCTATGTCGCTTCCCCAGTAACACTGGACCTCCTCGGTACAGACCACGGCCCAGCCGCCCTCGGCCTTGACGCCGCGCATCTCGGCATGCGCGGCTGGTCGTACACGCCCCATCCCGTTGCAATGCGGCACTTGGAAGAACCGGTTACGGGCCGTAACGGGTCCGAGCTTCACCGGCTCGAATAAGACGTCATATCGGGACGCGCGTTTACTCACGGACGATTCCCCGTCTCACGAGTCTCCGATGTGTGGCCGCAGCTCCCGGTGGCGCCGGCCAGGCGGTGGTCACGCATCCAGCCCGAGCTGGTCGCGCACGTAATCCTGGAAGTGGCCGATCAGATCCTCGGTACCGCCGAGCACCCAACCCCGGTCGACCATTCCCGACGAGACCCCCCGCTGGGCCGCCTCGACCAGCCCGGTGTCCTCGGCACCGACCTGCGTGTCGAGGACAAGCACGTCGTCGATCCAATTCTGATCGGCGGTGTCGGCGAACCAGTAGTCGAGATAGGCCGCGCAGGTCACGGGACTCGTGGGCCACAACGGCCCGATCGAAAGGTTCGCGTGGCCGGGTAGCACGTTGAACTTCATAGTCGGAAACCACATGTGGAACTGGGCCGAGCCCAGCTCGCCATGTGCGTCGATGGGCCCTCGACCATCCAGCGAGTGCGGGTGGACGGGATTGAACTGGCTGGCCCGCCGACCCTCCGCCCGGATCTCCAATCGGCGTTCGTCGATGACCTCCAGCAAGCTTGGATGGTTGACGGGACAGTGAATGCACTCGAGATAGTTCTCGATCGCGATCTTCCAGTTGGCTTTGATCTCGTAGGGCGTCCGGCGGTGGAACTTCAGCGAGTCGATGTCGAGCCCGTGCTCGGCTACCACCTCGGGCAAATCGCCGAGGGCCTCGGAGAGGGGCTCCGCATCGGGGTCCGGATTGGTGAACACAAACGGGCCCCAGGTTTGCACCGATACCGGCAAGAGGCCCCTCTGACTGAAATCGAAGTCCGGATCCTCGTCTGCGCGCGGAGCAGCACGAAGGCAACCGTCCAGACCGTAGGTCCAGGCGTGGTAGGGGCACTGGATCGTGCCTCGCTTGCGGGCGTCCGTCGCCACGATCGCACCGCGGTGGCGGCAGACGTTCACAAACCCGCGCAGTTCACCGTCCGCGTCGAGGGTTACGACGATCGGCACCGGCCCTGTTTCCGATGCGAAGTAGCTGCCGGGGCCCTGGAGCTCGCCCAGGTGGCCCGCGTATTGCCAAGAGCGACGGAAGATCTGCCCCATCTCCAGGGCATGAATCGCTGGATCCGAGTACCAGGACCACGGCACCGTGGGACGGCCGACCGTGCTCACGTTCCGTCCCGTGGGAAGCGATGTGTCCACGTGCGAGCGTGGACGCGGACATTGTCCTCGAATGCTTCGAGCGTCGAGGTCACGACGAATCGCTCGGCGTCGGAGGTCATCGTGCTCGTGGCCCGGGTGCGCGTGTTCCAGCCCGGCCGCACGAGCGACACGTCCACCTCGCAGAGCACCGAGGCCGACAACGGCTCACCTTCGACGATGCGGTACTTCGTGATGTTCTCCTCCCCAAGCTCGGTATCGGTGGCCAGGATCCGGATTCCCGTCGGGCGCCAATTGAACTCGACCTCGACTTCCCCGGTCGCGAGGTCGCGCCAGAGACGCCGTCCGCCTTTGCTCACCAGCGTCGCCTCGGTCGCTAGCGCCGTGCCGGTCTCGGGCGCTGCGAACGGCCGCAGCTGGTCGTCGAGCTCGCTCGGCCGCCGCCGCGGAAGTAACAGCACGCTGCGCGGCCCGCAGTGGATCGTCAACGTGCTCGCCTCCGGAGACGGCCAAGCCATTGGCCAGTAAGTATTGGACACCGAGAGCCGGATCCGGTGCCCGGGCGGGATCGCGTATGCCGTCGACTGCAGCGCAACCCTGACCAGCACGGGCTGACCAACGGGCATGGGGACGGTGCTATCAGCGCCGTCCCGGCGGCTCAGGTTGAGCAGGCCGCGCGCGATGAGCGTCGAGGCCCCATCCGGCGCGACGTCGCAGACGCGGACCGCGACGAGCGCCCACGGTCGATCGACGCTCACCTCGAGCGTTGCCTCGCCCACCCCGAGCAACTCGACACGCTCGGCCAGAGGGTCACTGTCCCAGCACAGCGAGGCGCCGTCATCGGGACGCTGGTCGAGCGCCGAGTCACCCGGTGCGCCCTCACCGCACCAAACCCCACCGTCGGCGCCGGTCGCCTGCAGGCCGCGCAGGCTGCGGGTTGCGATCGCGGGATCGAGGCCGTCGTGTAGCGACTTCTCGCCCACCGCGAGTGTCCACGCGGCGACCCCGGGCGACGGCCAGGATGGATCGGCGACCCATCGGCCGGGCCTCTCGGTGTACAAGCCGTCCGGCGCCACGGACTCCTGCATGTAGCTGATCAGCCGCGGCTCATCGAAGAACCCGTTCTCCGCTCCATCGAGGCTGGCGGCGAAGAAGCGCACGCACTCCTGCAAGAAGCCGATCGCCGGTCGCGGGAGGCCGTCCTCGGGACTCTTGTGGCCCCAGGGTCCGATCAGTCCCCGCACCGGGCCGCGGACGTTTTCGAGTACGCGGAAGACCATGTCCCGGTAGCCGTCGCTCCAGCCCCCCACTGCAAACACCGGGCAGCGGATTCCGTCGTAGTCCTCGCAGGCTGACGCCTGCTGCCAATACGCGTCCCGGCGCTGATGCGTCAGCCACGGCTCGATGAACGGTTTCGCGTCGCCTAGGCGCTCGAGCCAGGCTTGGCGCCACCCCGCGCCGACCACCTGCGGGTCCGGCGGCTGATTGAGGTAGGCCAACATCGACGTCGCCCACTGGCTCATGTCCATGCAAGACACGCAGCCGCCGATGTAATGGACGTCATCCGCGTAGCGGTCGTCGCTGCCGTGAATCGGGACCACGCCGCGCAACTGCTCGGGGTGACGTGCGGCCATCTGTAGCGCCGCGAAGCCGCCCCAGGAGATGCCGATCATTCCAACCGAGCCGGTGCACCAGGAACGCTCGGAGAGCCATGCGATCACCCGTTCTGAGTCGAGCTGCTCCTGCTCTGTGTACTCGTCCTCGAGGATTCCCGAGGAGTCTCCGCTCCCGCGCAGGTCAACGCGCGCGAACGCGAAGCCGTGCGCCGCAAAGTACGTCCCCCAGGTCGCGTCCCAAATCGCCGTGCCGTCGCTCTTGCGGTAGGGCACAGAATCGAGGATTGCCGACACTGGGCTCGTTTCTGCATCCTCGGGAAGCCACAGGCGAATCGCAAGCCGGACCCCGTCAGGGAGCTCGATCCACTGGTTGTCAATGACGCGCACCGTCCGTGGAGGTTGCACACCTTGGAGTTCCGCCGATTGACGCGGGCTCATTCCGACCGTACAGTACCTGCTGCCAATATGAGAAAGCAAGTTTCGATCAATGAAAATTCGGTCGGAACGCTCGCCCGGGGCCTCGATGTGCTGGAACTGTTCGGTTCAGCGAGCGCCGAGTTCTCTCAGACTGAGATCTCGCAGACGCTGGGCCTGCCGATGCCGACGGTTCACCGTCTGGTCGCGTTGCTGACCGAGCGCGGATGGCTCGACCGGGATCCCGCCTCGCGCCGGCTTCGGCCCGGCATTGAGATGGTGCGCCTGGTGCCTGCGCTCGTCGGTGGGATGAGGCTGCCCGAGCTCATTCGCCCGCGCCTCATCGGCCTGGCATCCGATCTCCGTGAGACGGTGAATCTGGCGACCCTCCAGGGGGGTGAGATCGTCTACGTGCTGAGCGAGAGCGCGGACCGGCTGCTCACCTCCCAGGCGACGGTCGGCATGCGATTGCCCGCCCACTGCACGGCGCTCGGCAAGTGTCTCCTGGCGCAGCTGCCCGCAGATGTCGCCCGCGTCGCGCTTGGCGACGAGCCATACGAGCGGCATACCGAGCGCACCCTGACGACCTGGACGTCGCTCGCCGAGGACCTGGCCGCGATCCGCGAGGCGGGTGTGTCGGTCTCAGAGGAGGAATACGAGATCGGACTCGTCTCAGTCGCCGTACCTGTGCGATGGCTCCACGGCCCGGGGACCGGAGCGATAAACGTCTCGCTGCCGGCCGCGCGCGCGAGCGCCGAGTTCCGCGACCGGCTCACCCGGCGCCTGCTCCAGGCCGCAGCCGAGCTCAGCGTCCCCAGCGCTCGCCAATGACGGTTGGCGTGCAGGAGCTCGCCGAGGCGGCCGATGCCTTCGCTCGTTCGCTCCCCGCGGATCCGCACCTGCGCCATCAGGGGATGCCCTCCGACGGCGATTCGCGCGCGGTTTATGGCGCGCTGGGCGAGGGCGGCTGGATCGGGATCCACTGGCCGCGGGAGCTCGGCGGCCGCGGGCTCAGCTCGCTGCACACGCTGGCGTGCGAGGAGCGATTCGGGTATCGGTGGCTGCCGCTGTCTGGCTACCTGCTCTCGGTCAAGACGATTGGCAACGCATTGCTGCGATTCGCCGGCGCAGAGCTCGTGCAGCGGCTTGTCCCCGAGGTGGCGGCGGGTCGGCTCCTCTTCTGTCAGGGGTTCTCCGAGCCCGATGCCGGCTCGGATCTGGCTTCGCTGCGGACCCGGGCGCGCCGGCACGGCGATCACTTCATCGTCAGCGGCCGCAAGATCTGGACCTCGAGCGCCGAGTATGCGGATTGGGTTTACCTGGCCGTGCGCACCGACCCTGACGCTGAGCGCCACCGCGGACTCTCGGTACTTGTGGCCGACATCAACACGGCAGGGATCAGCGTCTCTGTCCACCGGACGCTCGGAGGAGGCACGCTCGGAGAGCTCGAGCTCGATGAGGTCGAGGTCCCCGCAGATCAGCTGGTCGGCGAGCTGCACGGAGGCTGGCAGGTCCTGATGGCGACGCTCGACTATGAGCGCGTGACGAGCGAGAAGGTGGGCACCATCTTTTGGCTGCTTGATGCCCTGGCTCCGCTCGCCGCGGACCGCTGGGCGCGAAGGGAATTGAGTCGCTTGCGCGGCGCCGCCCAG
>Ga0070741_10004702_pt1 | contig 31566 bp, 28 predicted proteins | sample Coa_R1_4_FD_66440 | JGI IMG/M metagenome (GOLD analysis project Ga0070741, IMG submission 66440) | Surface soil microbial communities from Centralia Pennsylvania, which are recovering from an underground coalmine fire - Coalmine... | ecosystem: Environmental > Terrestrial > Soil > Unclassified ... | reverse complement strand
GCGGCGATGCGCCCCAGGATGTCCGGTGGCGCGCCCACGGAGTAGGGCACGATGAGGCGCAGCGGCTTCTCGGGAAAGCCCTGAGCCGCGCTTAAAACCGGCAGCGCGCAGAGCGCGGCGAGCGCGAATCTCATCACTCGGGGATTGTATGATTGCGCGGGGAGGAGCTCGCGTCTTCGCATGCTGAGGAGGCTCGCACGTCTCGCATCGCGGCCGCTCGCCGCAGCGCTGGCGCGCCTGGGCGCGCTGCCGCCCGCGCCGCTCTCCGGCCTGGAGGGCGCGATCATCGACGCGCTGCCGATCTCGGTCGCGATACGCGACACCTCGGGCCGCTTCCTCAGGGTCAACCGCACCTGGGAGCGCTATTTCGGCATCCGCCGCGAGGACGCGCTCGGGCGGCGCTTCGCCGAGCTGCCCGGCTGGTCGGGCAATGCCGAGCTCGCGCGCGTCGCGGTCGAGGCGGCGCAGGTCGACCGCGAGGTGCTCGCGCGCGGCCCGGGCGCCGAGCCGCTGCTCTTCGAGGACACGCGCCTCGGGCGCAGCTACCTCCTCGGCCGGCAGGCGTTCGCCGACGCAAGCGGCCGCGTCGCCGGCGTGCTCGCCACCGGCATCGACACCACCGAGCTGCGCGAGACCCAGCGCGCGCTCGAGCTCGAGCGCGAGCGCCTGCGCGACCAGATGGCGCTCACCGACGCGATCGTGAAGCAGATGCCGAACGCGATCTTCACGAAGGACGCCGAGGGCCGCTTCACGCTCGTGAACCGCGGCTGGAGCGAGATGAGCGGCGTCGCCGAGGCGCAGGCGATCGGCAAGACGGTGCACGACATCTATCCGCCCGAGCTCGCGCGCCGCTTCGCCGAGGAGGACGCCGCGCTCATCGCGCAGGGCGCCGCCGCGAAGCCGATCGAGTCGCTGCACCAGGGCCCGCGCCCGGGCCAGTACCGCATCGTGCGCAAGGTGGTGCTCAGCCGCGAGGACGGCTCCGTGCAGGGCCTCATCTCCTCGAGCACGGACGTGAGCGAGCTGAAGCGCGTCGAGACCGAGCTGCGCGACCAGATGGTGCTGACGCGCGCGCTCATCGACGAGAACCCGAGCGCCATGTACCTGAAGGACACGCAGGGCCGCTACGTCACGGTGAACGACGCGTGGCTGCGCATGGTCGGCGTGACGCGCGAGCGCGCGATCGGGCGCACGGTGCGCGAGCTCTTCCCCGAGGCGGCCTCGGAGCGCTACCACGCCGAGGACATGCGCCTGCTCGCCCAGGGCTCGGGCTCGAGCGAGGTGGAATCGCTGCGCACCGGCCCCGATGGCGAGCCGCAGTGGGTCATCGTGCGCAAGGCGGTGCTGCGCGGCGACAACGGCCGCGTCATCGGCCTGATCGGCGCCAACACCGACATCACGCGGCTCAAGCACTACGAGGAGCAGCTCGCCGACCGCGCGCGCTTCGTCGAGCAGCTCGTGGACGCGCTGCCGATCTCGGTCGCGATGCGCGACGCCGAGGGGCGCTACCGGCTGGTGAACCGCGCATGGGAGAGCTACTTCGGCGTGCGGCGCGAGGACGCGCTCGGCCGGCGTCGCCGCGAGCTGCCGGGATGGCAGGAGGATGCGTCGCGGCGCGCCGACGCCGACGAGATCGAGGCGATCGACCGCCGGGCGCTCGAGCGCGGGCCGGACCACGTCGAGGCGGCGAGCGAGATCGAGCGCCTCGGGCGCAACTACCTCATCAGCCGCCGCGTGCTCGCCGACGCCGCCGGCAAGCCCGTCGGCGTGCTCTCCGCGGGCATCGACATGACCGAGCGCCGCGCGATGGAGCAGGCGCTCGCCGCCGAGCGCCAGCGCCTCGCGCTCGTGGTGCGCGCGACGCAGGCCGGGATCGTGGACTGGGACACCGCGACCGAGACGCCGTGGTACTCCGAGCGCTTCCTGGAGATGCTCGGCTACACAGACGCCGCGTCGTGCCCGCCGCTCTTCGGCGGCCTGGTGCACCCCGAGGACCGCGACCGCAGCCGCGAGGTGTTCCTGAACGGCCTCATGAGCTCGGGCGAGCCACAGAGCGTGTCGGTGCAGGAGCCGCTGGAAGTGCGCCTGCGCCGCGCCGACGGCGAGTACCTCTGGGTGCAGAGCATGGGGCTCACGCTGCGCGACGCGCAGGGCAACGCCGTGCGCTACCTCGCCGCCGTGACCGACATCGGCGTGCGCCGCGCCCAGGAGGAGGCGCTGCGCAACCAGGTCAAGTTCATCCAGGATCTCTTCGACTCGGTGCCGGTTTCGCTCGCGATGCGCGACGCGGAGGGCCGCTTCCTCTACGTGAACCGCACCTGGGAGACTTACCTCGGGCAGGGGCGCGACGCGGTCATCGGCCGCCACGTGCGCGAGTGCATGACGCCGGAGGAGGCCGCGGACATCCTGACCGGAGACCGCGCGGCGCTCGCGCGCGGCGCCGGCGCGCCGATCGAGCTCGTCGAGTTTCCCTTCCGCGGGCGCACGCTGATGCAGACCCGCACGGTGATGAGCGACGCCCAGGGGCAGGTGCTCGGCGTCCTGGTGGCGAGCCTCGACGTGAGCGAGCGCCGCGCGATCGAGGAGCGCCTCGCCACCGAGCAGCGGCGCCTCGACCTGGTGGTGCGCGGGGCGCGCGTCGGCATCGTCGACTGGGACGGCCATACGCACGCGACCTACTACTCGCCGATCTTCCGCGAGATCCTCGGCTACCCGCCCGACGCCGACACCTCGGACTGGCCCGACTACTTCAAGGTGCTGATCCACCCCGAGGACCGCGAGGCCTTCACCCGGCGCTGGCAGGCGTTCATCCGCGGCAAGGGGCCCGAGGGCCCGCGCGCCGAGCACCTCGCGCCGCAGGAGCACCGGCTGCTGCGCCGCGACGGCAGCTACGTCTGGGTCCAGGTGAGCGGCATCGCGGTGCGCGACGCCAGGGGCTTCACCACGCGCTGGATCGGCGCCACGACCGACATCACCGAGCGGCGCAAGCAGCAGGAAGCGCTGCGCGAGAGCGTGCGCCTGCGCGAGGAGGTCGAGCGCATGTCGCGCCACGACCTGAAGACGCCGCTGAACAGCGTGATCGCGCTCTCGAGCCTGCTGCGCGAGAGCGGCAAGCTCGCGCCGGAGGACGCGGAGGTCCTCGGCACCATCGAGCGCGCGGGCTACCGCATCCTCAACATGGTGAACCTGTCGCTCGACCTCTTCCGCATGGAGACGGGCACCTACCGCTTCAACCCGCGCGCGGTGGACCTGGCCGGCGTGGCGCGGCGCGTGGCGGCCGACCTCGAGAGCCAGGCGGCCTCGAAGAACATCGACGTGCGCGTGCGGGCGAACGACGCCTCGGCGGCGAGCCACCCGGTGCTCGCGAGCGCCGACGAGCTGCTCTGCTACTCGATGTTCGCCAACCTGGTGAAAAACGCGATCGAGGCGGCGCCGCACGGCAGCGTGGTGTCGGTGCTCCTTCATGAGGAAGGCGAGGCAGTGCTCGCCAAGATCCACAACGCCGGCATGATTCCCGAGCCGGTGCGCGAGCGCTTCTTCCAGAAGTACGTGACCTCGGGCAAGAGCGCGGGCTTGGGCCTGGGCTCCTACTCGGCGCGCCTCATGGCGCGCGTGCAGGGCGGCGAGCTCACGCTGCAGTCCTCCGATCCCTCCGGCACCTCGCTCCTCGTGCGCCTGCCCGCGGCGCGCGGCGCCGACCTGCTCGCGGACGAGGCCGCCGCCCCGGCGGCGCGCGCCCCCGTCCCCGCGGGGCTGCGCGCGCTGAAGGTGCTCGTGGTGGACGACGACGAGTTCAACCGCTTCGTGCTGCGCCGCATGCTGCCGCAGCCGCCGCTCACGCTCGCGATGGCGGTCAACGGCCGCGCCGCGCTCGACGCCGCGGCGCGCGAGTGGCCCGACGTCGTGCTGCTCGACCTGGAGATGCCGGTGATGGACGGCTACGAGGCGGCGCGGCAGCTGCGCGAGCTCGAGCGCGCCGGCAGCCGGCCGCGGCTGCTCATCGTCGCCATCTCCTCCAACGACGACCGCGCCACCATGGAGCGCGCCATCGCGGCCGGCTGCGACGACTACCTCGTCAAGCCGGCCTCGCGCGCGGAGCTCCTCGGCATCCTCGCGCAGGAGCGCGTCGAGCGCCCGGCCGAGCGCATCCCCGAGGAGAGCGAGGCGGTGCTGGTGGACGCGGACCTCGAAGGCACGCTGCCCGGGTTCCTCGGCAGCCGCATCGAGCTCCTCGACGAGATGCGGTCGGCGCTCGCCGGCTCCGAGCGCCTCGCGTTCAAGCGCCTCGCGCACAAGCTCACCGGCAGCCTCGCGCTCTACGGCTTCGGCTGGGCGTCGGCGCAGTGCCGCGCGCTCGAGGCCGAGGCGCAGTCGGGCGAGGCCGCGGCGCTCGAGGCGCGGCGCGCCGCGGTGCGGGCGCACCTCGAGAAGGTCACGGTCAATTTCCGCAGGAAGGAGAGCGCATGAGCAGGAAAATCCTGGTGGTGGACGACGACGAGGCGGTGCTCGACTACCTGCAGGCGAAGCTGGGCGGCCGCTACAGCATCGTCTCGACCAACTCGCCCGACAACGTGGTGGCGCTCGCGCGCCGCGAGCGGCCGGAGCTGATCCTGTGCGACGTCGACATGCCGGACATGGACGGCGGCGACGTCTCGGCGGCGCTCTTCGACGACGCCGAGCTGCGCGACATCCCGCTGCTCTTCCTCACCGCGCTCGTCTCGCCGCAGGACATCAAGGCCCTGCAGGGGCAGATCGGCGGGCGCCCGGCGATCTCCAAGCGCGCCCCGGTCGAGGAGCTCGTCAAGCGCATCGAGCAGCTGGTCGCGGGATAATCGCGGCAGATTGAACGCTCCGCTCCTCGAGCGGCTCGCCGCAGGCCGGGGCGCCGCGCCCGCCGTCGTCACGCCGAACAGCCGCCTCGCGCAGGGCCTCGCGCGCGAGCTCGACGCCTTCCAGGCCGCTCGCGGCGTCGCGCTGTGGGAGGCGCCCGACATCCTGCCCTTCCCGGCGTTCGTCGAGCGCCTCTACGAGGAGGCGCTCTATTCCGACGCCGGCGGCGGCCTGCCGGCGCTGCTCACGGCGGCGCAGGAGGAGCACCTGTGGCGCGAGATCCTGCGCGGCTCGAAGCGCGAGCTCCTCGTCGTCGAGCAAGCCGCGGCGCAATGCCGCGAGGCCTGGCAGCTCGTGCACGCGTGGCGCATCCCGCCGGGCGCGGGCAACGAGGACGCGGCGGCGTTCAGCGAGTGGGCCGCGGCCTACCGCAGGCGCACCGCGCGCGAGGTGGACGCCGCGCGGCTGCCCGACGCGGTCGCGACATGGCTCCTCGGCCTCAGGCTGCCGCGCGCGCTCGTCGCCTACGGCTTCGACATCCTCGCGCCGCAGACGCGCGAGTTCTTCGACGCGCTCGCGCGCCACGGCGTGGCTTTCGAGGAGGCGCAACCGGCAAGGAAGAATGCGAAAGCCGTTCGCGCTTCATTTCCTTCCGCCCGCGCGGAGCTCGAGGCGGCGGCTGGCTGGGCGCGGGGGCGCCTGGAAGCCGGAAAGGCGCGCATCGGCGTCGTCGTGCCCGACCTGCAGAGCCGCAGGAAGGAGGTGGCGCGCGTCTTCGCGCGCGCGAACGGCCGCCCGCATCCGTTCAACGTCTCGCTCGGCGAGCCGCTCGCCGGCTTCCCGATCGTGCGCGCGGCGCTCTCGCTCCTCGAGCTCACGGTGCGCGAGCTGCCCTTCGAGCGCGCCGCCGCGCTGCTGCGCTCGCCCTTCCTCGGCGGCGCCGAGAGCGAGCTCGGGGCGCGCGCGCGCCTGGACGTCGCGCTGCGCAAGGACGCTCCGGCGCGGCTTTCGCTCGCCTCGCTGGTGGCGCTGAGCGAGCCTTGCCCGCACCTTCGCACGATCCTGGAAGAGGTTTTTTCAAAAAGAGAAGACACCGCGCGGAGCGCGGCGGAATGGGCGCGGCAGTTCTCGAGGATCCTCGCCGCCGCCGGCTTCCCCGGCGAGCGCGGCCTGGATTCGGACGAGTTCCAGGCGCGCGCCAAGTGGCACGAGGCGCTGGGCGAGCTCGCGCGCCTGGAGCGCTTCGCGCCGAAGATGACGCTCGCGCATGCGCTCGCGACGCTGGAGCGCCTGTGCCGCGACACGCTCTTCCAGCCGCAGTCGGCCGACGTGCCGGTCCAGGTGCTCGGCGTGCTCGAGTCCGCCGGCCTCGCGTTCGACTGCCTGTGGGTGAGCGGCCTTTCCGACGAAGCCTGGCCGCTCGATGCGCGCCCGAACCCGTTCGTGCCGGTCGCGCTGCAGAAGCAAGCCGGCGTGCCGCAGGCGAGCGCCGAAGGCTCGCTCGAGCTCGACCGGCGCATCACGCAGGGCTGGCTCGGCGCGGCCGACGAGGTGGTGCTGTCGCACTTCGAGCGCGAGGAGGACCGCGAGCTCGCGCCGAGCGCCCTCATCCTCGGCGTGCCGAAGGGCGAGGTCGCGATTCCGCTTTATCCGAACCACCGCGACCTCGTCTTCGCCGCGCGGAAAATTTCCGCCGTCGACGACTCGCGCGCGCCGGCGCTGGCCGAAAAGAAAGTGCCGGGCGGAACGCGCGTGCTCTCCGACCAGTCGGCGTGCCCGTTCCGCGCGTTCGCGCGGTGGCGCCTGCGCGCGGAGCGGCTCGAGGCGCCGGCCGAGGGCCTGGACGCCGCCGAGCGCGGCCAGCTGCTGCACGCGCTCATGTCCGCGCTGTGGCAGGAGCTGAAGGGCAGCGCCGCGCTCGGGGGCGAGCTCGCGCCGGCGATCGCCCGTGCGGCGGCTGCGGCGGTGAAATCCCAGGGGCTGCAGGGCCGCTTCGCCGAGCTCGAGCGCGAGCGCCTCGCGCGGCTTGCCGCCGAGTGGCTCGAGCTCGAGAGGACGCGCGCGCCGTTCGAGGTGGCGGCGCTCGAGAAGGAAGTCGAGCTCGACATCGCCGGCCTGCGGCTGCGCGGGCGCATGGACCGGGTCGACCGGCTCGCGGGCGGCGGGCACGCGCTTATCGACTACAAGACGAGCGCCCGCACCACTCCGCACGACTGGAAGCCGCCGCGGCCCGACGACGCGCAATTGCCGATCTACGCCGTGGCGATGAAGGAGGACGTCGCGGCCGTGATGTTCGCCAGGGTGCGCCCCGGCGCGATGCGCTTCATGGGATTCTCAAAGCAGAAGAACGCCGTGCCCGGCGTGCAGCCGGCGAAATCCTGGCCCGACCTGCTCCGCGGCTGGAAAGAGGAGACCGAGGCGCTCGGCGCGGCGTTCGCCGCCGGCGAGGCGCGCGTCGACCCCAAGCGCGAGCTGCAGACCTGCCGCTACTGCGCGCTGCAGACGCTCTGCAGGGTCTACGAGAAGGTCAACGTGCTCGCCGAAGACGACGAGGCGGCCGAGTGAGCTCAGACCTCGTAGCCCTTCGCCTGGCGCGCATAGCCGCCGAAAAGGTCGAGGCAGCGCTCGCGCCAGGCGTGCAGCGGGTCGCCGGCCTCGAGAAGCCGGATCGGCGACACGGCGCGCGCCCACTGGAACGTGCCGAACAGGATGTAGTCGGCGAAGCCCGGCCCGTTGCCGCAGAAGAACGGGGTCTGCGCGAGCACCGGGCGCGCCGGCTCGAGCGCCGCGCGCAGCTCGGCGAGCTTCTTCGCCGGCTCGGCGGCCGCCGCCTCGAGCGACATGCCGAAGCGCTTCTCGCGCGACTCGCGGAAGTAGGCGCGATCCTTCTCGTGGATCGCGTTGTAGAGGTCGAGGAGCACCACGCGCAGCAGCGCCGGGTGCACCCTGAGCACCGCCCACTGGCTGAAGAAAAGCGACAGCGCGCGGCTCCCGGCGCCCTCGAAGAGCGCCGGGCGCGAGGGATAGGCCTGCTCCAGGTACTCGGCGATCGTCCACGAGTCGGCGACGGCGCGGCCGCCGTCCACGATCACCGGCACCGTGGCCGAGCCGTGCGCCGCGATCACCGCCTTCTCCGTGAAGCGCCACGGCACGGTCTCGAAGTCGAGGCCCTTGTGCTTGAGCGCCATGCGCACGCGCCAGCAGTAGGGGGAAAAGCGGCGGTCGTCCTCGGCCGCGGCGAGGTCGTACAGCGTGATGGCCATGGCCAATCATACTGACGAACGCGTGCCGGACCAGTCCGAGCGCGACGCCGCGCTCGACGTGCGCCGCTCGTTCATCGTGCAGGCACCGGCGGGCTCCGGCAAGACCGACCTTCTCGTGAAGCGCTTCGTCAGGCTGCTGCAAACGGTGCGGCGCCCGGAGGAGATCCTCGCCATCACGTTCACCAAGAAGGCGGCCGCGGAGATGCGCAGCCGGGTGCTCGACGCGGTCGGGCGCGGCTCGGAGATCGCGCACCGGCTGCGCGTGCAGACGATCGACGCGCTCTGCACGGGGCTCACGCGGCAGATGCCGGTGCTCGCGCGCTTCGGCGCGCAGCCGCAGACCGTCGAGGACGCGCGCGAGCTCTACCAGGAGGCGGCGCGCCGCCTGCTGGCGCAGCTCACGCCGCCGGTCGAGCGGCTGCTCGCGCACCTCGACAACAACGTCGGCGCCGCCGCGGGCCTCGTCGCCGGCATGCTCGCCTCGCGCGACCGCTGGCTGCGCAAGACCGGCGCCGCGCCGACGCGCGCCGAGCTCGAGGCTTCTCTTGTTGCTCAGAGGGAGAAGCTCCTTGCGCGCGCCCGAGCGCTCGACCCGCGGGCCTCGGAAGAATGGGCTCTCGAGCTCTTGACCAAGGATTTCAACTGGAGGAAACAAAACCCCACCGCGCAATCCCTGTCGGGGAATGAAGATCTGCGCGAGGCGCTCGCCGCCTTGTGCACGATGCCGCCCGCGCGCTACAGCGAGGCGCAGTGGCAGGCGCTCGACGCGATCCTCGCGCTGCTCAATCCCGCGGTGGCGGAGCTGAAGGTGCTCTTTGGCGAGCGCGGCGAGGCCGACTTCACCGAGTTCGCGCACGGCGCGCTCGCCGCGCTCGGCTCCGTGGACGAGCCCTCCGAACTGCTGCTCTCGCTCGACCGGCAGGTGAGCCACATCCTGGTGGACGAGTTCCAGGACACCTCGGTGTCGCAGTGGGAGCTCCTCGAGCGGCTCACCGCCGGCTGGCAGGCGGGCGACGGGCGCACGCTCTTCCTCGTCGGCGACCCGATGCAGTCGATCTACCGCTTCCGCGAGGCGGAAGTCGGTCTCTTCCTGCGCGCGCGGCGCAGCGGCCTCGGCGCGGTCAAGCTCGAGCCGCTGCGCCTCGCCACCAACTTCCGCTCGCAGGGCGGCATCGTGGAGTGGGTGAACGGCGCCTTCGCGCGCATCCTGCCGGCGCAGGAGGACGAGGCCGCGGGCGCGGTGCCCTATTCGCCCTCGGCCGCGCGCCATCCGCGCCTCGAGGGCGATGCGGTGGCGTGGCACGCGCTCGCCGAGCGCGGCGAGGAGGCGGCGCGCGTCGTGGACGTGCTGCGCAAGGCCAAGGGCAGCGCGGCGATCCTCGTGCGCAACCGCAGCCATCTCGACGCCATCGTGCCGGCGCTCAAGGAGGCGGGGATCCGCTTCCGCGCCGTCGAGATCGAGCACCTCGGCGAGAAGCAGGTCGTGCAGGATCTCTACGCGCTTACGCGCGCGCTCTCGCACCCGGGCGACCGCATCGCCTGGCTCGCGATCCTGCGCGCGCCGTGGTGCGGCCTCTCGCTCGCCGACCTGCTCGCGCTTGCGGGCGGAGATCCCAGGGCCCTCGTCGGCGATCTTCTCAGGAATCCCGTGAGCGTCTCGAAGGAAGGGCAGGCGCGCATCGCCCGCCTGGTGTCGGTGCTCGGCCCGCTGCTCGAGAACCGCCTGCGCGGGGCGCTGCGCGAGCGCATCGAGCGCGCGTGGCTCGCGCTCGGCGGCCCGGCCTGCGCCGAGAGCGAGACCGAGCTCGAGGACGCCGGCATCTTCCTCGACGAGCTCGAGCGCCTGGAGGAGGCGGGCGAGGTGGACCTGCAGGCGCTCGAGAAAAGCCTGCAGGAGCTCTACGCGCTGCCCGACGTCGCGGCCGGGCCCGGCGCGGTGCAGATCATGACCATCCACAAGGCGAAGGGCCTCGAGTTCGACACGGTGATCGTGCCCGGCCTCGACCGGGCGCCGCGCAGCGGGCCGAAGCCGCTCCTCGCGTGGAAGACGGCGGGTGCGTCGCTGCTCCTCGCGCCGATCAACGAGGCGGGGCGCGACGACGAGCCGATGTACAACTACATCCGGATGCTCGAGCGCGAGGCCGAGGACATCGAGGCGGCGCGGCTCTTCTACGTCGCCGCCACGCGCGCGAAGCAGCGCCTGCATCTCCTCGCCTGCGCAAGCTGCGACGAGGACGGCGCGGTGAGGGCGCCGCAGAAGCGCTCGCTGCTCTCGAAAATCTGGTGGCAGGCGCAAGCGGCGTTCAGCGGGCTGGAACGCAAATCCGGCGAAGAGCGAAAGCAGCCGCTCCCCGACGTCCTGCGCCGCCTGCCCGCGGACTTCGCGATTCCCGCGGCGCCGCCGGCGGCGGCGTGGAGCGCGCCGCCCGAGGCCGGCGCGGCCGAGCCGGTCGAGTTCTCCTGGGCCGGGGAGACCGCGCGCCACGTCGGCACCGTGGTGCACCGCTGGCTGCAGCGCATGGCGGAGGACGCGCTGCGCGGCTGGGATGCGGCGCGCATCGAGCGCCTGCGCGCCGAGTTCGCGAAAGAGCTCGAGCGCCGCGGCGTGCCGAAGAGCGACCTCGAGCGCTCGGCGGACGCGGTGGCGCGCGCGCTCGGCAACGCGCTCGGGGACGAGCGCGGCCGCTGGGTGCTCGGCCCGCAGGCCGAGGCGCGCTCGGAATACCGCCTGCGCGCGCTCGCCGGCGGCCGGGCGCGCAGCTACGTCATGGACCGCGTCTTTCGCGACCGCGACGGCACGCTGTGGATCGTGGACTACAAGACGAGCCGCCACGAGGGCGCGGACCTCGAGGCGTTCCTCGACCGCGAGCGCACGCGCTACGCCGCGCAGCTCGCCGGCTATGCGGCGCTGTTCCGCGATTCGAAACAGGCGCTCTATTTCCCGCTGCTGCGCGGCTGGCGCGAGCTCTGAGCCGCGGCATTGATCTGCCTCAAAGGGCGTCGCGCCGCGCCGCGCAACAATGGCACCGACACTTGCACAGGAGGAAGCGCATGTCGGTCGCAAACAGAGTCCGCAGATACATGTCCGCCCAGGGCGTGACCTGGGACCCGGTGCCGCACACTCCGAGCGCGACCGCGATCGACGCGGCGCATTCGGCGCTGCTCGCCGAGAGCCGCGTGGCGAAGGCGGTGGTGCTCGAGGACGACGTCGGCTACGTGCTGGCGGTGATCGGCGCCAACCGCTCGCTCGACATCGAGGCGCTCGGCGCGGCGCTGGGGCGCAGGCTGCGCCTCGCGGCGGAGCCCGAGCTCGAGGCGATCTTCGACGACTGCGAGCCGGGCGCGGTCCCGGCGATCGGGCCCGCCTACGGCATCCCGACCGTCTGGGACGACAGCCTGGGCGAGCGGCGCGACGTGTACTTCGAGGGCGGCGACCACCGCACGCTGGTGCACCTCTCGGGCGCCGACTTCGGCAGGCTCATGCGCAACGCCTGGCCGCTGCGCTACTACCTGCACTAGAGCGCACGGCGGCGTCGGGAATCCACGATACTAGGGGCTGCCATGCAGCAGCCCGACGATCCGCTGGGGGCGGTCCTCGCCGAGGTCCTCGAGATCATGCCGCGCGCGGTCGCGGTCATGGACGAGGCGGGCGAGATCCTGTTCCGCAACGCCGCCGCCGCCGGCCTGCCGCGCGACTCGTTCAACCCGGGCGTGACGCTCGCGCTGCGCCGCGCGATCCCCGCCGTGCTGGAGAGGAAGGAGATGCGCTGCCTCACGCGCGCCGACCTCGGCCGCTCGGCGCAGCACGCCGTGATGATGGTGCCGCTGCGCGTGCGGGCGAACGGCAGGCGCTGCGTCGCCATGTGGATCCTGCATCACGCCTTCCCGCTCGCGCCGGAGGCCGACACGCTGGTGCGGCTCTTCGGGCTCTCCAGGGCGGAGGCGAAGCTCTGCGTCTCGATCGTCCTCGGCCAGAGCCTCGCCGAGTGCGCGCGCGGCGGCGGCATCACCGTCGCCACGGTGCGCTCGCAGCTCAACAAGATCTTCGCCAAGACCGGCGTTCGCCGCCAGGCGGAGCTGGTCGCGCTCCTGCGGCGCATTCCGGTGATCAAGACGACGAGGGCGGCGACGGCTTGAGCGCGGCCGCGCGCGCTACTTGATGCCGGCCTGCATGAAGGACTGCATGAACTGGCGCTGGAAGAGGAGGAACGCGATCAGCAGCGGCGCCACCGCCATCAGCGTGCCGGCGCTGATCACGCCCCAGTCGACGCCCGACTCCGGCGCGCCGAAGATCGCGAGGCCGACGGTGAGCGGGCGCGTGCTCACCGAGTTGGTGATGACGAGCGGCCAGAGGAAGTTGTTCCAGTGGTAGCTCACCGAGACGAGCGCGTAGGCGAGGTAGGTCGGGCGCGCGAGCGGCACGTACACGCGCCACAGCACGCCGAGCATCGAGCAGCCCTCGACGCGCGCCGCGTCCTCGAGCTCGCGCGGGATCGTCTTGAAGGTCTGGCGGAGAAGAAAGATGCCGAAGGCGCTCGCCATGTAGGGCAGGCCGATGCCGAGCAGCGTGTCCACCAGGCCGAGGCGCGCCATGGTGCGGTAGTTCTCGACGATCAGCACCTCGGGCATGATCATGAGCTGCAGCAGCACGAGCGCGAACGCCGCGTCGCGGCCGAAGAAGTCGAAGCGCGCGAAGGCGAAGCCGGCGAGCGTGCAGAGGACGAGCTGCGCGGCGAGGATCATCGCCACGAGCAGCACCGTGTTCAGGAAGTGGCGCGCGAAGGGCGCGAAGCTCCAGGCGCGCCCGAAGTTCGCGAGGGTGAGCGGCGCGAGCGGGTCGAAGTGCGTCGCGTAGGCCGCGGGGTGGAACGCCGCCCAGAGCGCGTAGAGGAGCGGCGCGAGCCACAGGAGCGCGAGGCCCCACGCCGCAATCTTTTCGAGGTTCGTCAATAAGTCTTGTACTGGAGGTATTTGCCGCTGAGGACGATCTTAACCCGGTCGCCCTTGTCGCTGGGCAGGCGCGTCAGGTCCATGTCGAAGTCGATCGCGCTCATGATGCCGTCGCCGAACTCCTCGTGGATCAGCTCCTTCAGCGTCGTGCCGTAGACATTGACGAGCTCGTAGAAGCGGTAGATGAGCGGGTCGGTCGGCGGCACCCCGGCGGGCAGCGAGCCCTTGTAGGGCACCGCCTGCAGCAGCAGGACCGCTTCCTGCGGCAGGTCGAAGATCCTGCCGACCGCCTCGGCCTGCTTCTTCGTCATCTGCATCTGCCCGAGGCAGGCGGCGGTGGTCCACTCCTTCGACTGGCCGACCTTCTTCGCGACCTCGGCCCACTTGATGCCCATCGCCACCTTGCGGAAAGCGATCAGATCCGTGACGTCCTGGCGCTTCATGGGTTTGCCGACGATCGTCAGAGCCGCAGCGGGTTCGCGCTTCATTTTTCCCTCCTGGTGAACGGATGGGGGCGCGATGCACGCGCCGTGCCAGCGCGCGCCGGCCCCGTTTCCGGGGCGCCCGCGCCGGCAACGGCACGGCGATGGTGCGCGCTGCCGGGCCGGCGCACCTCAACAGGGAACGAAGCCTGCGGGAAGAAAGCTACAGGACCTTGCCGCTCGCGTCGTCGATGAGGTGCAGGTGGCGCAGGTCGGCGACGAGCTTGAGCGGCGCGCCGGGCTTCGCGCCGCAGCCGGGGTCGACGTTCGCGCAGACGTCGTGGCCGTTCAGCGCGAAGTAGACGAGCGTCTCGTTGCCCATCGGCTCGACCACCACGGGGACGGCCTCGAAGGGATGCTGGCCGGGCTCGAGGTGCGGCCGCTGCTCGAAGAGGTGCTCCGGGCGCAGGCCGCAGAGCAGGCCCGGCTTGCCGGCGTACGCCTTGTAGCGCTCGGTGCGGCTCTCGGGGACGGGCAGCGTGACGCCGTCCATGCGCAGGCGCAGGCCGCCCGCGGCCTGCTCGAGGCCGCAGGCGATCATGTTCATCGCCGGCGAGCCGATGAAGCCGGCGACGAACTTGGTCGCCGGCTGGTGGTAGAGGTGGTTCGGGTCGCCGACCTGCTCGATGCGCCCGCCGTTCATCACCACGACGCGGTCGGCGAGCGTCATCGCCTCGACCTGGTCGTGCGTCACGTACACCGTCGTGGTGCGCACCTGCTGGTGGATCTTCTTGATCTCGGTGCGCATCTGCACGCGCAGCTTGGCGTCGAGGTTGCTCAGGGGCTCGTCGAACAGGAAGACCTTCGGGTCGCGCACGATGGCGCGGCCCATCGCGACGCGCTGGCGCTGGCCGCCCGAGAGCTGCTTCGGCTTGCGGTCCAGCAGCTCCGCCAGGCCGAGGATGGCGGCGGCCTTCTGCACCCTTTTCTCGATCTCCTCCTTCGGCAGCTTCTTCAGGCGCAGGCCGAAGGACATGTTCTCGTGCACCGTCATGTGCGGGTAGAGCGCGTAGTTCTGGAACACCATCGCGATGTTGCGGTCCTTCGGCGGCACGTCGTTCACCACGTCGGCGCCGATGACGACGTCGCCCGCGGTGATGTCCTCGAGGCCCGCGATCATGCGCAGCGTCGTCGTCTTGCCGCAGCCCGAGGGGCCGACCAGCACCACGAACTCCTTGTCCGGGATGTCGAGGTCGATGCCGCGCACCGCGGGCGTCTCGTCGTAGTTCTTGACCAGCTTTCGCAGCGTGACTTGCGCCATGCCTAGCCTTTTGTCGCTCCGGCGGTCAGGCCGGCGATGTAGTAGTCCATGAGGAACGCGTAGATGAGCAGCGGCGGCAGCGCGCCGAGCAGGCACGCGGCCATGATCTGTCCCCACGCGTAGACGTCGCCGCGGATCAGGATCGTGACGATCCCCGCGGGCAGCACCAGCTGGTCGGCCGAGGTGGTGAAGGCCATCGGGTAGAGGAAGTCCGCCCACGAGACGGTGAACGCGAAGATCGTCGCCGCGATGATGCCGGGCAGCGCCACCGGGATGAAGATCTTGGTGAGCATCTGCAGGTAGCCCGCGCCGTCGATCAGCGCCGCCTCGTCGAGCTCCTTGGGGATGCTCGCGAAGTAGCCGATCATGATCCAGGTGCAGAAGGGCACGGTGAGGGTGGGGTAGATCACCATCAGCACCCAGTAGTGGTTCATCATCTCGATGCCGAGCGTGTCCTGCACGAAGGCGAAGATCTTGAACAGCGGAATGAAGAGCAGCGTCTCCGGGATCAGGTAGGTGAGGAAGACCCCCATGCCGAGCGCCGTCGAGCCCCAGAACTTCATGCGCGCGAGCGCGAAGGCGGCCGGGATGCTGATGATCATGGTGATGATCACCACCACGACCGAGACGATCGCCGAGTTCTTGAAGAACGTCAGGTACTGCTCGGAGCCGATCAGCGCCGTGTAGTTCTCGAGCGTCGGGTGGTAGACGAACCACGGGTTGGTGACCGCGCCGATCTCCGCGCTCGACTTGAGCGAGGTGATCATCATGTAGACCGGCGGGGTGAGGAAGAAGATCGCGAACAGGACGAGGAAGAAGTAGGACCAGTACAGCGCGCGCTTGCGGTCGCGCTTCATGCTGCCCGCGCTCGCAGTCCCGGCGGAGGACGCTCCCAGGACGGCAGCCATCAGGCCTCGTTGCCGCGCCGGTTGATGTCGCGCAGGATGAAGAACGCCGCGATCGCGAGGATCGGGAACATGAACAGCGACACCGAGGCGCCGAGCGGGATGTCGTTGCCCTCGATGCCGAGCTTGAACGCCCAGGTGGCGAAGATGTGCGTCTGGTCGATCGGGCCGCCCGAGGTGAGGATGCGCACGATGTCGAAGTTCGCGAAGGTGACGATGAGGGAGAACAGCACCGTGATCGAGATGATGTTGCGCATCATCGGCAGGGTCACGTACCAGATCTTCTGCCACCAGCTCGCGCCGTCGATGGCGGCCGCCTCGTAGAGCTGCTCGGGCACGGACTTGAGCGCCGCGAGGTACATGATCAGGAAGAACGGCGCGCCGTACCAGACGTTCACCAGGATCACCGCGAAGCGCGCCCAGTTCGGGTCGCCGAGCCAGGTGATCGTCGGCAGCCCGATGCGTTCGAAGACCCAGTTGAACGCGCTGTAGGAGGGATCGAAGAGCCAGAACCAGGCGAGGGTGCTCATCGCCGGCGGGATCACCCAGGGAATGAGCAGCATGCCGCGCCACTTCCTCTGGCCCTTGGCCGGCACGTTGTGCACGAAGTGGGCGACGCAGAAGCCGATCAGCGCCTTGAACACCACCGCGCTGACCGCGAAGATGCACGACTGCTTCACCACCATCCAGAAGAGATCGCGCTTGAACAGGAAGTCGAAGTTGCCCAGGCCGACGAAATGCTCCATCGACTTGTTCAGGGTCGCGAGGTGGATCGAGTAGAGCGCCGGGTAGATGACCAGGCCGCCGATCAGCAGGATCAGCGGCAGCGCCATCAGGAAGGCGATCGTGGACTTGCGCCGCGCGATGCGGGCGAGTCCGCCCCGGCGCCTGGCCGGGGCGGACTGCCCTGCTGCGGGAATGACGGCTGCCAAGGTGCGCGCCTCAGGAGCGCATGTAGCCTTCGAGCTCCGTCGCCGCCCAGTCGATCGCCTGGGCGACGCTCTTGCCGCCCTGCGTGCACTGGGCGATCAGCTTGGTCTGGATGCCCTGCACGTACATCTGGTTGGCGATGTTGGCCGGCGCCGGGGCGCAGGCCATGGACAGCGTCTGGTCCTGCTTGGGCGGGTAGTGGAACACCGTGCCCTTGGGCGGCGCGACTTCCTCCCAGATCTTGAAGTTGCGCTGGCTGGCGAACGACGGGATGTCGTAGCCGATCGAGCCGTTGACGATCTTCTCGACGTTGCCACGCTCCCAGATCGTCGCCAGCAGGCTCTTCGCCGCGCTCTTGTTCTTCGAGAAGCCCCACACGCTCCAGATGAAGGGCAGGTAGGGCGCGTAGCGGCCCTTCGGACCCTTGGGCATCGGGATGGTGTAGAGGTGCTCGGCGACCTTGGGGTTGTCGCGCTTCGCCACCGCGTAGGCCGACGGCGGGTTCATGATCATCGAGCCCTGGCCGGAAATGATGTACTTGTTGTTCGAGGCGTCGTCCCAGGCGAAGACGTCGCCCGGCATCACCTTGGTGAGGCGCTGCATGTACTCCAGCACCTGCTTCACGCCGTCGGACATTTTGATGACGATGTCGCCCTTGGCGTTGACGAGCTCCGCACCGTAGGAGTGGAACAGCGCGCCGACCCAGTCCACAGAGTCAGTCGTCTGGCCGAGGCCCAGGCCGACCGGGTGGCCTTCCTTGTGCAGCTTCTCCGCGGCCTTGACGAGCGTGTCCCAGTTCCAGTTGTCCGCCGCCTTCGTCGCCGGCTTGAGGGTCGGGTACATCTCGAGGATGTCGACGCCGGCGACCGTCTTGAAGAGGTCGAGGCGCACGCACGGCGGCTTCACCTGGGTGCCGGTGACCGCCGGCACGCCGACGTAGTGGCTCTTGCCCTTGACCAGGAACTGCGCAGCGGGGTCGAGCGCGCCGTTCGCCTTGACGAGCTGGCCCATCACGTCGTCGAGCGGCTCGAGCAGGTTCTGCTTGTCGAGCGGGTCCCAGGCCTGGAAGGTCATCATGTCGTGCCCGGACTTCGCCTGCGCTTCGGCCTGCGCGGTGAGCACGATCTTGTTGCCCTGGCTGGTGATGTAGTCGATCTTGAGATCGACCTTCTCCTTCTTCGCCCAGTCCTGGCAGACCTTGGTGAGGACGTCGTTCGCTCCGGGAACCCAGTGATCCCAGAAGCCGACGCTCAGGCTGCCGGCGGCGTACGAGGTGCGGATGTAGGGAAAGGCAAGTGCTGCGGACGTTGCGGCCGCGGTCTGGATGAACTTGCGGCGGCTGATGCGACGGGACGCCATTTGCTGAACCTCCTCCTAGAAGTCAGACGGACAAATCCTAGAGGAATTCAGGATGGGTAGCCATCCTTTTAATTGGGGGCCCGGGCGCCCGCCGGCTAGGGCGCGGGCGTCTGGAACAGGCCGCCCCATCCCTTGATGCGCTGCGGCGCGGCGCCGGCGAGGGCGAGGCACTTCCAGAGCACGGTGGCGACCGAGTCGTAGACCGCCAGGTGATAGTCCCGCTCCCAGCGGCTGGCGAGCTGCGCCGCCGCCAGGTTGGTGCAGAAGACCGCGATCGCGTCAGGTTTGTCAGCCGCCACTTCGGCCACCATCCGCGTGAGCTCGGGCTCGCCCACTAAGCAAAAGTCCCAATTGACAGAGATGCCCGAATGCCGCTCGGCGACGACCGGCATGCCGTGCCGGGCGAAATTCTCGACGATGCGCGCCTGCACGGCGTCCACGTAGGGCGACACCAGGCCGAGGGTGCGCCGGCCGTTCGCGCGCATCAGCTCGCGCAGCGCGAGCGTCGAGGTGCACGCCGGGATGCCGGTCGCCTTCGTGATGGCGGCGCACAGCGCCTCGTCGCGCTCGAGGCCGAGCCAGCCGGCCGAAGTGCCGCTCCAGCCGATCGCCTGCACCTTGGCGTCGGCGAGCAGGCGCGCCGCGTCCAGGATCGGCGCGAGCTCGAACTGGCCGAGCGCCTCGCGCCCGAGCGAGATCTCGGTGACGCGGAAGCGGCTGAAATGGGCGCTTGCCCCGGGGATCCCGGCGAGCAGCGCGCTCGTCAGCGGCTCGAGCACGGTGTTTGACGACGGCGTCAGGATGCCGAGGCGCACGCGGTCGGGCATGCGGCCGATTCTATCCACGCGAAAGCTTCTACAATTCGGGGCGCTTGAAACCGCTTCCCGCCCTCGCCTCGGCGGCGCTCGTCTGCGCCGCGCTCGCCGGCCCCGCCTCGGCCCAGCAGGCAGGGCCGCGCATCGGCTTCATCAACACGCAGCGCGTCATGACCGAGAGCGCGGTCGCGAAGCGCGTGCAGCGCGACATCGAGTCGGAGTTCCGCGCGCGCGACGCCGAGCTGCAGCGCCTCGGCCAGCGCCTGCAGGCGGCGCGCGCCGACCTCGAGAAGAACGCGGTGACGCTCTCGGAGTCCGACCGCCGCGCCAAGGAGCGCGACGTGAACGAGCTCGCGCGCGAGTTCGAGCGCAAGCAGCGCGAGTTCGGCGAGGACCTGCAGAGCCGCAGGAACGAGGCGATGGGCCAGGTGATCGGCAAGGCGAACGGCGTCATCCGCCGCATCGCCGAGCGCGACAAGATGGACATCATCCTGCAGGACGCGGTCTACGCCGACCCGCGCATCGACATCACCGAGAAGGTGATCAAGGAGCTCGACGCGGCCGAGCCGAAGTAGCGGTTCTTATTTCCTGCTGACGCCGAACACCGTCATCGGCGGCGGCGAGTACACCTGCACCAGCACGCTCAGGAAGTAGAACTGGGCGAAGGCGACGATCAGCCCGATGAAGAGCACCCAGTGGCGCATCTTCGGGAATCGCTCCGACTTGGTTTTTTCTTCTTCCATCGCGCCCACAGGGTAACCGAACGCGACCGCGCTCACCAATCGGACGCCGAGGTTAAATCATTTGATGCACGGCTATTGCGCCGGCTGGATGCCGTTCTCGCGCACCACCGCGCTCCAGCGCTCGACCTCGCTGCGCATGAGCGCCTGCGCCGCCTGCGGCGAGCGCTCCTCCTTCGGGTAGGGCGCGACCCCGATGTCGGCCCAGCCCTTCGCGATCGCCGGATCCTCGACGAGCGCCTGCACTACCGCGTTCAGCCTGTCGACGACCAGCTTCGGCGTCGCCGCGGGCGCGAAGAGCGCGCTCCAGTAGAACACCTCGAGCTTCGGCCCGAGCGCCGCCACCAGGCTCTCGGCGCCGGGGAACTGCGCGAGCGTCTCCTTCTGCGTCACGCCGTAGGTCTTCAGGCGCCCGGCGGCGACGAGCGGCGCGAGCTGCTGCGGCGTGCCGAAGGTGAGGTCGATCTGGCCGCCGAGCACGTCCTGCACCATCGGCGCGCCGCCGCGGTAGGGCACGGCGAGCACCTTCGCGCCGCCTTCCCGGCCGAGGAGCGCGGTGAGGAGGTGCGCGGTGCTGCCCGAGCCGGCATTGGAGATCGTGACCTGCCGCGTCCTCATGTACGCGAGCAGCTCGGCGAGCGTCGCCGGCGGCAGGTCCTTGCGGCCGACGAGCACCATCGGGTTGCGGTTCACGAAGGCGACCGCGGCGAGGTCCTTCTCCGTGTCGTAGGGGAGCTTCGGGTAGAGCGCGGGGTTCGCCGCGATCTGCAGGTTGTGGACGAGCAGCGTGTAGCCGTCGGGCGCCGCGCGCACCACGCGCCCGGTGCCGATGGTCGTGCCGCCGCCGGTGACGTTCTCGACGATGAATGCCTGCCCGAGGCGCTCCTGGAACTTCTGCGCGAGCAGGCGCGCGAGCTGGTCGGTCGGGCCGCCGGCCGGGTAGGGCACGACGAGGGTGACGTTCTTGCTCGGGTATTCCTGGCCCGCCGCGGTGACGCTCGCCGCGCACAGCAGGGCAAGAAGGAATTTCTTCATGGCGCCTCCTCCGGGTACGCGGCTTGCAGCCGGAGGTCAGTATGCCTCGCACGAGGCCTTATCCCAAGGAGCGACCATGAAGAGAACCGTACTTTTTGCACTTTCTGCCCTCGTGGCTGGGGCGATGACCCTGCCGGTGTACGCGGCGGGCACCAACGAGAAGAACCCCGACTCCGCCGCCACCGGCATGACGGGCACCGGCTCGAACGCGATGGACAAGAACAGCAACACCGACCGTTCGGCCACCGGCGCGAGCTCGACGGGCAGCGACACGTCCGCCGACACGGACACGACGCACGCCAAGTCCAAGCGCAAGGCGCGCCACGCCAAGAAGAGCCCCGACGCGGCGACGAACCACGGCGCGGTGGGCGGCGAATCCGCCGGCAAGTCGAGCGACTCGCCCGCGCAGTAAGCGCCGGCAGCGAGCGGAGCGCGGGCCGCTCTACGGGCCCGCGACTTCCTTGATCCAGGCCGCGATCGCTTCCTTGGACGCCGAAGGCGCCTCGAGGTGGCTCGCGACCGGCTCGTAGAGGCGCGTGCCCGGGTTCTTCGGCAGCGCGCCGAACATCGCGCCCTTCACGCGCGCGAGCGCCGGATAGTCGCCGCTTGGCGCGACGAAGAGCACCGGCGTGCGCGGCGGCAGCGCGCGCACGGCGTTGCCCTCGTTCATGGCGCCGTCCGGATCGAACCAGGTGACGTAGACGGCGGCGGCGGTGACGACCGGACTCGTGCCGCGGCTGCCTTCGAAGTCGAGGAAGCGCTCTTTCTGCGCGCCCTTCCCTTCGGCGACGAGCGAGCGCGCGCGGGCGAAGGACGGGCCGAGCTTCTCGAGGAACACCGGCGCGGCGGTGCTGCCGCCCGGCGCGATGGTGACGATGCCGTCCACCGCGTGCCGCGTGCCGAAGTAGAGCGCGAACACGCCGCCCTGGCTGTGGCCGATAACGAAGCGCTTCCGCGCGCCCTTCGCGCGCAGGCCCTCGAGCGCCGCCTCGACCTCGCCCTCCGCGGCTGCGACGTCCACGTCGTAGCCCCGCCGCCCCGACCAGGGCATCTCCAGGTTGGCGACGAGGAAGCCCTGCTGCTCGAGATACGCCGCGAGGCCGTCCACGTAGCGCAAGGGCGAGCCGCCCTTGCCGTGCATCACCACCACCGCGTCGGCGCAGAAGGCCTCTCCGGCCAGGAAGAAAATGGGGACGAGCCACTTCAGGAGCGCGAGCCACTTCATCGGTAGTGCACGCGCCTTTCCACGAGCTGGAACTGAACGATGGCGAGCGCGCCGAGGAGGAGCAGCAGCACGACCGTGAGCGTGGCGGCGTACGAGGTGTCGAAGAAGCTGAACGCCACCTGGTAGATGTAGTAGAGCAGCAGGTTCGAGGCGTTGTCGGGGCCGCCCTTGGTGAGGATGAAGAGGTGGTCCACCAGCTTGAACGAATTGATCGTCGCGTTCACCAGCACGAAGAGCGTGGTCGGCATGAGGAGCGGGAAGGTGACGCGGCGGAAGAAGGTCCAGCGCGAGGCGCCCTCGATGCGCCCGGCCTCCTCGAGCTCGGGCGGCAGCGACTGCAGCGCGGCGAGGTAGAAGATCATGAAGAATCCCGATTCCTTCCAGATCGTCATCGCGACGAGGCAGCCCATCACCGTGTGCGGGTCGCCGAGCCAGTTGTGCGAGGGCGCGCCGAAGAGCCCGGTGAGCTGGTCGAGGAGCCCGATCTGCGGCGTGTAGAAGAAGAGCCAGAGGTTGGCGACCGCGATCATCGGCAGGATGGTGGGCGTGAAGTACGCCATGCGCGCGAGCGCGCGCAGGGGCAGGCCGTGAACCCTGTCGTTGACCCACAGGGCCATCAGCAGGGCGAGCGCGATCGAGGTCGGGATCGTGCCGAGCGCGAACCAGAAATTGTTCAGCAGCACCTTCACGAACACCGGGTCGTCGGCGAGCGCGGCGTAGTTCGCGAGCCCGACGAAGCGCGAGGGCCGCACCACGGTCCCGGTGGAGAAGAAGCTGTCGAGCAGCGTCGCCGCCGCCGGGTAGTGCGTGAAGCCGATCAGCAGGATCGCCGCCGGCGTCAGCAGCAGCCAGCCGTAGACGTGCCTCATGGAATTAATCCCCCCGCCATTTGTTAGGTGTAGCATGCCTCCGGGCACTTGGCAGGGGGGTCCCTGATGACAGCCAAATCGCTGCTTCTCACGGCCATCGCGGCGGGCGTGGCCTTCGGCGTTTATCAAAAACTCCAGCCGCGGCCGGCCGGGCCGGCGATGGCGCAGGGCGAGGCGGCGCCGCCCGCGGGCGCGCCCTCCGATGCGGCCACCTACGGCGTCATGGGCCTGCACGGCCCGGCCTTCTACGTCAGCGCCGACACGCGCAAGCAGATCGATCGCTGGTCCACCGAGAAGGTGGTGCTCTTCGGCGCCTCGTGGTGCACCTACTGCGCCGCCGAGCGCAAGGCGTTCCACGAGCGCGGCATCCGCTACTTCGAGGTGGACGTGGACCGCGACCCGGAGGCGATGAAGTTCATGACCACGGTGCTCGGCGTCCCGGCGGTCCCGGCGACCGTCTTCGGCACGCGCTTCATGCCGGGCTTCAACGCGCAGGAATTCGGCGACATCCTCGCCACGCTATGAAGATCGTCATTCTTCTCGTGCTCGCCGCGGGCGCCTACGGCGCCTGGCGCTACGTCGAGTCGCAGGACCCGCTCGCGGCGCCGGCGAAGAGCGCGCCCGTCGCCGCCGCGCCGCAGGGCAGGATCCCGCTCGGCTCCGCGACCTACGGCGTCTCCACGCCGAAGGGCGTCACCTGGTACGTCACGCCCGAGACGCGCAAGCGCATCGACCAGTTCTCGAGGGAGCAGGTGGTGCTCTTCGGCACCGCTTCCTGCCCCTACTGCGCGCAGGAGCGCGCGGCGCTGCGCGCGAAGGGCATCGCCTACGCCGAGCTCGACGTCGAGAGCGATCCCAAGGCGATGCAGTTCATGAACGAGGTGCTCGGCGTCGCCGACGCGCCCGCCACCGTGTTCGGCACGCGCTTCATGCGCGGCTGGGACGCGCACGAGTTCGGCGAGATCGCCGCTTCGTTCTAGCCGGCCCTGCGGCTACTGGTAGGGCTTCAGCAGCCGCATCGCTTCCGTCTGCGCGCTCTTCAGCGCGTCGCCGGGCTGCTTCTGCCCGGTGAGCGAGGCCTGCACCGCGTCGTCGAGCAGCTTCCTCACGCGCCCGGTCTGGAAGGTCGAGAGCTCGGGCGTCGCGTACTGGAACTGGTCGCGCGCGACGACCGCCTGTGGGAAGGTGCTCGCGTACTCCTTCAGCTTCGGCGTCGAATACGCCGCCGGGCTCGTGCCGACGTAGCCCGTCGCCATGCTCCAGTCGGCGGCGCGCTCGGGCGCGGTCATGAACTTGACGAAGTTGAGCGAGGCGAGCCGCTCGGCGGGCGTGGTCTGCTTGAAGAGGTAGAAGTTGCCGCCGCCGGTGGGCGAGCCGCGCTGCTTGGAGGCGGGCAGCATCGCGACGCCGAAGGCGAACTTGGCGTTGTCCTTCACCGCGGTGAGGTTGCCCGTGGTGTGCCACATCATCGCGGTCTTGCCCTCGGTGAACTGCTGGCGCAGCGTGCCCCACTCGACCGTGCCCTCGGGCATGACCTTGTATTTGCTTCCGAGGTCGCGCCAGTACTGGAGCGCGGCGATCACGTCCGGGTGCGAATAGTTGGTGCGGTTGCCGTCCTTGTTCATCAGGTCCTGGCCGTTCTCGCGCGCGAACGCCTGGAACATCCAGTAGGCGTAGCCCGTCGAGGGCACTTCCACGCCCCAACGCGTGACGTTGCCGCTCGCGTCGCGCTTGGTGAGCTTCTGCGCCATGCTCGTCATCTCGGCCCAGGTCGTCGGCGGCTTGTTCGGGTCGAGGCCCGCTTCCTTGAACGCGTCCTTGTTCCAGTAGAGCACGATGGTCGAGCGCTGGAAGGGGATGCCGTAGGTCTTGCCCTTGTACTGGCCGTTCATCATGAGCGCGGGATAGAAGCTCTTCAGCCATGCCTTGTCGGCCTCGCTGTTGGCGATGTCGTCCCACGCCAGGATCACGTCCTGCTCGAGCAGCTCGTAGAGGTCGATCGAGTAGAGCACCGAGATCTGCGCCGGCTGCCCCGCCTTCAGCGCCGCGAGCGCCTTGATGCGCGCGTCGTCGTAGTTCCCGGCGTAGATCGGGTGCACGTTGAAGCCGGGGTTCTCCTTCTCGAACTGGCGCGCGTAGCCGTCGATCACCTTGGTGAGCGGACCGCCCACCGCGATCGGGTAGTAGAACGTGATGTCGACCGCGCACGCGGCCTCGACGAAGAAAACGAGCGCTAGGGCGAGCAGGGCTCTCATCGGATTTCCCCCCTTTCAAGTTGATCCGGTCAGCGTAGAGCCGCCAGCTTGCCACGGGTTTGAGCTACGTCAACCCGCAGCAGCGCGCTTTGTTACTTCGGCGTGACGGCCCGCAGGCTACAGGCCCGGGCCACGGCCCCGGATGAGGCGGGCGATGACCGAGACGACGAACGCGACGAGGAAGAAGGCGAAGAGGACCTTCGACAGGTCCAGGAGGTCCGTGCCCACGCCGTTGCCGGCGCCGAACACGACGGCCCCCGTGACGGCTGCGATGGCCAGGAAGACGACGCTCAGCATGGGAAGCTCCTTGCGGTTGGGAAATGCTCCGCGCCCCGCAAGGAGCGAGCCCGCGCGCCAGATCCGCTGTTCTTAAGGAGAGAGCGCCGCCGCAGCGCGCGCGGCGGGCTGCAGCGCCTCGGTCTCGCGGATGCCGGTCTTCGAGTCGAAGAGGTGCACCGCCGCCGGCTCCCAGCCCAGGCGCACGCGCGCGCCGGGCGCGAGCGCGAGCTGCCCCGGCGCGCGCACCGTCATCTGCTCCTCGCCGGCCTTCACCAGCACGATCGTATCCGCGCCATGGTATTCGGCGCTCGTTACGGTTCCGGGTACGCCCGCCGCGACGTCGCCGAGGAGCGTGATGTGCTCCGGCCGCACGCCGAGCGTGAGCCCGCTCCCGCGCCCCGGGATAACGGGCGCGTGCGTACCGCGGATCACTGCGCCCTCGGGTCCGTCCTCGAGCTGCATCAGGTTCATCGCCGGCGTGCCGATGAACTTCGCCGCGAACATCGTCGCCGGCTTCGCGTAGAGCTCCTCCGGCGAGCCCTGCTGCTCGATGCGCCCCTCGCGGATGAGGATGATGAGATCCGCCATGCTCATCGCCTCGACCTGGTCGTGCGTGACATACACGACCGTCATCCCGAGGCGCTGCTGCAGCGCGCGGATCTCCACGCGCATCCCGTGGCGCAGCTGCGCGTCCAAGTTGGAAAGAGGCTCGTCCATCAGGCAGATCGGGTTCTCCGCCACGATCGCGCGCGCGAGCGCCACCCGCTGCCGCTGCCCGCCCGAGAGCGCATTGGGCTTGCGATCGAGCTGCTCCGCGAGCCCCACCAGCTCCGCCACCTTCTTCAGCCTCGCCGCGCGCTCCTCCGCGCCCACGCGCCGCACCTTGAGCCCGAACACGATGTTCTCCGCCACCGTGAGGTGCGGAAAGAGCGCGTACGACTGGAACACCATCGACACCCGCCGCTTGTCCGGCGAGAGCCCGGTCACATCCTTCCCGCCGATATAGACCTTCCCCTCGGTCGGCTCCTCGAGCCCCGCGATCAAGCGCAGCACCGTGGACTTCCCGCACCCCGACGGCCCGAGCAGCACCACGAACTTTCCCGCGTCAGCGCGAAAGCTGACGTCATCGACCGCTTTCACTCGGCCGAAGCGTTTCGTGACCTTTTCTAGGTGGATTTCCGACAACGCGCCTCCCCGCGCTGCCGCTCTCGGCGCAAGAGCTACTTCTTGTCTACTTTGGGAATGTCGCCCTTGATTGCTCTCCCTGGCGGAGGCGGGGGCGGCGGAGGCACGAACGTGTCCCGGACCAGACGGCCGGCCGGAGGCGGGGGAGGCGGTGGTGCAGAGGGCTTCTTGTCGTCAGCCATGTGTCATTTCCCCTGGTGCGTCACGCGAACGTCGACGGGTTTGATGATCGAGATTTCAGTCGCTTGCCTGATTCTACCCTTGTCGAGTTCGCCGAAATAGAACGCGAGGAACGCGAGCGCGAAGAAAAAAGCAGCGCTGATCGTACCGCCGTTGCAGAGGTGTACGTAGGCGGAGCGCCGATCGTTGGCGCGCGTATTGAACGCGGCGTACTCGACGTAGTAGCCGAACACGTAATCGTCCATTGCCTTCGCCACCAGCCGCTCCCGATCCTCGTATTGAGCGTACGTCTCATCGAGGACCCGCCTGTATTTCGCCGTTTTTGCTGAATCCGGCAGGAAGTAATAAGTGTTGTTCCAAAAGGCCTTCACGAAGTAGACCGTCGCGACCACCAGCGCAACCGCGCCGGTACACACGAAAAACACGAAAGCTCCCCGGATGGCGGTCCACTGGCCGGTCTGGTAGTCGAAGTTCTGCATGAGAAATGCCACCGCGCCGCCGAGCGCGAGAAGAAGCGTCAGCGATAGCTGCAGCCGCCCCTGGATCTTGTCGCGCGCATCGATTTCCTGGAAGTAGAGCTTCTCGTACAACTGCTTTAGCTCGCCATCGGTCATATTTCTGCCTCCCTTAACTGACAGTCAAACGCGCTTCGCACGGCCGCGTTGACTCGTCTACGATAACGACATCGCTAACACCGGCGCCGTCCGGACGGCGAGATAACGGGCTTCAAGGGGGGGCAGCAATGCGCTGGGTGGCACCCGCACAAAAGGACGACGCAAATCACAAGCTGGAGAAGCGGCTCTGGGAGGCCGCCGACCAGTTCCGCGCAAATTCCGGACTGAAGGCGGGTGAATATTCCGGTCCGGTTCTCGGCCTGATCTTCCTTCGCTTCGCAGAGGCGCGCTTCGCGCAGCGGCGCTCGGAGCTCGAGAAGTCCGGCTCATCAGCGCGCCGGGGCACGTCGCGCATCGACGACCCGAAGGCGTACCAGGCGGAGGGCGTGCTCTTCCTCACGCCCAACGCGCGCTTCGAACATCTACTGACGCGCCCCGAAGGGAGCAACGTCGGCAAGGCGGTCAACGAAGCGATGGCCGACGTGGAGAAGCACAACCCACAGCTCAAGGGCGTGCTGCGCTTTAACTACCAGATCTTCAACGGCACGCTGCTGAAGGAGCTGCTGAAGAAGGTCTCCGAGATTCCGGTCAGCCTCGACTTCGACGCCTTCGGGCGCATCTACGAATATTTTCTGGGCGAGTTCGCGCGCACCGAGGGCCAGAAGGGCGGCGAGTTCTATACGCCCGCCCCGATCGTGCGCCTCATGGTGGAGATCCTAGAGCCCTTCCATGGGCGAATACTTGATCCTGCCTGCGGATCAGGCGGCATGTTCGTCCAGTCCGCGCGCTTCGTGTCCGAGCACAAGAAAAATCCTGCGTCAGAGCTCTCCATCTTCGGCGTCGAGAAGACCGACGAGACGGGCCGACTCGCGCGCATGAACCTCGCGGTGCACGGCCTCGAAGGCGAAATCGTTCATGGCGGCGAAATCAACAGCTACTACGATGATCCTCATAAAGCCGTTGGCGCTTTCGACTTCGCTCTCGCCAATCCGCCCTTCAACGTAAACGCCGTGGACAAAGAGCGTTTGAAGGACGCCGTCGGCCTCGGCCGGCGCTTTCCCTTCGGCCTGCCGCGCACCGACAACGCCAACTACCTTTGGATACAGCTTTTCTATTCCTCGCTCAACGACAAAGGCCGCGCCGCCTTCGTCATGGCCAATTCCGCTTCGGACGCACCATCCTCCGAGCAGGACATCCGTCAAAAGCTTATCGAGGTGCGCGCCGTGGACGTTATGGTCGCGGTCGGTCCGAACATGTTCTACACGGTTACGTTACCGTGCACTCTGTGGTTCTTCGATCGCGGCAAGAAGAAGTCTGCGCGCGCCGATCAAGTGCTCTTCATGGACGCGCGCCAGATCTATCGCCAGATTGACAGGGCACATCGCGAATGGACTGAGGGGCAGATCGGTTTCTTAGCCAACATTGTCCGTCTCTACCGCGGTGAGGCTCCAGATTTCACTCTCGGTGGTCGAGAAGCGGAAACTAAACTCAAGGAAATCTTCGGCAAAAAACCGAAATACGCGGACGTCCCGGGCCTCTGCCGCGCCGTATCCGTTAAGGAGATATCAAGCCACAGCTGGTCGCTTAATGCCGGGCGCTACGTCGGTGTTACGCCCGGTGAGGAAGTCAGCGATGAGGACTTCAAGGAACGTCTCCAAGCATTGAACGAAGAACTCGACTCGCTAAACGATCAGGCCCACGAACTCGAACAGGCTATAGCTGTGAACGTGACAAAGATTCTGCAATCGTGAGAATGATCGGTTGGCGAGATTGCAAACTCGGAGATGTGGTTAATCTGAAGCGTGGGTACGACTTACCGCAAAGTCAACGCGCCCCAGGACCGGTTCCCATTATTTCGTCATCAGGAATCACTGACCATCACGCCATAGCGAAAGTTCAAGGTCCAGGCGTCGTCACGGGCCGCTATGGCACGCTAGGAGAGGTTTTCTATGTTGACCGCGACTTTTGGCCGCTCAACACGACCCTGTACGTTCAAGATTTCAAAGGCAACGACCCCCGCTTCATCTCTTACCTTCTTCGTCAGTTAGATTTCGGTGCCCGTAATGCCGCCGGCGCCGTGCCGGGGATAAACAGGAACCATCTACACACGATTGAGATTCGCTTACCACCGCTGTCAGCGCAACGATATATCGCCAGTATCCTGTCCGCCTACGATGAACTGATCACGAACAACCAACAGCGGGCGCGGGTATTAGAAGACATAGGGAACTTGTTTTACCGCGAGTGGTTCGTCCATCACCGAATTCCCGGTCACCGAGGACGAACCACGAGGCGCCCGCGCGGGAAATTCGGCGACCTTGCGACGATTCAGCGTGACGGCATCAATCCTTTCGAGTTTCCGAGTGAGGAGTTCGAGCATTTCAGCATCCCAGCCTTCGATGCCGGTGGGCGGCCATTCATCGAACGGGGCGAAACGATCCTCAGCAACAAGTACTGCCTCGATGGCTCGACTGTGCTTCTTTCAAAACTCAATCCGCGCATTCCTCGCGTTTGGTTACCTTTTCCTGGCGACGAGCGACGCGCAATTGCATCGACAGAGTTCTTAGTTCTGAAACCGGCGCCGGGTATAACGCGCGAATTCCTCTTCTGCAAGTGCCGGTCAAGTGAATTCGTAGATGAGTTTAGTGGCCTCGCAATCGGCACCTCCACAAGTCATCAGCGAGTAAAGACGGAGGGCTTGTTGGTCATGCCTAGTAGCGTGCCAGACCTTGAGGCGATCAAACGATTCACGCAGTTAGTCGCGCCCATGCTCAAGATGAGCTCTGCATTACGCGCGAGTATCCAAAATCTCGGTCGCACACGCGACTTGCTATTGCCCAGGTTGCTGTCTGGACGAGTCTCTTCGGCGCAGGAGATCGCCTAAAGGACATGCTCGCGCACGCCTACAGTGAAAACCAACTAGTCGAGCAGCCCGCGATCGCGCTGTTTGCGGAGCTCGGCTGGAAGACGGTGTCGGCGATGGAGGAAGTGTTCGGTGCGGCGGGGACACTGGGTCGCGAGACGTCGGGCGAGACGGTGCTGGCGACGCGCCTGCGCGCGGCGCTGGAGAGACTGAATCCGAAGCTGGCGCCGGAAGCGATCACGAGTGCGGTGGATGAGCTCGCGCGCGACCGGGGCGCGATGCCGCTCCCAGGAGCGAATCGTGAGGTCTGCGAGTTGCTGAAGGACGGCGTAAAGGTGCAGGTGGCCGATCGCGAGCGCGGCGGTTTGAAGGACGAGCGGGTGCGGGTGGTGGACTGGGAGAATCCCGCGGCGAACGAGTTCCTGCTGGTCTCGCAGATGACGGTTACCGGGCAGCTTTACACATGCCGGCCTGATCTCATCGGGTTCGTAAATGGGCTGCCCTGGGTGGTGATCGAGCTGAAAAAGCCCGGGGTGCCGGCTCGGCAGGCGTTCGAAGAGAACCTTACGAGCTACAAGCACGCTCTCAACGGGATTCCGCAGCTTTTCTGGGCCAATGCTTTCCTGATCGCATCGAACGGGACGGACAGCCGCATCGGGACAGTGACGGCGGACTGGGAGCGGTTCTTCGAGTGGAAGCGCGTCGAGCGGGAGGACGAGCCGCGGCGCGTCTCTCTAGAGGTGATGCTGCGCGGCACCTGCTCGCCAGCGCGGCTGCTCGACATCGCCGAAAACTTCACCCTGTTCTCGGAACACAAGAGCGGCCTCGTGAAGGCCATGGCGCAGAACCATCAGTATCTCGGCGTCAACAACGCCATCGCGGCGACGCTTGAAGCGCGGAGCAAGGGCGACGGCCGTGGCGGGGTGTTCTGGCAGACGCAGGGCTCCGGCAAGAGTTTCTCGATGGTGTTCTTCGCACAGAAGGTCCTGCGCAAGGTGCCAGGCAACTGGACCTTCGTGGTCGTCACCGACCGGGTCGAACTCGACGACCAGATCGCAAAGACGTTCAAGGCCTGCGGCGCGGTCACTGAGGCTGAAAGTAAGGTGTGCCATGCGCAAAGCGGCGCGGAGTTGCGCAAGCTCCTTGCCGAAAACCACCGCTATGTCTTCACGCTGATCCACAAGTTCCAGACGCCGGAGTTGCTGTGCGACCGGCGTGACCTGATCGTGCTCACGGACGAGGCGCACCGCAGCCAGTACGACACGCTGGCGATGAACATGCGCGCGGCGATGCCGAAGGCGCTCTTCCTTGCATTCACCGGAACGCCGCTCATTGCCGGCGAGGAGCGAACGAAGGAGGTTTTCGGGGATTACGTTTCGATCTACGACTTCCAGCAGTCCATCGAAGACGGCGCCACGGTGCCGCTTTATTACGAAAACCGAACACCGGAGCTCCACCTCGCCAATCCCGACCTGAACGAGGAGATGTACGAGCTTATCGAGCGGGCGGCCCTTGATCCCGAGCAG
>Ga0070741_10004700_pt1 | contig 31579 bp, 44 predicted proteins | sample Coa_R1_4_FD_66440 | JGI IMG/M metagenome (GOLD analysis project Ga0070741, IMG submission 66440) | Surface soil microbial communities from Centralia Pennsylvania, which are recovering from an underground coalmine fire - Coalmine... | ecosystem: Environmental > Terrestrial > Soil > Unclassified ... | reverse complement strand
CGCGCAGTCGATCGGCGAGCCGGGCACGCAGCTCACGATGCGGACGTTCCACACCGGCGGCGTCGCCGGCGCGGACATCACGCACGGCCTCCCGCGCGTCGTCGAGATCTTCGAGGCGCGCAACCCGAAGGGGGCCGCGAGGCTCGTCGAGGTGGGCGGCCGGGTCGAGATCGAGGAGACCGACCGCGGGCCGAAGGTGCTCGTCCACCCGGACGGCGAGGACGAGAGCGGCGAGCCGCCGACGCCGAAGGAGTACGCGCTGCCGCGCCGGAGCCGGCTGCTCGTGAAGAACGGCCAGACGGTCGAGGCGGGCGACCCGCTGCACGACGGCTCGCTGAACCCGACCGACCTGCTCGAGCTCCACGCCCGCCACGGCAAGGGCTCGACGCCGACCGAGCTGTACCTCGTCGGCGAGGTGCAGAAGGTCTACAAGTCGCAGGGCGTCGACATCCACGACAAGCACGTGGAGCTGATCGTCCGGCAGATGCTGAAGAAGGTGCGGGTCGACAACCCCGGCGAGACCGACTTCCTGCCGGGCCAGATGGTCGACCGCGTGGTCGTCGAACGCGAGAACGGCAAGGTCGGCAAGGCCGGCGGCGAGCTGGCCGTCTACGAGCCACTGATCCTCGGGATCACGAAGGCGTCGCTCGCGACGGAGTCGTTCCTCTCGGCAGCCTCGTTCCAGGAGACGACGAAGGTGCTCACGGACGCGGCGATCGAGGGCAAGGTCGACCGGTTGCTCGGGCTGAAGGAGAACGTCATCATCGGGAAGCTGATCCCGGCGGCGACCGGCCTCAAGCGGTACAGGACGATCGAGATCGGCCCGTCGGAGAAGGTCCCGCGCGAGACGTACGAGCGCGAGACGCTGATCCAGGCGCTCGAGGAGATCGGCGCCGACGGCGACGCCCGGATCGACTTCGCCGCGCTCGGCCTCGACTTCGGGGGCGAGCCGGAGACGAACGGCGATGCACGCCCGCACGAGTCGGGCGAGGCGGAGGAGATCCCCGAGGTCGATTCGCCGCTCGACGAGGGCTAGCCGGGCCAGGGAATCCGTGGGCCGGGCGGGGACGCGCAGTTCCCGCCCGGCCCTTTGGTCTCCGGGTGCGGCTCTTGACCTGCAGCCGCGAGGATGAGATGGTGGGTCGAGTTCGTGCGGCGGGTGATGTTCATCTTTGCGGTCTTGCTCCTCGGAGCGCTGCCTGCCGCGACCTCGACGGCGATGCCGCGAGCGTCGTCCGCGTCGCCGAGCGTGTCGTCCGCTTCGCCGCCGCTCTTCTCGGAAGGCTTCGAGAGCGGCCTCTCCCGCTGGTCGGGCTCGCCCACCAAGCCCACCACCGGCGTCGTCGTGTCCGACCCGGTCCGCGCCGGGAACAAGGTGCTCGCCTTCACCGCCCTCTCGGCCGGCGGCGACCTCTTCAGCCCCGCGATCCCCGTGGCGAAGGGGAAGACCTACTCCCTGACGTTCGACTATCTGGGCAAACCGGGCACGGGCGGCGGGATCGTCGGCATCTCGATCGGCACGCCCTCGAATCACCGGTGGCTCGTCGGGACGCAGCAGAAGGGCGCGGGCGAGGCGAACCCGCTCGTCGACGACGGGAAATGGCACAGCTACACGTTCAACTTCGTCCCGGGCGGGCACACGTGGTACTCGCCGGACGGCGCGCGCGCCGTGAAGCTGGCGGCGATCTCCGCGATCCACATCATGATCGAGGACAACTGGGGAACGCCCGGCGACGCGTACTTCGACAACGTCAAGCTCAGCCAGTGCACCTGCTATGCGGGGCCGGTCAAGATCGACATCAGCTTCCACGCGCAGAGTCTGGGGACGGCGCCGCCTCTGGACGGCGGCCGATGCCCGGGCTCGTCGCTGAAGGCTGCACGCGTCCTCGGGAAGATCGAGGCCCAGATCACCCCCGACGGTGCGTTCCAGGGCGGCGGCTACGAGGACGACACGCCTCGCCTGGCGGCGTGCCGCGTGCCGCGCATCAAGTTCGCCGTCGACAAGATCGAGGTCACGGTGGTCGATCCCGGGAAGGTCATGCAGGCCACCCTGACCGTCCACATCGACGCGGAGGGCGTTCACCGACCCGGGCAGTGCAAGGTCGGCACGTCGGGGGTCATCGTCGCCACCTACGACTCCACGTCGATGGCTGCGAACTCGCTCCAGAACGACCGGCTCAAGATCGGGCCGTGGTCGAGTGCGTGCGACGCGCACAACCACACGATCACGAACAACATCTCGTCGATCACCGCGGACGCCGCCGGCAGCACGTGGGTCCGCGTCTGGATCGGCTGCCTCGGCACGGGTTACTCGCCGCGGAACTGCGGCACCTGACGCTCCGGCCGGCGGAGTAGCCGCCGGGCCGGCCCGCGAGTCGGTCCGCACCGTCTGGTTAACTGGGCGGCGGGTCGTGCTGAGGAAGCTCCTCGTCGTGGCAGCCGCCGTCGCTGCGCTCGCCGGATCCTCGAACGCGTCGCAGGCGCGTTCGACCGGTGCGTGCGGGCTGCCCGACGCCAACCCGTTGTGGATCGACTTCACCGACGGGACCGTCCCGTGGGGACTGACGGCGTTCGGGAAGACGGGCATCACGATCGCGACGCCCGGCGGCGGGCTGCCGCCGCAGTTCCGTCAGCTCGGCGCCAACACCGTCTACTGGGAGATGCGCCTCGGGGACACGGTCGGCACGACGACGGCGCCCGCCGATCCGGGTCTCGTCGACCAGCGCGCGCAGGCGATGTTCGACAGGGCGGTCGCCCGCTCGGGCTGCGCGACGCCGCTGATGGCCCTCAACGAGCTGAACGGCGCGGGGACGACGACGCCGTGGTCCGCGACGAACGCCCAGTACCGGGCGAACGTCCTCGAGCTCGTGCGTGCGCTCGCCGCGAAGGGCGCGCATCCGTTCCTGCTCGTCAACTCGGAGCCGTACACGGGCGCGGATGCGGCCGACTGGTGGCGGCAGGTGGCGCAGTTCTCGGACATCGTCTCCGAGGACTACTTCATCGGCCCGAGCGTCCGCAAGCTCGGCCCGATCGCCGGCAGCCGCCGGCTGCGGCTGGGGTACAGGCAGTCGATCCTGCACTTCACCGAGATCGGCATCCCGGTGTCGAGGCTCGGGATCATGCTCGGCTTCCAGTCCGGCCCCGGCGCCGGCGGCCGCGAAGGGCTGCAGCCTTCGAGCGCCTGGTTCGAGATCGTGAAGCTGCAGACGCTCGCGGCCCGACAGGTCGCCACCGACCTGAAGATCGCGACCGTCTGGTCGTGGGGCTGGGGCACGTACACGAGCGGGGGCGCCGACCCGGACAAGGCCGCCGCGGCCTGCGTCTACCTCTGGGCCCGCGACCAGAGCCTCTGCGACGGTCCGACCGCCGCGGGTCCGGGGTTCGATCCGTCGCTGACGGAGGGACAGATCAACCTCCCGATCGGCGTCCACTGCGTCCTCGACCGGACGTCGATCCACACGATCGACATCGCCCACGTCGCGGCCCTTTCAGGCGACCCGGAGCTCGCCTTCACGGCGCTGTACGAGCGGGCCGTCGAACAGGAGCGTGCCCGGATCCCGGACGACCGGGTGCTCGCGGCGGAGGAGAGCGTCGTCGACCTGCGCTTCAGCGGCAACCGCGCCGCGTACGTTGCGGCCCTCGCGGCGAGGCATGCGACGGTGCCGACGGCGCGGGCGATCCTCAGCGATCAGCTCCGGCGCGCGCGGCTCGAGGGCGGGCTGCCGGTCACCGTGCCGAGCGAGAGCCAGATCGAGGCGTTCTACAACGGCTATCCCGCGACGCTCGTGCGCCGGGTGCAGGTCTCGCCGGCGCCGATCTGGCTCGGCGGCCGCACGACGGGCTTCGCGATCGAGTCCATCGTCCCCGGCCGGCTGTTCGCGCTCCAGCAGGGGGAGCAGACGACGCTGCTCGCCGCGGACGGCGTCTACCAGGTGCGCCCGCTCGACCAGCCGCTGCCGCTCTCCGCCGTGCCGCTCGCGCTCGTCCGGCCGGCGATCGAGGCCGCCCTGACGGCGTACGCGCGCGCGGACGCCTTCGAGCGCTGGACGGAGGCGTACCAGACGCGCGCGCTCAACCGGGTCATCTGCCGGGGCGACCACCTGCCGCAGATCGGCGAGGTCGACCTCAGCACGTTCGTCCCGTTCCTCGCGCTCGAGGGCTAGTCCGCGCCGGCCCGCTTGCCTCGGTAGAGCGCGAGGTCGCACCGGTCGAAGAGCGAGCGGGCGTCGTCGTTCGGTCCGAGCTCGGCCGCTCCGGCCGTGATCGACAAGTTCAGGCCGTGAACCGCCGGCTGCTGGTCGAACTGCTCCCTGAGCCGGCGGTAGAGCTGGTCGGCGTCCTCGAGCCCCGATTCCGGGAGGATGATCGCGAACTCGTCGCCGGCCCAGCGGCAAGGGATGTCCGCGGCGCGGACGACGCTCCGGACGCGATCCGCGACTTCGATCAGGACGACGTCACCCGTGGGATGCCCGAAGCGGTCGTTGATCTGCTTGAAGCCGTCGATGTCGAAGACGAGGAGGGCGAGCCGGCGGTTGTAGCGATGCGCGCGCTGGATCTCGCGCTCCAGGGTGTCGTTGAAGTAGCGGCGGTTGTGGAGGCCGGTGAGCTCGTCGAGCTCGGCGCGCTGGCGCACCTCGCGGAAACGGCGGGCGTTCTCGACGATCGGCGCCGCGCGGCGCGCGAGATCCTCCAGCTCCTTCAGCTGGCTCTCGGAGAACTCGCCGGCGTCGCCGCGGGCGAAGATCGCGAGCACGCCGACCGTGTCCACCTGGGCGTGCACCGGAACGACGAGGCCGACCGAGAGGTCGGGCCTGCCGCCGGGCCTCGCACCGCTCCGCGGCGCGAACGTGACCAGCATCGAGCCGACGCGGCGGCCGCGCGGTAGCGGCCCCAGCTCGTGCTCCTCGATCTCCTCCTCGCTCAGCCCGACGGACACGGTGACGGGCCGCGCGCCGCCGTTGTCGACGCTCATCAGCGCCGCGTCGGCGCCTGGCACGGCCGCCGCGGCGTCGACGGTCCTGCGCATGACGTCCTCGAGCTCGAGCGAGCCCGCGAGCTCGCCGACGAAGCGGCCGCGGCGGCTCTCCTCGCGCGCGCGCTGGAGCGCCGTCGCGAGCTCACGCCCCATCTCGTCCATCCGCGTGTCGAGCTCGCGGACGAGGCCGGCCATCCGCTCCTCGGAGGTCAGCCGCCCGCCTCGCGCCACGCGGCTGCCGACCGTGTAGACGATCATCGTGGCGCCCGCGACTCCGAGCGCGACGAGGGCGGCGACGGTCTCGCTCGAGGCAAGCGGAAGTTCGCTCACGACAGGTCGTCCCAGGCTCTCTGGTCGGTCTTCGCCATCTCCCCGCTCCCCAGCGGTCGCGGCCGGCGCGCGCCGGCCTGCGTCTCACTGTAATCGGGTCATCGGCGCCTGACCATCCCCTTGACAGGCGCCGAAATCGGCCTGGAAAGCGCCTTTGACGGTCGTCGGGCGTTTGCTACCATCCTCGCGGTTGGCTAGGGGCCACCAGCCCCTGCCAGCTTTGTTGCGTAGAGACCCGAACACGGGAGCTTCATGCCGACCGTTAACCAACTCGTCAGAAAAGGACGCGTCACGCCCCGGAGCAAGACGAAGACTCCGGCGCTCCGTGGCGCCCCGCAGAAGCGTGGCGTCTGCACGCGCGTCTACACGACGACGCCGAAGAAGCCGAACTCCGCGCTGCGCAAGGTCGCGCGCGTGCGGCTCACGAACGGCATGGAGGTCACGTCGTACATCCCAGGCGAAGGCCACAACTTGCAGGAGCACTCGGTCGTGCTCATCCGCGGCGGGCGCGTCAAGGACCTCCCGGGCATCCGCTACAAGGTGATCCGGGCCGCCCTCGACGCCGCCGGCGTCTCCGACCGGCGCCAGGGCCGTTCCAAGTACGGAGCAAAACGAGGCTCTTGATGACGGCCGCCCTCGCCGCATCTCGCACCCTCCAGCGCGCTGCAAAGCGGCGCCATGCGTCGTCCTCAGTCGCGCCCGTAGCCTCCGGCTACGAGCACTCCCTGCGTCCTAGCCTGGCTTGCTTTTCGCGGCTGGAGGACACGATCTGCGACGAGGGAGGCCTCTGATGCCGCGCCGCGCAGAAGTTCAGATCCGGACGCCGGACCCCGATCCCGTCTACAGCTCGCGCCTCGTCAGCCAGGTCGTGAACAAGGTCATGCTCGACGGCAAGAAGTCGACGGCCGAGAGCATCGTCTACAAGGCGCTCGATCGCATCGGCGAGCGGAGCGGCAAGCCGCCCGTCGAGGTGCTCGAGCAGGCGATCAAGACCCTGACCCCCGTGCTCGAGGTACGTTCTCGGCGCGTCGGCGGCGCGAACTACCAGGTGCCCGTCGAGGTGCCGCAGCGCCGTGCGCGCACGCTCGCCGTCCGCTGGCTCGTCAACTACTCGCGCGAGCGGCGCGAGAAGCACATGGACGAGAAGCTGGCGGGCGAGATCCTCGACGCGCTGAACCAGCAGGGCGCGGCCTACAAGCGGAAGGACGACCTGTACCGGATGGCGCAGGCGAACAAGGCCTTCGCGCACTACAGGTGGTGAGGTCGGTGGCGACGCAGACTCAGACGGAGGTGGCGCTCGAGCGCGTCCGCAACATCGGGATCATGGCCCACATCGACGCGGGCAAGACGACGACGACCGAGCGGATCCTCTACTACACGGGCCGAACCCACAAGATGGGCGAGGTGCACGAGGGCGCCGCGACGATGGACTGGATGGCGCAGGAGCAGGAGCGCGGCATCACGATCACGTCGGCGGCCACGACGGCGTTCTGGAGCGATCACCGCATCAACATCATCGATACGCCCGGGCACGTGGACTTCACTGTGGAGGTCGAGCGGAGCCTGCGTGTCCTCGACGGCGCGATCGCCGTCTTCGACGCGGTCGCGGGCGTCCAGCCGCAGTCGGAGACCGTGTGGCGGCAGGCCGACAAGTACTCGGTGCCGCGGATCGCCTTCATCAACAAGATGGATCGCACCGGCGCCGACTTCTTCGCCTCCGTCCAGTCGATGGTCGACCGCCTCGGCGCGCACCCCGTCCCGGTGCAGCTGCCGATCGGTCAGGAGGAGCACTTCCGCGGCGTCGTCGACCTGGTCGAGATGCGCGCGATCGTGTGGACCGACGCGCTCGGACAGGTCATGGAGCACCAGGAGATCCCGGCCGAGCTGCTCGAGCAGGCGCAGGAGTACCACCACCAGCTGATCGACTCCGTCGCCGATCACGACGACGAGCTCACGGAGACGTACCTCGAGGACGAGGAGGCAGTCACGCCGGAGATGCTGAAGCGCGCGCTGCGGAAGGCGACGCTCGACATCAGCGTCACGCCGGTCCTCTGCGGCACGGCCTTCAAGAACAAGGGCGTGCAACCGCTGCTCGACGCCGTCATCGACTTCCTGCCGAGCCCGCTCGACGTGCCGGCGGTGCACGGCGTCGACCCGCGGACGGAGCACGAGCTCTCGCGCCGCCCGTCCACCGACGAGCCGTTCGCGTCGCTCGCGTTCAAGGTCATGACCGACCCGTACGTCGGCAAGCTCACCTACATCCGCGTCTACTCGGGCGTCGTCCGCTCCGGCGATCGCGTGATCAACACGACGAACGACCGGACCGAGCGGATCGGCCGGATCCTGCGCATGCACGCGAACCACCGGGAGGACGTCCAGGAGCTCGGGCCCGGCGAGATCGCCGCGATCGTCGGCCTCAAGCAGACGACCACGGGCGACACGCTCGCCGTCCAGACCGCGCCGATCCGGCTCGAGGCGATGGTCTTCCCCGAGCCCGTGATCTCCGTCGCGATCGAGCCGAGGACGAAGGGCGACCAGGACAAGCTCTCGACGGCGCTCGGGCGCCTCTCCGACGAGGACCCGACCTTCCAGGTGCGGACGGACGAGGAGACCGGGCAGACGCTCATCTCCGGGATGGGCGAGCTGCACCTCGAGATCATCGTCGACCGCCTCACGCGCGAGTTCAACGTCGACGCGAACGTCGGCCGGCCGCAGGTCGCCTACCGCGAGACCGTCGGCCGGCGTGTCGAGAAGGTCGAGGGCCGCTTCGTCCGGCAGACCGGCGGCCGCGGCCAGTACGGCCACGCGATCATCAACCTCGAGCCGGCGCCGGGGGAGGGCTACGAGTTCCTCGACAAGATCGTCGGCGGGAAGATCCCGCGCGAGTACATCCCGTCCGTCGACCTGGGAATCCAGGAGGCGCTGGAGTCGGGCGTGCTCGGCGGCTATCCAGTCGTCGACGTCCGCGTCGAGCTCGTCGAGGGGAGCTACCACGACGTCGACTCGTCGGAGATGGCGTTCAAGGTCGCCGGTTCGATGGCGGCAAAGGAGGCGATGCGGCGCGCGAACCCGAAGCTGCTGGAGCCGGTGATGGCGGTCGAGGTCGTCACGCCCGAGGACTTCCTCGGCGACGTGATGGGCGACCTCAACTCGCGGCGAGGCCGGATCGAAGGGCTCGAGCCGCGCGGCAATGCGCAGGTGATCCGCGCGAGCGTCCCGCTCGCCATGATGTTCGGCTACGCGACCGACCTGCGCTCGACGACGCAGGGACGGGCGACGTTCACGATGCAGTTCGACCGCTACGAGGACGTGCCCCCGTCGATCGCGGGCGAGATCATCGACAAGAGTTCATAAAGGAGACCGGAGGAAGGAATGGGCAAGCAGAAGTTCGAGCGCACGAAGCCGCATCTGAACGTCGGCACGATCGGTCACATCGACCACGGCAAGACGACCCTGACCGCTGCGATCACGAAGGTGCTCGCCGAGTCGGGGACGAACACGTCGTACCGCGACTTCGACTCGATCGACAAGGCGCCGGAAGAGCGCCAGCGCGGGATCACGATCAACACGACGCATGTCGAGTACGAGACGGCGAACCGCCACTACGCGCACGTCGACTGCCCGGGTCACGCCGACTACATCAAGAACATGATCACGGGCGCCGCCCAGATGGACGGCGCGATCCTCGTGGTCTCCGCGGCCGACGGCCCGATGCCGCAGACGCGCGAGCACGTCCTGCTCGCCCGCCAGGTCAACGTGCCGTCGATCGTCGTCGCGCTGAACAAGGCCGACATGGTCGACGATCCGGAGCTGCTCGAGCTCGTCGAGCTCGAGGTCCGCGAGCTGCTCTCGCGCTACGAGTTCCCCGGCGACGACATCCCGGTCGTCCAGGTCTCCGCGCTGAAGGCGCTCGAGGGCGATGCCGAGTGGACGCCGAAGATCCTCGAGCTGATGGAGGCCGTCGACTCGTACATCCCGGAGCCCGAGCGCGCGGTCGACCGGCCGTTCCTGATGCCGATCGAGGACGTGTTCACGATCACGGGCCGCGGCACCGTCGTCACGGGCCGCGTCGAGCAGGGCCAGATCAAGGTCGGCGAGGAGGTCGAGATGGTGGGCATCCACCCGCAGACCTCGAAGACCGTCGTGACCGGCGTCGAGATGTTCAACAAGACGCTCGACTACGCGCAGGCCGGCGACAACGCGGGCGCGCTGCTCCGCGGCGTCAAGCGCGAGGACGTCGAGCGCGGCCAGGTGCTCGCGAAGCCGGGCTCGATCACGCCGCACGTGCACTTCAAGGCCGAGGTCTACGTCCTCTCGAAGGACGAGGGCGGGCGGCACACGCCGTTCTTCAACGGCTACCGGCCGCAGTTCTACTTCCGGACGACGGACGTCACCGGCTCGATCAAGCTGCCGGACGGCCAGGAGATGGTCATGCCCGGCGACAACACGCAGATGGAGATCGAGATGATCCAGCCGATCGCCATGGATCAGGGCCTCCGCTTCGCGATCCGCGAGGGCGGCCGGACCGTCGGCGCCGGCGTCGTCACCGAGATCATCAAGTAAGCCAGTGCCGCAGCAGAAGATCCGCATCCGTCTGAAGGGCTACGACCACAAGCAGGTCGACGGGGCCGCCAGCCAGATCGTCGACACGGTCGTCCGCTCGGGCGCCTCGATCACGGGGCCCGTGCCGCTGCCCACGGAGAAGAACGTCTACTGCGTGATCCGGAGCCCGTTCAAGGACAAGGACTCGCGGGAGCACTTCGAGGTGCGCACGCACAAGCGCCTGATCGACATCCACAGCCCGACCCCGAAGACGGTCGACTCGCTGATGCGGCTCGACCTGCCCGCCGGCGTCGACATCGAGATCAAGCTGTGAAAGGCATCCTCGGCAGAAAGCTCGGCATGACGCAGCTCTTCGACGAGGAGAGCGGCTCGGTCACACCCGTGACCGTGATCCAGGCGGGGCCGTGCCCGGTCGTGCAGGTGAAGACGATCCCGACCGACGGCTACGAGGCCGTGCAGCTCGCCTTCGACGAGGTGCCCGAGCGGAAGCTCTCGAAGGGGGAGCTCGGCCACCTGCAACGGGCCGGCGCCGCGGCGCACCGACACCTCGTCGAGTTTCGCGGTCCGAGCGAGCTCACGGTCGGTGAGGCGGTGACCGTCGAGGCGTTCGAGCCCGGCGAGGCGATCAAGGTCGCGGGCACGTCGATCGGCAAAGGCTTCGCCGGCACGATCAAGCGCCACCGCTTCCACCGCGGCCCGAAGTCCCACGGCTCGCACAACATCCGCAAGCCGGGCTCCATCGGGGCGTCGGCGACCCCCTCGCGCGTGTTCAAGGGCGTGCGGATGGCCGGCCGGCTCGGCGGCAAGCGGGTCACGCAGGTCGGGCTGACGGTGCACGCGATCGACACGGAGCTGAACCTGCTGCTCGTCAAGGGCGCGGTGCCCGGCCCGAAGAACGGAATCGTCGAGGTCAGAGAGGAGAAGGCTCATACCCGCCACCACCACCATTGAGGTTCCGCTCCTCGACGGCGACGGGAAGGCCGGGAGCCAGGTCGCGCTCGACGCGGCCGTCTTCGGCGGCGAGGTGAAGGCGCACCTCGTCCACGAGGCCGTGCGGGCCGAGCTGAACGCCCGCCGGGCCGGGACGCGCGGCGCGAAGAGCCGCGGGCTCGTCTCCGGCGGCCGCTCGAAGCCGTGGCGCCAGAAGGGCACCGGACGTGCCCGTCAGGGCACGACGAGAGCCGTCCAGTGGAAGGGCGGCGGCGTCGCGTTCCCGCCGACGATGCGGAGCTTCGCGCTCAAGGTGAACCGCAAGGCGGCTCGCGCCGCGATGCGGTCGGTCTTGAGCGCTCACGTTCAGGCTTCCAGTTTCTTCATTCTCGACGGCACCGCGTTCGCCGAGCCCTCGACCAAACGCGCGGCCGCCCTCATCGCGGCCCGTGAGCTCACTCTGCCGCTCGTCGTCATCGCGGACGCGGAGGAGGAGACAGTGCTGAAGTCGTTCCGCAACCTCGACCGCGTCGGCGTCGCAACTCCGGCCGAGACCGAGGTGACGGCGTTGACGTGGGCGCGCTCCGTCTGTGTTACGGAGAAGGCGCTGGACGCTCTCCAGAGGAGAGCGTCATGAGCCTCGCCGTCACGGACGTCCTGCTCGCGCCGGTCGTCTCCGAGAAGAGCTACAGCCTGATCGAGACCGACAAGTACGTCTTCAAGGTGCACAAGGACGCGCACAAGACGCAGATCCGCCAGGCGGTCGAGCAGATGTTCGATGTGCACGTCCTGTCGGTGAACGTGTCGACGGTCCCGTCGAAGCCGAAGCGCCGCGGCGCCACGAAGGGCCGCCGGCCGGGCTGGAAGAAGGCGATCGTCCAGCTCCGTCAGGGCGAGTCCATCGAGTTCTTCCAGGGGGCCCAGGTCTAGTCATGCCGATCCGTCGCTACAAGCCGACCAGCGCCGGCCGCCGCTTCATGACCGTCTCGACGTTCGAGGAGGTCACGAAGAAGGAGCCGGAGAAGAGCCTGACGTCGCCGCTGAAGAAGACCGGCGGTCGGAACGTCTACGGCCGGATCACGACGCGCCACCAGGGCGGCGGCCACAAGCGCCGCTACCGCGTCGTCGACTTCAAGCGCGTCAAGGACGCCGTGCCCGCGAAGGTCGCGGCGATCGAGTACGACCCGAACCGCTCGGCGCGGATCGCGCTCCTGCACTACGCGGACGGTGCGAAGGCCTACATCCTTGCCCCCGCGCGGCTCCAGGTCGGGGCGACCGTCGAGTCCGGCCCGGGCGCCGACATCAAGCCGGGCAACGCGCTCCCGCTCGAGAACATCCCGACGGGCACGCTCGTCCACAACGTCGAGCTGAGGGCCGGCCAGGGCGGCAAGATGGCGCGCAGCGCCGGCTCGTCGGTCCAGCTCGTCGCCAAGGAGTCGGGCTACGCGACGCTCCGGCTGCCGTCGGGCGAGATGCGGAGAGTGCCGCTAGCCTGTCGTGCCACCGTCGGGCAGGTCGGGAACGTCGACCACGAGAACGTGTCCGGCGGCAAGGCGGGCCGCAGCCGCTGGCTCGGGAAGCGCCCGTCGGTGCGGGGCTCGGCGATGAACCCGGTCGACCACCCGCACGGTGGCGGCGAGGGCAAGTCGAAGGGCGGCCGCCACCCGGTCACGCCCTGGGGCGTGCCCACGCTCGGAAAGCGCACGCGTGCGAAGCACAAGGAATCGGACAAGATGATCGTTCGCGGCCGGCGCCGCGGGAAGGAAAAGCGCAGATGAGTCGCAGTTCGAAGAAGGGGCCGTTCGTCGAGGAGCGGCTGATGAGCCGCATCGAGGAGATGAACGACTCGAACGCGAAGCGCATGGTCCGCACCTGGTCGCGGACGTCGACGGTCTTCCCGGAGATGGTCGGTCACACGATCGCGGTGCACGACGGGCGCAAGCACGTCCCGGTGTTCGTCACCGAGCAGATGGTCGGCCACAAGCTCGGCGAGTTCGCGCCGACGCGGACGTTCCGCGGCCACGCGGGCGACCGCCAGACCCAGGTGAAGCGAGGCCGCTAGGTGGCCGCTCAGGAGACGCAGCCCGTGCGCGCCCAGGCGAAGTGGGTGCGGATGAGCGCGCGGAAGGCGCGGCTCGTCACCGACCACATCCGGGGCCGTTCGGTCCCGGAGGCGCGGACGGTGCTCGCCTTCACGCCGCGGGCGGCCGCGCGCGAGGTGGAGAAGGTGCTGCGCTCCGCGATCGCGAACGCCGAGGCGAACCACGGCCTGATCGGGGACCAGCTCTACGTGAGCTGGGCGGTCGCCGACGAAGGGCCGACGCTGAAGCGCTGGCGTGCGCGGGCCCGCGGCCGCGTCAACCGGATCAAGAAGCGGACGTGCCACATCACCGTGGAGCTGGCACCGCTCCCCGAGTCGGCGAGACCGGCCGCGGAGGAGGCGCCGAGGCGGACGCTCAGGCGTCGCCGGCCGGAGGCCGCGCACGTTCCCGCGACCGAGGCGCCGCCGGCCGCCGAGCCGCAGGCGAGCGCGGCCGCCGAACCGAGCGCGACCGCGGAGCCGGAGGAAGCCCCGACCGAGCAGACCGAGGGGAGTGAGGAGTAGTGGGTCAGAAGGTGCATCCGGGCGGGCTCCGCGTCGGCGTCATCCACGACTGGAAGTCCAACTGGTACACGAACAAGAAGGAATTCGCCGCCGCGCTGATCGAGGACATCAAGATCCGCGAGCACATCAAGCGGAAGCTCGGCCACGCGGGGATCTCGGACATCCTGATCCGGAAGGACAAGCAGCGGATCACGATCGACATCTACACGGCGCGGCCGGGGATCGTCATCGGCAAGTCCGGCGTCGAGGTCGACGCGCTGCGCCGTGACGTGCACGCGATGACCCACAAGAACGTGCACATCAACATCAACGAGATCAAGCGGCCCGAGCTCGACGCGAAGCTCGTCGCCCAGTCGATCGCGGAGCAGCTCGAGAACCGCGTCAGCTTCCGGCGCGCGATGAAGCGCTCGATCGCCTCGGCGATGCGCTCCGGCGCCCACGGCGTCAAGGTGATCTGCGGCGGCCGGCTCGGCGGCGGCGAGATGAGCCGGTCCGAGGCCTACTCGGAGGGGCGCGTGCCGCTGCACACGATCCGCGCCGACATCGACTACGGGCTGGCCGAGGCGAAGACGACGTTCGGCCGGATCGGCGTCAAGGTCTGGATCAACAAGGGCGAGATCATGCCCGAGGGGTACGAGGGCATCCTCTCCGACCGCGACGCGCGGCTCGGCGAGCAGGACCAGGCCAGGCGGCGACGCAGCGGCGCCTCCGAGGGTCTCAGCGCGTCGCGCGAGGGCGGCCGCGGCCGCTCGGCCGACCGCGAAGGTCTCGGACCTGTCCGGCGGCGGCGCCCGGGCGGCGGCCGCGGGCCTCGCGGTGGCGGCGGTGGGGGCGGTCCGAGGCGCGACGGCTCGCGCGTCGAGCGCCCGCGCACGGACGAGCGCGCCGTCTCGGCCGAGGGGCGCGAGCAGCCTGCCGTCGAGCCGCAGGTCGAGACCGCGCCGGCGCCCGTCGTCGACGCGCCGGACACGACGACGCCGAAGACGATGCACGAGGACCCGACGAAGCTCGACCAGTCGGGCGACGAGGGCGCGGAGAGGTCCGGAGGCTAGGCGATGCTGCTCCCGAAGAAGACGAAGTTCCGCAAGCACCATCGCGGCCGGCGCGCCGGCACCGCGAAGGGGCAGACGACCGTCCAGTTCGGCGAGTTCGGGCTGAAGTCGCTCGAGGCCGGCTGGCTCACGAACCGGCAGATCGAGGCTGCCCGGATCGCGATGACGCGCAAGATCAAGCGCGGCGGCAAGGTCTGGATCAACATCTTCCCGGACAAGCCGGTGACGCAGAAGCCGGCCGAGACCCGCATGGGATCCGGCAAGGGTTCCCCCGAGCACTGGGTCGCGGTGATCAAGCCCGGCCGCGTGATGTTCGAGCTGGCCGGCGTCCCCGAGCCGCTCGCCCGCGACGCGCTCCGCCTCGCCGGCAACAAGCTGTCCGTCAAGACCAAAGTCGTGAAGAGAGAGGCTGAGCTCTTTGAGGCCTAGGCAACTTCGTTCACTGTCAGACGAGGAGCTCGACAAGAAGCTCGCCGAGACGAGGCAGGAGCTCTTCAACCTGCGCTTCCAGGCGGCGACGGGCTCGCTCGAGAACACGGCGCGCCTGCGGCTCGCGAAGCGCGAGATCGCCCGGATCCTGACCATCCGTCACGAGCGGGCTTCGACCCTGGAAAGGCACTAGATGGCACCACGGAAGAGATCAGAGGACGAGCAGGAGCAGCCGGTGGAGGAGACCGAGGCCGTGGGGGCCGACGCTCCGGCGGCGGACGACGAGCCCGTCGCGAGCGCCGAGGCCGGGCCGGCGGAGGAGCCGGCGGAGGAGCCGGCAGCCGCCGAGGAGTCCGAGCCGGAGCCGCTCGAGGTGGCGGCTGCGGCGGAGCCCGAGGCCGTGGCGGAGCCGGAACCCGCCCCCGAGGCGGCGCCGGAGCCGGAACCCGAGCCCGAGGTGCAGGCGCCCGTCGCAGCGGCGGAGCCTGCGGCTGCGGAGCCCGCGCCCGAGCCGGCGAAGCCGAAGCCGAAGAAGCGGCTCCCGCGCGCGCAGCGCAAGCCGCGCTCGAAGCCGGCGCGCGCGTCCGCGACGGCGGAGCGCAAGCCGATCGTGCGCCAGCCGAAGCCCGAGCACGAGCGCGGCCGGACGCAGGAGCGCCGCGGCGTCGTCGTCTCGGACGCGATGGACAAGACGATCGTCGTCCGCGTCGACACGATCAAGGTCCACCCGCGCTACAAGAAGGTCATCCGGCGCTCGAGCAAGTTCCACGCGCACGACGAGGGCAACCAGGCGAAGCTCGGCGACGTCGTCCGCATCGTCGAGACGCGCCCGCTCTCGCGCACGAAGAACTGGCGGCTGGCCGAGATCGTCGAGGTCGCCAAGTGATCCAGCAGGAGACGAGGGTCCGCGTCGCCGACAACACCGGCGCGCGCGAGCTCCTGTGCATCCGCGTGATGGGCGGCTCGCATCGGCGCTACGCCCGCGTCGGCGACATCATCGTCGGCACGGTCAAGACGGCGAGCCCGCAGGGAGCCGTCAAGAAGGGCGACGTCGTCCGCGCGGTCGTCGTGCGGACGAAGAAGCCGCAGCTGCGGGACGACGGAACCCAGATCGCGTTCGACGAGAACGCCGCCGTGATCATCGACCAGCAGCGGAACCCGCGCGGCACCCGGATCTTCGGCCCGGTCGCGCGCGAGCTGCGGGAGAAGAACTTCATGAAGATCGTGTCACTCGCACCAGAGGTCCTATGAACGTCCGAAAGGGAGACATCGTCCAGGTTCTCAGCGGCAAGGACCGCGGCAAGCAGGGCCGCGTGATCCAGGCGCGCCCGCGGGACGGTCGCGTGATCGTCGAGAACCTCAACATCGTCAAGCGCCACCAGCGGCCGCGGCCGATCCGCGACTCCGGCCGGATGGGCGGCCAGCAGATCCAGCCCGGGGGCGTGCTCGAGAAGCCGGCGCCGATCGACGTCTCGGACGTCATGGTCGTCTGCCCGGTCTGCCATCGCGCGACCCGCATCGGCCACAAGTTCCGTGAGATCAAGGGCGAGCCGGTGAAGGTGCGCGTCTGCCGCCGCGCCGACTGCGGCCAGGAGATCGACCGGGGTGATCGCAAGTGAGCACGAACGGCTCGAACGGCTACGTGCCGCGCCTGAAGACGCGCTACCAGGAGGAGCTCCGCGGCCAGCTGAAGGACGACCTCGGCTACTCGTCGGTCATGCAGGTGCCGGTCGTCACGAAGGTGACGCTGAACATGGGCGTCGGCGAGGCGAAGCTCGAGGCGAAGGCGCTCGACAACGCGATGGATCAGCTGACGATCATCGCCGGCCAGCGTGCGCAGCTCCGCCGGGCGCGGAAGTCGATCGCGGGCTTCAAGATCCGCGAGGGGATGCCGGTCGGCACGAAGGTGACGCTGCGTGGCGCGCGGATGTACGAGTTCCTCGACCGGCTCGTGTCGATCGCGCTGCCGCGGATCCGCGACTTCCGCGGGCTCGACCCGCGCGCGTTCGACGGTCGCGGCAACTACTCGCTCGGGATCCGCGAGCAGATCATCTTCCCGGAGATCGACTACGACGCCGTCGACCGGATCCGCGGCCTCGACGTGACCATCACGACCACGGCGAAGACCGACGACGAGGCGCGCGCGCTCCTGCGCGGGCTGGGCCTGCCGTTCGCCGAGGACAGGAGGGACCAGTAAGGCATGGCCAAGAAGTCGCTCGTGATCAAGGCCGCGCGCCCGAAGAAGTTCGCGTCGCGCGAGTACAGCCGCTGCAACCGCTGCGGTCGGCCGCGCGCCGTGTACAAGAAGTTCGGCCTCTGCCGGATCTGCCTGCGCGACCTCGCCCACGAGGGCGTCGTCCCGGGCATGACGAAGTCGAGCTGGTGAGGAACAGATGCTGACCGACCCCGTTGCAGACATGCTGACCCGGATCCGCAACGCCAACAAGGCGATGCACGACACGACCGAGATGCCGAGCTCGCGGCTGAAGAAGGAGATCGCCCGCATCCTCAAGGAGGAGGGCTACATCAACGACTACCGCGTCGAGCGCCGGCCCGACCTGCCGTTCGACACGCTCGTGATCGAGCTCAAGTACGGCCGGAACCGGGAACGCGTCATCTCCGGCCTCAAGCGGGTCTCGAAGCCCGGCCTGCGCCGGTACTCTCGGAAGGGCGAGCTCCCGCGGGTCATGGGCGGCCTCGGCGTCGCGATCCTCTCGACGTCGAAGGGCGTGATGACCGGCCGCAGCGCGCGCCAGCAGGGGATCGGCGGCGAAGTCGTCTGTCACGTGTGGTGAGCTGAATGTCGAGAATCGGAAGAAAGCCAATCGAGCTGCCGGCCGGGGTCGCGGTTTCGATCTCGTCTGGACGCGTCATGGTCAACGGGCCGCTCGGCGAGCTCAGCCAGCAGGTCCCGCAGCGGATCAAGGTCGAGCAGGAGGACGGCCAGATCGTCGTGACGCGCCCGACCGATCGCGGCGAGGACCGCTCGCTGCACGGGCTGACCCGCACGCTCGTGGCGAACATGGTCGAGGGCGTGACGAAGGGCTTCGAGAAGAAGCTCGAGATCCAGGGCGTCGGCTACCGCGCGACCATGCGCGGCACCGACCTCGAGCTGGCCGTCGGCTACTCGCACCCCGTGGTGATCCGGCCGAGAGACGGGATCAGCTTCGACGTCGTCTCCGAGCGCGGCGGGCCGCTCCAGGTCGTCGTCAAGGGGATCGACAAGCAGCTCGTCGGCCAGACGGCTGCGGAGATCCGCAAGGTTCGCCCGCCCGAGCCGTACAAGGGCAAGGGGATCCGCTACGACGGCGAGTTCGTCCGCCGCAAGGTCGGGAAGCGCGCGTAATGGCCACGCTCACGACGCGAGAGGCGAGGAAGCGCCGCCACAGGCGGGTCCGTGGCAAGGTCGCGGGCACGGCCGAGCGGCCGCGCCTCGCCGTCTTCCGCTCGAACGCCGGCATCTCCGCGCAGCTGATCGACGACCGCGCCAGCAAGACGCTCGCCGCCGCGAGCTGGCTGCAGCTCAAGAAGGGCATCAAGGGGACGAAGAGCGACCAGGCCCGCGAGGTGGGCAAGCTGCTCGCCGAGAACGCCAAGAAGGCCGGGGTCGAGACATGCGTCTTCGACCGGGGCGGCTACCTGTACCACGGACGCGTGAAGGCGCTCGCGGAGGGCGCGCGCGAGGGAGGATTGAGCTTCTAGTGGCAGCGACGGACTATCCAGACGTCAGGGAGCTGAAGGAGCGCGTCGTCGAGATCAACCGCGTCGCCAAGGTCGTCAAGGGCGGCCGGCGGTTCTCGTTCACCGCGCTCGTCGTGATCGGCGACGAGGTCGATCGCGTCGGCGTCGGCTACGGGAAGGCGCGCGAGGTGCCGCTCGCGATCTCGAAGGCCGTCGAGGACGCGAAGAAGAACCTCTTCACGGTGCCGCGCAAGGGCACGACGATCACGCACGAGGTGCTCGGCCGCGCCGACGCCGCCCGCGTGCTCCTGCGCCCCGCGAGCGAGGGCACCGGCGTCATCGCCGGCGGCGGCGTCCGCGCCGTCCTCGAGCTCGCCGGCATCCGCGACGTGCTCGCGAAGAGCCTCGGCACCACCAACCCGATCAACCTCCTGAAGGCGGCCGTCGACGCCCTACGCTCGCTCCGCCGGCCGGAGGACGTCGCCCGGATCCGCGGCAAGACGGTCGCGGAGGTGCTGCCGGCGCTGGAGGCGGAGGTTGCAGAGGCGCCCGTCGTCGAGACTGCGCCGACGCCCGAGGTCGAGGCGGCCGTTGCCGTCGCAGCTGCACAGAGTCCGGTCGAGCCTGCCGCCGACGAAGAGGTCGAGTCGTGACGAAGGTAAAGATCACGCAGGTGCGAAGCCAGATCGGCCAGACGCAGAAGCACCGCGGCACGCTGCGCGCGCTCGGGCTGGGCAAGATCGGCCGGAGCGCCGAGCACAAGGAGAGCCCCCAGCTCGCCGGTATGCTCAGGAAGGTTCGCCACCTCGTCCGCGTCGAGGAGACGAAGTAGTGCCCGAGGGACTCGACCTTTCCACGATCAAGCCGGCCTCCCCGCGACGCGATCGCAAGCGCGTCGGCCGCGGCCTCGGCTCCGGCAAGGGCCGCTACTCCGGGCGTGGTCTGAAGGGCCAGAAGTCGCGCGCGGGCTCGCACACCATGCGCGCCGGCTTCGAGGGCGGCCAGATGCCGATCTACATGCGGCTCGGCAAGCTGCGCGGCTCGACGTCGAAGGACGCGATGCCGATCGGCCCCTTCCGGACGAAGACGTGGTCGGTGAACGTCCGCGACCTCGAACGCTTCGACGCGGGCACGGAGGTCACGCCCGAGCTGCTGAAGTCGGCGGGGCTGATCCGGAACACGCGCTACGACGTGAAGGTGCTCGGCGAGGGCGAGCTGACGAGGAAGCTGACGATCTCGGCGCACCGGTTCTCGAAGACCGCGCTCGAGAAGATCGAGAAGGCCGGCGGAACCGTCAACTTCCTCCGCGAGCCCGCCGGGCGGAAGGCGAAGGCCCCGAAGGCCGCCGCCGAGCCGGAGCCCGCTCCGGAGCCGGCCGCCGAGGCCGAGGCGGAAGCGGAGGCGTAGCGCGTGCTCACCTGGCTCTCGAATGCGTGGCGCGTTCCCGAGCTCCGCAGGCGCGTCCTCTTCACGGCTCTGATCCTCGCGCTCTACCGGCTCGGGTCGTGGATGCCCGCACCGGGCGTCAACTCGGACGCGATCAAGAGCTACTTCAACAACAAGGGCGGGACGATCCTCGGGCTGCTGAACATCTTCTCGGGCTCGGCGCTGTCCCGGTTCTCGCTCTTCGCGCTCGGGATCATGCCCTACGTCACCGCGTCGATCATCCTCCAGCTCCTGACGGTGGTGCTGCCGAAGCTCGAGCAGCTCCAGAAAGAGGGCGAGGCCGGCTACGCCAGGATCAACCAGTACACGCGGTACCTGACCGTGTTCCTCGCGGCGGCGCAGTCGCTCGGCTACACGTACCTGTTCAAGCGCAGCGGCGCGCTGCACGCGAACCCGGGCCGCGTGGTCCTGATCGTGCTGACGCTGACCGCCGGGACGACCGTGCTGATGTGGATGGGCGAGCTGATCACGAAGCGCGGGATCGGCAACGGCATCTCGCTGCTGATCTTCGCGTCGATCCTCGCGACCGCTCCCGCCGGCATCCAGGCGTGGGTCAACGGCGGCCCGACGGAGAAGCTCTTCTTCCCGATCGTCGCGCTGCTGATCGTGGTGGCCGTCGTCTTCATCCAGGAGGGCCAGCGGCGCATCCCGATCCAGTACGCGAAACGGATGGTCGGCCGCCGCATGACCGGCGGCTCGGCGACCTACATGCCGCTGCGTGTGAACATGGCCGGCGTCATCCCGGTGATCTTCGCCGCGGCCGTGATGGCGTTCCCGCCGACGATCGCCCAGTTCTTCCCGCAGACGCAGAGCTTCATCAACCGGCACTTCCTCCCGAGCAACCTCACGTACCTCGGGCTCGAGGCGATGCTGATCATCATCTTCACGTACTTCTACACGGCGGTCCAGTTCAATCCGGTGGACCAGGCCGACAACCTTCGGAAGTACGGCGGCTACGTGCCCGGCATCCGGCCCGGCCCGCCGACGGCGCAGTACCTCGACCGCATCCTCACGCGCCTCACCTTCCCCGGCTCGCTGTACCTCGCCGCGATCGCCGTGCTGCCGAGCGTGTTCATCCGCTACGGCGGCTTCTCGCAGGCGACGTCGCGCGCCCTCGGCGGCACGTCCGTCCTGATCGTCGTCGGCGTCGCGCTCGACACGATGCGCCAGATGGAGTCGCAGATGATGGCGCGCTCCTACGAGGGCTTCCTCAAATAGCGCTCGACATCCTGCTCTTCGGGCCGCAGGGCTCCGGCAAGGGGACACAGGCTGCTCGGATCTCGGGGCAGTACGCGCTCCCGCATGTCGCGACCGGCGATCTCTTCCGCGCCGCTATCGCGGCGCGTAGCCCTTTGGGCGTACGAGTGGAACCGATTCTCGCGGCCGGCGAGCTGGTCCCCGACGACCTGACGATCGAGCTGATCCGCGAGCGGCTCACGAGCGAGGACGCCAGGGCGGGCTACGTCCTCGACGGCTTCCCTCGCAACCTGCCGCAGGCCGAGGCGCTGGACTCGCTCCTCGCCGACCTCGGGCGTCCGCTGTCCCTGATCCTCGAGTTCCAGATCCCGGACGACGCCTGCAAGGAGCGGATGCTGAAGCGCGCGAAGGAGGAGAACCGCCCCGACGACACGCCGGAAGTGATCGCGCGCCGGCTCGAGATCTACCACGAGCAGACGGAGCCGCTGCTGGCGCACTACCTGGCCACGGGCAAGCTCGTCGCGATCCACGCCGACCGGGCGGTCGAGGCCGTCTGGGCCGAGATCCAGCGGGTAATCGATACCCTCGAAGGCGGACGATGATCATCCGGAAGTCAGCGGCCGAGATCGAGCAGATGGCGCGCGCCGGCGCGATCGTCGCGGAGACGATCGCGCTCGTGGGCGAGCACCTCGAGCCCGGCGCCTCGATGCTCGAGCTCGACCGGCTCGCCGAGGAGAACATCCGCTCGAACGGCGGCGTGCCGACGTCGAAGGGCTACAAGGGCTTTCCCGCGGCGCTCTGCGTGTCGCCGAACTCGATGGTCGTCCACGGCATCCCGACGACCTACCGGGCGCGCGAGGGCGACCTGATCTCGATCGACCTCGGCGTCACGCTCGACGGGTTCGTCGCCGACTCCGCGTACACGTTTGCCGTCGGCGACGTCTCCGCGGAGGCGCACAAGCTTCTCGACGTCGGGATCGCGGCGCTCGACGCCGGCATCGAGCAGGCCCGGCCGGGCAACCGGCTCTCCGACATCTCGCACGCGGTGCAGACGGTCGTCGAACGAAACGGGTTCTCGGTCGTCCGCAGCCTCGTCGGCCATGGCGTCGGGCGCTCGTACCACGAGGACCCGCAGATCCCGAACTTCGGCCCGCCCGGCCGCGGGCCGGCGCTCGCGGAGGGGATGACGCTCGCGATCGAGCCGATGATCAATGCGGGCGGCCCGGACGTCTACCTCCACGACGACCAGTGGTCGATCTCGACCGCGGACGGCTCGCTCTCCGTGCACTTCGAGCACACGGTTGCGATCACGGAGACCGGGCCGCGGATCCTGACGGCGGCACGCGTTTTGCTACGATGAGCCACCGCGGCGCAGCCGGGCTGCGCTGTGTTTTCTCGCGTTGTTCGACGGCGCGTCGAGCGCCGTGTCTATGAGGGGTTTCGTGGCGGTCAAGGAAGAGAAGATCGAGGTCGAAGGCGAGGTCGTGGAGGCGCTTCCCAGCACGATGTTCAGGGTGCAAGTGGACGGCGGCCACAGCGTGCTCGCCACCATCTCCGGGAAGATGCGGAAGAACTACATCCGCATCCTGCCGGGCGACCGCGTCAAGGTGGAGCTGTCTGCGTACGACCTGACCCGCGGCCGGATTACCTACCGATACCGATGAAGGTCAGAGCTTCCGTCAAGCCGATGTGCGAGCGCTGTCGCGTGATCAAGCGTCACGGGAAGACGATGGTGATCTGCACGAATCCACGGCACAAGCAACGACAGGGGTAAGGGGCACGATTTGGCACGCATCGCCGGAGTCAACATCCCGCCGCAGAAGCGGCTCGAGATCGGACTCACCTACATCTATGGGATCGGCCGCTCGACGTCGCAGGAGGTCTGTGCGGCGCTCGGCCTGTCGGCCGACACGAAGGTCCGCGACCTGACCGACGACGAGGTCCTCCGCCTGCAGCGCCACATCGACGGCGACCTGCAGGTCGAGGGCGATCTCCGCCGCGAGCGCCAGCAGGCGATCAAGCGGCTGATGGAGATCGGCTGCTACCGCGGGCTCCGCCACCGCCGCGGCCTCCCGGTCAACGGCCAGCGGACGAAGACGAACGCCCGCACCCGCAAGGGGCCGAAGAAGACGGTCGGACGCGGCAAGAAGGGACGCTGAGTGGCTCCTCCTCGTAGGCAAGCGGCCCGCGGCCGCACCCGTCGTCGCGTCCGGAAGAACATCGCGATCGGCCAGGCGCACATCAAGACGTCGTTCAACAACACGATCGTGGCCCTGACGGACAAGGACGGGAACGTCATCGTGTGGGAGTCCGCCGGCTCGGCCGGGTTCAAGGGCTCGCGCAAGTCGACGCCGTTCGCCGCGCAGGTGACCGCCGATTCGTGCGCCCGCAAGGGCATGGAGCACGGCCTGCAGAAGGTCGAGGTCTTCGTGAAGGGGCCCGGCTCGGGCCGCGAGACGGCGATCCGCTCGCTGCAGGCGGCCGGTCTCGAGATCCTCGGCGTGAAGGACGTGACGCCGCAGGCGCACAACGGCGTCCGTCCGAAGAAGCGGCGGAGGGTCTGAGTTGGCGCGCTACCGTGGACCGGTCTGCAAGCTCTGCCGCCGGGAGGGGATGAAGCTCTTCCTGAAGGGCGAGCGCTGCCTGACGGAGAAGTGCTCGATCGAGCGGCGCAGCTACCCGCCGGGCGAGCACGGGCGCGGCCGCATCAAGCAGTCCGAGTACCTGCTCCAGCTGCGCGAGAAGCAGAAGGCGCGCCGGTACTACGGCCTGCTCGAGAAGCAGTTCCGCCTCTACTACGACCGGGCGTCGCGCCGGTCGGGCGTCACCGGCGAGAACCTGCTGCGGATGCTCGAGACGCGGCTCGACAACGTCGTCTACCGGCTCGGCTTCGCCTCCTCGCGCGCCCAGGCGCGCCAGCTCGTCCGCCACGGCCACTTCCAGGTGAACGGCCGCCGCGTGAACATCCCGAGCTACCAGGTGCGGCCCGACGACATCGTGTCGATCGCGACCGGCAGCTCCGCCGAGCAGGTGATCCGCGACGCGACCGACCTGACCGCCTCCGTCGCACCGTGGCTGCAGGCAGACCACGAGAACCTGATGGGGAAGATCCTCAAGTGGCCGGAGCGCGAGGAGATCGACGCTCCGGTGCAGGAATCGCTCATCGTCGAGCTCTATTCGAAGTAAGAAAGGACCAACTTGGCAACTCGCACCAGCCTGATGGACTTCCAGATCCCGAAGATCGTCCACGAGGAGGTCGAAGACCACCGCGGCATCTTCGTGATCGAGCCGCTCGACCGCGGCTTCGGCTACACCTTCGGGAACTCGCTGCGCCGCGTGCTGCTCTCGTCGCTCGAGGGCGCCGCCGTGACCTCGGTGAAGATCGAGGGCGTCGCGCACGAGTTCACGACGCTGCCGGGCGTCCGCGAGGACGTCACGGACATCATCCTCAACCTCAAGAACCTCGTTTGCCTGCTCCACGGCGAGTCGCCCGAGATCGAGGTGCGGCTCCAGAAGCGCGGCCCGGGCGACGTCACCGCCGCCGACATCCAGGCGCCGGCCGACCTCGAGATCCTCAACCCGGAGCTCGAGATCGCGCACCTGTCGGAGAAGGGCCGGCTCGAGATGACGCTGACGATCGGTCGCGGCCGCGGCTACGTGCCGGCCGAGCTGAACCGCGGACCCGAGCACACGATCGGCGTGATCCCGATCGACTCGATCTTCTCGCCGGTCCGCCGCGTCGCGTACGACGTCGAGGCGGCGCGCGTCGGGCAGCGGACGGACTACGACAAGCTCCGGCTCGACATCACGACCGACGGCTCGCTCGACCCGCGCGACGCGATCGCCCAGGGGGCCGAGATCCTGATCCGCCAGCTCGCGATCTTCACCGACATCGAGAAGATCGAGGGCTTCGGCGAGGCCGCGGCGGCCGAGGTCGCGGAGCCGTCGCTCGCGCACGGGATGGAGAACTTCCCGATCGAGGAGCTCGAGCTCGGCGTCCGCTCGTACAACTGCCTCAAGCGGGTCGGCATCGAGACGATCGGCGACCTCGTCACGAAGACCGAGAACGAGCTCGCCGCGATCCCGAACTTCGGGAAGAAGTCGATCGAGGAGGTCAAGGAGACGCTGGCGACCCACGGGCTGCGCCTGCGCGGAGACGAGGGGCCGGGGAGCCTGGAGTGAGGCATCACCGCGCGGGCAAGAAGCTCGGGCGCGACTCCGCCCACCGCAAGGCGCTCTACGCGAACCTCGCCGGCGCCCTGATCGAGCACGGCCGGATCAGGACGACGGAGGCGAAGGCGAAGGCGGTGAAGCCGATCGCCGAGCAGATGATCACGCTCGGCCGGCGCGGCGGCGTCCACAACTACCGGCAGGCGCTCGCGTTCCTGCGCTCGCAGAACGTCGTGCACAAGCTCTTCAACGAGGTCGGCCCGCACTACAGGGAGCGTGCGGGCGGCTACTCGCGGATCGTGAAGCTCGGGCCGCGCCTGGGCGACGCCGCGCCGGAGGTCTACCTCGAGCTCGTCGACCACGAGCCCGTCGGCGAGGCGCCCGCCGCGCCGGCCGCGCGCCGGCTGCGGCGGCGAGCAGCGGCGGCTAGCTGACCCGGACGGTCGTCCGGAGGATCTCGACGACGCGCGTCGGCTGCTCCTGCGCGTCGCCGAGCTTGCCGATCAGGTCGACGACCTTCCGGCCGACGTAGACCGTTCCGAGGACCGCGTAGTCGGGCGGCAGCTGGACGCCCGGCCCGGTGACGACGAAGAACTGGCTGCCGGCCGTCCCGGCCGGCTCGGTCTGCGTCTTCGCCATCGCCGCGAGGTACTCGCGGTAGACCGTGTTCGCGGGCGGGCGGTCGACGGTCTCGTAGCCCGGACCGCCGATCCCCTGGCCGGTCGGGTCGCCGCCCTGGATCACGAAGCCGGGAACGATCCGGTGGAAGATCGTGCGGTCGAAGAAGTGCGTCCGTGCGAGGTAGGCGAACGACGCCGCCGTGTGCGGCGAGTGGCGAACGTCGAGCCGGATCGTGAAGCTGCCGCAGTTCGTCACGAGCGTGACGTCGTAGTGCTTCGCGGGGTCGAGCTTCAGCTTCGGCGCCTTGCGGCCGCCGTTCGGCTTCGGCTTCGGGCGCGCGATCGTGACGCAGTGCGGGGCGGCAGCCGCGCGCGCCTTGGACGCCTGCGCTGCCCACCCGGCCGCCGCGACCAGGGCCGCGACGGCCGTGTACGCGAAGATCTTGCGGGTGCGGCTCAGGCTCACGCTCGAGTACGACGGTAGCGATTTCCGTGGCTGGGCGGCGCAGCCAGGGCTACGCACGGTCGAGGGCACGCTTCGGGAGGCGCTCGGGACGGTCTTCGGCGCCGTCGAGAACCTCGCGGTCGCCGGGCGCACCGACGCGGGCGTGCACGCGCTCGGACAGGTCGCGAGCGTCGACGTCGTGGGCGGCCCGCCGCCCGAGCGCACCGCCGCCGCGCTCAACGCCGTCCTTCGGGACGACGTCGCGGTCGTGGCGGCCGCCGCGGCGGCTCCCGACTTCCACGCCAGGCACTCGGCACGCTCCCGCAGCTACCGCTACCGGCTCTACCGCCGCAGCGAGCCGTCGCCGTTCGAGGCGCGCCGCAGCTGGTGGTACCCGCGGCCGCTCGACGTCGGTCCCCTCCGCGCCTCGGCGGCGCTCCTCGCCGGCGAGCACGACTTCCGGGCGTTCACGCCGACGGAGACGCAGCACGAGGTCTTCCTCCGCCGCGTCCTCGCCGCCGAGTGGCACGAGCGCGGCGACCACCTCGACTTCGAGATCACGGCCGACAGCTTCCTCAGGCACATGGTCAGGATCCTGGTCGGGACGATGACGGAGGCCGGCCCCGAGCGGATCGAGCGCCTGCTCGAGGGCCGCCCGCGCGCCGAGGCGGGCACGACCGCGCCGCCGCACGGGCTCTACCTGGTCGGTGTCGGGTACTGACGGACGCGCGGGCTAGGATCGAAGCGTGCGCTTCCCCGTCGTCCTCTTCGACCTCGACGGCACCCTGATCGACTCGGGGCCGATCATCCTGGCTTCGTTCCGGCACGCCACGAGGACGGTGCTCGAGCGCGAGATCCCGGACGAGCAGCTGCTCGCGACCGTGGGCGGCTACGGGCTCGAGCAGCAGATGCGCTTCTTCGACGAGAACCGGGTCGAGGAGCTCGTCCGCAGCTACCGCGAGCACAACGAGCCGCTCCACGCGGAGCTCGACTGGTGCTCGGGCGTCAGGCCCGTGCTCGAGCGGCTGCGGGACGAGGGGCGGACGCTCGGCCTCGTCACGACGAAGCGGCGCGCGACCGTGCGGCTTGCGTTCGCCGCGCTGCCGCTCGAGCGCTACCTCGAGGTGGCCGTCTGCTCCGACGACACACGTCGCCACAAGCCGCACCCCGAGCCGCTGGAACGCGCGCTGGAGCTGCTCGACCGGCGTCCCGAGGAGGCGGCCTATGTCGGCGACGCGCCGTTCGACGTCGGCGCGGCGAAGGCGGCCGGCATGTTCTCCGTCGCCGTCACCTGGGGGGGCATGCACAGCCGCGAGCGGCTCGAGCGCGAGGAGCCGGACGCGATCGTCGACGACCCGGAGGAGCTGCTTGCCGTCCTCTGATCCGGCGAAGCGCGCCGAGGAGCTCCGGCGGCTGCTGAACCGCTGGTCGCACGAGTACCACGCGCTCGACGAGCCGTCGGTCCCGGACGCCGAATACGACCGCCGCTACGACGAGCTCGTCGGCCTGGAGCAGGAGCACCCCGAGCTCGTCGCCCCGGATTCGCCGACGCAGCGCGTCGGGGCGGCGCCGTCCGACCGCTTCCAGAAGGTGCGCCACCTCGCGCCGATGGGGTCGCTCGAGAAGGTCACGACCGGCGAGGCGCTGACGAAGTGGGCGGACGACGTGCGCAAGCGCCTCGGCTCCGACGAGCCGGTCGCCTACGTCGTCGAGCCGAAGATCGACGGGCTGGCCGTGAACCTCACGTACGAGCACGGACTCCTCGTGCGCGGCGCCACCCGCGGCGACAGCGTCCAGGGCGAGGACGTCACCCCGAACCTGCGGACGCTGCGGACGATCCCGCTGCGGATGCTCGGCGACGACGCGCCGGCGGTGCTCGAGGTGCGCGGGGAGGTCTACCTGCCGCTCTCCGGCTTCCGGGAGCTGAACGAGCGGCTCGCCGGGACGAACCAGAAGCTCGCCCCGAATCCGCGCAACGCGGCCGCCGGCTCGGTGCGGCAGAAGAACTCGGCGATCACGGCCGACCGGCCGCTCGCGATCTGGGTCTACGGGACCGGCCACGCCGACGGCGTCGAGTTCGCGGCCCAGTTCCAGATGCTCGAGTGGCTGCGCGAGCGCGGCTTCCGGACGAACCCGTACGCCGTCCGCCTGGAGGCGATCGACGAGGTCGCCGCCGCGTGCCAGGAGTGGGAGACGCGCCGGATCGAGCTCGACTACGAGATCGACGGGATCGTGATCAAGGTCGACTCGCTCGACCAGCAGCGCCGCCTCGGCTCGCTCCACGGACGACCGCGCTGGGCGCGTGCCTTCAAGTGGGCGCCGATGACGGCGGTGACGCGCCTCAACCGGATCGCGATCCGCGTCGGCCGGACGGGCGCGCTCAACCCGTGGGCGATGCTCGAGCCGGTCGAGGTCGGCGGCGTGACCGTCTCGCGCGCGACGCTGCACAACGAGGAGGACATCAACCGCAAGCAGATCCGCGAGGGCGACGACGTGATCGTCCAGCGCGCCGGCGACGTGATCCCGCAGATCGTCGGGCCCGCGGGCGAGCACCGGCCGGGCACCGTCGAGTTCCGCATGCCGGCGCGCTGCCCGCTCTGCGACGCCGAGGTGGTGAAGCCCGAGGGCGAGGTCATGCACCGCTGCCCGAACCGGGCGTGTCCGTCGCGCGGGCTCGAGACGCTGATCAACTGGGTCATGGCCGCCGCGGACATCGAGGGCGTTGGCGAGCAGACCGTGCGGCGCCTCTGGGACCTCGGGCTCGTCCGCTCGATCCCGGAGCTCTACCGGCTGACGGTCGAGCAGCTGACCGAGCTCGAGGGCTTCGCGGAGATCAGCGCGGGCAAGGCGATCGAGGCCATCCAGGCGTCGAAGGGCATTGCCTTCTCGCGCGTGCTCGCGGGCCTGAACATCCCGGACGTCGGCTGGGTCACCGCGAGGACGCTGGCCGGCAACCTCGAGACGATCGACCGGCTGCTCGACGCGACGATCGAGGACCTGCAGGAGGTCGACGGCATCGGGCCCGACCGTGCCGAGTCGATCGCCGAGTGGTTCGCCGACGACCAGAACCGGGCGCTCGTCGAGGAGCTGCGCGGGCTGGGGCTCACGCTCGAGGCGGGCGAGGAGGAGCGGCCGCGCGAGGGCCGGCTCACGGGCAGGACGTACGTGATCACGGGAACGCTCGAGCAGTACTCCCGGGACGAGGCGGCGCAGCGGCTCGAGGAGCTCGGCGCGAAGGTCTCGAACAGCGTCTCCTCGAAGACGACGGGGCTGGTCGTCGGCGAGGAGCCGGGCGCGTCGAAGCTGACGAAGGCGCAGCGCGCGGGCATCCCGCTGCTGACCGAGGCCGAGCTGGACGCGCTACTGCGCGGCTAGGAGCTGCGCGACGCGGTCCTGCGCCGCGCGCGCGGCCAGGTACGGCACCGGGTGGCCGTTCTGGACGATGACGAAGGCGAAGCGATCGCGCACGTAGCCGGAAAGCGCGGAGGCGAGATCGGTCGTCCCCGTCTTCGCGTGGACGTTCCCTCGCGCCGGCGGCCGGCGCAGGCGGTGCTTCAGCGTGCCCGTCCGGCCGGCCACGGCGAGGGCGTCGACGAGGTAGGCGCGGAGCTCCCGGTCGTTCCAGGCGAGCTCGAGGATCGAGGCGAGCGCGCGTGGCGTCAGCCGGTCGAGCGACGAGAGGCCGGAGCCGTCGGCGATCTCGATGCCCGTCATCGGCACGCCGTCGGCCGCGAGCGTCTCGGCGACGACCGAGGCGCCGGCGGCGGTCGAGCCGTCACCGCGAAGCACCGCCCCGAGCTGCTTCAGGAGCAGCTCCGCCGTGAAGTTGTCGCTCTCCGTGTCCATGAACCGGAGGATCTCGGCGAGCGGCGGCGAGTAGACCGACGCGAGCGGGAAGCCGCCGGCGCCGAGGACGCGCACGCGACCGTCCACGCGGATTCCGGCGCGGGCAAGAGCGCGCTGGAAGAGGAGCGCGGCGGCGAGCGCGGGCCGCCTTGTCGTGTGGTCGACGTACCAGTCGCGGTCGACGGTGAGCGCCGAGAGCGGCGCCGACTCCTCGCTGGCGAACGACGGCTTCCAGCCGGGCCCGGCCCGTTCGCGGTCGAAGTACGACTCGTCCGCGACGAGGCCGCCGGTCACGCGCCTGATTCCGAGCGCGCGGAGGCGCACTGCGAGCGCGCGCAGGCCCCAGTGCGTGAGCGTCGGGTCGCCGTAGCCCTTCAGGACGAGGTCGCCGCGCCAGACGCCGCCGACGAGCCGACCCTCTCCGAGGACGTCGGTGTGCAGCCGGAACCACGGCCCCAGCGTCCGCAACGCGGCGTAGGTCAGTGCGAGCTTCTCGTTCGAGGCCGGAGCGAGCGGCACCGCGTCGTTTTCCGCGAAGAGGGTGCGGCCGGTCGCGAGGTCGACGACCTCGGCGCCGGTCTCCGCGCGCGCGGCGGCGAGGACTGCCGCGAGGCGATCCGGGAGCGGTGCGCTCGCGCCTGCGGGCGAGGCCACGGCAAGCGCGACGAGGAGCAGGACCGGAACCCGGCGCAAGGCCGTCATTCTGCCGCGCTCTTCGTCCCGCTTCGCCCGGCACCTTCCGCGGCTTTCGTGTTCGCGGTCGTGGGTCCGACGCGTTGAGAAGATGGGCCGCTCGGCCCATGCGGTACGTCTGCCGCGGGGCAGATAATCGATGACGGTGATCTGTCGGTGGACCGGACCGTCCTGCTCGAAGACATCCGCACGCTGATCAGCGCGCCTCTGGGCGGCGATCAGTCGGTCGATCGCGCGCGCGTCGAGCGCACGCTGACCGACGGCTACGCGCATGCGCTCGCACTCGAGGCCGAGCGGCTCCAGATCGAGCGCAGGATGGAGCACGTCACCGCCCGGATCGGCGCCGGCGAGCGCAACGGCGTCGTCGGCGAGCTCTCGCGCCTGTCCCAGCAGCTCGGGAGCACCGAGCGCTCGCTCGCCGAGTTGAGGACGCTGCTCGCGTCGCTGCGCGATCGCGTCCGGCGCTAGGTCTCTTAAGGGCCTGTCCGGAAAGGAGATCGGGGCCGCCTGACGGCGTCACGCGGCGCGCTGCCGCGTCCTCCGTCGCGCCAATACGTGCTCGTATTGGCGCTCCCTGCGTCCTTGCATCGCACCACG
>Ga0070741_10004699_pt1 | contig 31583 bp, 30 predicted proteins | sample Coa_R1_4_FD_66440 | JGI IMG/M metagenome (GOLD analysis project Ga0070741, IMG submission 66440) | Surface soil microbial communities from Centralia Pennsylvania, which are recovering from an underground coalmine fire - Coalmine... | ecosystem: Environmental > Terrestrial > Soil > Unclassified ... | reverse complement strand
GTCCGCCGCGCGCTCAAGGACGCGGGCCTCAAGCCGCAGGAGCTCGACGGCGTCATCCTCGTCGGCGGCGCGACGCGCGTGCCCGCGGTGCGCGCGTTCGTGAAGAAGACGTTCGGCAAGGAGCCGCTCACCGACGTCGATCCGGATCAAGTGGTCGCGCTCGGCGCGGCGGTGCAGGCCGATCTGCTCGCCGGCTCGGGCCCGCGCGAGGACGTCTTGCTGCTCGACGTGATCCCGCTGTCGCTCGGCCTCGAGCTGATGGGCGGCGTCGTCGAGAAACTGATCCATCGCAACTCGACGATCCCCGCCGGCGCGCGCCAGACGTTCACCACCTACGCGGACAAGCAGACCGGCTTCGATCTGCACGTGGTGCAGGGCGAGCGCGAGACCGTGGCCGAGTGCCGCTCGCTGGCGCGCTTCCAGCTCAAGGGCATCCCGCCGATGGCGGCGGGCATGGCGCGGCTCGAGGTGACGTTCCTGGTCGACGCCGACGGCATCCTGCGCGTGTCGGCGCGTGAGGAGACGACCGGCATCGAGGCCGCCGTCGAAGTCAAGCCGTCGTACGGGCTCACCGACGAGCAGATCGAGCAGATGCTGCTCGACAGCTACGAGCACGCCGAGGACGATCTCAAGCGGCGCATGCTGCTCGAGGCGCGCGTCGAGGCCGAGCGCATCCTGGCGGCGCTCGACGTGGCGCTGGCGAACGACGGCGCGCTGCTCGCGCCCGACGAGCGCGCGGCGGTCGACGCGGCGGCGGGCGCGCTGCATGCTGCGTTGCAACAAAATGATCACCGCCGCATCCGCGAGCGCACCGAGGCGCTCGATCACGCCTCCAAGCCGTTCGCCGAGAAACGCATGAACCGCGAGATCGCGCGCGCCATCGCCGGCCAGCAGGTCGACGCCGTCGAGAAGCAGGTCGAGCACGCCAAGGGCACCGCCGATCACGAGCGAGCCGAATAATGCCGAAGATCACCTTCACCCCCGACGGCAACACCATCGACGTCGCGCCCGGCACGTCGATCCTCGAAGCGGCCAAGAAGTGCCACGCGCAGGTCGGCTACGCGTGCGGCGGCGTCTGCGCCTGCTCCACCTGTCACGTCTACGTGCGCCAGGGCCTCGACTCGCTCACCGAGCAGCAGGAAAAAGAAGAAGACATCCTCGACAAGGCGTTCGACGTGCGGCCGCAATCGCGCCTCGGCTGCCAAGCCCGCTGCGCCGAGGAAGATCTGATCGTCGAGATCACGCCCGAGTCGCGCAAAGCCTGGCTCGACGAACATCCCGAAGAGCGAGAGAAGAAGAAAGCCGGCTGAACGACCGCTGCGTTACGCGCGGGGGCACGAAAACTGTTTTTCGCCGGACGCTCGCATACGCCGTGCTCGGCCGCTGCTGCGCAGCGTCCTGTGCGGTTCGGCCGCCGCTGGTCGGCGTAGGTTCGTGAGCGTGCCTGCGGCGGCCTCACCGTGCTTCGCTCGATTCGTCGCTGGCATCCTCGCGCAGACGCGAGGAGCGCTCCTCAACGCCGGCAAAAAACAGTTTTCGCGCCCCCGCGCTCCATTTCGCTACATGTTAAGTCGACGTTGCTCTGAGAACCCTGACCCCTTAAACCAGTCCCAATCGCCAATCCGCTGCGTTCCACGCGAACCATCCACGGCTAGCGTGCGGAGTTTCTGGCTCGCGGCCGCGCGCAGTTTCGCAGGGCGCGTCTGCGCGACCGAGAATGTTTGAGCACGGCCGCGAGCCAGAAACTCCGCAAGCGTATCGATCGTCCACGCCCGCGCGCTCCGCCGCCGAGCAGAAAACTTGCGCGTGGGGAGTACGATCGTCGCATGAGCTTCGAATTTCCTTGTCCGTGGTGTGGGGCCGATACCAAGGTGCGCGGGTCGGAGCAGGCGTCGTGGCGGTTTCGCATTCCGTGCGAGCTGTGCAACCGCGAGATGGTGGTGACGTGGGACGGCGGGCTGGCCATCGGCCGCATCGCGCCCGACCAGCCGCTGTCGCGCTCCGACGAGGCGACGGTGCGCATCAAGGTCGCCCGCACCGGATGACGGACGGTTGACGTGGCGCGCGGGACGCTGCAATAGTCTCGCGCCATGGAGCGCGTCCTCTACGCCTCGGAAGCCGGCGTCTGCACCCTGACGCTGCGCGATCCGCCGGCCAACACCTACAGCTACGAGATGATGCAGGAGCTCGACGCCGCCATCCTGCGCGCGCGCATGGACGACGCCGTGCACGTGATCGTGCTGCGCGGCGACGGCGAAAAGTTTTTTTGCGCCGGCGCCGACATCAAGATGCTCCGCGACGCGCAGCCGAGCTTCAAATACTATTTCTGCCTGCACGCCAACGAGACGCTGGCGCGGCTCGAGCAGACGCCCAAGCTGGTGATCGCGGCGCTCAACGGCCACTGCGTCGGCGGCGGGCTCGAGGTGGCGATGGCGTGCGACCTGCGCGTCGCCAAGCGCGGCAAGGCGAAGATCGGCTTGCCGGAAGTTTCGCTCGGCGTGCTGCCCGGCACCGGCGGCACGCAGCGGCTGGCGCGGCTGGTCGGCCGCGCGCGCGCGATCGAAATGATGGCGTCGGGGCAGAGCCTGTCGGCCGACGAGGCGCGCGCGCTCGGGCTGGTGAACGAGATCTTCGACGAGGGCGAGTTCGATGCGCGCGTGACCGAGTACGCGCGCCGCTTCGTGCCGCCCGGCCGCGCGTCGAAAGCCGTCGGCGCGATCAAGCGCGCGGTGGTGTCGGGCCTCGACGTCCCGCTCGAGAGCGGCCTCGCGCTCGAGCGCGAATTGCAGCAGCAGCTGTTCCTCTCCGACGACGCGCGCGAGGGCATCGCCGCCTACGTCGACAAACGCACGCCGAATTTCAAAGGACGGTAAATGCAGTCGAGCCAGAATCCCCGCAACCTGCGCGAGAAGTACCAGTCGTGGATCGGCAAGCGCGTGACCGTCGGCCTCACCACGTTCCATTATCTGTGCGGCACCTGGAAGGCGATCGACGGCTACGACGCGGTGTTCACCATCGGCTCCGTCGAGAAACGGATCCGCCTCGACGAGGTCGACAACGTCGCCGAGGCGCCCGGCGCGCAGGCCGAATACTTCAAGTAGCCAGCTTCAAAGAGTCGTCGGCTGCGACAGTTTCAGCAGCAGCATCGGATCGAGCTGGGAGAGCACGTCGAAGCGCTCGCGATCGAGCGACTCGCGTTGCTGTGGTGACAAACCACTTCTGAAGGTGTCATCGGCTCTCTTGATCGCCTTCAGCGCATCGAGGGCGATGTCGATGGCGTCGCGCGAAGTGGCTTTGCTTTCATCGAGCGCTTTGAAGCGATCGATCGCCTCGCTCAACTCACGATTCATATCGGCGGAAGCCGACCGTAACGTGGTTTGCTGCTCCTCAGTCAAATTGGCGCGGCGCCGCAGGTCATCCACGAGCCGCGACGCACCCAGGTTCCAATTCAAGACGACGTCGGCCGGATTGTCATCCGACGCCTCCTCATTTCCACCGTCGCTCGCTGAAGGTGAAGGCAAAGACGGGGTCGCGGATTGCACGATCGAAGGTGGTTTTGCATTCCGCCCACTGCGAAGCAGGGCGGTCGCCGCGCCAATCCGCGCGAGCAGCGGCGCGTTGCACTGCGAGCGCGCCTCGTCCCGGCTGCGCTCCAATCGGGCGATCCTCGCCTCGTCCGCAATGTGGAGGGATCGATTCCAAACGGCGACGGCCGCCGCGCCGATCAGCACACCGATCAAAACCAGGGCGATTGCACGCATCGACGGCAGCGTAGCACGTGCGTTTCGGAGTCAAAAAATGTTAGCGTTCGGTTCAAACGTCTTTGAAGGGGGCTCTAATGATCGAAATAGCTCAGCTCAAAAACCCGCCAAAGGGTGAAGCCGTCGCGTCGGCTGCGAAAGCGACAAAATTCCTGCGCGCGGCGCGAGTGATCGCAAAGCTCGACGGGAAATCGTGCTCTTTCACACCCGCGACGATTGCGGTGCACACTCCTGCGGCGCTCGGTGCTGGCGTGATCATCGGCCGCATTGAAACAAAGATTCCAGGTGACGAAACCAATCTGCCGGCCGGCTCATTTGACGTGTTTTTGGCGAACGTAGATGGCGAGTGGCACGCCTACGCTGAATCAAAGGCAAAGATCGTCGCGGAGGCGAAGCACGTCGAGGTCGCCATAGACGAGCACAAGGGCCGACCGGCTTCGGTGAAACCGCTGTTTCACCCGCACGGTTGGTGTTGGTCGCATACCTTCCACATTCGTTATAACAAATTGGGTGCGACGCTCTATTTGGACATCAAAGTAAAGATCTGCTTCTAAGCGCCGAGCAGCGCCAGCATCAATTTCGCGAACGCGCCGCCGATCATCCCCGCCACCGGCAGCGTGATCACCCACGCGACGAAGATGTTGAGCGAGAGGCCCCACTTCACCGCCGACAGGCGCTGGGTGGCGCCGACGCCCATGATCGACGCGGTGATGACGTGCGTCGTCGACACCGGAAAGCCGAGCTGCGCCGTCGACAGCAGCACCGACGCCGCCGCCGCCTCCGCCGCGAAGCCCTGCACCGGCGTCAGCTTCACCAGGCGCATGCCGAGCGTGCGGATGATCTTCTTGCCGCCGGCGTAGGTGCCCGCGCCGATGGTCACCGCCGACGCCAGCTTGACCCAGAGCGGCACCGTCAGCGACGGGATCACGTGGCCGCTGAACAGCGCCAGCGTGATCACGCCCATGGTCTTCTGCGCGTCGTTCGAGCCGTGGCTGAACGCGACGACCGACGCCGACACCGTCTGCGCCAGGCGGAAGCGCCGGTTCACCTTGCCGGGGTGCGCGTGGCGGAACATCCACAAGAGCGCCACCATGATCGCGATGCCGACGCCGAACCCGATGAGCGGCGCCGCCACCGTCGGGATCAGCACCTTCTCGCTGATCGCAGCCCACTTGACCATCGCCGGCCCCTGCGTGGCGTAGACCGCGCCGGCCATGCCGCCGATCAGGCAGTGCGACGACGAGTTGGGCAGCGCCCACCACCACGTCAGCAGGTTCCAGACGATCGCGCCCGCCAGGCCACCGAGTAGAACCGGCGCGTTCACCGCTTTGGCGTCGACGATGCCGGAGGCGAGCGTGGCGGCGACGTGCGTCGAGACCAGCGCGCCGACGATGTTGAGCAGCGCGGCGGCGGCGAGCGCCACGTTGGGCGGAATCGCGCGCGTCGAGATCGACGTCGCCACCGCGTTGGCCGCGTCGTGAAATCCGTTGGTGTAGTCGAACAGCAGCGCGACCGCGATCACCGCGATGAGGATGGGCGTCACGCGTTCTCCAGCACCACGCCCTCGATCACGTTGGCCACGTCCTCACAGCGGTCGGTGGCGTCCTCTACATTTTCGTAGATTTCTTTCCATTTTATTATCATCACCGGGTCGCGCTCCTCGCGGAACAGGCGCGCGGTGGCCAAGCGCAGGAGCGTGTCGCACTCGTTCTCGAGGCGGTTGATCTCGACGCACGCGGCGCGGATGCGCTCGGGGTTGCGCAGGTCGTGCATCGCGTCGACGGCGCCCTTGACCGCGTCGGTCGAGCGCACCAGCACGCGCGACATCTCCTTCGCCTCGGCGGTCGCCTCCTTGATGTCGTAGAGCCACAGCCGCTGCGACGCCGCCTCGATGTAGTCGAGAATGTCGTCGAGGCGCGACACCATGCGGTGGATGTCGCCGCGCTCGATCGGCGTGATGAACGACTTGTGCAGCATCTCGAGCGTCTGGTGCGCCACCGTGTCGGCGTCGTGCTCCACCGCCTTGATGCGCTTGGCGTGCTCCTCGGCGTGCGACAGATCGCCGAGCAGCGCCTGCAACAGCTTGGCGCCCTCGACGGAGAGCGCGGCGTGCTTGGAGAAGAAGTCGAAGAACTCGGTCTTCTGCGGCAGGAGGCGTCCTAGCATGGGCGGGGGCTCACTTGGTGCGAGAGTACGAATCGATGACGCTGCCGTCGAGCGCCTTGGCGGTGAGCTTGAGCGTGCGGCCGGAGAGATCGAGCAGCACGTAGCCGAACGTCTTCTGCGCGAACGCGGTGAACGCCTGCGGCGAGACGTCGTAGGGATCGGCGCCGCCGCCGCCCTCGACGACGTAGACCGGACCGGCGCCGTCGGCGACCACCTGGCCGGCGACGATCGAGTGCGAGCGCTCGTAGGCGTGCGCGTGGCCGTTCATGACGAAGTCGACGTGGTGCTTCTCGTAGATCGGCGACCACGCCGCCTGCAGCGACGCCTCGGGCGGATGGCCGAGCGACGACGTGTACGGCGGCTTGTGGTGCACGACGATCTTCCACGTCTTGGCCGTGGCGCCGAGGCTCTGATCGAGGAACGACGCCTCCGCGCCGGTGATCACCAACGGATCGAGCGGCGTGTCGTTGAGCACCACGAAGTGGATGTCGCCGTAGTCGAAGTCGTACCACTGCTGGTTCTGCGGCAGCGGGAACTGCGAGTAGTAGTGGCGCGCGTTGATCTCGTGGTTGCCCATCGCCAGCATCAGCGGCAGGTGCGGCAAAATGCCGCTGCCGGCGGCGAACCAGGCGTTCCACTCGTCCTGGATGGTGCCGAGGTCGTTGGCGTCGCCGGTGAAGAAGGCGAAGTCGGGCGTCTCGCCCGCGCCGGCGGCGAGCACCTGGCCCCACGTCGCGGTGTTGCCGCGCGAGTCGCCGGCGACGAGAATGCGCGCGGTCTCGGGCGCGGCGGGCGCGGTGGCGAACGTGGCGTCGGCGCCGAGCGTCGCGCCCGTCTGCACGGCGTAGTGATAGGTGGTGCCGGGCTGAAGGCCGCACAGGTGCACTTGGTGCACGCGCACCGACGGCGGATCGGTGCCCGACAGATCGGTCGGGTAGGCGAACGAGAAGCCGGGCGCCTTCTGCCCGTAGCTCGCCGTCGCGCCGAGCTGCACCATCGTGCTGGTGGTGTCGAAGTCGGTCTCCCACGTGATGGTCATCGTGGTCGTCGGATCGCCGACCCACGACAGGTGCTGCGCGAGCGGCGCGGGCATCTTGCCGACGAAGCCGTCGTCGTCGAGCGGCGCGGTGGTCTGGTCCGGCGTCGAGAACGCATACGCGCAGCCGGGGATTTTCACCTGCACGCCCGACGTCAGCGCCGTCGACGGCGCCGCGCGCCCGCCGCAACCGCCGAGCAGCAGGGCCGCAAGCGCGACGCGAAAATCCTTCAGCATGCCCGAATGAATATCACAATCGTGTGACATGCTGCGAGCGTCACTCAGGCGAGAGGCGTCAAACTGGCCATCTTGCCTCTTGCCTCCGCGATACAAAAACAATTAAGAAGGCCCAACCACTCGCGAGGGGAACCTTAATGCTTCAACGCGCCGCCGAAGACCGCAACGCGATGCTCGACGAGCTCGGCCTCAAGCACGCCGGCCGCGTGCACTGGAACCTGTCGGCGCCGGCGCTCTACGAGGAGGCGGTGCGCCGCGGCGAGGGGACGCTGGCCGTCGACGGCCCGCTGGTGGTCTCGACCGGCAAGCACACCGGGCGCAGCGCCAACGACAAGTTCGTGGTGCGCGACGCCGAGACCGAGGCGCTGGTCAACTGGGGCGACGTCAACAAGCCGATGAGCGCCGAGCAGTTTCGCGCGCTGCGCGGCCGCGTGCTGGCGTACCTGCAGGGCCGCGAGCTGTTCGTGCAGGAGCTGTCGGTCGGCGCCGATCCGGCGGTGCGCCTGCCGGTGCGCGTGGTGACCGAGCGCGCGTGGCACAGCCTGTTCGCGCAGAACATGTTCCTCGGCAAGTTCGATTCGTCGGCGCGGCCGTTCACCGTGCTGCACGCGCCGGGCTTCCACGCGAACCCGGACACCGACGGCACGCGCTCGGGCGCGTTCGTGGTGCTCGACTTCACCGGGCGCACGATCCTGATCGGCGGCACCGAGTACGCCGGCGAGATCAAGAAGTCGATGTTCACGGTGATGAACTACCTCTTGCCGCAGCAGCAGGTGATGTCGATGCACTGCTCGGCCAACGTCGGCGCGGGCGGCGACGTGGCGGTGTTCTTCGGGCTGTCGGGCACGGGCAAGACCACGCTGTCGGCGGATCCGGAGCGCTCGCTCGTCGGCGACGACGAGCACGGCTGGTCGGATCGCGGCGTGTTCAACCTCGAGGGCGGCTGTTACGCGAAAGTGATTCGGCTGTCGAAGGAGGCCGAGCCCGAGATCTTCGAGACCACGCGGCGCTTCGGCACGGTGCTCGAGAACGTGGTGATCGATCCGCTCACGCGGCGCCTCGATCTCGACGACGATCGGCTCACCGAGAACACGCGCGCGTCGTACACGCTGGCGCAGATCCCGAACATGGTGGTCGGCGGGCAGGCGGGGATTCCCAAGAACGTCATCTTCCTGACGTGCGACGCGTTCGGCGTGCTGCCGCCGATCTCGCGGCTCACGCCGGCGCAGGCGATGTATCACTTTTTGTCGGGCTACACGGCGAAGGTGGCGGGCACCGAGCTCGGCGTCACCGAGCCGCGCGCGACCTTCTCGACGTGCTTCGGCGCGCCGTTCATGCCGATGCACCCGTCGGTCTACGCCAAGCTGCTCGGCGAGCGGCTCGCCGCGGCGGGCGCGCGCGCGTGGCTGCTCAACACCGGCTGGTCGGGCGGCGGCTACGGCTCGGGGCAGCGCATGAAGATCGCGTTCACCCGCTCGATGGTGCGCGCGGCGCTGTCGGGCGCGCTCGACGACGTGCAGACGACGCCCGATCCGTTCTTCGGCGTGGGCGTGCCGCACGCGGTGCCGGACGTGCCGGCCGACGTGCTGGTGCCGCGCAACACGTGGAAGGACAAAGCCGCATACGACGCGCAGGCGAAGAAGCTCGCCGGCATGTTCGAGAAAAACTTTCAGCAGTACGCGAGCGGCGTCACGCCGGACGTGCGCGCGGCGGGCCCGAAGGGCTGAGGGCGTAGATCGCGATCGCGCCGGCGAGGAGCGCGAGGTCGCGCAGCACCGTCACGCCGGTCACCGGCCCCGACGCGCCGCCGAAGCAGCCGCAGTCGACGTTGATGTGGCGCGCGACCGCCTGCGCCACCGCGACGGTGAACATCGCGCAGAGCAGCGCCACCGCCAGCGCCGCCGCGCGCCGCCACTCGCGCGGCAGGACGATCAAGCCCGCGCCCGCGACCAGCTCCGCCGGCGGCAAGGTCACCGCGAGATACGGCGCCAGCGACGGGAAAAAGTGATAGTTCGTGACCTCGGTGGCGAACGCCGTCGGGTCGCGCAGCTTCACCCAGCCCGCGTACACGAACAGCGCGCCCAGACCAAAACGCAAGATCCATTCGAGCGCGCGCTTCATGGCGAGCTCGACGCCGCCGTCGTCTTGCAGTCGTCGCACGGTCCCGACGCGCACGCCTGCCCCGCCTGGCTCCACGCCGCGAAGCCGCCGCGCAAGACCATCACGCGCGCCGCCAGCTCGGGCGAGCGGCGGCGCAGCGTCGCGGCCACCGGCAGCGCGTCTTCGGTCACCTCGCCGTAGACGATGATCGTGCGCGCGGCGTCGAGGTGCGCCATCGCCTCGGATGCGACGCGACCGGCGGCGTCGCACGGCAGGTGGATCGCGCCGGCGACGTGGCCCTCGGCGTAGCGCGCGGCCGGACGCGTGTCGGCGATCACCACGTCGGGACGCCCGCACAGCGCGGCGGCGGCGTCGGGGCCGGCGAGCTGCGGCGGCGCCAGCTCGGCCTTGCACTCCGTCGGCGGCGCGAACCCGGCGAGCGGCACGCCGTCCTTGCGCGCGACGTTCACCGCCAGGCCGACGGCGCCGCCGAGAGCGAGCAGCGCGACCGCGCGCGCCAGTGAGCCGAGCATCGACATTCGCCGTTAGCTTACTTCAACGATCGTCGTAACGCTCGGGCGAGGCGCTCCGCTTCCCAGCTTCGCAGCTCGGCCTGAAGCTCGGCCGCCAACCGATCGCGCTCGCGCAGATCCTCGGCGATGAGCGCGATCGCGCCCGCGCGCTCGTCCGCCTTGCAGCGCGCGACGAAGCGCACCAGCAGGTCGAGCCGCACGTCGCGATCGTGCAGGTCGCCGAGCGTCTCCTGCAGCGGCACCAGCGCGCGTAGGATCGGGCCGATCTCGTCGGGGTGCGCCGGCTCGAGCAGCTCGGCGTCATAGCGCAGCTTCTTGACCGCGATGCGCAGCTTGTGCGCCGTGCGCGGATCGGGCGATTCGATGGCTTCCAGCGCAGCGGTTTCGATCCGCGCCAGGCGCTCGCGCAGCCGGTTGCGCAGCGGCCGCCCGCCGAAGCGGCCGGCGCCGTCGACGAGCGCCAGCTCCTCCTCGAGGCGCGGCGCCACCTCGGCGCGAAAGTGCTCCAGCTCGGCGGCGAGCGCGTGCTCGTGCGGGCCGAGCTCGCGGCGGCGATCGCCGGCCAGCGCGGCGATGCCGGCGCGCTCGGCGGAGGGCCGCTCGTTCGCCAGCTCGGCGTCGAGCCACTCGAGCTGCACGTCGAGATCGCGCACGCGGCCGAGCGCGTCGCCGAGCCGCTTCACCTCGGCGCGCGCGTCCGAGAGCTTGCGCGGCTTGCTTCGATCGAACAGCCCGATGGCCGCGCGCAGCCGCCGCGTCGCCACGCGCAGGTCGTGCACGCCGTCGGCGTCGCGCGCGCGCGCCACGCGCTCGGCCAGCGTGCGCACGTCGAGCAGGCGCACCGCCAGCGCACGGCGCGCCGCTTCGGCGAGCGGCGTGTCGGCGTCGAGCCCGTCGATGGGCGAGGGCCTGGCCATGCGCGCGGGAAACATAGGTCGGATCGCCGGCGGAGGGAAGATCGACTTATACTGGTTCCTCGTGCGCAAGCCTCTCGATCCCGCCTCCGAGTCGAACGCCATCGTCACCGACGAGACGGCGCTGCTCGCGCGCGTGCACGCGCTGCTCGGCCGGCGCGACGACGCGGGCGTGCGCGCGTCCACCGACTTCGACGCCACGCTGATCCAACTGCGCGATCAGATCGCCGACGAGAAGCCGGAAGATCTGCCGTCGCTCGTCGAGCAGATGACGCGCGTGCAGGCGATCGCCGGCGGCCGCCGCGGCAAGGCGGTGGCGCCCGTCGACGCGGCCAGCCCGTACTTCGCGCACCTGCGGCTGCGCACCGGCGCCGACGCGAAGCCGACGGACGTGCTCATCGGCCGCCGCGGCTTGATCGATCGCGCCGCCGGCGTGCAGATCGTCGACTGGCGCGACGCGCCGGTGTCGCGCGTCTACTACCGCTACGACGAGGGCGACGACTACGAGGAGGAGGTCGGCGCGCAGGCGGGCAATACGCTGCGCGGCTTCGTCGAGGCGCGGCGCAACGTGACCATCGCCGCCGGCGCGCTGCGCCGCATCGGCTGTCCGCAGGGCACGTTCGTCTCGTCGGCCGACGGGCGCTGGTTCGAATTGGAAGGGCAGGGCGTGGCGCTGCTCGAGGGCGGGCAGGGCACGGCCGCGCGCCCGCCGCGGCAAAATGCCGCACCTCGCCCGCGCGGCGGCGCGAAGTTTCAGCCGGCGCGTCCGGCGCGCGCCGACTCGAAGACGCTGCCCGAGATCGCCGCGCTGATCGATCGCGAGCAGTTCGGCTTGATCACCGAGCGCTCGAGCGGCCTGGTGGTGATCCAGGGCGGCGCGGGCTCGGGCAAGACCACGGTCGCGCTGCACCGGATCGCGTACCTGGTGTTTCACGATCGCTCGTTCAAGCCGTCGCACTGCCTGTTCGTGGTGCCGTCGGAGGCGCTGGCGCGCTACGTCTCGGGCGTGCTGCCGGCGCTCGGCGTGAGCGGCGTGCCGGTGACCACCTTCCGCTCGTGGGCGCGCAACCTGCGGCGGCGGCTGGTGCCGAGCGCGCCCGATCGCTACGCCGAGGAGACGCCGCCGGCGGTGTCGCGGCTGAAGAAGCATCCGGCGCTGGCGCGGCTGCTCGAGCGCGCGGTCGAGGCGGAGGTGGCGCAGGCGCGCGCGCTCGTCGCCGAGCGGCTCGCCGACGCGCCGGGTGCGGGCTGGGTGCTCGGCGAGTGGGATCGGCGCGAGCCGGAAAATGAACCGCCGATCAAGCGCGCGCGCGGCGTGCGCTCGCTGATCGAGCGCGGCAAGCTCGATCTGCCGCCGCAGGTGGCGCACCGCGCGGAGCAGGCGCTCAAGCAGGTGCAGGCGCGGCTGCGCGACGTGCGGCGCATCGTGTTCGAGCTGCTCACCGATCGCGCGCGCCTGGAAACTTTACGGACGCCCGAGGTTGACGGCGCCGATCCGGTGCGCGGCGGCGAGCTGGACGAATTGGTGCGCTGGTCGTCGCAGCAGCTCGACGAGATCCTGCCGCCCGAGCTCGACGGCATCGACGAGGATCGCCTGGCGCCGATCGACGGCAAGCCGCTCGACGCCGGCGATCAACCCAACAGCCGCCTCGATCTCGAGGACGACGCGCTGCTCCTGCGCTGCTACCAGCTGGTGCACGGCGGCCTCGAGCGCGTCGACGGCGCGCCCCTCGCGTACGATCACATCGCCGTCGACGAGGCGCAGGATCTCGCCGCCGTCGAGATCAAGGTGCTGTACGAGGCGCTGAACGAGCGGCGCTCGATCACCATCGCCGGCGACGTGGCGCAGCGGGTGGTGTTCGACAACGCGTTTCGCGGCTGGCCCGAGCTGCTCGCCGATCTCGGCGTGAGCGACGCCGAGGCGCGCGTGCGCCCGCTGAAGCTGGCGTACCGCTCGACGGCGCCGGTGATGCGCTTCGCGCGCGAGGTGCTCGGCCCGCTCGCCGATCCCGACGGCGAGATCGTCGCGCGCGACGGCGCCGAGGTGACGCTGCACGAGTTCGGCGGCATGGGCGAAGCGGTGGCGTTCGTCGCCGACGCGCTGCGCTCGCTGATCGGGCGCGAGCCGTCGGCGTCGGTGGCGCTGCTCACGCGCCACGCCGGCCAGGCCGACGCGTGGTTCGACGCGCTCAAGCGCGCCGAGGTGCCGCAGCTGCGCCGCGTGCGCCGCCAGGACTTCGCGTTCGCGCCCGGCGTCGACGTCACCGACGTGACGCAGGTGAAGGGGCTCGAGTTCGACTACGTGATCTTGCTCGACGTGAACCAGTCGAGCTATCCGGCGACGGTCGAGTCGCGGCACCTGCTGCACATCGGCGCGACGCGCGCGACGCATCAGCTGTGGTTGGTGGCGACCGGCGCGGTGTCGGAGTTGGTGCGGGCGGCGAGCGCGGTGGAGGGGGCGCAGGTGGTGAGCGGCCCCGACGAGGCGGCCGCGAACGCGGACTAGTACTTCACGCCGTGCTTGGCGGCCTGCGCCTTGATCGTGCCTTCGACCTTGGCGTCGAACGAATCAGACGGCGCCTTGGCGCGCATGTACTCGTCGCGCTTGGCGGCGAGCCCGTTGATCTCGGCCTGGATGCGCGAGCGCTCGGCGCTCTTCTCCTCGATGTACTTGCGGCGGCCCGCGCCGTCCATCGCCTGCATCTCCTCCGGCAGATCGGCCGCCGGCATCGCCTCCGGCTTGGCCTTGCCCTTGAGCGCGTCGTCGATCAAGTCGCCCGCGCCGCCGACCGCGCCGCCCGAGCGCCCGAAGAACGCCGCGCGATCCGCCGCCACCGACGGCGCCATGGTCGCCGACAGCGCCTTCTTCGCCGACACCTCGCCGCGATAACGCCCGTAGCCGATGGCGCTGCCCGCCAGCTTGGAGTTGAGCGCCGCCAGCTTGTCGTCGTACGGCGTGGCGATGGCGATCACGCCGCCGGTCTGATCGATCGACGCGTACTCGCCCGACGCCGCGTTGGCGATCTGGTTCCACACCAGCTGCGTCTCGCGATCGCCGCCGCAGCGGATGGTGTTGATGTGGATGCCCGCGTCGTGCGCGTGCGACGCGATCTTGCGGTAGTCGAAGCCGTCGTTGTAGTCGGTGTGCGGCGGCGCGTCGCCGACGAGGTAGATCTGCTTGAGCGTGCCCTGATCCTGCGACCACGACGCGCGGTACACGGCGTCGTAGAGCGCCTTCGAGACGTGCTCGGGCGTGTCGCCGCCGCCCGCCGCCTCGAACGACGACAGGTGCTCGAACACGGTGTCGAGATCGTCGGTGAGATCGTAGAAGCGCGTGACGTACTCGTCGCCCTTGTCGCGGTACGCCACCAGGCCGATGCGCAGGTCGGGCTTGGGCTGCCCGCTCTCGATGTATTTCGCGATCGACCAGATCTTGCGCTTGGCGCCGTCGATCAGCCCGCTCATCGAGCCGGTGGTGTCGAGCGCGAAGACGACCTCGATGCGCGGCCGCACCGCCGGCACCTGCACCACCGGCGGCGGCTTGGGCGGATCGGGGTGCGTGACCACGTCGTTGGTCGGGAGCGTCTTGGGCGTGTTCGCGCGCAGCCGCGGCATCGCGGAGGCGGCCCACGCGGCGAGGCACAGCGTGCCGCCGAGCAGGGCGTAGGTGATTCGAGCGCGTCGCTTGTCCATCGGTCTGTCCTCCGTGCTTCAAGTTCCAACGCACGGGATCGGCCGAGGATCTAGTCGGCGCCTCCGTCGGAGACGCATTGAAAGGTGCGGGCGCACAAGAAGCCGAAGGGGCAGATGCCGTCGGAGGCGTAGCCGAACGCGCAGTCGCCCGGCCGCAGGCAGAAGGTGTCGCACTCGACGTAGGCCGGCGCGTCCGGCCCGCCGTCGAACGCCGGCGGCGCGAGATCGAACGCGACCGCGCGATTCGCGCAGCCGCTCGCGCCGAGCGCGAGCAACAACGCGACCGCGCCTCCCAGCAGACGTCTCATACTCATCTATTGTAATCGGATCGGGGGACGAGAAACCCGACGAGTCCCCCCACACCTGGTCGGGTAAACGCCTGCGAGGAGGCGCGGAGCGAGGTCTACTTCTTCTTGCTCTTCTTCTTGGCTTTGGCCTTCCCCTTGGCCTTGCCCTTCTTGGTGGCTTTCTTCGCCGCCTTGGCCTTCGCCGGCTTCTTGCGCTTCTGGCCGCCCACCGCCCGCTTGGCGCGCGACACGTCGCCCGCCGAATCGAGGAAGTACAGGTACCCCTCGGCGCGCGCGAAGTTGCCCGCCGCCACCTTCTCCGCCTTGCCGGCGGCCGAAGGGCCACCCGCGCGCTTCATCGGCGTCTTCCACACGTCGGCGCCGCGCAGGAAGTAGAGGAACCCCGGCTCACGCTTCACACCAATCTTCGCAACCTTCTCGGCCATCCCGATCCTCCTCGTGAAGGAGTTGAATTGGTGGTCAGCCTAGTAAATCGTCGACGGCGTTGTCAATTATTTTGCGACGCAGCGTTAATTTTTTCCGACGGGAAACGGTGAAAAACGGGATCGCGCACCGTCGGAAAAGCGGAAATTGCGAAATTTTCCGTCGAGAACGGTCATTTTCCCGTCGAGAGTTGTGTTAGTTTCCGGCCGTGTTGACGGGAAAGCAGCGGCACTACCTTCGCGGGCTGGGACATCACCTCGATCCGATCGTTCACGTCGGGAAGGACGGTTTGTCCGAGGGCGTAGCGCAGGCGCTCGACGCCGCGCTCGCGCAGCACGAGCTGGTGAAGGTGCGGCTCGGCGAGAGCGCCGGCGTCGATCGCCACGAGGTCGCCGCGTCGCTGGCCGAGTCGGTGAGCGCCGAGCTGGTGCAGGTGCTCGGGCGAACGCTGCTGCTCTATCGCGCGCGGCCCGACGAGCCGGCGATCGTTTTGCCGTAGCTAGCGCAAGCGGCAGCGGCAGATCTGCTCTTCGGAGTCGGGCTCGAGCGGCGAGCCATCGAACTCGCCGTCGCGCCGCTCGAGACGAAACCCGTTGTAGTGGATCAGCGCCTCGAGCTCGAGCGGGAAGAAGTGGCGGTGGGTGAGCCGCACGATGCGCGCGCGACCGCGCCCGTCGGCGCGCTCGTAGCGGTTGTGCATGAAGCAGATCTGCAGCGCCGCGTCGTAGGTGATGCGCGTCGAGCACACCATCATGGCGCCGCTCGTCGGGTGGCGAAAGCGCGTGCGCGCCCAGTAGCGCGTCGGATCGCGCGACAGCCAGCGCAGGTCGGGGTTCATCACGTCGAAGACGAACAGCCCGCGCGGCTGAAGATGCGCGCGCACGGTGGCGAAGAAGCGCTCCACGTCGTCGCGCGTGTACAGGTGCATGAAGGCGTTGAACGGGCAGATCACGAGCGGAAATTTTCGCCCGAGCGCGAGCGCGCGAAAATCGCCGCGCACCACTTCCGCGCGCTCGCGATCTTCCGGCCGCAGGCGGATCAGCCGCGCGCGCAGCCGCTCGAGCATGGGCTCGGCCGCGTCCACGCCGACCACCTCGTGGCCGTCGCGCACCAGCGGCACCATCAAGCGGCCGGTGCCGCAGCCGAGCTCGAGGATCGGCCCGCGCGTCTCGGCGGCGAGCGCGCGGTAGTAGCGCACGTCGTCGCGGCGCCGCCCGTACTCGTGATCGTAGAGCGCGGCGTCGCGGTAGTGCTCGACGGTGCCGGCCTCGAGCGCGGCCGCGAGCGTCTCGGAGAAGCTGCGCGATTGCACGCCGCGAGTATACTCGGCCGCGTGAAGCGAGCGGTGGTGCTGCTCTCGGGCGGTCTCGATTCGGCGACGGTGCTGGCGATCGCCCGCGCGCAAGGTTGGGCGTGCTGGGCGCTGTCGTTTCGCTATGGGCAGCGCCACGCGATCGAGCTCGAGGCGGCCGAGCGGGTGGCGCGCGCGCTCGGCGCCGTCGAGCATCGCGTGGCCGACGTCGACCTGCGCTGGATCGGCGGCTCGGCGCTCACCGCCGACGTCGCGGTGCCGAAAGATCGCCCGGTCCACAACATTGGGGCCATGGGCGCCGACATCCCGGTGACGTACGTGCCCGCGCGCAACACGCTGTTCCTCTCGTACGCGCTGGCGTGGGCCGAGGTGCTGGGCGCGCGCGACCTGTTCGCCGGCATGAACGCGCTCGACTACTCGGGCTACCCCGACTGCCGCCCGGAGTTTTTGAACGCGTTCGAAAAGCTCGCGCGCCTCGGCACGCGCGCCGGCGCGCTCGGCGAGGAGTGGAAGATCCACGCGCCGCTGATCGCGATGACCAAGGCCGAGATCATCCGCGAGGGCACGCGCCTCGGCGTCGACTACCGCCTCACGCACTCGTGCTACGACCCGATCGGCGAGCGCGCGTGCGGGCGCTGCGACTCGTGCGTGTTGCGGCGGCGCGGCTTCGAAGCGGCGGGGATCGCCGATCCGACCGAGTACGCGGGCTAGGTTTCGCTCTTCGCGGCGAGCGGACCGCCGTCGGAGACGCCGGCGTCGTCGCCTCCGCCGCGCCGGCGGCGGCGTCCACCGCGACGGCGGCGGCGGCGCTTGCGCGGCTCGCCGTCGGCGGCTGCGGCTTCGGCCGCGGGCTCGCCGCGCTCGTGCGCCGCGCCTTCGCCGTGCTCGGCGTGATCGCCGTGCGGCGCCGAGTGCGAGTCGCGCATCAGCCGGTGCCAGCGCGCGATCTCCTCGGCCACTTCGCCTTCGGCGCCGCGGTGCATGAGCTGGTAGATCGCCAGCGCCTCGGCGAACCAGTCGCGCTTGACCAGCGTCATCGGCCGATTGCGCCGCTTCTTCGACGGGCCGAGCCGCCGCTGCACCAGCAGGATCTGCCGCGCGCGCTCGGTGTCGCGCCGCGACGCGCGCATCGACTCGAGGATCGGCCGCGCCCGCTCGTCGACGGCGAGCGCTACGTCGCCCTTGAACGGCTCGCCGTCGGGCTCGTACAAGATGTCCTCGAGCGCCGGCGCCAGGATCGCGCTCACGAGCAGCGCGTTCGACGGCGCCTCGCCCGCGCGCACCGCTGCGTCTAGCCCGTCGAGCACGCCGTAGATGCGCGAGCGCACCGGGTCGCCCGACGACAGCAGATGCGCCAGCTCGGGGATCAGCACCTCGAGCACGCCCGTCTCCTCGCACAGCTCGAGCGAGCGCCGCGCCGCGCCTCCGCGCAGGAGGCGATAGATCTCCTCCAGCACGCGCGGCGGAGCGCACTTGGCGATCTCGCCGCGGTGATCGAGGATCGCGCCGTACGCCACCGGCTCGATGTCGAAGTCGAGCCGCGCGGCGAACTTGAGCGCGCGCAAGATCCGGATCGGATCCTCGCGAAAGCGGATGTCGGGATCGCCGATGGTCCGCACCATGCGCCGCTCGAGATCGGGCAGCCCCTCGACGTAGTCGATCACCTTGTCGGCGTCGAGATCGTAGAACAGCCCGTTGATGGTGAAGTCGCGCCGGCGCGCGTCCTCCTCGGCGGAGCCGAACACGTTGTCGCGCCGGATGAGCAGCTCGGTCTCGCTCAGCTCGGGCGTCGCCTCGGGGCTCTCACCCTCGGCGATCTCGACGTCGCGCGGGTTGGCGCGGAAGGTCGAGGTCTCGATGATCTTCGGGCCGAAGAAGATGTGCGCCAGGCGAAACCGCCGCCCGATGATGCGGCAGTTGCGGAACAGCGCCTTGATCTCGGGCGGCGTGGCGCTGGTGGCCACGTCGAAGTCTTTCGGTTTGCGCCCGAGCAGCAGGTCGCGCACGCAGCCCCCGACGAGGTACGCCGAGAAGCCGTTGCGCGTCAGCCGGCGAACCACCTTCTGGGCGTCGGAGTCGATTTGGTCGTGCGGAATCAACATCAGCGGCTTTGATTAACACATCGACCCCCGACGGGCAACGGGCGGCCGGGCGCACTGCACGCTAGCCGCCGTCGGGGGCGCCGCACTTGCCGAGGAAGTAGTTGGCCGAGCAGGTGCACAGGCAGTCGCGCTGCACCGCCGGGTCGGCGAGCGCGCAGGTCGGCACGATCGGGATCGACACCGTCGCCTTGCGGTTCTCGCGATCGACCACGGTGACGCCGAGCAGGTACGTCTTGCCCTGCACGTCCTTGGGCGTGAAGTCGGGGCAGGCGCTGACGTTGGCGACGTTGGAGTTGTTCGACGGATCGGGGCGGCCCCAGCCGTCCGAGCCGAGGATCAAGTTGGTGGTGCGCGCGTCGAAGCCGACCTGATCGTTGGTGTCGGGATCGCGCAGCTCGCCGCCGATCTGCACGCCGCACGCGTCGAGGTTGCGCGCCTGCGCGCCGACGTACATCACGTAGCCGCCCTGCGGCGGCGGCTCGACGGGCGCCTGCTCGCCCATCATCACCAGCGAGAACATCTGCGACGCGCCGTCGGTGATCAGCATCTCGATCTCGACCGGCAGCTTGGGATCGCCGATGAACCCCGCCGAGCAGCGCGGCCCCGACGGACAACCGGCGAGGAGCAGCGCGGCGAGCGGCAGCGTGCGGATCGGCAACACGATCCATTGGCCACCAAATGAACGGCACATTCAAGAGGCGAGGGTCACGCGCGCGGAGTAGAATCGCCGCGCGGTGCCGCGCTACCTCGACAACTTCACCGACAGCGTGACGTCGCTGTGGTCGACGATCGGCTACGGGTTGCGCGCGCGGCTCAAGGAAGGTTATTCCGGCGGCGATCTGCGCGCCGACGTGATGGCCGGCCTGGTGGTCGGCGTCGTCGCGCTCCCGCTGTCGATGGCGCTGGCGATCGCCTCGGGCGTCGCGCCGCAATACGGCCTCTACACCGCGATCGTCGCCGGCGTGACCTGCTCGCTGCTCGGCGGCACGCGCTGCCAGGTGACCGGCCCGACGGCGGCGTTCGTGGTCATCCTCGCGCCCATCGTCGGCAAGTTCGGGCTCGGCGGCCTGCTGGTCGCCGGCATGCTGGCGGGGCTGATGCTCGTCGGCATGGCGGCCGCCAAGCTGGGCCGGCTGATCACGTTCATCCCGCACCCGGTGACCACCGGCTTCACCGCCGGCATCGCGGTGGTGATCGGCACCATCCAGCTCAAAGATTTTCTCGGCCTCTCGTTCGATCACGCGCCCGAGGGCTACGTCGATCGTTGGAAGGCCATGTGGCACGCGCGCGCGAGCGCGTCGGGTTGGGAGATCGCCGTCGGTGCGCTCACGCTGGCGCTGCTGGTCGGGCTGCCGCGCGTGATCAAAAAAATTCCCGCGCCGCTCCTGGCGCTGGCGATCGCCGGCATCGCCGCCACGCTGGCGACGAAGTTCATCCCCGGCTTTCACGTCGCCACCATCGGCTCGCGCTTTCACTCGACGGTGAACGGCCACGAGGTGGCGGGCATCCCGCCGCTGCCGCCGCTGCCGCTCCTGCCGTGGCACATGCCGGGCGCGGGCGGCGGGGTGATGCACCTCGACTGGGCGACCATCCAGGCGCTGTTCCCGGCGGCGTTCGCCATCGCCATGCTGGGCGCGATCGAGTCGCTGCTCGCGGCCGTGGTCTCCGACGGCATGAGCGGCTCCAAGCACGAGCCCAACGCCGAGCTGTTCGCGCTCGGCATCGGCAACATCCTGTGCCCGTTCTTCGGCGGCATCGCGGCCACCGGCGCGCTGGCGCGCACCGCGACCAACATCCGCGCCGGCGCGCGCTCGCCTCTAGCCGCGTGCGTGCACGCCGTGTTCGTGCTCGCGTGCACCGTCGCGCTCGCGCCGCTGGTCGCGTACCTGCCGATGGCCGCGCTCGCCGGCCTGCTGCTGCTCGTCGCCAAGAACATGGCCGAGGCGCGCCACTTCGTACACATCGTCAAGGTGGCGCCGCGCTCGGACATGCTGGTGCTGCTGGTGTGCTTCGGCTTGACGGTGGTGTTCGACATGGTGCTGGCGGTCTCCGTCGGCGTGGTGCTGGCGGCGCTCCTGTTCATGCGGCGCATGTCGGAGCTGGCCGAGTCCAAGCTCGACACCGGCACCATGGCGAAGTTCGACGTGCCGCCGGGCGTGCGCCTGTACGAGATCGCCGGCCCGCTGTTCTTCGGCGCGGCGCAAAAAGCCATGAGCGTGTTCGATCAGATCCAGGATCGATCGCTCGCGGTGATCGTCTACATGGCGCAGGTGCCGGTGATGGACGCGACCGGCCTGGTGGCGCTCGAGACGGTGATCGATCGACTGAAGCGCGGCGGCCACAAGGTGATCCTCGCCGGGCTCAAGCCGCAGCCGGCGGAGATGCTCGAGCGCGCGGGCATCCGGCGCGAGCCGGGCAAGTTGGCGATCGCGCCCGATCTCGACACCGCGCTCAGCCTGGCGATCGTGCACCGCGCGCGGCAGCCCGAGCCGCCGGCGGGGCCGCAGGCGACCGCGACCGCGTAGTGGTAGATTCGCGCGCGTGATCGACCTCGACAACTTCATCGACGGCCTGGCGCGCAGCGGCGGCGCGCGCTTCGACGATCGCTCGCCCACCGACGGCAGCGTGGTGGCGCGCGTGGCGGAGGCGACGCGCAGCGAGCTCGACGACGCGGTGGCGATCGCGCGGCGCGCGCAAAGCGCATGGGCCGAGCGCCCGGCGCCCGAGCGCGGCGAGATTTTGCTGCGCTGCGGAAAAATCCTCGAGGAGCGCCGCGACGCGATCGCGCAGCTGATGGCGCGCGAGATGGGCAAGTGCCTGCGCGAGGCGCGCGGCGACGTGCAGGAGGCGATCGACACCTGTCTCTACGCCGCGGGCGAAGGGCGCCGGCTGTTCGGCCGCACCGTCCCGTCGGAGCTGCCGTCGAAGTGGGCGCTCACCATGCCGCGCCCGCTCGGCGTGGTGGCCGCGGTGACGCCGTGGAACTTTCCCATCGCGGTGCCGAGCTGGAAGATCGTGCCGGCGCTGCTCGCCGGAAACGCGGTGGTGTGGAAGCCCGCCGAGGAGGCGCCGGCCACCGGCCACGAATTGTGGCGCGCGCTCGTCGACGGCGGCGTGCCGGCGGGCGCGCTCGGGATCGTGCACGGCGGCGCCGAGGTCGGGCGCGCGCTGGTGGCGCACGCGGGCGTCGACGCGATCACCTTCACCGGCTCGACGGCGGCGGGGCGCGAGATCGCCGAGGTGGCGGGGCGCGGCCTCAAGCGCGTGTCGCTCGAGCTGGGCGGAAAAAATCCGTGCATCGTGCACGCCGACGCCGATCTCGCGCTCGCCGCCGACGGGCTGGTGTGGGGCGCGTTCGGCACCGCGGGCCAGCGCTGCACGGCGACCAGCCGATTGATTGTGCATCGCAGCATCGCGGACGAATTGATCGCGCGCGTGGCCGAGCGCGCGTCGCGGTTGCGGCTCGGCGATCCGCTCGACGAGCGAACCGACGTCGGCCCGCTCATCGACGCGGCGGCCAAGGCGCGCCTCGAGTCGGCGATCGCCGGCGCGCGCTCGGACGGGCTCGCGGTGAAGTCGCGCGCCGTCGACGCGTCGCTGGCGGCGGGAAACTTCGTCGCGCCGTCGCTGGTGCTGGACGTGCCGCGCGATCACGCGCTGGCGCAACGCGAGCTGTTCGGCCCGCTGCTCGCCGTCCTGCGCTACGACGACCTCGACGAAGCGATCGCCATCGCCAACGAGATCGAGCTCGGCCTCTCGTCGTCGATCTACACGCGCGACGTCGGGCTGGCGTGCCGCGCCGTCGAGCGCATCCAGGCCGGCATCACCTACGTCAACAGCCCGACCATCGGCGCCGAGGCGCACCTGCCGTTCGGCGGCGTCAAGGCGACCGGCAACGGCCACCGCGAAGGCGGCTGGGCGGCGTACGAGTTCTTCTGCGAGACCAAGACCGTGTACCTCGACTTCTCGGGGCGGCTGCAGCGCGCGCAGCTCGACAATCGAACCGAATGAACCGCGTCGGATTGGCGATTCTCGTGGTTTTGGCGGCGGCGTGCCCGCCGGCGATTCCGTTTCCCGCGGGCTGCGGCAAGGACACCGACTGCAAAGGCAGCCGCATCTGCGTGGCCAACGCGTGCATCGATCCGCCGAAAGCGAAGAGCGCAAACGCCAACGCCAACGCGAACGTGAACGCGAACGCGAACGGAAACGCGAACGCGAACGCCGACGGCGGAGCGCCGGGCCCGAGCGTCGATCTCGGCGCGGCCGATCTCGCGTCGCCGCCGCCGCTCGGCGCGTCGCCGATGTTCCACGGCGACGCTCTGCACACCGGCCGCAGCCGCTTTCGCGCGCCGCAGACGCAGCCGCGCGAGGTGATGCACGTGGCCACCGGCGGCGTGGTCTATTCGTCGCCGGCGATCGGCGACGATGTGCTCGTGTTCGGCTCGCACGATCGATCGATCTACGCCACGTCGCTCGACGGCACGATCCGCTGGCGCCGCCCGACGGGCGACCTGGTGTGGAGCGCGCCGGCGCTCGGCTCAGGCGGCGTGGCGTACGTCGGCTCCGACGACGATCACCTGTACGCGCTCGATCTGAAAGACGGCAGCCTCAAGTGGCAGCTCACCGCCGGCCCGTGCCGCACCGCCGTCGGCTCGGGGCCCGAGGCGGCGCGCTGCGACGTCGACGGCGTCACGGTCGCGCCCGACGGCACCATCTACGCCTCGGCCGACGGCCTCTACGCGCTGCGCCCCGACGGCAGCTTGAAGTGGAAGTTCTCGCCCGGCCCGACCCACTGCGCGTCGTCGGCGGCGGTCGGCCCCGACGGCACGGTGTACGTCGGCTGCCAGGACGACGCGCTCTACGCGCTCGATCCCGGCGGCGTGAAGTTGTGGGAGCTGCGCGCCGGCGACGACGTCGACTCCTCCCCATCGGTGGCGCCCGACGGCACCGTCTACGTCGGCTCGGACGATCACCGCCTGTACGCGCTCGGGCCGGGCGGCGTGGTGCGCTTCGCGGTCACCACCGGCGGCGCGGTGCGCTCGTCGCCCGCGCAAGGCCCCGACGGCACGATCTACGTCGGCTCGTTCGATGGCTCGCTCTACGCCGTCAAGCCGGGCGGCGCGGTGGCGTGGAGCTTCCGCGCCGCCGATCGCATCCTCGGCTCGCCGCTCGTCGACGCCGCCGGCCTGATCGTGTTCGGCGCCGAGGACGATCGGCTGTACGCGCTCGCGCCCGACGGCAAGCTCCAGTGGTCGGTGCTGCTCGACGGCGACGTCGACGGCACGCCCGCGCTCGGCGCCGACGGCACGCTCTACGTCGGCTCGGACGATCGCGCGCTGCACGCGCTGCGCTGATTGACCGCTCGCCGCGCGCGGTCGATACTGACACGATGCGCGCGCTCTCCATCGCCGTCGTGCTCGCCGCCGCGTGGACGGCGCGCGCGGAGGTCGACGTCGAGTCGGCGAAGGCGCACTTCGCCGCCGGCTCGCACGACTTCGAGGCGGGGCGCTACGCCGACGCGCTCGGCGAGTTCGAGAAGGCGTACCGGCTCTCGGATCGCGCGCCGCTGCTTTACAACATCGGGCTGTGCCACGAGCGGCTCGGCCACACGGCGCAGGCGATCGACGCGTTCGAAACTTATTTGCGCGCGCTGCCCGCCGACAGCCTCGAGCGGCCCGACGTCGAGATGCGGCTGCAGCACCTGCGCGCGCCGCCGCCTGCGCTGCCGCCTCCGACCATCCGGCGCGAGCTCACCGAGCCGCCGCCCGCGCGCGAGACGCGGCCGGTGTATCGCCGCCCGTGGTTCTGGGGCGTGATGGGCGGCGCGGCGGTGATCGTGGTCGCCGGCGTCACCGTCGGCGTGGTGCTCGGCACGCGCGACTCGACGCGCGTCCTGCCCGACGTGAGAGCGCAGTGAAGCGGCTCTGCGCGCTGGCGTGCCTGCTCGCCGGCTGCGCGAGCGATCCGTGCGACGGCAAGGGTGCGGTCTGCGTCAGCCTGCGCGTCCAGGGCAGCGCGCCGCGGCCGCTCGATCGGCTCGACGTGCAGGTCGGGCTCCCCGACGGGCGGCACTACAACGGCCACACCGCGCCGACGAGCCCGTTCGAGCTGCCGGTCGCGTTCGCGCTGCTGCTGCCGCCCGACGCGCTCGGCCACCTCACGCTCGACGTCGCCGGCACGACGAGCGGCGCGGAGGAGGCGACCGGCCGCGGCGCGGTCGACGTGCCGCCGTCGGGCCACGCCGCGGCCACGGTCACCATCGGCGCGCCCATGCTCGACCTCGGTCCGGGCTCGTCGGATCTCGCGATCGCCGACGGACCGATCGCCTCCGAAGGTGGCGTCATCGACGGCGGCGCCGCCGACCTCGCGCCGGGCGGCATCGTGCTCACGGTCGCGCCCGATCCGCTGCTCGTGCTGGTCAACGCCACCGCCAGCGTGACGGCAACCATAACCAACCATACCGGCGCCACCATCACGCCGACCGGCCTCTCCGCGACCTCGGTGCCGACGGGCGCGCCGCTGCTCTTCGGCTCCGGCAACTGCCTGGGCACGCCGCTCGCCGACGGCGCGTCGTGCACCGCCGACCTCGACTTCTCGCCGAAATCGCGCAACCGCTGGGCCGTCACCCTCACCGCCAGCTTCGGCAGCAAGCTGGTCCCGACCACGTTCGCCGTCGACGCGATCGCGTGGGTCGACGAGACGCCGTCGCCCGGCGTGAGCAACCTGCTCTCGGTCGGCGGCACCAGCGCCGGCGACGTGTGGGCCGGCGGCGCGGTCGGCACGCTCATGCACCGCACCGGCGCGTCCACCACCTGGAGCGGCCCGGTGTCGCCGTCGCCGGTGAGCGGCAGCATCACCAGCATCTCGGCGGTTCCCGGCGGCGCGAACGTCTACATGAGCGGCGGCGCCGGCTCGGGCTACGTGCGCTATAGCGGCGGCACGTTCACGCCGTTCACCGCGCCGTTCGCCGGCGCCGGCAGCGTGCTGTCGATCTGGAGCACGAGCGACACCGACTTCTACCTGCTGTCGGCGAACTCCGAGATCCTGTTCGGCTCGGTCGCCGCGTCGAGCACGGTGCACGCTCGCGACTCGAGCGGGCTGATCGCGCTCGGCGGCGACACGGGAAACATCTACGCGGTCGGCGGCGTCTTCGGCCACGGCGTGCCCACCGGCTCCTTCTCGACGTCGCTGTTCCCCGGCTACACGTTCACGTCCGTCTGGTCGAGCGGCCCGAACCTCGACGTGTTCGCCGTCGGCGCGCACACCACGGGCGTGACGAACGCGTTCGTGCTGCGCGTCGACCCGACGGGCAATCTGCACTTCCAGGACTTCGCCGGGCCCGCCTCGTTCTACGGCGTGTGGGGCTCGAGCGCGAGCGACGTGTTCGCCGTCGGGTCGGGCGGCTTCATCTACCACCTCGACTCGCCCGCCGGAGCGTGGATGCAGGAGGCGAGCGGCGTGACGCAAGATCTCAAGGGCGTGTGGGGCGCCGGCGGAGAAGTCTTTGCGGTCGGCGGTAACGGGACTATCGTCCACCGCTACTGATGGATCTCGAACGCGATCACGTGCTCAAGGCGCTGCGCGGCGCCGCCGGCGAAGGGCTGCGCCCCGACGAGCTGGCCAAGCTGGTCAACGCCGACGCGCGCGGCAAGCACCGGCTGCGCAAGCTGCTGGCCGACCTGGTGGAGGAGGGCGCCGTCGAGAAAGCGCCCGGCTCGCGCTATCGGCTGATGGGCGCGCCGGCCGCCGCGCCGGCGAAGACGCCCGCGCCCGCGAAGCCGGGACAGGTCACCGGCAAGTTGCGCGTTCATCCGGCGGGCTACGGCTTCGTGGTGCGCGACGACGGCGAAGACGACGTGTTCGTGCCCGCGCGCTATCGGTCGAACGCGCTCGACGGCGATCGCATCGCGCTCACGACGTGGATCGGCTACAAGGGCACCGAGGGCCGCGTCGACGCCGTGCTCGAGCGCGGCCGCGCGAAGCTCACCGGCACGCTGCGCGGCGCCGGGCGCCACGTGCACCTCGAGCCCGACGATCCGCGCATCGCCGCCACCGGCGGCCACGTGCAGCTCGAGGGCGGCGCCGGCGGCGCGCGCGACGGCCAGGCGGTGGTCGCCGAGATCACCCGCTACCCGACCGCCGCCGACGAGCCGCTCGCCGCGCGCGTCACGCACATCCTCGGCGATCCGGAAGATCCGCGCACCGAGATCGCGAAGATCCTGATCTGCTCCGACATCCCCACCGAGTTTCCCGACGAGGTGCTGGCGTCGGCCGAGCGCGCGCCCGCCACCGTCGAGGAGCACGATCGCGCCGACCGCGTCGATCTGCGCGACCGCGCGTTCCTCACGATCGATCCGGAGACGGCGCGCGACTTCGACGACGCGGTGTGCGTCGAGCCGAGCCCGAAGCCGGGCCACACGCGCCTGTGGGTCGCGGTCGCCGACGTCTCGCACTACGTGCCGCAGGGCTCGGCGCTCGATCGCGAGGCGCGCGTGCGCGGCTGCTCGGTGTACCTGCCCGACCGCGCGATCCCGATGCTGCCCAAGCAGCTCTCGTCGGCGATCTGCTCGCTCAATCCGGAGGTCGATCGGCTGGCGATGGTGGTGCGGCTCGAGATCGACGAGCACGGCGGCGTCTCCGACGAATATTTCTGCGCGGCGGTGATCCGCTCGCGCGCGCGCCTCGACTACGCCGGCGTGGCGGCGGCGCTCGGCGGCGATCTGCGCGGGCCGCGCGCGCGCTACCAGGAGTTCCTGCCGCTGCTCGTCGAGATGCAGGCGCTGTCGAAGCGGCTGCGCGCGCTGCGCTCGAAACGCGGCGCGCTCGACTTCGAGCTGCCCGAGGCGAAGGTGGTGCTCGACGAGGACGATCCGACGCGCGTGCGCGACGTGGTGCAGTCGCGCGCCAATCCGGAGGTCAAGGGCGCCTACCAGCTCGTCGAGGATTTCATGCTGGCGGCGAACGAGGCGGTGGCGCGCCAGTTCCGCGAGCGCAAGCTCGACACGCTGTGGCGCGTGCACGACGTGCCCGCCGACGAGCGGCTCTTGCAGTTCTCGGAGATCGCCAGCGCGTTCGGTCTCGCGTTCGATCCGGAGGACGGGCGCGATCCGCGGCGCGTGCGCGACTTCCTCGAGAAGCTGCACGGCAAACCGATGGAGCGCGCGCTCAGCTTTCTACTCTTGCGCACGCTCAAGCAGGCGGTCTACGACGTGGTCAACGTCGGCCACTTCGGGCTCGGCGCGCGCGACTACCTGCACTTCACGTCGCCGATCCGCCGCTATCCCGATCTGATCGTCCACCGGCTGCTCAAGCACGCGCTGCACTCCGACGGGCTGCCCGCGGGCGGACCGCCGCCGCCGCCGCCCGATCGCCCGCAGCTCGCCGCGATGGCCGCCGAGTCGTCGTCGCACGAGCGGCGCGCGATGGAGGCGGAGCGCGAGGTCGTCGACATGTATCGCGCGCACCTCATGCGCGACCGCGTCGGCGAAGAGTACGACGGGACGATCGCCGGCGTGGCGGGCTTCGGGCTGTTCGTGCAGATCGAGGCGCCGTTCGTCGAGGGGCTGGTCAAGGCCGATACGCTCGGCGACGATTTCTACGAGCTCGACGAGCAGACCATGCGGCTGGTCGGGCGGCGCACCGGCCACGCGTTCGCGCTCGGCGACCAGGTGCGCGTGCGCATCGAGAACGTCTCGGTGCCGCGCCGCAAGATCGATCTCGCGCTGGTCGAGCACCAGGCCTCCGCCATCGAGCCGCGCGCCGCCGCGCGCCCCGCCGAGAAGAAGCCGCGCCGCCACGAAAAAGAAAAACCGCGCCGCCCGCACGAGCGCGCCGGCAAGCCCAAGCCGCCGGGCGGCAAGCGCGGCAAACGGCGCTGAGCTTTACACGGGCGCCATCGGTCCCGTATGATCGACGACCATGGCACGACTGTCCATCCTCAGCCTGCTTCTATTAATGGTGGCCGCCTCCGCGCACGGGCAGCAGCCGCCCCCGACCTCCGACGATTCGCAGAAGGCGCGCGGGCACTACGACCGCGGCATGGGCCACTTCCAGCTCGAAGAGTGGGACGCGGCGATCGAGGAGTGGAAGGAGGGGTTCCGCATCAAGCCGGTGCCGGAGTTCCTCTACAACATCGCGCAGGCGTACCGCCTGTCGAAGCGCAACGAGCTGGCGGTGTCGTTCTACCAGAAGTATCTGCGCGTCGAGCCGAAGGCGGCGAACCGCGGCGAGGTGGAGCGGCACATCGTGCAGCTCAACAAGCTGATCGCGGCGCAGGCGCAGGCGCAGTCGGCGCCGCCGATCGCGCCGCTGCCGACGGAGGCGAAGCCCGACAAGTCCAAGCCGCCGGTGGTGGCGTCGACGGAGAAGCCGCCGGCCGCCGAGCGTCCGCCCGCCGTCGAGCGCCCGGTCGTGGTCGCGCCGCCGGTCGGCGAGCGCCAGCCGGCGGTCGAGCATCCGGTCGTTGTTGCGCCGCCGGCCGGCGAGCGTCCGGTGGTGGCGAGCGACAACCGCCTGGTGGCGGTGGCTCCGCAGAAGCCGATCTACAAAAAAGGCTGGTTCTGGGGCGCGGTCGCGGGCGGCGTGGTGGTGGTGACCGTCGCCGTGGTGCTCGGCGTGGTGCTCTCGAGCAGCGGCGACTCGACCAAGACGTTGCCGGCGGCGAGGTTTTGATGCGCGTCCAGGGGGCCATGAAAATTTTGGTGTTGGCGCTCGCGGTGAGCGGCTGCGGCGGCGCGACCGATCCGTGCGACGGCGCGGCCGACGCGACGCACGTCTGCTTGAGCGCGACCGTGCAAGGCAACGTCACCGGGCTCGACCAACTGCGCGTGTCGCTCGAGAAGCTGCCGAACGCGGTGGTGTCGCCGTCGACGCCGTCGAGCTTCTCGCTGCCGGTCAAGCTGGCGGTGGTGTTCCCGTCGAGCGCGGCGGGCAGCTCCGGCCTCACCATCGAGGGCTTGCAAGGCGGCCGCTCGATCGCCTCGACGGGAAAAGTGCCGATCACGATTCCGGCGAGCGGACGGTTCGCGCAGACCTTCACGCTGACGGGCAGCATCGTCGGTGACGGCGGCGGCGTCGACGGCGCGTTCGACGGCGGCCTGGACGGCCCGCCGACGGGCGGCGTGGTGGTCTCCCCGCTCTCGATCGATTTCCCCGACACGCCGCGCGGCACTGCGGCGATGGACATCAGCTTCACCGTCACCAACAACAACAGCACCACCGCGTCGCTCACCGGCTCCACGGCGACGGGCGACATGAACTCGTTCAAGGTGAACCCCGATCCGACCGCTCCCTCCGGCTGCCAGATGATGATGCCGTCGCTGCCCCCGGGCGTGAGCTGCAAGTTCAACGCGAACTTCAAGCCGGTCGCAGCGGGCAAGGTGTCGCAGCAGAACGTGCTCACGTTCTCCGACGGCACCACGGCGACGCTCACGCTCACCGGCACCGGGCAGCCCGTGTGGTCGGTCGAGTCGGTGCCGATCGGCGGCAACCTCGAAGGCGTGTGGGGCCGCAGCGCGGCCGATCTCTACGCCTTCGGCCACGACGCCACCGGAAACAGCGTGTTCCACTCGAAGGGCGACGGCACCTGGGTCTCGTGCGCGATGCCGGGCGCGATCCTGCGCAACGTGTTCTCGATGACCGGCGACGCCAACAACATCTACATCGGCCTCGACAGCGGGCAGATCTACACGTCGACGGGAAATTGCCAGTGGTCGTCGATGAACACCGGCAACGCGGGCTGGCCGTCGTCGAGCACCGTGCGCGGGATCTTCTTCGACTCCACCGGCGTCGGTTGGGCGGTCACCGACACCGCGTTCGTCGGGCGCACGCAGACGGGCGGCGCGTGGGGCCCGTACACCGGCTACGCGGGCGTGCCGACGCAGCTGTTCGCCGTCACCGGGATCGGCAGCAGCGTGGTCGGCTGGGTCGGCACGCAGTCCAACAACGGGTTCGCGGCGGTCAACATCCCGAGCGGCGGCTCGACCACGATCGCCGTCGGCGCAGCGCCGCTGCGCTCGAACTGGGCGAGCAGCACGACCGGCTGGGCGGTGGGCGACAACACCAACATCTGGCGCCTCGACATCAACAGCACGACGGCCGTGCAAGAGACGGTGACCGGCGGCGCGAGCGGCACGCTCAACGGGGTCTCGGGGCGCATCGATCCGGCGACCGGCAGGCCGGACATCTACGTCGTCGGCTATCTCGGCAACCAACTGCTGCACTCGGTGGGCGACGGCAATTGGACTTCGATGACGCTGCCGGATGGCTCGGGGAGCAGCGGCGTCTGGGTCGCGCCGACCGGCGAGGTGATCGTCTCGCAGGCGGCCGCCGCCAATCCGTTCGTCCTCCATTACTACTAGGAAGCAGCGCGAAGCGGACTATGCTGAACGGATGACCATCCGCGAGCGCATCGAAGACGAGGAGCGGCGCATCCTCTCGCCGCACGCGCAGCTCTCGTCGACGTCGAAGGGCCGCGCGCGTCCCGAGCCGCCCGACGAGATGCGTCCGGTGTTCCAGCACGACCGCGATCGCATCATCCACTCGAAGTCGTTTCGCCGCCTCGCCGGCAAGACGCAGGTGTTCCTCGCGCCCGAGGGCGATCACTACCGCACGCGCATCACGCACACGCTCGAGGTGGCGCAGTTCGCGCGCTCGGTGACGCGCTTCCTCGCGCTCAACGAGCAGCTCACCGAGGCGATCGTGATGGGCCACGATCTCGGCCACACGCCGTTCGGCCACGCCGGCGAAAAGGTACTCGCGCGCCTGATGCCCGACGGCTTCCACCACGTCAAGCAGTCGCTGCGCGTGGTCGATCAGCTCGAGCGCGACGGCGAAGGGCTCAACCTCACCGCCGAGGTGCGCGACGGCATCCTCAAGCACTCGAAGGGCAAGGGCGCGATCTTCTCCGACAACCCCAACCTGACGGCGATGACGCTCGAGGGGCAGATCGTGCGCATCTCCGACATCGCCGCGTACGTGAACCACGATCTCGACGACGC
>Ga0070741_10004698_pt1 | contig 31593 bp, 25 predicted proteins | sample Coa_R1_4_FD_66440 | JGI IMG/M metagenome (GOLD analysis project Ga0070741, IMG submission 66440) | Surface soil microbial communities from Centralia Pennsylvania, which are recovering from an underground coalmine fire - Coalmine... | ecosystem: Environmental > Terrestrial > Soil > Unclassified ... | reverse complement strand
AGGAGAGGGGTCGGGGGTGAGGTCGAACTCCCCTCGCCTCGTAGGAGAGGGGTCGGGGGTGAGGTCGAACTCCCCTCGCCTCGTAGGAGAGGGGTCGGGGGTGAGGTCGAACTCCCCGCGCCTCGCAGGAGAGGGGGTGGGGGTGAGGTTCCTCCGCGAATTTTTCCAACGTACTGCGCGTTTGTGGGGCAGCTTTGGCGCGTTTTGGCTTTTGCTCGCGCCGCTGCTGCCGCTCATGGCGAAAAATTTTTTCCAGCGCCAGCTCGGACGCGAAGCGCTCGCCGCGACGAGTCCCGTCACCGTCAATTTCGATTTTTTGCGCGCCCTATTTCTCGATTTAGCGGGCAACGAATGGCTCTTGCTCTTGAGCGGAATATTCATTGCGGCGGGGCTGCTGCTTTCTTTACGGCAACGCGATTTGCGCTCGCTGCTGTTGGCGGTCACGTGGTTCGGCGTCGTGTTTGTCGTCGTGATGGTGATTCATCCGCGTCGTTTTCCGTCGCGTTATGTGCTGCATTTGCTGCCCGTGTACATTTTGCTGACCGCGCACGGAATTTTTCTGACCGGCGAATGGTTGGGCAATCTCGCAATGCGCGCAAACGCATCGCGTTTCGCGCGCGCGTTCATGGGCGCGGCAGTCGTTGTGCTGGTCGTCTTCGCCGCGTTCGAATTGGCGGGCACGTATCGCGGCACGCAAGAAATTTCGCGCGGCGAAAAAAGCACCGCGCTGCTGTTGAACGGCGGTTGGCGCGAATTAGCGCGGTATTTGGAGCAACACGTCGCGCCCGGCGATCTAGTCGTGTATGGCGGCGACGGACCGGTGCGCCCGCCGCGTTTCCTTGCGCCGTACGTTTCTGCGGAATATCAAAGCCGCGCGCACACCGCGAAGGCGTCAAGCAACGCGCTGACGAACATTTGGTGGGTCGGCGTGAATCTCAGCCAAGACGACATTGTTACACCCACCGCGACGCGCGTGGACGCGCCACTGTCGTTTGGCGATACCGCCATCGTTCACGGCGCGCGCGCGGTCACATGGGAAACTCTGCCACTGCCGCGCGCATTGAACGCGTGGGAAATACAAACCGATAAACCGGGCATTACGTTTACGGAAACGGGGAATGCGTTCGCGCTGCGCGCGGCTTACGCCGCGCCGGTGAACGCGCGCATGGTCGGTCCGACAGTTTCGGTGCATCCGGGGCAGCTGTTTCGCTTGACCGCGCGCGTGCGCGGCGTGAGCGAGGGGTTTTATGATTTTTCGCCTGCGCTAAATTTACAATTTTCGGATGCCAAACAAAAAAATGTCGCCGACACCGGAGCGCAAACGTTACTGCCCGCTGATGCGGATGGATGGCGGACGCTAGTGTTGGACGGCGTTGTGCCGCCGCAGGCGGCAACCGCGCGTCCCATTTTGAAATGGAGTGATTATTCGTATTGGTATGCGCCGCACGTCGAATTGTCTGATTTGCAGTGGCAAATGGAACGCGTTTCTGAATGAGGCGCAACAAATAATCGTGGTAAAATGCGCAGTGGTCTCCGCAAAACGACATGCATCGAATCAGTCTTGTATTTCCCCACCCGCTTCACTCTTTCCATTTTTCGTAACGCATGATAAAGGATTCTTTGGCGATATCGCCACTTTACTCGCGCGTCATTGACGTCGCGTGGATGCTCGTGCTCGCGCTCGTCGCCGCCGAGTACGCGCTGCATTACAATATTTTTTTGCAAGCGATTCCGCACGATACGACGTACCACATTTACGCGGCACAGCAAATGTTGGACGGACACGCGATTTATCGCGACGTCGCCATCATCAAAGCGCCGCTGTCGGATTTTGCGACCGCGTTGGCGTTGGTGGTCGGACGCGCGCTGGGCATTTCCGACATCATGAGCGCGCGGCTCATGTCGCTGTTGACGTTTATGGGCACCGCGAGCGTGACATATTGGGCGGGACGCGTGTTATTCAAATCGCGCGCGGTGGGTTTGATTGCCGGTCTGATTATGGCGGGTTGGGATTTTTACGGCTTGCGCGCGGTGACCGGTCCTGAACCTAAAGCGTTTTTGATTCTGTTTGCGATGCCTGCGTTTGTGTTCCTCGCGCAAAAGCGTTGGACGCTCGCGGGCGCGTGTGGGGCGTTGGCGACGTTGGCGTGGCAGCCCGCGTTGATGGTCCCCGCGCTCGCGCTTGCCGGCGCATTGGTTGCGCCATGGCTTGAATCGAAACGCGACGCGGCGACGCGCGCCTGGCGCGTCGCGTTGCGGCAAGCGCTGCGCGTTGTCGTCGGGTTTGCCATTCCGTTCGCGTTCGTGATACTCTATCTCGGGTGGAATGACGCGCTGCTTCCGGCGTGGCACGCCACCATCGGCGCCAACATTGTCCATTTCAATAACGAACAAGCCAAGACGCCGCTCGCGCAAATCATCAGCGACAATTATGTCGAAATTTTTTACACCGACGCGAAATATTGTTTTTCGCCGCTCGAGAATTGGCTGGTGCTCGCCAGCGGCATCGGCTTTGCGGGCATCGTCTTGGCGCAAATCGTAACGGCTGCGCGCGCCAAACGCGCGCCCATCAATCTGGAACGCACGCCCTTTCTTTTGTACGGTCTCGGGTTTATTGCCTTTTCGCTGATTGATTTTGATTTTTGTCCGGACTTGTTTCCGCTGCTGCCGATTATGGCATTGAGCGTGGGCTGGTTGGTGTGGAGCCTCGCGCGCGGCGCGGGTGCACTCGCGGAAAAGTATCTTGGACCCGCGCGGGCGCGCTATGTCCCACTCGGCATTGTGCTTGCCGCCATCGCGCTCATTGTTGATGTGTACCTGTTCGACGTGAACGCGTACACGATACGCGGACCGAATTTTCAAGACCAACAGTACGCCGTCAACGCGGCAAGAAAATATTTAGCGCCGGGCGATACTGTGTTATCCTTTGGCGACGCGATGGTGTTGGTCGAATTGCATTTGTCCAATGCGTCCAAGATTGTGCATCTCGGCAGTAAATCGGGACTCGGTGTATTGGCATTCGAGCCGGGCGGGTTTCAAGGGATGGTGGACGACCTCGACCGCAATCCGCCGAAATTAATTACGCTGGCGCGCGAAACACATCTCGATTGGCAGCAGCCGTTTTACGATTGGCTGCAAGAATTTTATGAACCGGCGGATGTGTTCCCGCGCGCCAACATGCGCTTTTTTATTCGGAAACCCTGAGATGAAACGTTACCTTCTGCTCTCGCTCGCGCTCGTCGGAATTTTGTTCGCCGTGACGAGTTCGTTTCCGCGCGCAACGGACGCCGCGCCCGAATGGCAAACCTTCTCGCCGCCGCACTGGATTCTCGGTCCGATTCAAGGCGCGGACGGCAATGAAAAAACAATTTTGCGAAATCTCGACAAAATCGCGCAAGCGAAAATTCCCATCACCGCGTTTCATTTCGACGCGCCCGATTGGATGACGTGCCCCGGCAATTTGCAATTTCGGTACAGCGATGCGGTCTTGGACCGCATGCGCGCGCAAAACATTCGCGGTCTGTTTTGGGTGGTGCCGCTGATTGGACTTGAGTGTGATGAATATACAATCGCCAAAGACAACGGGTATTTTGTGTTGGGCGGCGACGGGCAGCCGATTGTTACGAACAACTTTACGGGACACGGCAGTTGGATTGATTTCAACAATCCCGCCGCCGTCGCGTATTGGCATACGCTGTTGGACGGCTTGCGCGCGCGCGTCGGCAATGTGCTCGGCGGTTTCTATACTGACAGCGTCCGTCCTGACAGTCGCAACCGCGCGGTGGATTACGGCGAAGCGTACGCGCTCGATTTGCTCAATTACACGCGCACGTACGTGCCCGACGGCGATGTGGTGTTCAAACGTTATGGCGTCAACACGCCCAGCGACGCGTGGCTGAATCAATACGCACACGTGGCGTACGTCAACGATTTGCCCACCAATTTCAGCGGAATGCAAACCGGCATCAAACGCGTTTTTCACACGACGCCGTTCATGCCCCTGCCCTATAACGAGCTCTCTGGCTTTAACGGCACTCCGCCCGATTCGGAAACGTACATTCGGCGCATGCATTGGGGCGCGTTTCAACCGGTGATGGAAAATGTGCCCAAGACCAACCAACCGTGGGACGCGATTTTCACGCCGCAAGTGATGCAAGCCTACACGTATTACGGCACCTTGCACCGCGAGCTGGAACCGTATTTGCACACGTATGACCAAATCGCGTTCGAACAGCACGAACCGATTTTCCGCGACACGAACGCGTCGCGTTATTCCGCGCGTCTCGGCGATGAATTTTTTGTGCAATATGTGACCGAGTACACGCGCGCCCTTGCGGTGAAACTGCCGCCGGGCAAGTGGATTAATTATTGGAACGAGTCGCAAATTTTCGACGGCAACCAAATCATCACCTATCCGGTGCCGCTGGGCAAAGAACCGATTTTCATCGCGCGCGGCGCCATCATTCCGATGCGCGTTTCCAGCAGTCTCACCGGTCACGGCACCAAGCAATCTGCCAACGCGCTGACGCTGAATGCGTATCTCTACGGACATTCACAATTTCGCTATCACGACGACACGAACGGCTGGCTCACGCTGGACGTTTCGCGGAAAAAGCAGCGTCTCGCGTTGTGCACGCTCGACAACGTGCCGTCGGAACCCATCATCTGGCGCGTTGCGACCATCGGCAAAAAACCGCAAACGGTGACGGAACAAAACGGCGCGGTGGGCGTCAATACAGCATGGGGCACATCCTTGCCGCAATTCAACAGCGAAGGCGCGGTCGGCGCATCCAGCGGCGGTTGGTATTACGACGCGTTGGCGCAGCGCTTGGTGGTCAAGATTTCAAATCTCGGTACGGACTGTCCGGCGCCGTGATAAAGTGTACGTATGAGTGGTTCGGTTCCATCGCTCGCGCGGGAGGCGCATTCTGCCGTGCGCGTGCTTGAGATGAGTGAACGGCTTTGGCGCGAGGTCATCCGCGCGCGGCTCGCCACGCTTGTTTTGCCCATCACGTTGTTTTGCGCTGCATGGCTCGTCGCGTGGCAATACAATCCGCTGCACCGCAGTCTCTCCGAAGACCCCGGCATCTTTGCCTATATCTCCCAACTGGTCGCGGATGGACTCGCGCCGCATAAATTCGCGTTCAACGAACAAGCCTCGCTCGCGTATTTGGTCGGCGGCGCGGCGATGCGTTTGGGCGACATCGCCGGTCTGCATCATTTGATTGCGTTTCGCCTCGCCGCGATTCTTGGTTTCGCCATTGTCATTGTCCTCACCTACTTTTTGGGTTTGCGCCTGACGCGTTCGCCGTGGGTCGGCATGGGCGCCGCTGCGATTCTCATGGGCTTTGAAGGATACGGCGCGCGCGCGGCAACCGCGCTCGAGCCCAAATCCTTGATGCTCGTGTTCGGTTTGGCGTCACTGCTCCTGCTGCAAAAACGCCAATGGGTTTGGGCGGGCGCGTTGGGCTGTCTCGCGGGTTTGGTGTGGCAAATCGCGTGGGGTTATTTGCTGGTCGCGCTGCTGCTCGCGCTCGTTCAAGGCGGCAAAACGTTCGCGGCGCGCGCGCGCGCGTTTGGTTTGACACTGGCTGCCGCGCTCGGCGTCTTGGCGCTCTACACGTTGTACTTTGTCGCGCACAACGCGCAAACCGAAATGTTCCAGCAAACCTTTCTCGCGCCAGTGCTGATGCATTCCGTTGGCGGACGCACTCTGTCGGCACGTCTGAATCAAATGAGCACCACGTTTGTTGCCGGTTACAGCTCGCATATCGTCTTTGGCATTTTGGGCATTGTGGGTTTCGCGGGCTGGGTGGTGGCGTACCTGCGCCCATGGAACATTCGCAAGCTGCTGCATCGCGCGGCAGATTTTTTGCTTCTCCATCGCCGCACTGCCGGAACGGCGCTCACCGTTTTGGGTTTCATGCTGTATTCGTTTCTCGATTTCCAAAATTACCCCGATTGGATTCCGCTGCTGCCGTTTCTGGCGCTTTTTGCCGCGTGGCTGTTATGGGGCAGCGCCGCGCGTGTGTTACAATTTCTTAAGGTTGCGCCGCGCGTGCGATACGCACTGTATGCCGCGCTGACGGTCGGTGTGTTGATGCTGAGCGTGGGTCATGCGTTCCAGCCAATGCCGCCGGACCGACGCATGCCGGGCGTCACGTGGCAAGAGCAGCAACAAGCCGCTGCAGAATTGAATCAGATCATAGGAGCGAATGCGCCGATTTGGGTCATCGGCAAAGCCGAGCTACTCTTTTTTATGCACCGGCACAATCTCAATAAATACATTTACGTTTTCGGCAATGTGGATGCGGCGGTGGATGATTTGGAGCCGGGCGGTTTTGTAAAAATGTTGGACACCGCGTTCGCGCAAAAACCGACGCTGTTGGTCGTTTCGCGTTTGCAGCCGCGCAAATTCGCCTCTCTAACCAATTACCAAGCATTGCAAACCGCGCTGCATACTTTTGTGCGTTTGCATCACTGTCGAGCCATTGGCGGAGGCACGTTGTATGTCCGCCGCGATTTAGCAGACACACTGTTCCCGAAAAATGGGGCGGGCTGCGTGAGGCGTTAAATGACGCGAGTGCTCGTGATTAGCGGGATGCATCGTTCGGGCACATCGCTCGTCGCGAGTTTGTTCCAGCGCGCGGGCGTGCATCTCGGCGCGCAGCTCCTTCCGCCGCAAAGTGACAACAATCCGCTCGGTTTCTTTGAAGACGTCGAATTTTTGGAATTTCACCAAGCCCTTTTGCACGCGCGCGGGCAAGAAATTTTGGTCACGCGCGATTTTGTTTTGGAACCGAACGCAGTGGAAACACAGCGCGCGCGTGAGCTCATCGCGGCGCGCGCGCAGCTGCCGCTGTGGGGCTGGAAAGACCCGCGCACGTGTTTGGTGCTCGATTTTTGGCACGCGCTGCTGCCGGACGCGCGGTATCTTTTGGTGTATCGGCATCCGCTCGACGTGACACTTTCGCTAGCGCGCCGTTTGCAAGTTGTCGGTTTTGATTTTTATGCGGGGCTGGAAGCGTGGTATGCCTACAACCGCAACCTACTTCATTTCGCGCAGCAGCATCCCGAAATTACGCTGCTGTGCAGCAGTTATGCGCTCGTCGAACGCATCGAGGAATTCAATTCCCTGCTTGCGGAACAATTCAATCTATCGCTCTCGCTCCATGCCGCGCTGCGCGATGAAATTTTCCAAGCCGAACAGCTGCGGCGTCCGCCGCACACGCCTGTGACCGAAACGCTGCTGCGCGCGATTCACCCCGACGCGCTGCTGCTGTACGACGCGCTGCAAGCGCACGCCGCGCTGAAACATGACGTGCCCTTGCAAGACGCGTCGGCGGAACAAAACGCGTTGGCGCAATTCGTCGCGCAGCTGCCCACACCGCTGCCGCCAGGACAACCACGCGCGCTGGCGCACCTGCTCGCCGCGACGGTGGACCCGGCATTGTACGAACGCTTCAGCGCCGCGCACGTGCAACAAACCGTCGAACTCGACGCGCAGCGCCGCGCGTGGGAACAGACCGCGCAGACGCGCGAAAAAATCATCCGCGAACAATCCGCGTGGGCGCTGCCGCGTTTGAAATATTTGGAAACGCTGGAAGCGCATCCCGTCGTGCGCGCATTGCTGCGTTTGGGCATTTTGCCGCGCGCCAAACCCGAAGCGTAATTTTTCTGTAATGTCTCCGCTCGTCTCGATCATCATTCCCTGTTACAACGCGGCGTCATTTGTGCGCGACGCGTTGGACAGCGCGCTGGCGCAAGATTATGATGCGCTGGAAATCATCGTCGTGAATGACGGCTCGACCGATGATTTGGAAACGCGCCTCGCGCCCTACATGCGCAACCCGCGCGTGAAAATCCTGGCGCAAGAAAATCGCGGCTTGTCCGCCGCGCGCAATCGCGGCATTCATGCTTCGCGCGGCGTTTATCTGAAATTTCTCGACGCGGACGATTGGCTGCGCCGCGATGCCGTGTCCAAACAAGTCGCCGCGTTTCAAAACAATCCCGCGTTGGGGCTGGTCTATTGCGATGTGCAGCGTGTGGACGCGGCGGGCAAACCGTTGGATGATTATTCCATCGCCAACACGCGCCGCATTTTGAACGGCGATATTTTGCCGTCGCTGTTGGTCGGCGGCTATTTCACACCCAACACGGTGCTGGTTCCGCGCGCGGTGCTCGACCACGTCGGTCTATTCGACGAAACCCTAAGCGCGCGCGAAGATTATCAATTGTGGCTGCGGATTGCGTGCGAGGGCTATCTTGCGTATTTTGTGCCAGAAAAACTCGCGTATTATCGGCGGCACGCAAGCAACATGACCAATGATGCGGAATGGATGGCGGAAACGCATTTGCGCGCGCTCGATACGGTCGTCGCGCGCTATCCGCATCGCGTCGCGGCGGCGCTGCACGAATTGATTTACGAACATCAACGCGTGGACCGCGACAGCGCGTGGGCGCGCGAAACCATCGCCGCGCAGCAGCAGGAAATTGACGCATTGAAACGCGCGCTGAATACGCGCGGCGTACGCGCGGTGCGCGCGCTCGAAAAATTTTTGCGCCGTTCGTGAGACCGAAACAAACATGCAAGTGCTGGTTCAAACCTTCGCAAGTGAAACAGAGGCGGCGCGCGCCGAAACGAACGCGCAGTTTGACGGATTGGACGCATTCGACATCCACTGTGATTTTTCCGACGCCGCGCGAGATGCGTACGCGGCATACGCGCTCGTGTGGCTCAATCTCGGCGACGCCGTCCGCGCCGCGTGCGCTGCCTGTTTAGACTTGATGCGTCAAAACAAACCGTACGTCGTCTACACACTGACATCGTACGTCGAATCTAACGCGTCCGCCATTGAGGACGAACCGGAATACGCGGCATTGCAGTCGAACTTGGAACGCGCGGCGCGCGATTTTGTTTTCCATAATGCGCGCTGGATTCTCACGCCTTCGGAAACAGCTTCCGAAGCGCTCGCGGACGCGTATGGCATTGCGCCCGCTCGCGTGCGCGTCGCTGCACCCGATTTGGATTCCACCACACGCGCCGCTTGGCTTGCCGACTTGATTCATCAAGCGTTAACAGCGCATTCCGAATTACAAAAGATTGAACCTGTTACTCTTGCCTTGTGTCAATTGTTGGGCTATGAGGAACAAACGCTCGAGGCAATCAAGACGACGCTCCGGCGCGGCGCCGACCGCGCGCGCGCGTTGGAGGCGCAAATTCGCGCGCAGCGGCATTCGCGCAGCCGGCGCGACCGCGTGCGAGGTCGAACGCAATGAACGTCTTGTTTTACCCGCGCCGACGCGCGCCGGAACAACGCGGCGGCGATTGGCTCGCGCTGCAAGAAACCATTCGCGCGCTCGAACCGTTGGGCGTGCGCGCGACCATCTCGACCGACCCGACGCTCGACCTCGCGCCGTTTGACATTGTGCACCTGTACAGTCTCGGCGACCCGTACAGCGCGCTGGAATATGCGTTGAATGTATTGCGCCAACAAAAGCCGTTCGTCGTTACACCGATTTATTGGCGGCATCATCAGTGGCTCGACGCGCGTTTGCGCCCCACGCCGAATCATCCCGAATACGCACTCGACGCGCTGTCCGACGCGGAACGCGCCCAAGTTCACCAACTGATTCAACTCGAAGAAAATCTTTACACAGGCGTACATCAATTCATTTTGCGAGCGGCGGCGCGCGTTTTCATCTTGTCACACGCGGAAGGCGAAATTTTGCGCGCGGATTTTGGCGTGCGCGCAGAACAAATGCGCGTGACGCACAACGGCGTCGCCGCCGCGTACGCGCACGGCGACGCGGAACGTTTTCTCGCCGCGCATTCGATTCCCGCGCGCGATTTTGTGTTGTGCGTCGCGCGCGTCGAAGAACGCAAAAACAGCCTCGGCGTCATCCGCGCGTGGCGCGAGGAAAACGTGCCGTTGGTGTTTGTGGGACGCGCGCCCGACGAGGCGTATTTGCAAATGTGTCGCGCCGAAGCGGGAGCGCATGTTTATTTTTGCGGCGCGCTTTCGCCGGACCAAGTCGCGGACGCTTGCGCCGCCGCGAAGGTGCACGTCATGGCGAGTTGGTGGGAAGAACAGGGCATGGCAGCGCTCGAGGCGGGCATCGCCGGATGTAATCTGGTCATGACGCAAAACAGTCCGGGGCGCGAATATTTTGGCGACGCGTGTTTTACGTGCGACCCTGCGGACGCGCGTTCGATTCACGATGCGATTCGCGCCGCGCTCGACGCGCCGCGCAATTCCGCGCTTGCCGCGCACATTCGCGAAACATTTACATGGGAGCGCGCGGCAAACACACTGCGCGACGCGTACGCCGCCGCGCAAAACACCGCGCCCGCGTCCATTGACCCATTCGCGTTAATCAATCTCACAGCGCAATTGCGCGAACTGTGGCACATCAAACACCGCGAACATTTGCGGTTGAGCGACGCCGCCGCGCAGCAAGCCGCGTGGCTTGAACAACTCGAAGCGATTCAGGCACAGCGTCGGCGGCGGCGCGTCAAACTCGACGCGCTGCCGTTCGTCCAAAACATCACCGCATGGCTGGAGCGACGCGGATGAAAGCTCTTCTCGTCCCGCCCACCAATCACGGCGGACTGTTTGAACAATTCCAGCAGACCGCGCAAGCGCTCGCGCAGCAAGGGGTTGACATCCGCATGGGCGATGCCGATACGGTCGCGCCCGACGAAATCGTGCATCTCTTTGACGCGCCGGATATCTTTGGCGCGCTGGCGCAATTTCTACACGCGCGGGCGCGGGGCGCGCGCGTCGTTGTCAATCCGCTGTATTGGAATCCCACGCGTTTTTTGACACAGGGACTCGCGGGCATTGACGAACCCACAGGCGCACAAGCCGAATTGGAGCGGCGCGTGCGCGCGGCACAATCCGACGCGGAATGCGCGGCGCGACGTGTCGTGTTCCGGTATGCCGATGCGCTGCTGCCGCTGTCAACGCGCGAAGCTTCCCTATTGGCGCAGGATTTTGATGTCCCGCGCGAGCGCATGATCGTTGCGCCCAATGGCATTGACCCGCTGTTTACGCGCGCGCATTCGGGCGAAGCCTTTGCGACCCGGCACGGCGTGCGCGATTTTGTCTTGTGCGCCGCTCGCATGGACGCGCTAAAGAATCAGCGGCGTTTGATTCAGGCGCTTGGTCCAGAATCGCTGACGCTCGTGTTGATTGGGCGCGCCGAATCGGAGGACTATGTCGCGCGGTGCCGCCAAGCCGCGCATGAGGCACAAGCACGCGTGCTCTTTTTGCCCGCGCTCGCGCGGGAGGAATTGGCGCAAGCGTACGCCGCCGCGCGCGTTCATGCGTTGGTGAGTTGGTACGATGTCGCGCCGCTGGCGGCGTTGGAAGCAGCGGCGATGGGCTGCAACATTGTCTTGACGCAGGAATCCGGCGGCAGCGATTATTTTGGACAAGACGCGTGGTACTGCGACCCGGGCGATGTCACATCCATTCGGAATGCCGTGCGCGCCGCGTACGCCGCGCCGCGTACGAACGCCTTACGCGAACGCATCGCGCGCGAGTGTACGTGGGAACGCGCGGCAAAACAAACGCGCGGTGCGTACGAGCTGGCGCTTGCTGCGCCGCGCGCACAAAGCGACGCGTATTGGTCCGATGTCGAAAACGCGCTGAACGCGTGCGCCGCGCTCGTAAAACTCCAAGCCGAAGCGCGCGCCCGCACGTGGCAAGAAAAAGAATCGCTCGCGCGCGTTGTGAATGCCTACGCCAACGGACGCGTCATGCGCGCGCTCAACGCGCTGTCAAGAATGCTCAAGCGCGGATAGTGTGATAGCGGCGATCTGCGATACGTGATATGCCAAGCACGGATTTTGTTTTTCTTTCGACACAAGGTTGGGACGAAATGGGCGGCGCGGGGCGCCCCATTCATTATTTCGCGCGCGAATTGTTGGCGCGCGGCGACCGCGTCTTGTACGTACAAGTTGTCCCGCACCCAAAAACGGTCGCGCAAACGAATCTGACGGTCGTGGATTTTGGCGCGTTGGGATTTGACGAAACCGCGCTGCGCCGCGCGTGGTGCGGGCTCGACCCGCGCGTGGATTTTCAAAACGCGTTCGCGCGTGCGCTCGACGCGTTTCAAGCGCCCGACGCCGAACGCGTTGTCGTGTACGCCGACCCTTTCGTGCCCTTTGTCGCGCTCTATCCGTTGTTTCGCGCGCGCCATTACAAAATCGTGTACGACGCGCTGGATGACTTTGCAGCATTTCCCGAAATCGGACTGTATTTTGCGAATCTCGATGCGGAAAAGTTTTTGGTCGCGCACAGTGATTTGGTCATCGCCGTCTCGACCACGCTCGCGCAAAAACTTTCGGCATGGACCCATCGCGCGCCCGTTCAATTACTGCGTCAGGGTTTCGACGCGGCAGCGTTTCGCCCCCCCCCCTCACCCCCCGCGCGCGCATCCGGGCAAATCACGCTCGGCTTTTGGGGGCAGGTCAACGCGTTCAATGTGGATACCGCGTTGCTCGAATATGTTGCGCGCGCGCATCCGCAGTGGACGTTTCAGCTCATCGGACCGCTCGACCTCGACCCGGCGCTGCCGCGCGTCGAACCCGCGCTGCGCGCCTTGCCCAATGCGCAGCTGCTGGGACCCGTCGCGCACGCGGACTTGAACAAACACCTGCAAAATTTCGACGTCGCGCTCGTGCCGTTTCCTGCCAACGCGTTCAATCGCGCGCGCGACCCGTTAAAGGTGTTAGAATATCTGGCAGGATACAAGCCGGTCGTCGCCGCGCACACGCCACAGCTCGCGGGAATGCCGTACGTTTTCCTCGCCGACACGCCCGAAGAATTTCTCGCGGCGATTGAGCACGCGTTAACCATCCGCGTGGACCGCGCCCAAGTGGACGCTTATTTGGCAGAATGCGCGTGGGGTAAACGCGTTGACCAACTGCTGACGTGGCTGGCGGAAACCAAGACAGCCGCAGAGACGCCAACGCCCGCTGTGGCGCAGTGGTACGCGGATGCCGCGTTGAACGCGAACGCGCGTGAATACATCGCCCGCACGGAACAGCTGCTGGACGAACGCACCCGCTACCTTCGCGCGCTCGAGCACGACGCGCAAGCAAAACAAGCCCATATTCAACACTTGCAACAAACCAATCCATTTTGGAAAATAAAAGGGTTTTTTGGTCATTGATACAACCTTTTACAATCTATTTTCACGTAAAAGAAACCAAAAAAGGCTAATTTTTTGTCAATGAAATGTGTATATACAGATAATATACAAACTAAATTCATTCTTTGAACAGTAAAATAAATTCTTGGTATGTAATATTCAATGAACATTGTTTTTATTAGCCCAATAGCGTGGGATAATTCCGACGGCGCGCATCGTCCCGTCCAATTCGCGCAGGAACTGGCGCGGCGCGGGCACACGGTTACATATCTCGAAATCGAAAAGAGCCGCGCGCCCCTGCCCGCCGCGAATCCGCGCGTACTGACTTTGGGCGCGCTCGGATGGGATGACTTGCAGCTCTTGCGCGCGTGGTATGGTTTCAACTATCGCGCGCCGGAGGATGTTGGGGAGACATTTCGGCGCAACGTCTCTATAGGCGATAATGAACGCGGTGTGGTGATTTGTTCCGCGCCATTTCGTCCCGCGCTGGAGCTCTTGCCCGCGTTGGTCGCGCGCGGTTTTGCGCTCGTCTATGACGTGCTCGACGACATTTCGGAAATGCGCGCGTTGGGTTCGTACTGCTATGACGATTTGGCGGAAGACTATCTCGCGCAGCATTCCGATTTGATTATCACGCTCTCGCCGCGCCTCACCGCAAAATTTCGCGTGCACAAAAGTGTCGTGATGATTCGTGATGGCGTTGACCTCACGCCCTTTCAAAATCCCGCGCCGCTGACAGCGAATCCCATCGCGCGCGGTGAAATCACCGTCGGTTTTTGGGGCACGATGTGGGAGTACAATTTGGACATTCCGCTGCTGCAAATGGTCACGCGCGCGCGTCCAAGCTGGCAGTGGCATTTCATCGGCGCGTACGACCTCGATCCCGCGCGACCATCCATCGCCAAACAATTGGACGCGCCGAACGTCCATTTTCATTCCAGCGTCGCGCGCGCGGTGTTGGCGCAGTACGCGCAAGCGTTCGACGTGTGCATTTTGCCGACACCTGTCACGCCGTTCAATCTCGCGCGCGATCCATTGAAGGTGTACGAGTATCTCGCGTGCTACAAACCTGTCGTCGCCACCAATCTCGAACAACTTGCCGAGATGCCGCACGTCTACCGCGCGCGCGACGCGAAGGAATTTTTGTCGTACATCGAACGCGCGGCGCGCACGCCCGCTGACCGCGCGCCGCTCGACGCGTATTTGAGCGAACAAACATGGAGCAAACGGACAGACGCGCTGCTGCAAGCCGTCGCGCGCGTGTCACCGCGTCCGCGCGAACTCCCCCCCCCCGTACGGGGCGCGATGCCAAACGCCGCGCAGGAGCTGGACCGCGCGCAAGCGTACGCGCAGCATCTCGAACGCATCGTCGCAGACCGCGAAGCGCACATTCGCGATTTGGAAAACGCTTTGCAGCAATCGAGCGTTCTCAACAAACTCAAACGCACATTGCATTTGCCATAACTCTGCAATCCGCCATCCAAAATCCGCCATTGCATGAAGGTTCTTCACGTCATTCAACGCTACTATCCGTATATCGGCGGCGCCGAGCAAGTATTTCAACAGATCGGCGCGCGGCTCGCGCGCGACGGCGAAAGCGTCACCGTGTACACGACCGACGCGTGGGACCTTGAACGATTTTGGCGCGCCGACGCGCGCGCCGTCGAATTGGAAAACGAGACCCTGGACCGCGTGTACATTCAACGCTTTCCGATTGAATACTTGCCGTTTTCGCCCGTCGCGTTTCCCGCCATCAAACGCGGTATGTCCCTGTCGGCATCGCTGCCCGTCAACGCGCTGCCGCTGCTTTTCAAGATGGCGCGTTTTGTGCCGTACGTTCCCGCGTTGGACGCCGCGCTCGCGACCACCTCGGAACATTTTGATTTGGTGCACACGGCAAACATTTCGCTCGATTCGTCCGTGGTCGCCGCGTACCAATTCGCGCGGCGCAAAAAAATTCCATTGGTCGTTACCCCGTTTTTGCATTTGGGCGAAAGCGACGATGAACGCGTTGTGCGCTTTTACACGCTGCCGCATCAAATCGAAATCCTGAAACGCGCGGACGCGGTGATTGTGATGACGCCGCGCGAAGGCGACGCGCTGGTGCGGCGCGGTGTCGCGCGCGAAAAAATTCATCGCATCGGCGCGGGCGTCGAGCCGGCGGATATTCTCGGCGGCGACGGCGAACGTTTTCGGCAAGCGCACAATCTCCGCGCGCCGATTGTGACGTACATCGGCACCGCCGCGTACGACAAGGGCACCGTGCATCTGATTCAAGCGATACAAAAGGTATGGACGACGCGCGACGCGGTCTTGATTCTCGCCGGCGCGCACATGTCGGACTTTGAAAAATTTTTCGCGTCGCTGCCGAACGATGTAAAAAAACGCGTGCGCCGACTCGGTTTCATCAACGCCCAAGAAAAACGCGATTTGCTCGCGGCGACCGACGTGTTGGCGATGCCTTCGCGTACCGATTCGTTCGGCATTGTCTATCTCGAAGCGTGGCTGTACGACAAGCCCGTCATTGGCGCGCGCGCGGGCGGCGTGCCCGACGTGATTGACGATGGACAAAACGGTTTTTTGGTAAAATTTGGAGATGTGGATGCCCTCGCCGCGCATATCCTTCAACTGATCAACGACCGCGCGTTGGCGGAACGGATGGGCAAACACGGGCACGCCAAAGTGCTGCGCGAAATGACGTGGGAGCAGCAGTACGCGAAAATCAAGGCGCTGTACACAGCGTTGTTGCGAAATCCCTGAAAGTTCATTTTCGAATTTCGAATTTCGATTTTCGATTTTGAATTGCCAATTTTGAATTTTGCATTTTCTCTATTTCAGCACGCTCACGTTTGATGAAGCGGGCGGCGCGCACAATCCGACGCAAATCGCGCGCGCGTTGGCGCGGCGCGGGCATCGCGTTTTGTTCGTGGAACCGCAGCCCTCCACACCACGCGACGCGGAACGTTTGCCGCTCGAAATCGTCGCGCTCACCGAAATCGGATTTACGCCAACGCAATTGCGCCGCGCGTGGTTTGGGTTAGAGACGGGAGAGCTAGAGACTGTTGCGGACGCGTTGTTGGAACGCTTGGCAAAATTCTTGGCGAATGAAACGCGCGTTGCGATGTTTGCCGCGCCGTTCGACCCGTATGTGCGCCTCGTTCCGTTTTTACGCGCGCGCGAATTTTTGATAGTGTATTATGCGATGGATGATTTCGCCGCCGCGCCCGCGTTGGGGCACACGCAGTTCGCGCCCGCCGCCGAGACGTTTCTCGTTCAAAACGCGGAGGTGTTGTGCGCGGTGACGCCGCATGTCGCGCAAACGTTAGCGCGCTTTGGCAAAACCGCGCGCGTCATTCCCAACGGCATTGATTTGGAAATGTTTCCGCGCGGTACGAATGCGTCGCGCGCGCAAATCGAACGCGGTGAATTGACGCTCGGTTTTTGGGGCACGCTGATTGATTCGATGTTTGATGCAGAACTGGTCGCGCACGTCGCGCAGGCGCGTCCGCGTTGGACGATTCATTTGCTCGGCGCGCCGGACCCCGAACCGCATCGTCCGTCCGTCGTCGCGCGCTTGAAATCCTTCAGCAATATTTTTTTTCACGGCGCGGTGCCGCATGCTGAATTGCCGCGTTACGCCGCCGCGTTCGACGTATGTCTCGCGCCGTTCCCTGACAACGCATTCACGCGCGGGCGCGACCCGATCAAAGTGTATGAATATCTCGCCGCGCATGTGCCCGTCGCCGCAAGCTACGCGCCGCAGCTCGCGCCGCTGCCATACGTGTTCGTCGCGCACTCGCCCGCCGCGTTCCTCGACGCGATTGAACAAGCCGCGCGGACGCGGCTAGACGAACGCGCGTTGGACGATTTTCTCGCGCAGCAATCGTGGGATGCGCGCGCGCAAGCATTGCTCGACGCGCTGCGCGGCGCGACGCCGCACGCGCCCATGAATGACGCCAAACCGCTGCCAAGTTTTGCGCAGCCCGACGCGCAAGCAGTGATGCGATATGCGGAGCGTTTGGAACGCGAATTGGAACAGGCGCAGGTATGGGCGCGCGATTTGGAGACCATCGCGCAAACGCGCCAAAACGGATGGAAACGCTTTCTGCCATCCTTTGGCAAACGGAATTGAGGAATACGAGTGTCACAACCAATTGACGTCGAACGCGAATTGGCGGAACTGCGCGCGCGCGTACGGCGCACACCCGCGCCCGCTTCGAACCAAGACTTGACGGCGCTGCAAAAAGCGATTGCGAATCTCAACGCGAATTGGTACATTGCCGCGACGCTCCCCCCCCCCGCGCCGAATGCGCCGTTCACCTGGCGCGTCGTTTATTTTGCAAAACGCATTGTGCGCCGCGTGATGGTCGAACTGCTCAACACCATTGTGCAGCAGCAAAACGCGTTCAATCTCCAAGTCGCGCGCGCGCTGACCGAACTCGCCGCGCAAGAATCACGCGTGGACGCGCTGGAAAAACGCATAGCAGAATTGGAACGCGCAAGAGCTGGAGAGGAGAAGTGAGAGGGTGAGAAAGAGGAACACGCGCCAAGCGCGCAACACGAACAACGATTTGCGATACGCAATTTGCGATACGCAATTTGCGATACGGCATACCACATGAACATTCTCGTTTGTTCGCCGCAGGTGCCGTTCGCGCGCGGCGGCGCGGAAATGTTGGCGGAAGGGTTGTGCGACGCGCTGAACCGCGCGGGACATTGCGCGGAACTCGCGCGTTTGCCGTTTCAATGGCAGCCGCACGCGCAGCTCTTTCAATCCGCGCTCGCGTGGCGCTTGCTCGATTTGACCCGCGCGAACGGCGTCAAAATTGACCGCCTCATTGCCACAAAATTTCCGTCGTACGCCGCGCGGCATCCCCACAAAATCGTGTGGCTCGTGCATCAATATCGGCAGGCGTACGATTGGTACGGCACGTCGTTTTCTGAATTCACCTCAGCGCCGGAGGACCGAGCGACGCGCGAAAAATTATTTGCGCTCGACCGCCGCACGCTCGGCGAAGCGCGGGCGCGTTTTGCGATTTCGAAAAATGTCGCCGCGCGGCTGAAACGCTTTAACGCGTTGGAGGCGACGCCGCTGTATCCGCCGCCGCGCCTCACCGGAAAATTTTTCGCGGACGCGTACGACGATTATATTTTATATGTCGGACGACTCGACCGCGCGAAACGCATTGACCTATTGCTGCGCGCGCTCGCCAAAACAAAACGCGGGCGCGTCCTGATCGCGGGCGCGGGCGCGGAAGAACAATCTCTCAAACGCCTCGCGCAGTCATTAAACATCGCGTCGCGCGTCGCATTCGCGGGCTTTGTGGACGACGCGCGCGTGTTGGATTTGTACGCGCGCGCGCGGGCGGTGTTTTACGCGCCGGTGGACGAAGATTATGGTTTTGCGACCGTCGAAGCGCTCATGTCCGCGCGTCCCGTGATTACGACCGACGACGCGGGCGGCGTGTTGGAATTTATCGAAAACGAAAATGACGGCTGGGTCACGCGCGCGGACGAAAACGAAATCGCGCACGCATTGGCGCGCGCGTTGGACGATGCGGAATTGTGTCGCGCGTTGGGCGAGCGCGGACGCGAGCGCGTGCGCGAGATTTCGTGGGACACGGTTGTGAATGCTTTGACGGCGTAAAATGGCAATCCGATTTGACCATCCCCAATTGCAAGAAGCGTACGCCGTGATGCAAAATGCGGGACCGCGCGGACGCGAGCTCGCCGCGCTGTTGGAACGGCGCGCGACGCGGGTGCGCCTTTCCGCGCGCGTGGTCGGCGGCTTGACGCTAAATTTCATCAACACGATTTTTTTGCAGCCGCCCGATTCCGCCGCCAGTGATTTGCAATTCAAACTCTGGGTCACACTGCTGGCGCACGAGGCGTGTCATATCGAACAGGGCTTTTGGGTGGACTCGGTGCAGCAGGAAATCATTGCGTATCAAACGCAACTGCGCGTGGCAGACGAATTGGGCGTAGATTTGGGATCGCTGCGCGAGGCGTTTGCGAACTTGAACCCCACTTTGACAGAGCATCAACAAAGGGCGCAAACGGCGCTGCGCTCGATTTTTTTCGGCGCGCCCGCCGCGCTGGTCTATGCCGCGCTGCCGTTGGCGCAGCCGCGCGGACTGCGCGCGATTCTGCCCGGCGCGCGCGAGTTGGTCGCGGTGGTGCGCGCGGGCACGCGGGCGCGGACGTAAATGGACATTGCGCGCAAAAAATTGGCGTACGCGTCGCCGCTGCGCCCACAAGCCTCCGGCGTTTCGGATTATTCCGAAGAATTGCTGCCGTATCTCGCGCGCGCGTTTGACATTACGCTTGTCACCGACAACCTCACGCCGACGAATCCCGCGCTCGCGTCGTTCGCCAAAATGGATTTGCGCGAATTGGGCGCGCGCGCGCAGGCGTTCGACGCGATTGTGTATCACATCGGCAATGCGCCGCTGTATGCGAATTTCTACACTACGTCGCTGTGCGTGCCGGGCGTAATTGTTTTACACGATGTGGTCTTGCATCATTTGCGCGCGTGGCAGACGATTGAGCGCGGCAACGCGTCCGCGTATTTCGACGCGCTGCGCGCGGCGTACGGCGAAACCATTGCGGCGCAAGCGCAACAAAATCCCGCGGCGCTCAATCGTTTTGATTTTCCGTTGAGCGAAGAGGTGATTCGACACGCGCGCGGCGTGATTGCGCACAGCGCGTACGCCGCGCATTTTGTGCGCCGCGTCGCGCCGCAGGTTCCTGTCGCGCATGTGCCGATGGGCATCCCGCCGGTTCCCGAAATCGCGCCAACCGCTGCGCGCGCGCGTTTGGGATTCCGCGACGAGCTCTTTCTCATTGCCGCGTTCGGCGAAGTGCATCCGCACAAACGCATCGCCGTCGCGCTCGAAGCATTCGCGGAATTTTTCGCGCGGCATGACAACGCGCGTTTGTTGCTCGTCGGCAGTGAATCGCCCAATTATGACGTGGCGACGCTGCTGCGCGCGTTGGGCATCGAGAATTTTGTACAGCGCGTCGGTTTTGTGCCAATGAGGACGTATCAGGACTATATCGCCGCGAGCGATGTGTGTTTGAATTTGCGTTATCCGAGCGCGGGCGAAACGTCGGCGAGTCTCTTGCGTTTGCTCGGCGCGGGCAAAATGACGTTCGTCACGCGCACTGCCGCGTACGCGGAATTGCCGGACGATGTTTGCGTCAAAATCGAACCCGACGCGTATGAAAAACATTTACTCGTTGAATATCTCGAATATTTTTTCGCGCATCCGCACGCGCGCCAACACATTGGAAGCAACGCGCGCGCGTATGTACAGCAACATCATACGATGGAACAGTCCGCGCAAGGGTATGTAGAATTTTTGAATTCGGAATTCGGAATTCGAAATTCAAAATTCAAAATTCAAAATTCAAAATTCAAAATTCGAAATTCGGATTTTTGATTTCGGCATTCCGCATTCGGCATTCGGCATTCTTCATTATCCATTCCGCATTCGGCATTCGGCATTCGGCATTGTTCCTTGTTCCTTGATTCATGCGCCTCGCGTATTTTTCTCCGCTCCATCCCGCGCCATCGGGCATCAGCGATTATTCCAAAGAACTGCTGCCCCATCTTGCCGCGCACGCGGACATTACGCTGGTGGTGGACGGGTACACGCCAAGCGATCCCGAACTGAAATCGTTTCGTATCCTTGACGACAAGAATTACGACGCGCGCGAGTTTGATGTCGCGTTATATCAACTCGGCAATTCGCCCGCGCACGCGTACATTTATGAACGCGCGCGGCGCGAACCCGGCGTGATTGTGCTGCACGATTTGGTGCTGCATCATCTCGTCGCGTGGCTCACCATTCAGCGCGGCGATGCGGCGGGCTATGTTGCGGCAATGCGCGACGCGTACGGCGAGGACGGCGCGCGTTTGGCGCAGCGCGAAGTGTTGGGGCTGGACGCGTTGAATCGTTTCGATTATCCGTTGAGTGAATGCGTCGTGCGGCACGCGCGCGGCGTCATCGCGCACAGCCGTTATGTCGCCGACGCGGTGAAACGCATGGCGCCCAATGTTCCGGTCGTACAAATTCCGCACGAGATGCCTGACCTACCCCTCCTCGCGCAAGACGCCGCACGCGCGCAATTGCGTTTGCCAAACGACGCGCGCCTCATCGGCACGTTCGGCAATCTCGGTCCGACCAAACGCGCGACGGTCTTGTTCGACGCGTTCCGCGCGGTGCGCGAACGCTTTCCCGACGCGCGTTTGCTCGTCGTCGGCGCGTCCTCGCCAAATTTTGATGTAGCAGGGCTGACGGATTTGTTTGGTTTGCGCGACGCCGTGCAGATGATTGGGCATGTGCCGTTCGATGCGTTTCACGCGTATATGGCGGCAGTGGATGTGGGCGTGAATTTGCGATATCCGACCGCCGGCGAAACATCGGGCGCGGTCTTGCGCCTCATGGCACAAGCCAAAGCAGTGGTTGTTTCGCGCGTCGGCTGGTTCGCGGAACTGCCCGATGATGCGGTGGCGAAAATTGATGTGGATGACCACGAAGTCGCGCAATTGACGATCACGCTCGCGCGTTTGTTGGAGGATGTCGCATTGCGCGCGGCGATGGGCGAAAACGCGCGGCGCTATGTCACCACACACTGCGCGGTCCAAGACGCCGCGCGGTATTACGCGGAGTTTCTGCAAGCGGTGTGGGAAGGGCGCGCGGTATCGAGAGTGTTTGGAATAGAAAAAGCGGAAAGTGAGAAGCGAGAGACGAGAAGCGAGAAGCGAGAGACGAGAGACGAGAAGCGAGAGGCGAGAGACGAGAAACGAGAGGCGAGAGACGAGAAGCGAGATTCCGAATTGCGAATTCCGAATTCTGAATTTTCTTCTGATTGGCGCGAGGAATTGGCGCGGGCGTATGTGGAACTGGGGTTGAACGCGGAGGATGCGGTGTTGAAAAATATCGCGCAGGCGGTCGCCGATTTGGGTTTGAGCGAAGAATGATTGCGGCGCAAATTCTCGGACTCGGCGCGGCGATAGTGGTCGCGCTGTTTTATTTTGGGTATGGCGCGGCGCGTTTCGCGTTGCCCGCGTTTTTTTCGCCATGGCGCGTTTTGCTCACGCCGTTTGTCGGCATGGCGCTCGTCGTCGTGTGGGATTATCTCGCGTTGTTTTTTGGCTTTGACCTCACGCGCGCGACATGGACGCTGCTGGCGTTTGTAACAATGCTGAACGCATTTGTGGTGGTCAAGCAATGGCGTACGCAAGGCGCGAGGGTTTTGCGGATTGCTTTGCCGCGCGAGCAGTGGCTCGTGCTTGCGTTGGCGCTCGTCGCGTTTTTCGCGGCGGTCGCGCCGTTGGCGCGTTATGGGTACGCAACCATCATTGGCGAGAATTGGGACTATGAATTTTATTTGCCGCTCGCCGATGCTTTGCGCGTCATGCCGACGGCAGAGCTCGCGCACGCGCCGCCGAATCCGCTGCTCACTACCATCCTCTCGCGTCACATTTTCCCACTGCCGATGGGTTTCGCGTATTTGCACGCGACGCTCGACGTGTTGATGCAAACGCAGGCGCTCGATTCGTTTGCGATTTTGCTCGGCGTACTGCGCGCGTTGGGCGTGCTCGCGGCGTTCGTCTTGTTTCGCGCGCTGTTCAAAATGAACGCGCGCGCCGCGCTCACTGCCGCCGCGTGGTTGGCGCTGAACGGACTGCTGCTGTGGTTCACGTATTGGAGTTTCGGGCTGCATCTCGCGGCGCTCGCGCTGCTGCCGACGGCGCTCCTGTTCGGCACGCACGCGTTAATATCCCGCGACGCGCCGCGCGGCGAAAACGCGCGCGCGATTGTGAGCGCCGGATTTTTTCTCGGCGCGCTGAACGTGACCTATCATCCCGCGCTCGTCGCCGCCGCGCTGCCGCTCATTGCCGTCGGTGTGTATCAACTCGTCGTTCAAAAAAAGCGCGTCGAAATTATTTTGCGCGGCGCGGCAATCGTGGCGCTTGCCCTCGCGTTTTCGTTTCCGACGCTGCTGCATATTCCAGATTTCCTCCGCGAATATTACGGACGCGCGCCGCTGGCGATTGGCTTGCGCCAATTCGTGCCGCTGTCGGATGGATACGGCTTGTCGCTGTACGTGCTCACGCTCGCGGTGGGGCACACCATTCCGACGCCGTGGCTGTACGACCTTGTCGCGCGGGTGTGGGATATCGGCGCGCCGGGGTTGACGCTCGCGGCGATTGCGGCGTCGCTGTACGCGCTGTGGCGCTTGCGCGCGGACAAGGAGCGCCGCGCGATTTGGTATCTCGTCGTCGGCGCGAGTGTGTTTTATATCGCGTTGTTTCGGCTGCCGTTTCTGCGCCCGTATCCGTACGGCTTTTTAAAAAGTTTGTCGCTCGTGACGTATGTGTTGGTCGCGCTGGCAGCGCAAGGGGTTGAATTTGGAATTCGAAATTCGAAATTCGGAATTGAACATTCAAAATTCAAAATTCAAAATTACAGTCTCGCATCTCTCGCCTCGATTTTTTTTCTTGGCGCGTTCGCGTTATTCACCTTGCTGACGTTTGCGTTGTCCATTGAGCAATATTTCAAACCGCGTCCGGCGTTCTTTGATGCGGAGGCGCTGCAATTGCGCGCGCTGCCGACGCGCGTGCCAAGCAATGCAGAAATTTTTTTGACCGACCGCGCCGAAGCGCAGGAGATTCCGATGGGGCTCGCCGCGTACGCTTTGTTCGGACATCCGCTGTACGGCAATGTGACCACCGGTTACGGCGAATTGAACAATGCGGCGGCGGGGCGCGTGTACGATTACGCGTTGTTGGCGCGCGGCGAAGACCCCGCGCTGCGCGGGTATCAAAATAACGCGGTGTGGGCGAATGAAACGTTCGCGTTGTATCCGCGCGTGCCGGGCGTAGTGGCGCACGCCGCGTTGAACGCGCAGACTGTCGCGCCGCAAATACTGACGTTTACACTCGGCGCGCAAGAAATTATTTCGGGAACGAAAACCATTTCGACGACGCGGGGCGCGCGGAACGTAACCATCGCGTTCGCGTCATTTGTGCCACAGCGCGTGAGCCTCACGTTGGGCGATGCTGCCGCGCAGATCGAATTGACGCCGGGGCTGACGACGTACACGCTGGCGAACGTTCCATTGCCCGCGACGCTGAGCGTGACGCCGACGGTGGCGAGCGAATGGCTCAACGCGGCACAGCCCAAGATTCCACATCAACTGCCGGGCGCGGACCCGACGCTGTTTGTGCCGTACATTCAACTCGCGGAATCTCGCGCGCAGCAGAATACACTCACACCAAACGCGTCGGCGCTCGTGCGCTGCACGAATCAAAATGCCGGCGAATTGAACGCGCGCTGCTTTGTGGCGAACCCGAACGGCGAACAGCTGCAATGGCGCTGGATTGTGCGCGGCACACGCGCGGGCACACATCAAGAAGAGGTACTGGCGCAAGCGGACGCGTTCGGCGCGCCGCGTCAACGCGTCGAGATATTTGCGCGCGATGGCGGCGGGATGAGGATTCAATTCGACGACGCGGCGCCGCAGTCCTTTGCGACACCCGCGCTGTCCGACGGAAACTATCGCGGCGCGTTGGAAATTTTACGCGACAATGTTTTGCTCGCGCGCATTCCGCTCTACGCCTTCCAAATCAAAAACAACGGCGCGTCCATGACGCGCGACACCGGCGCGTCGCCGCTCGTGATTCTGCCGCCGTGACGCGTTTCATCTATTACGCGAGTTGCGCCAATTGCTCCGCGTAATAGTCTTGCCAGCGCGTTTGCGGCGCGTGGGCGCGCTGCGCGAGGTGACACTGGCGCAAAGCCTCTGCCAAATCGGCTTGGTTCCACGCGCGCGTAAAGAGCGCGTTCCAATCGTGCGCGAGCAAAAAAGCGGCGTACCATTCACTCCACTGTTCGTCATAGACGCCGTGCAGTTTGTTTGTTTCATATTCAAAATGCGCGTTGCTCGCCGCTTGCAGCTGCTGCGCAATCCGCGCCGCGCGTTGTGCCGTATCTATCTCTCCGTCTCCCGCCCAAGATGCCGCCATTATCCGCAACGCGCGGCGCGCGTCAACATTCGTTGCCCATCGGTTGGAAACCTACGGCAAAGCAGACGAAACCTGCCGCGCAGATTTTTCGCCTTCCCAGATGTTGGTTTCCAACCAACGCGCTTTCCTCGCGTTATCCGCCGCAAGTACTGTTGACGCTTTATTTTTGTTTAAGGTATAATCGCCTTAGCAAATCGTGAAAGGGTATCGCGTTTTTCGGTACCCGCGATTTGTGTCCAACACGTATGGCGCTCAAAGGCAACCTCCGGGATTTTTCCATCCACCAGCTGTTGAATCTAATCAATCTGGCGCACAAGACGGGCGCTCTGGCAGTTACGCCGGAAGCGCTGCCGAACCGCGCGAACGGACACGCCGCGCCCGCATCGCTATTCTTTCGTGAGGGGCGCTTGATTCATGCTTCCTTCGAGGGCAAATCGTCGCGGCTGACCGATATTTTGGTGCAGGTCGGACGCCTCACGCCCGAACAAGCGCAAATTGTCAATCAACGTTCGCGCGTGGACACGGACAAAGAGCTCGGGTTGCTTTTGATTCAAAGCGGTTATCTGACCCAAAACGATATTATTCAAGGTGTGCGCGGCTATTTGCTCGAAACGGTGTACCAACTGTTTACGTGGGCGGCGGGCGAATTTCGTTTCGAGCCGAATCAACTGCCGCCCGAAGAACGCATCACCGTTCCGCTTTCGCTGGAGAATGTCATCGTCGAAGGCAATCGGCGGCAGCAGGAATGGGAACGTCTGCGCGACGAAATTCCGGACCTCGAAGTGCCGCTGCGCTTTGCCGAACGCCCGCGCACGAATTTGCGCGATATTTCGCTCACGCGCGAACAGTGGCAGGTGATTTCGTTCATCAATGCGCGCAACACCATCAAACAAATCGGCGAATATCTGGGCTTGGACGAATATCAAATCCGGCGCGTGGTCTATGGCTTGAAACAAAACGGCTTGGTGGAAATGGCGCAGCCGGTGCGCTTGGAGCCGCCGCCGCCGCGCGCGCCCGCCCCGGGCGCAAAATTATCGCGTGGGATGTTACTGCGCATCATTGACGGCATTCGCCGCCGCTAAGGAACGAACGTTTGCATTCTTCGCCAAACCATCGTTTGGCGCGTTTCGGTTTCATTCCTGCGGTGCGAGCGCAATTTCGCACCGCAAAAAATTTTTCCGCACTCCGCTTGGGATTATGCAGACCGTCAAAATGGTAATCACCGGTCCTTTTGCCGCCGGTAAAACGGAATTTATTGGAAGCATCAGCGAAATCGCCGTCGTGCGCACCGAGCGCAAAATCACGGACGAGACGCGCGCGGTCAAAGCGCAAACGACCGTCGCGATGGATTTCGGACGCATCACCATTGACAAAGATTTGGTCTTGTATCTTTTCGGCACGCCGGGACAGCGCCGCTTTGATTTCATGTGGGAAATTTTGTCCGAAGGGATGCTTGGCTTTGTGGTGATGGTGGACAGCGTGCGCCCCGAAACGTTTCGTGAAGCGCGCTCGATTCTCGATACCTTTCGCCGCTACAGCGATACGTCGTTCGTCGTCGCCGCGAACAAACAAGACCATCCCGACGCGTGGTCGCCCGAAGACATGAAGATTGCGCTCGGCTTGGACGACGGCATCAAAGTGCTGCCATGTATTGCCCATCAAAAAGAAAGCGTCAAATACGTTTTGCTCGAGCTGCTGTACACCATTCTAGAACGCGCACAGGATTGACGATCAAGAAAATGTTATGAGCGCCCCACAACCTACTCTTACCGAACGCGGAATGCCGAGCGGCGCGCTGCGCCTGTTGTTTCTCTCGATTGAAGAAGTCATGGGCTCGGACGGCATCAAGGCGGTGCTGAACGGCGCGAAGCTGTCGCATTACATCAACAATTATCCGGAAAATTCGCTCGAATTCGGCGTAACCTTTGGCGAATACGGACGCGTGGAGCAAGCGGTCGAAGATTTTCTGGGACCGCGCGGCGCGCGCGCGATTTTGATTCGCGTCGGACGCGAATTGTTCCGCTACAGCTTGCGCGAACAATCCGCGCTGCTGGGCATTGCCGGCAACGCGCTGAAAAACATGCCGCTGATTTCGACGCAAGCGAAAATGAAAATTCTCTTGCAGCAAATCGTCAGCGCCGCGAACAAGACGGTGAATCAACCCGCGCGTTTGGAAGAGGACGCCGAAAACTTTATCGTCGTGATTGACCAGTGCATGTGCCAGTGGCGTCCGAAACACGACAAACCGTGCTGTCTCGTCACCGTCGGCACGTTCAGCGAAGCGATGAAATGGCTCACCGACCGCCCCGTCGAAGTCAAAGAAATCACCTGTTTGAATAACGGCGCGGACGCGTGCCGCTATCAGATTCCGAAAAAATTGCCGGAAGAAGCGTGAACCGAAAAACGTTGGAACGCGAACGCCGCGAAAGAAAAACGAAAACCGCGAAAGTAAAACAAAAAAACCGCGCAAGGGAAATCCTTTACGCGGTTTTTTTTGTTTATCCTTTTCGGCGCGCGGTTTTTATTGCACGCGGAAATTCCACCAACTCGCCCACGGGCCGCACTGCGAATCATTGCACGCGCGCACGCGCCAGTAATAGCGATGATTTTGCAGCGGGTTTTTGATTTTGTTACTTTGCCCCGTCACAATCTTGTTCACAATCACCGCGCCTTTTTTGGAATCCTGACGCACGACGATTTGATACCGCGTCGCACACGAGACGCTCTTCCACTGCAACGTCACGGCAGTTTTGTTGAGATTTGCATTGTTCAGTGGTTTCAGCAACTCGGGCGCGGCAGTCGGCACGGGACACGCGGTCGCAGGCGGTGTGTTCGTCAGCGTCGCGGTGGCAGATGCGGTCACGGTTGGCGTCCGCGTAAAGGTTGGCGTTAAAGTGAATGTCGGTGTCGGCGTCAACGTCGCGGTTTGTGTGGCAGTCGCGGTCGCAGTTGGCGTCTGTGGCAACGTCAGCGTGTTGGTTGGAGACGGGGTCGGCGTCCACGTGAACGTCGGTGTGTTGGTTGCGGTTGGTGTGTTCGTCGGCGTCGCGGTCGGCACGGCATCCGCTTCATACGCGCCTATATCGCACACCGCGCTGCCGTCGCCGTTTCCGTCCAAAGGTCGCGTGACACCGCGTTGGTCAGTCGCGGGACAATTCGCCGGGTCGCCTGCATCTATCGCGGGACTGTTCGAGGCGAGCGCGTGCGTTTCCGTATCGCCGCCATTGTTTTGTAGCGCGCCCAACTGCGGGTCGGTGTTGAGAAGGTCATCGCCGCGAAATGAACAATTATTCTTTTGCTTGACCAGATTAAAACCGAGACTGGTGAATGTGCCGCCGTAACCGGAATAGATGGTGCAGTCACCCGATGCATTGTTTGCCAGAATCGTGTTGCGCAGGTTGAACGTGCCGCCTTTGAATTGAATGCCATATTTTTCATTGTCGGCGATGGTGATGTTGGTGAGATTGACTGTGGCAAGATATTCAGACAGCGCCGCGTCGCTGTACGCGCCGTGATTGTTCGTGACCGTCGAGTTGTTGACCGTCAATGTTCCACCCGGAGCTGCATAAATGCCGCTCCCGGCAAAACTGCCGAGAATGGTATTGTCATTGACCAGCACGCGATTGAGGACGAGCGCGCCGCTGAACAAATAAATGCCGCCGCCGCCGCCGCCGCCGCTGTTTCCGGTTTGCCCCGCGCGGTTGGATTGAATCGCGGTGTCGTTGATGGTCATACTGCCCAGCGTTGCAATGCCGCCGCCGCCCAAATTGGCAGCATTGTTTTTCACCTTACTTGAGTTCAAAGTGACGGCGCCGCCGTCGTTGTAGATGCCGCCGCCGTCCGTACTCGAAAATCCGTTTTGCACTTGTACATGGTCAATGATGCTGGTCTTGCCGGATTGGATGAAAATGCCGCGCCGCGCGTTTTGTCCGTCAATGACGGCGAAACCATTTTGCGCGGTGAACGCTGTATCCCAGCCACCCGATACATTTACACTCTTGTTCACCAAGACCACTTGCGCGTCGGAACCGAAATACGTGCCGGTTGCCACCTTGATGGTATCACCGGTTTGCATGTTGTTTTTTGCCAACGCGCCATTTACGGACGCGCACGCCGCCGCGGGCGTCAAACAATCATTGCCGTCATTCCCGTTTGTCGCCACATAAAACGCAATCGGTCCGCGCGGCGTATTCGTCGGCGTCGGTGTGTTGGTGGGTGTGCTTGTCAATGTTGGCGTGCGCGTGTTCGTCGGCGTGTAGGTGAATTGCGGCGTTAGCGTTGGTGTAAACGTTGGAAACGGCGTCAATGTCGGCACACCGGTCGGCGCGACGCCTGCGAATTCAAACGCTCCAATATCACACACGGCATTGCTGTCGCCATCGCCATCCACCGGACGCGGCGCGCCGCGCTGGTCGGTCGCAGGACAATATGTGTTGCTGCCCGCATCAATCGCGGGACTGTTGGACAAAAGCGCGTGGGTTTCCGTATCGCCGCCGTTATTTTGCAGCGCGCCCAACTGCGGGTCGGTGTTGACCAAATCGCCCGTGTTGGTGAAACCACAGCTGTTGCCCGAGTCCAGATTGTAACCGTCCGAAGTGATTGTGCCGTAACAATTTTGGTCAGAAGGATTTTCGCCGACGATAGTGTTGCGAAGATGAATCGTGCCGCCGAGATTGGTGATAGCGCCGTAATGGGGCGTGGTGTTGTTGGCGATGGTGCTGTTGGTGACGGTGAACGTGCCGGCATTATATATCCCACCTGTATCGCTCAAGGCGCTGTTTCCGCTCAGCGTGACGTTTTCCATTGTCGCGTGGCTGCCCTGCCGGTTTGCAATCATTGCCTCCATCGCCTGATTCCCACTAATTGTGCTGTCGGAAATCCACAAGATACCCCCACCGCTGCCACTATTCGCGTTATAGATGGCGGCATTAAAGTACGACTGATTCTCTGAAATCGTGCTGCGCGTAATCGTCAATATGCCGCTGTTCAGAATTCCGCCCGCCACCGCGCTGGCATCTGCATCCGTGATGTTATCGGCAACTTGCGCAAGGGTCAACGTCATTCGCCCCTGATTGGCAATGCCCGCGCCCCACAGTGCGCGGTTGGAATGAATCGCGCTGTTTGATATTTCGATGGTTCCGTTCGCCTCGCTATTGATACCGCCGCCCATTCTCCCCGCATTGTTGTACACACTCGAATTTATCAAAGTAAAGGTTCCCGCGTTCTGAATACCGCCGCCATACATGGTTGTGGTATTGGAATAAATGGCAGAGTCGGAGACGGCTACGTTGCCGTTCCATAGATTGGAAATCGCGCCGCCGCCATTCGATCCGGCGTAATTGTCATACAAAATGGAATTCGCAATCGTCAACGCGCCACTGTTCCATACGACGCCGCCGGAATTCGCGTGGTTGTTGGTCAAGACCATATCTTTTAAGACAAGCGTAGCGCTGTTGTTGAACGCGCCGCCATAGTCGCCGGTCGCGTTGCGCATCGTCATGCCTTGCAACGTGAGGTTGCCGCTGTACGAGATGTCGAAAAAAGCCAGATTTTGGTAACCGCTTGGCACGGCTTCGATAATCGTTTGGTCGGCGCCCGCTCCGACAATCGTCAGTGTATGCCATACAGAAGGAAAGGCATAGTCGGTATTGCCGGACGAATACGTCCAATTGCCGACCTGATACAATCCCGCAGGCACGGTTATCACATCCACGCCGCTGCCAGCCGCGCAACCATCTATTGCCGTATCCGTTTCGGACGCGACAATGGCTTCACCGAGTGTGCAGTTGCCGTTTGTGATAAAGGGGACTTCTTGGGCGGTCGTATCTACGACGATACTTGCAGCCAAAACAGTTTGGGCGCGCGTGAGAAACAAGAGCGCGATGCCGCAAAGCAAGGCAAATTCCCAAAAGCGTTTCATACGTCCTCCATCCAATCAAGATAAAAAATTATAAAATGACGCGGCGCGCAAGACAATGGCCGCGCGGTCATAATTTGGTACGTATTTGTTAGGGGCGCAGCATTGACCTTGACCGCTGCCTCTCGCGGCGCGGGCGCGTCGGTCAATGCTTCATCCTTACTTCCACGCGTACGCCGCATCCTTGACCGCGTGATAATTCGCGTCCAGTTCCGCTTCCAGCAAGAGGATGGCGGCAATGCGGCGCGCCGTGTCCGTGACGTGCTGCACCTCGTCCATGTTCAAACCGCGTCCGAGCAATTCATGTTCGCGGTAACTCAACCATTTCTTGATAACCTGATACCCGCCGATGGTATATTACCTTGATTGCTAGTTGACGTTCATAAAGATTTTCTCCATGATAGCGGTTGCCTATACCAACATCAAGGAGTCAATCCCTATGAACGCCCTTTGGATTATAACGGTTTTCGTCGTCGTG
>Ga0070741_10004697_pt1 | contig 31594 bp, 43 predicted proteins | sample Coa_R1_4_FD_66440 | JGI IMG/M metagenome (GOLD analysis project Ga0070741, IMG submission 66440) | Surface soil microbial communities from Centralia Pennsylvania, which are recovering from an underground coalmine fire - Coalmine... | ecosystem: Environmental > Terrestrial > Soil > Unclassified ... | reverse complement strand
TTGTTCGGCTGGCCATCCCACTGCAGGTATATGGCCCCCGCGGAGGTGTTGGTTCCTGCCTGGTCCCACTGGGCCCAGATGTCCTGATTTGAGGCCGAGGAATTGTTGACCACCAGCGCTTGGACGTTGTCGCAGGAGTTGGGAAACTGGATGGGGAACGTGAAGGTGTAATGGCCCTCCGTCACAGCCCCCACGAAGGTGCCCCATTGCTCGATGATGCCGCTGGGACGCTTTTCCCAGAACCCATTTGCGTTGCTTCCGGATTGCCAGACGCTCGCGCCCGGGAAGATCGCCAGCACGCGCCAGGCGCCGCTGCCGAGGTACTCGACAAGCCAGAGATCGTTCGCCGCCGCCGTGATGCTGGCGCCGCTGTTCACCCCGGGGATGACCAGATTCGCGCCGGCCGTGATCGTGGGAGTGGAGGCGAATTGCGCCATGTAGACGGGACGACTGACGTCGGCGGTGCTGCCGAAGGAGGTAATCGGCCCGGTTGAGCCGGTGACCCGCACGAAGTGGGACGCCACCCCGCCGCCGGCAACTGCCTCGGCCGCTCCCAGATCCACGGCGGCGGCGGCGGCGATCGAGAATACCGGCGTGGTCACCCCTGCGAGCTGCATGGTCTGCAGGAAGTCCACGAGCTTCCCGGTGGAGTCGCCATCGTCGACGACGTTCTTGTTGAGCTTCGAGACGATGGCATCGCCCATCACCTGCGCCCAGAACGAGGACTGCGACCAGACCTTGTTCAGCTGGTTGGAATAGGCCGTCTTGTCGATGCCGGTGGTGGGGAAGCCAAGGCCCAGCCAGGAGGCGACTGCGTAAGCGGCCTGCGAAACCTTGTTCGCCGAGACACCGTAGGCGAATTTCAGAAAGTCATTGGTTGCCATCGTGGGCCTCAGGTGGGCGTGGCGGATGCTTCGTTCGAAGTGATGGTCTGGCCGAAAATGTTCGTCGCCACGACCTTGAAGTAATACGGCGTGCCGGTAGTGAGCCCGGAGATGGTGGGCGTCACCGTACTGTTCGGGTTCGTCGATGTGGGGGCCGGGCCCGTGATGGTCAGCACCGGGCTTGCCCCTTCGCCTCCGGGGCTGGTGCCCTGGTAGACGGCATAGCTGACCCCGTTCATGGTGTTGAAGCTCAGCTGCACCGCGCTGGGCTCTGCAGACGCCCCCAGGGTGAAACCGACGTCGGTGATCTGATAGGACCGGATGCCGATGGTCGACGGCCGCACGCTGAGGTAGTCACCGTAGAACAGGGCCTTCGTGTCTGCGTCGGGGGCGATCTGATACAGCAGCCCCAGCGAAATCGTCAGGTCGCCGTTGTCCTGGATGCTGATCTGGTAGCCGGTTCCGGAAAACAACGTGTCCCAGATCGCATAGGCGGCCGGCAGGCTGCCATCCCACTGGTTGCGCAGCACCTTCGCTTTCAGCGCGAGGCGGTAGTGCAGGTCGTCCAGCGTCAGCGCGGTGCCCGGCGAATCGCCGGGGGCAAACCACGGCACCTCATCGAATCCGGCGCCAGGGATGTCGAAGCTGAAATACTGGCCCTGCGGGGGCAGGGTGATATAGCGGGACAGGCCAACCCACTGGCCGATCTTGTCGAGCTGGTCCCCGACGGCGGTATCGATGTCCATCAGCGCCGGCAGGCCGGCGAGCACGTTCTGGTTGTTGACGAAGGGCTCAACGAACAGCGCGATCACCGCGTTGAAGTTGGGCTGCGGCCGATAGAGGCTGGTCAGCAGGCCCTGGTACTGCCCGATGGTGGCCATTACGTCGTGACGGCGACGTCCGCCGCTGCGAGAGTCGCCGCGGCGTTGAAGGCGATGGCGACATCCGTGGTGCCGGTCGGGCCCGGCGTCGTCCCCACCGTCAGTGCGGTGATCTCGTAGGTTGCGGCCAGCGCCTCGAGCTGCGCCGCGGTGAGCCCGGTGCCGCCGAGGACGATGATGGAAGCCGCCACGGCCGCGGAGCCGGACAGGTTTGCCGGGGCCCAGAGCTTGTTGTACTGGATCGACACCCCGATGCCGAGGGTGCTGACGTACTGCGCCAGCGCTGCCTGGATCAGGGCCACGGTGGCCGTCGAGAAGCCGGCAAGCGGGTTCAGGGTCAGCGCGACGTAGATGCGGTCCTGCGCCAGCACGAAATAGCGAATGGTGCTGGTATTGCCGACCTCGTCCGTATACGTGCCGCTGGTGCTGCCGTAGGTCTTGCCGCCGGGAACCTTCGTGTTCCCGATGGCGTTGACGATGTCCTGCACGGAGCCACCTTCGACCACCAGCGAGATCGAGCTCGGCGGCAGGCCGTTGGAGTCGGTGCCTTCGTCGGCATTTTCGTACAGGGCCAGGGCCTGGACGCCGGCCACGTTGGCGACGTTGGCATAGATCGCGGCGGTGATGGCCTGGCCGGGGAGGGCGGTGGAGACCGACTGGCGCTGCCGGAGCGCCGGATCCGCTTCCGAGGCTCGGCCCGGCGCCGCGGCGGCGGCATTCGTCACGCTCTGCCAGCCGAAGGCAGGGGTCAGGATCTTGGTGAGCGTGCCCGGCGCCGCGGTCACCGCCCCCGAGGAGGTGCACACCGCGGTGACGTTGATGGTGCCACTGATCGGAATCGTCACGCTCGGCGGGAGCGCCCACTGCGTCCCCAGGTTGGCGTTGTCGCCGATGAGGCCGTTGGTGATGGTGGAGAAGGCCTGGCCGACGATGGTGACCACGGCGTTGCTGTTGCTGCCGCCCTGGCGGCGGATGCCGTTGATCTTGACCATGTTCGACAGGCCGACGCCCTGCGCGTACTGCGGCGCGAAGCCGTTGTAGACCGCGATCGTCGCGTCGTTGCTGTCGTTGATGGCCTGCGCCTGGATCGCCAGCCACTGCCCATCGGGGCTGTCCGGGGTCAGCACGGCGTCGCTGCCGTAGATGCCCTGGTAGGACGTGATGAGGCTGGCCAGGATCGCTGCAAAGCTCGGCGCCGACGCTCCGGAGCTGCTGATCGTCACGCCGAGGGTCATACGGATATCCCGATGTTGAAGCCGATGGGGGTCTTGCTGTACTGCGTCTGCACCGTCCCGGAAACCGTCAGGCGCCGCGCGCTGCGGTCCAGGTTGCTGCTGTAGCTCAGGAGCTGGGTGACGCCTTGCACGCCCAGGATCACGCGCCGGAACTCGGCGTCGTAGAGCCCGGAGGTGTTGTTGCCGAGGATCTGGGTCCGGTAGCGGGTGCCGGCGGAGGTATCGAGGTACCACTCCCCGGCCCACAGCTGCAGCGCCGTGGCGATGCACTGCTGCACCGCGGCGGGACTGTTGGCGAGGAAGTTCGCCTGGCCCTGGCCGAAGGTGAAGTCCCCGGTGGGGGATAGCGCGCGAACCCTCATGGGCCGGTCACCGGATTGGTGTTGCTGCCGCCGGACGCGACGCCGCCGTGGAAGTGGGTGCTGTCGATGTGCTTGCCGCCCTGCTTCACGGTGCCGGAGCCGAAATCGGTATTCCCGCTGCCGTCGATCCGCACGCCGTTGAGGTTGATGCCGCCGGGCGCTACCACATTGACCATCTGTCCACCGGCCAGCTCCACGTAGGTCGACCCGTCGTCGCTGCGGAGCTGGACGCTGCTGGTGCTGATGTTTCCAAGCAGGCGCGGGATCGAGCGCGTCCCAACCAGGGCGAAGCCATCCGACAGGCTGTGCATCCGCAGCTCCGCTTGCGGAGACACCTGGCCGGACTCAAACCAGCCGTCGATGCAGTTGCGAGCGAAGATCACCAGCGCCTCGTCTCCGGGGCCGACGGGGAACGTCAGGGTGAAACCACCGCCGCCGGGGAAAATGAGCAGCACGTCGGCGATAGGCGGCAGGGATACATCGACCATCTTCCCATCCGGCTGTGTCACCTTGGCCTGAATTGCCGGCTGAACCGTGGCGGTCTGCCGGCCGTCCGGCCCAAGGGACACGCTTTGGATGATGGCGGGCATGGCAGTCCAGATCCGTGACTGCAACCCATCAAGAGCAGCCTTCAGCGCTTCCTGGTAAATGTCGGAGCGCTCGATGCCACTGACGAAAAGTTTCGACAAATGCATTGCTCCAATAAAAAAGGGCCCACTGTTTCCAGTGAGCCCTCTGCTGCGTTGCGCAGCCTGGCCAATCGCGGCCTGGCCATGCATTGCGTTGCCTGCGAAGCCTCGCCGCGTCATGTCACGCTCTGACGCGCCTAGCCAAGCCTGCGGCGCCTCTCCTGGCCGTGCCGTTCCACGCCCAGCCTAGCCGTGCCTGCCGTGCCAATCCCTCTTCAACAATCGCTTCCGTGCATCGGGTTGCCGCTATGCCGCCTTCTTCTCCACCTTCCGCTCGACCTGTTCCACTGCCTTCCAGATCGGCTTCAGTTCCGTGATCCGCTCGTATTTCTTCCGCAGCTGCGCCAGCTCGACCATCGAATCGTGGACCATCTGCTGGTATAGCTCCCGATCCGACAGCACCGACTTCAGGGTGCGGTAACCCCCGCCGGTCTTGCGGTCAGCGTGCAGGCTCACGAAGGCCCGCACCGGCTTGGAGTTGGGCTGCGCATCCGGCATCACCACGAACACGCGGATCAGCCTGCGGGCCTGCTCCAGGCGGTACTCTGCCGCTGCGGCGCCGTCATCCCATTCGAAGTGCGGGTGCAGCGGGTTCTTCGGGCTCTTCGCGGCCTTGACGACATCCTCCGGCTTCAGGATGCCGTCGCGGGTCAGCCGCTCCAGTTCCGCGCGCACTGCCTCGTCGCTGGTCTTCATTGCGGAGCCCCCTCCAACTCGAACAGGCCCCAGCCCATGCCGGCGCTGTTCTTCGAGTCCGGGCGCCCTTCGCCGACTCCCACTTGGGCGCCGACTCGGGATAGCAGGTTCGCCACATCCTGAAGGGTGAACATGTCGGCATCGAAGCGGATGCGGACATCGGCGCTCCACTGCTCCCACATCGCGCGAACCCGCAGATCGGCGACGCCGGTGGCGAGCCGGACCATGCTCTCGTGCTGCCGCGGCTCGCCCTCGATGCGGACCAGCGGCTCTCCGCTGTCACGGTCGAAGCCGTCGGGCTCCACGAACAGACCCAGGCGCCCCAGCGTCATTTTGAAGTTGACGATGCGGCAGGCCGAGATCGCGGCGTTGCGGAAGCAGGAGGCCGGCATCCCGGCCCAGCCATCGCGGCTCCGATGGATGGCCTGCTCGAACAGCTGGCTGAAGTCCTTGGGTTCCCGCTTGCGCTTGCTCTTGGCGGTGCTGCCCGCGGCCTGGGTCTCGCGGATCTGGTTCTTTGCCTTCTCCGAGAACTTGCAGGCCACGTAGGGGCTGACACCGCGGATGCGGAAGGCCGCAACCTGCATGTTCGGCGCCGGGATGCTGACGGTCTTGCCGGCGCTCATGCTAGTCCCAGCTTCAAGGCGCCCAGATAGGCCTGGAAATCCACCGCGTTGCGCACCTTCGGCGGCTGCTTCGTCTGCGCCTTCAGCGCATGCTCGAAGGGAATGAAATGCACCAGATCACCATCGTAAACAACGATGTCCATGATGATGGCTGCCTCGGGAACGACTGGCTTTTCAGCCTGCTTTTTGCTAGATTTCACTCGTTGTTACCTCCAAAGGGTTCAACACCGCCCCTCTCTCGCTTCCCGCCAAGGTTTCGCGATTGAGGGGTTTTTATTGGTCAAGCCTCCACCTGCTTTTCCAGGCCGAAGGCAGCGCGCAGGGCCTTGTCCAGTACCCAATTGACCGACCGCTCCTGCTCCGCGGCCGCCTTCTTTGCGGCCTGGCGCACTGCTTCGCTGGTGCGGACATTCAATACGGCGGTCCGCTCCTCCGCCTTATCGGATTCCATCTTGCAACCTCCTTACTATCACTATGTCATTAGAAATAACTACACATTGACATCATGCCAATGTGAGGCCATGAAGTCAACATGCAGTTATCTGATACTTGGCCTTATGAGCGAAAAGCCGGTTTCCCACATCCCACCATACGGTTTGCGGATGCAGTCCGATCTGCGGACTCGCCTTGAAACGGCAGCCAAGAAGGCCGGGCGCAGCCTGCATGCTGAAATTATTCAACGCCTTGAGAACAGCTTTCCCATCCTCGATGCCGTTGAGGCCGAAGCCGACACACCCGAGAAGAAGCTGATTGCTCAGGCCTTGGAGGGATTAATTAAGGCTATCGAAAATGCCAAAGCCGTCAGGTGGCAGCCCTCCGACGATAGCGAATCACCGGAGCCGCCGAAACGGCGGCGCAAACCATAAATGAGCCGACGAAATGCAAAAGACAGCGATTGTGGCCGTCATATTTTCTTTATCCGTGCCCCGAAGTGCCTACGCCGATCCTGTGACTATTGAGCGGGACACGTTTAGTTGCGACAAAGCAACCATTGAACAGATTGAGCACATTGGCATCGAACGAGACAAAGCCGGTTTCGTTGCTGCCTTACAGCGCGGCTATGAGCGAGGCAACTGCCACGATCTCAAAAAAGGCACAAAGGTCTATGTCGAAGAGACGCTGTTGCGCACAACCAGGATCCGACTCGCGGGCGCCCCCGACGATGTTTGGATCTTCAACATGGATGTACCTAAGCAATAATCCGGGGCGCCGTCGCCGGCCTGATCGGGGGATCAGAAAATGGAATCCGTAACAACTGAAGTCGACACTCGCGACTTCGTCGAAGTCCAGGCGTTTGGCACTGCCATCACCAAGCGCGACCAGACCGGAGAAATGTTCATCCTGCTCATTCCGGAAGCACAAAAATCGGACAGTCCGCCGCCGAAGCTTCACCCTCTGCTGGTCCCCCCGTCCGTAGCAGTTGAACTGATACGAGTTTTGCAGGCGCAGCTTGCGCTGCTTCCGGCTGGCTCTCCGCCGGGTCGGGCGAATTAGGCTCGGCGGGGATCGTTACCTTGTTGATAAAGTCCCGGAGTTGTTTGCTCATCGATTCGCTCTGACGGAACTGTTTCCCAACATCGAGCCAAAGCGGGACGATGAGTTGAAGGGCGCCATCTGCGGCCGCGTCAGTAGCGACGCGGATATCCGGGCCCACGCGCAGCGCATCGTGGACGATCTGGTAAAGCTTTCCTTCGGAAAGCCCTGACGGCAAGGCGGCCAGATCGGCCTTCAGCCTGGAGACGTCAAAGCTCAGCGTGACGTTCATCCCCGGCGCCCCGGCACGCCCGGCGGACGGCGAAACTGGGCGACGTCCTCCGCGTACTGGTTGGCAGCCTCGCGCTGGGCATATCGCTGGCCCGCGGCTCGCTCGGCCTGGCGCAGCTCGTCAAGCCGGTTCGGGCGCCAGCGGCCGCCGATGTTGGTGCATTTCACGATGATCATGGACGTCTCCTACAGAAGCCTCGGCCAGAGCTGAGGCGGTACCGGCTGATTCGGGGCAAGGCAGATCATCTCCGTGTAGAAAGAGTTCTCTCTCGTGCCGCCGGTGTGATTGGCGACCATGATCGTCCAGGTGCCGTCGCTGAGTTGCGCGGCGGTCGGAAGAAAGGGCGCTTCCACCAATGACTCCAGACCCGGGCTCAGCAAATAATTCACGATATCCCGGTTGTTGATGTACAAAAGCTGACCCGGCAGAAACGCCGGGTTGATCAGCGCTCGCACATGCAGTCCGTCCGGCTGCACCTCCGGGATGCCGATGAGGCCGCTGGCGCTGTTCAGAGGCATAGCGGCCTGCGGCAGGAAGCCGCCCACAGGCGTCATCTGCAGCTTTCCCTGCTGGATTGACCAGCGCAGATTGTTCGTCGCGGCGATCTCGTCCAGGTAGTCCCGGGCCAGGCCGAACAGGGTTTTGGCCCGCGACAGACGATTCTGGCTGATCAGCGCCAAGTATCCCTCGTCGACGCCATTTGCCTGGTAAACCTGCTGAATTTGATCCAACTGCTCCTTCGAGCCGTTGGCATTGGCTTCGAGGGTCTGATTCACCACCGCAAAGCTGTATGCCAGGTCGCCATCGATCGCCTGAATGTCCAAGAACGAGTCGGTCGGGTTGGCCTTTCCGCTGCGATAGAAGGTCACGTCCCCCTTGAACACTGCGCCGTAATTGCTGGGGTAGCCGGCCTGCACAACAAGCTGGCCGCGATTCTCCTGCCCGAAGTCCTGCTGCAGCTGGGCCTTGGTGCCGTCCGAAAGGTTGTACACACGCACCACGCAATTGTTCGGCGTGGTGAGGTCGTGCTGCCGTATGTCGAAGTGAAACTCCATCCGCGACAGGTCGAGAACATCGCCCTTCGCGTTCGCCACATAAACCCCGGCTTGGCGGGGATACTGCACTCCTGTATTGCCGGCCATCAAAACTCCGCGTACAGATGGCCGGTCGAGCCGAGGCTGCTGAAAGTTGGCACGGCTGCCGGGTCGTTGTCCGACGATGCGAACAGGCTGTCGAACGCGAAGTCCAGATACCCCAGCTGCCCGGCCAGGTTGAGTCCTGGTACTAGCGGTATGCCGGTTGCGATCGGCGTGCCCTGTGCATCGCTGATGTCAAGCATCCATGCCTGCGCGCTGACGTTCCACTTTAGAAGCAGCGTATAGGTGACGCCGTTCAGCGCCACCGTAAAAGTCTGCGGCTGCGGGCTCGTCGGGATCTCGTAAGTGGCCATGGCTCTCACTTCGGCGGCGGGGTGACGCCGGGGGCGAGAATAGGCTGCTTGACCCCCGTATTGACGACCGGGGCGTTCGACTCCGGGTTGGCCAGGACACTATGGTCGTTGCTGACCGTCCCTGCCTGCACCTGCACAAGTATGATCTCGCGGCACACGACCGTGACATACAGCGTGTTTTCTGAAGCGGCGTCGGTAGTTTGTGCGATCGACTCGATCAGTACGGCCGGATAGGAGCGCTTTCCGGTGAAAAGCTGCAAAAGGGTGCCTGATTTCTGCATTTCCAACAGGAGCTGGTACACCTTCGTCAGATACTCGTCTCCCGTCGCCTCAGGATCGCTCAGGCTCCAGCCCAGTCGAAGGATCACCCGCGCCGGCCTGCTATATGTGTGGTCGGTGATCGCCGCTCCCTGCTCGACCGGGTGCTCGGTGATCACTTGGTCATCGATCGCCGTTTCCTCGATGGTCACGTTCGCCCGCAGCACGATCTCGCCGCTGCTGGTGGCGAAGCCGCGCTTGGACGGCGTAACTGTCACCTGCGAATCCGACGAGCCAAGCAACTGCTGGATCAGGAACTGTGCCGGGGGCCCGGCTGGCGAGAATCCCATCAGCGCACCCTCGGGCTCAACATGCGGGCCGTGAAGCGGTTCAGGGCCGCCTCCGTAGCTGTTCCGGTGGCCTTGCCGGCCGCCTGCGGATCGCTGCTGGTCACGTTATTGGTGACGGTGTTGGTCACATTCGTTTCGCCATGCTTTGCGCCACCGGCTCCCAGGAACGTGCCGTTGTAGATGCTCTCGGCAAGGGCACCGCGGCCGAGCAGGGCGCCGCTCAGTTCGGCATCGGTGAAGCGCTCATAGTCATGACCGAAGCGTATCGCCGCCATGCGCGCATTCTTCGCACCCTTCAGCTGACTACCGGCGGCAAGCTCGGAGTGGCCAAGCTCCCAGACGATGAAATCGAGTTGATCCGACAGACTGCTGCCGTGGATGTCGTGACCCATTACCTGCTTGAATAGGGCCTGGCGGGACTTGTCCCACTGGGCGATTCCGTACATGCCCTTTTCATTCTCGGCCGCCGGATTCAGCTGGCTTTCGCTGATCAGGTTGGAGAGGATTCCCGCAACCTGTGCGTCCGAAAAGCCCTTGCCGGACAGGTAATCGTTGACGATCCCGATCCTGTCCTTGCGGCCGGCAGGCAGTTTGCCGGGAGCGGTCTCCGGCTGGTTGTCCGGTTGCTCGATGACCTGTCGTGTCAGGTTATAAAAAGCCAGTCCTGTAGTGAACAGCAGCATCAGCGATGCGAAGGCCGGCGAGGCAGCAATCGTCGCGAGCGCCGCCACGAAGTCGGCGGCCCAGCCTGCGAACTTCAGGGCGATGATGCCCTCAGCGACGGTCTTCCAGCCGCCGTATTGCTGGACGAGATCATTGATGGCCTTGCTGAGCTTCAGCACCTGGTCCAGCACATGTTCGATTTGACGTGCCAGGTTGGGGAGGTTGTCGACCAGTTGTGTGACGAAGCGTTCGAAGTCGGGGCCGTGCTTTTCAGCAATATCCGAAAATACCTTCCACGCCAACGTCTTTCCGACCAATTGGAGCGAACGAACATTTTGCTGAAGCCTCATCGAAAGGGCCGCGACCTTGTCCTGATTTAGGCCCGCACTTTTCTGGACGCGATCGTAAAAGTGTTCCCACCGCCCGGTGTCTCGGCCACCAGCGAGGAGCGTATCTAGATCGGCGCCGAGAAACTGTCCGCGTACCCGGCGCACCGCTTCTGGCATCGTGCTGAGTCGATGTAGGATCGCATCGAATAGTTCGACCGTCCCGTGGTACTTGGTGGGGTCTAGGCCAAGGCCCGAGGCAAATCTCGGGCCGTACATGGCCACCTTGTCCGCAAACGTCCGGACTGAACTTTCAGCACCTTCGGCAGAGCCGCCAACCTGAGAGATGGCAAACTTGAACCGTTCAATGTGCTGGACCGAGTCGCCAATTCGGCGGCTATTCCAATACATCTTGTCCCCAGCGCTCGCAAACCGCAGCGCCAGCGCCTCGATCCCCAGCGCGGCACCCTCGACGGTCAGTCCGAGCTGGGCAACGCTCTTGGTGACGGTCGTGATGGAATCGGTGAAGCGCTTGTAGGTCGCATCGTCGACCTTGAAGCCGAGCCTGACCAGGAACTCGCGCAGCACATTTTCACCGGCCATCAGCGACCCGCCTTGATCGACTCGAAGTGGCGCCGTTCATTTTCGCTCTGCACGTCGAGGGCCTCGTTCAACTCGCAGATGTCGGCCAGGTCGAGGGTGCCGTCCAGCAGGCTCTCGTAGCGGATCAGCTTGGCGAGCACCGGTCGCATCAGGAAGTCGTCGCCGCTGCTCAGGGTGACGTACTGGACGTTTCCGGAGTCGCCCCCGTAACGAGGGCCATGACTTCGGGAAAAAAACTCGACAGGTTCTCCCGCAGCACCTCCACGGTCAGGGCAATGATGCCGGCCAGGGTGAGGTCCTGGTACATCAGAGAGCCATTGGCCGCGGTAAGCGGGAACGGCCGGCCGTTCTCCTCGCGCTTGCAGACCCGCAGGCAGGCGTCGATGACGAACTCGGAGTCCTGGTCACTCATCGAGGACAGCGCCTTGGCGAACGGTACGACCGAAGCGACGAAACCGGTTGCATCGGCCTTGTCCTTAAATCGGTCCAGCGCTCCCAGCAGTTCCGGCAGGGCCATCGCCGCGGGCAGAATGCGCCGCATGACGTGGTACTGGGTTTTGACCGGCATTTTGCCGATCTGGTAGGTCTTGCCGCCGATTTCCATGTCTTACCCCTGCGGAATGGCTGACACCAGATTGCCGGCAGCCGAGACGGCGCCGAGCAGCTGGCTGAGGAGACTGCCGCCCAGGGTGGTGTCGAGCAGGCCAATGTCGAAGGTCCAGATCAGGAAGCCGCCCTGGACCTTGTAGGGAATGCTTGGCTGCCGGCGGAAGGCGACTTGGGCCCCGGTGATCTTGTCCCCCGAGACGGGGTTTCCAACCGAAAGGTTGTTCTGGCCCCACAGTAGGCCGCTGCCGCGCTGGATGTTGTACATCTGCTGGAGCTGGTAGTTCACAACAGACGCGCGCAGCAAGCGCACCGTAGCAGTGGCGCTCTTGTTGGCGCTAAGGCTGTGCATCGAACTACCGTCGGCGCCGACATCCATGTGGTTGGCATCGACGGATGGCTCGATGTCGATGCCTTCCTCCGCGATTGCGGCGCCAGCGCCAAGGCTGATGATGCCGCTGGGGCCATTGAGGCTGCAGACGACATCGAGGAAGCTGTAGGTGTATCCAGGGGCGGCCATTGCGAATGCTCCTACTGGTTAACGATGAGGCCGATGCTGACGTTGCGGACGGAGCCGGCCAGCTTGGCGGCGATCTGGAAGGGAACCGACTTGCGGGCGGCGCGGTCGGCCTGGTTCTGGGTGGCGATGGGCGGCGCGTAGACGTAGTAGCCCGCGGACAGCCATTGCCCTTGCTGCAGCGCGCCGAAGCCCCCGGCATTCCACACACCCGGCGCCAGGGTGCCGTTGTTCACGGACTGCTGGCACCTGGCTTCCATTACCGTCGTGAGGATGTGGTTGCCGCTGTCGGTTTGTGGAACCTTTGTCGGGGTTGTGTATAGGGCATTGAACACGTCGATCTGCAGGCCCAGCGCCAGCCAATCCACGCCGGTGCGCTCGTCGATCGGGATGCCGCCGATCATGTTGCCGGGCTGGATGATCGAAGTGATCGTTCCGCTCTGGTAGGCCAAAAATGCATTGCACGATTTGGCCAGCAAAGCCTGCAGCTGGGAGTCCGAGATATTCTCGGAGACGATCCCTGGCTCGGATTTGAACATCAGATCAATCGCCGAATTGCTCGCCGTGTAGTCGACGGTCAACGCGCGCCCCAGCAGGGAGCACACCGCGTAGGGATTGCTGCTGGAATACTGGAGCAGCGTGCGCTCGTAGCCGAGCGAGTTGAGGATGAATGCAATATCGGTCGTACTAGTGCCCGACAGGATGCCGGCCTCCGACGAGGTGGCGCCATAGATGTGGATCGGCGAGCTGTCGCCCTCGATATAGGCGGCGATGGCCTCATGGTCGCTGTCGGCGGCGCCGAGCACGACCAGCCCGTACCACTTGCTGCCGAATTCGGTATCGAACAGCTCCACCGCCGCCAGCGCCGTCTCCGCAGCCAGGCCGGGGGCCTGGTAGGCGCCATTGCCACTGGCGTTGGTGCCGTTGATCAGGGCGCTGATGTCGGTGCCGGAGAGCGGGGCGCTCAGGAAGCTCACCGTCGAGCTGGTGCCGGTCGTGCTCGAGGTGATGACGAACTGGTTCTGCGTTGCGCTGTAGGCGCAGGTCGCGCCGGTGAGGGCCGCGCTGATGATGGCGGCCGCGCCATTGAAGTTGGTGATGCCGCTGAAGTTCAGGCCCGATAGGTGCTGCGCGGAGCCGCCGTCGACGGTGACGGTGAAGCCGCCGCTGGTGACCGCTTCCAGGGCCGCCAGGGTGCTGTTGCCGAGGGCGCCGCAGATCAGCTGGCCGTGGGACGCCGACTGCACCCAACGCCCGATATACAAGCTCTGCGGCTGCGGCGACTGGCCGAACCACAGCGCTGCCGCCAGGTACTCCGGCGTGTTGCTGGCGAAGTCCTGGCCGACGGCCGCGAGCGTGGCATAGCTGCGGAGGCGCTGAACGGTGTCGATGACCGTGGACGAGCCCAGGAACAGCGCGGTATTGACCGACTGCGCCTGCGCCGGCTGGGGCGTCAGCGTGACCGATACGCTCACCAGCAGGGAAACGGGGAGGGGGGTTCCCATGGATTACTCCTGGACGTTGATGGTTTCGTTGATGCCGGCGTCGGTTTGCAGCTGGATCGAGGCCGACTCGATGTCGAGCACCGGGTATTCCCGCAGCAGCACCCGGCGGATGCGCAGCGGCAGGTCGATCCGGTAATACCAACGGCCCTTGGTCTCTTCTGGCACCGGCGTGAGATCTCCGGTGTCGACGAGGCCCATGCCATTGAGGGTGAGGACTTCCCGGTTCTGCGCGACCTGCAGGCCGTCGCGGAGATCCCGTGCGTAGTTGTCAGCCTGGGGGCCGTAGAAGCTGCATTGCAGCTCGATCACCTCGTTGCGCAAGGTGACATTCATTTTGTTGATGTGCGCCTCGTTGGCATTGAAATCCGCCGAGCTCCGCACCTGCCCGAAGGCGCACCAGTTCGTTGAAATGTCCGGCTGGACCGGGGCGTTCTGTTGCCACCGCGGCCGCACGTAGTTCCCGGGCAGGCCGGTAAGGGACACGATCAGGGCCTGGAAGAAACCCATGAGGCCGCCGATCTGGGCCCCGTCCTCGATGTTGCTGCCGCCGAGGACGCCGCAGCCGAGCCCGGCCGTGCCGCCGCTGGGCGGCCCCAGGACGAACTGTGGCTTCGCCGCCAGCGGTCCGCCGGTGGCGCTGGTGTTCGGGTTGCCCACCTACCACTCCAAGCCGGCGAAGGCCTGGCCGTTGGTGCCGCCGTAGATGCTGACGGCTCCAGTAGTGAGAGGCAGCCGAACAGCGGCTCCTTCGAGGGTGCCCGCGGTCTGCCCGGCGGCGACCACCACGCCGGCGCCGGGTCCGGCCGTGCCGAGTATGTTGACGACCAGGGCGGCGCTGGAGTTGTTCTGGAGGAACCAGCCGCTGCGGCCGACCGCTGAATCGCTGCTGGGGTTCGCGGCCAGGAAGGCCTGTGCGGTGCCACCAGCGGCGACCGTGCCGGAGCGGTCCTGGATCGTCGCATCCTCCTGGCCCTCGACCACCTCGTAGCGGCCGATGCCGCTGCCATCCTTCACGTAGAGCAGCATCGTCAGTCCACCATGTTGGAGTTGGAGGGGTCGGAGAAAATCTTCGAACCGATGACCTGCTTCAGCACTTCCGGCGGCAGGTCCTGGGTGTCCACGGCCTCGCTGACGGCCTCGACGAAGCCGGCGCCGAAGCGGGTGTACTCGTTGATGGCGCGCACCTGGTAGAGGTCGCTGGACCACCGCACCAGGTCGGGCTGGTAGGTCCGCTGCACCTCGTCCTTGGCGACCCCCTGCAGGCGGAAGGTAGTCACCACCGTCACCGCGTTCTGCATGCGCCGGCCATCCGGGGTCTGCTGCAGCTGGTTCGGGGAGGCCGGACTCACCACCCCGACCACGCCCTTGAACACCGTCAGCAGGATCCTGCTGACGCCATCCTGGCCGACCTGCTCCTGCCGGCGGATGACGTCGAAGGTGTCCGCCAGGTCGGGGTCGGACAGCAGTCCGGTGACGTCGAGGAAGGGCATCGCTACTTCCGGACGACGTAAGTAATGGCCTGCCGGTACTGGCCCGACATATTCAGCGGCGCCTCGCCCTCGTGGCCGAGACGCTTGCGGGCAGCAATGGTCGACGGCGCCAGGGGCACGAAGGGACCGGTGATGATCCGGTTCCGCACCGAGGCCTGGCCGATCAGGCCCATGCGCTCCAGGCGCATGTCCGCTCCTGCAAGGTCGCCATCCAGCGCCGCCGTGATAGCGCCCCGCTGCTCCGCCACGATCCGGTCCTTGGCATCGTCGATCCCGGGGTAGAGGTGCGGACGTGCCGGGATGTTGGCCGCGGGAGAGCCGAACTCGTTGAGGTAGCCGATGGCGGCGTTCGTGATGCCGGTGGGCTCGCCGGGCTCCGGATCCCGCTCGGTCTCCGCCTCCGGCACGCCGACCAGCACATCCTTGGCGACGAGCGCCTTCAGGTTCTTGGCCAGATCGCCGAGGCGATCCACGGTCATCGTCATGCCGGCGATGCGGCTCACAGCCGGAACCGTCCGCGGTAAGTGGAGGGCCGATACACCGGGCCCAGGCAGTACTGCTGCATCATCTTGTAGAGGCGCTGACCGTAGACCGTCGCGTTCCAGAGGCCGGCGCCGGGAATGGCGGTAGCCTGGGTGTCGTAGGAGGCGGAGGCAGGCCCTACGGTCTTGGAGGAGAGCGGAGCTTCCGCTTGGCCCGGAATGCCGCCGCCCGCCGCCGTCTTGGCCTGGAGAGCCGCCAGCGCGAGGTAGTGCGCGACAAACAGGGACGCCGCCAGGTCCAGCTGCGAGCCGAAGCGCGAGGCGCTGAGCTGGCCGTAGGCGTTGGTGATCTCGAACTGGATCCGCGCCGGCGTGAACGTGGTGGCGTCGCCGAATTCCGGGAAGGTGGCGACGAAGCTTGACGGGGTGATCATCTTCGTCGCCCGCTTTTCCTTAGGCCGCTTCCTTGGTGCCGCGCTCGATGCCCTTCATGGGCTTGTCGGGATCGATCGGCTCCAGGCCGCTGCGCTGCTTCTCGTGGTCCTTGGCGCAGGCCTCGACGTCGGCCGGCTTGTCGTAGGCGAAGATCAGGCCGGCCTTGACGGCCTCGTGGTCCTGGTTCTGCTTCTCCCACTCCTTGAAGAAGTCGGCGTCGACGTTCGGGGTCAGCGCGAAACCGGCGACGACCGGATAGGCGGGGTTCTTGCCGAACAGGGCAGCGCCGGGGCCCTGGATGCGCACGGCATCGCCGACCTGCTCGGCGCGCTTGACCTTGCGGGTGCCGCCGCCGAGCACGGGCTCGACGTCGTCGATCATCTTGAACACGCGCAGCATGAGGCCGTTGGCGATCTTGCAGGCGACGGTTACGGTTCCAGCCATGTGGAAATCTCCTGTGTAGGGGAAAGAAAAAACCCCCGGAAACGAAAAAACCCGCTCTCGCGGGTTCCGTTTTGCAGCGGGGGTTTTGTTGCGGCTGGCTTTTAGACGCCCACCATCTGGGCGAAGCCGATCGGCTGGCGGATCACGGCACCCCAGGTGCCGCCGGTGACCTTCTGCTTGTAGCTCGAGGCCGCCGGGATGATCTTGTGCGCCCGCATCTTCTCGTTGAAGGCGCAGAAGCCGGTCTTTTTGCCTTCCAGCTTCTCGGCGATCATCTGCACCATGTTGCCCGCGGCGACGCCCTGCGGGTTGGACGAAGACACCGCCCCGTACTGCACCGCGGTTTCGAACCGGATGTTGGGGAAGTTCTTCTTCAGCAGGTCGTAGACGTTGACGTTGAAGCTGTTCGTCGCGGTCAACGCCACGGCGGAGGTCGGCGACATCGCCAGCACCAGCTTGTCGTTCTGCTCGACCAGACCGGAGGTCTGCGCCACCAGCTGGATGAACAGCGCCTGGATGTCCGCGTAGACCTCGTTGGCGGTGGCCACGATGGCGCCGCCGCTGCTGATCCACTTCACGCCGCCGGCGGCCTTCGTCGCCGGGGTGAGGGCGGCCGACAGGTTCGGGTCGTTCAGCAGGCCGTAGTTCTGGAGGCCGCCGACGCCGAGGAAGTAGGTCAGGTTGGCGAACTTATTCAGCATCGTCGCCGCCGCCTGGTCGATCTCCGACACCCAGTTGATGCGGGCCAGGCCGGCGCGCTCCAGCTCGCGCTCGCCGTACTCCTTCATCGTCTGGAACAGGTAGGACTGGCGCTGGGGCCAGTTGGTGTTGGCGCCGGCGCGGCCGTTCTCGGCGAAGTCGCCGTAGCTGGACACCTCACCGGTGTGCTCGACCACCGGGAACATGGCGGTCTCATCCAGCCAGGTGCCTTTCTTCTCCTCGCCCAGGATCATGGCGCCCTTGTTCGGGGCGAACAGGATCGTCAGCACCTCGGGGTCGATGAGGGTGGTGAGGAACGCCGGCACGCCGGAGTTCGGATCGGTGGTCAGGGTCGGCAGGGCGTCCATCGCCATGCCGAGGTCCTGGCGCCAGCCGTCGGGGACATAGGCGGCGACGCCGGGGAGTACGACGCCGCGCGCCGCCATCTGGGCCGCATCGCTGCGCCAGGCGGCAATCGCTTCTTGAAGGTTCATCTGTTTTGCTCCTGTAGGTGCGCGCGCTTAGCCGAGCGAGCTGAAGTGAGTGGAGATTTTGACCAGCTCGCCCGCCGCACCAGCCGACATCGCGTAGAACGCGGTCTCGACGTTGGTGGTGGACGTCATCGCCTCCGAGGCGACCGCCTGGGTGAGGTTGACGATGTAGGTGCCGGCGCCGCCGGTGCCGGTGCCGAGCGCGGTGATGACCGTGCCCGCGGCCACGCCGGAGCCCGCAACGACGCCGCCGACCTCGATGGTCCCCGTCACGGCCGAGGCCGTCAGGGTGCCGTAGGTGCCGGACACGGTGGTGCTGGCGACGGTCTGCTCCGGGACGCTCACCGCGTAGGTGCCGATGCCGCCGGGGGTGCCGGAGAGCTGCGAGACGATGCTGGTGCCGGAAGCGATGCCGGTGCCGGTGATCGCACCGCCGGGGACCACGGTGCCCGAGCCGACCGCGGTGACGTTCAGCACGTTGCCGGCGATCGAGCCGGTGACGCTGAAGGTGCTTGCCGCCAGCACGCCGGTGAAGGACGCGGTGGACGGCGAGCCCGACGCTGCGAAGCTGACCTTGCCGGTCTGCAGGTCGGCATAGGCCTTCTGGCCCGGCAGTGCCTGCGAGGAGCCGTCGTTCTTGACCCAGAAGCTGCCGCGGCTGAACAGGCTCAGCTCGTAGCCCTGCGGGATCACCATCGAGGCGTCGGCCAGGTAGGTCGTGATCAGCGCCTGCTGGCGCCGCGGCACGAGGCCGGCGACGGAACCGGAGCCGAAGTTGTTGACGATCGCCGCGGCGTTGTCGGGGTCGATCTGGCTGGACGACAGCCAGGCGAAGCGGCCGACGGTGACGCCGGCCGAGCCGGCCACGAGACCACCGGGGCCGGCAAGGGTCGCAACGCGCGGGTTGCAATCGGCGAAGTCGCCGGCGACGGCGGGTGCCGGCTGCACACCCACCTGAGTTTGGAAGCCACCGCTCATAAGATTCTCCTAGGGACTGGGGTGGGTTACTGCAGGCCGATGCGCTTGGCGTCGGGGAAACGGTCGAAGAAGCCCTTGACGCTCGCTGCGTCGGCAGCGATGGGCTCCTTCGGCTTGCGGGACGGAAGCGGCTGCGCTTCCAGGACGGCGCGATAGGCCGACGGGTGGATGCCGTCCAGCTTCACGCCCAGGGCGTTCAGCGCGGTCTTGTAGACGTCGGCGGCGGTGTCCTGCGCGATGGCGAGGTCACCGACCCAGGGACGCACGGCACGCTCTGCTTCGCGGATCTCGCGGGCGTTCTTGGCGGATTCATCGCGCGCCTTCGCCAGCGCGGCATCCATGGCGCCCTTGGTGACGGGCTCCTCCTCCGGCTTCTTCGCGGCGCCGGGAGTCGGCAGCGGCTGGTCGGCGGCACCTTCGCCTTTGCACAGCTTCTCGGCCTCGGCCATGTCGGCCGGGCTGAGCTTGCCCTTCAGGAAGGCCAGTAGCTTGGCGCCGTTGCCGTCGGTGTCCATGGCCTCCATCTCCATCGGCAGACCGGTGTTCGGGTCGGTGTCGGCACCTTCCTGGACCTCCGCTTCCTGCAGAGCGTCGAGCAGCTGGGTGACGTCGTCGATGCTGGCGTCCTTCGCCAGCTTGTCCTTGGTGGCGGACTTCAGACCGGAGACGAGGCCGGCCTTCTTGTCCTTGAAGTTCTTGGCGCTGAGGCCTTCGAACAGGGGGGCCAGGTTGACCTTCGCATCCTGGGCCAGCTTCGGGGCCAGGTAGGCCATGAGGGCGCCCTGGGCCTGCACCGCTTTGCGGGACAGCACTTTCATTGCATGAATCTCCGTAGTGATACCGGGTGGTTGTGAGGGTGAGGGCGCCAGCCCTGTGCCTCGGTTGGAAAACTGGGATCAGCTGAAGCGGCTGAAGTCGTAGCGGCTGCGGAACGCCGCGAAGCGCCAGCCGGGCCTCATGGCCTCGTCGGCGACAACGACATCCGGGCCGGCGCGGCCCTCGCGCACCAGCGCGACGTGGTTGCCGACGATGTCGCGCATGACGCCGTCGTAGGATTGGCCCTGGTAGGTGCCGGGGGTCATGTCGGCGCGGTAGCGGTAGCCGCAGGACAGTTCCTTGACGCGCTTGCTGTCGTCGTCGGCCTCGATCGCGTCGATTGCCGGGCCCGCCCAGAAGGCCAGGCTGTTCTGCAGGTAGGGAGCGACGAACTCGGAGGAACTGCCGGTGGTTCCCACCACCAGGTCGGGCTGGTGATCATCTGCGGAAACCTTCTGGTGCTTCGAAAGGATCGGCAGGTTGTTGAACGTCGGCGCGGCCTTGGCGAGCTCCTCGGGCTCGCGCAGCAGGTAGTAGACCCGGCCGGGGTCGAGCCCCAGCGCCTGCCACTCCGGGATCTCGTCGCCGCGGTAGGGATTCACCGTGGCCTTGCTGATGTTGGCCAGCTTGACGTGGAGCCGTCCGTCGGCGTCCTTGCTGCGCAGCGACTCGCGGTCGAAGGCGATCAACGCGCTGTCCTGTGCGCCGCCGAACTTGCGCTCCCGGATCGAGTCGGCGTGCGCGGCCAGGTCCTCGTGGCCGTGCATCCTGGCTTCGCGCGCCGCGGCGAGCAGCAGGTTGCGGCTGTAGACCCAGGCGCCGTCCTTCATCTCTTTGATCGGATATTTCCGGGTCGCCGGCACCAGGAAGGCGGATGCCGGCATGTCCGCGCGCTCCTTGGCGCTGCGGTCGGCCTCGGCGCGTTCCTTCTCATTCAGCTTGCCGTGCTCGTCGTCTTCGGCGTGTTCGGACTCCGCCTCTTCCTCGCGGGTCCACTTGGCGAAGCCGCTGCGCAGGGCCTCCCACTCCTCGTGGTCCATGTCGGCGGCCATGCCGAGGCGCCCCTCCAGCGTCATCTGGACGGCCGGATGCAGCGGCGCCGGAAGGCGGTCCAGCGGGCACCAGGCATAGCCGCAGTGCTCGTCGTTGAGCTTCGGGGCGAACTGCTTCTCCGTCGGCCGCGCGAAGGTGTGGAACGCCATGCCGGTGGGCGTGACGACACTGTCCAGCAGCTTGGCGGCGCCGGGCGGCACCTCGCCCATTTCTTCCTTGGCCTCGCGCTCCGCGGTCTGCAGCGGGCTCTCGCCGTCCTCGCCCTTGCCGCCGGGCAGCGCCCAGTGGTTGGCGAAGTTCTTTTCCGCGGAAGAGCGCAGGAGCAGCAGCACATGGCCGCTGGGGTCCACGAACAGGATGCCGGCGGCGTGGCCGTTGGTGGCGTCCTTGGCGACGAACTCCTCCCCGACCTTCTTGGGGATGCCGAGGCGCGACTTGCCCTCAGCGGCGGCGTACATCGCGCGCTGCTGAGCCTGTGACGTGGCTGGCATGGCTTAGGCCGGCTTCGGGGCCTCGGCGGCCTGCACCGGCTCGGCTGCAGCGAGAGGCTGCTCCGGAGCGGCGGGCGGCGGCGCGACGGCTGCCTTCACCGCGGCGAGTTCGCTCTCCAGGGCCGTGAGCGTCTCGATCTGCGCCTGCAGGTCGGCGGTATCGGACGGCTGCGGCTGTTCCGCTGCCCCGCTGATGTCCGCGAAGCTGTCCTTCAGCCGGCGGCTCAGCGCCAGCACCAGGTCAGGCTCGCCGCTGACGCTGCGGAGGTAGTCGGCGATCTCGTTCACCAGAGCCTGCACACCCGCGGCCGGGACGCTGCTGTAGGACGTGACCGCTTCGATCAGGTCGCGGATTTTCTGATTCATTTCATTTTCTTCCGTGGCGGAGGATTAGGTATGCCGGTACCGCGCGCAGGCGCCCGATGGCCACCGGTGGGGCGTGGGATAAACGAATGCATCGGTGACCTGCTCCTTACAGCGTCGGCAGCACCGGCTCCGGGTGGCACCGGCAGTTGTAGTCCTCGCCGGCGTGCACGCGTCGCCCGTCGAGTTCCGGCCGCAGGCTCCAGGGCACGAACCGGCCTTCCATGTCCTTGTGGCTTTTGCGGACGCTGGCGTCACGCGAGGTGCGCCAGATGTAGCCGATGGAGCCGACCGCCACAGCGCGGGCCTCGACCAGCGCGGTCGACGCGGTGCCCACAGTAGTGCGCGCCAGCGTGGCGGCCGAACTGGCCGACACTTCGCCGCTGCGCATGATCTCCTTGGCGATCTCGGCGGCGCGGGAGCCGTCGAGCATGGCCTCGATGGTCAGCTTCTGGATCCGCTCGCCGGCCTCGAGCGGCAGTTCCTTGATCTTCGCGGCCTGGGCCTCGACGAGGTTCTGGAACACCCCGCCCGTGGGGGTCTCCAGAATCTCGCGGCGCAGCAGGCGGCTCATGTCCGCCGAGTGCGCCTTCCAGGCCCGCAGGTTCCTGCGCTCAACGTCGGCTGTCATCCGCTCGGCGATGCGGAGTCCCCAGGGCTCCAGAAGCTGGGCGTAGACCGAGAGCTCGTGCAGCAGCCTGGTCACGGACCCCGGGTTGGCGATCAGCACATCCGGCCCATAGCTGCCGATAATGCGGCCGATGGTCTTGCTGATCGGGCCCAGCTGGCGCCGGTACTGCGCCTCTGCGTTGCGGACCCTGGCAAAGGGATTGCCGCGGGTGTCGTCGGCAGCCATCAGGCCGCCTGGGCCAGCTCCGGCCGGCTCCGCGCCAGTTCTTTGCGCAGCTCCTTCTCATCCGGAGGCTGTGGCAGGTCCTGCTCTTTGAGGCCGTGGTACGGCGTGTCGGCGGCGGACGCGACGCGCTTGCGGATCTCCTCCGCGGTGACGGCGCCGACGTCAAACAGCGCCTGGTCGGTTTCGGCCTCGGTCTTGCGGACCTCCGCTTTGCCCTTCTCGTCGAGCGCCCACAGCGGCTCGAACACGAAGCCGATCTCGGGGTCAACTTCGCCCCACAGCGAGAGCTGGGCGAAGGCCAGGACCTTCTGCAGATTCGGGCGGAAGAACAGCTCCTGATAGGCGTGAACCCAGTCGTAGAACGCCCTGATCTCTCCTTCCGATGAGGCGTTCAGGCCGGCGGGCTGAATGCCGAGCAGGAAAATGAGCGGGATGCCACTGACCGCAGCCATATGCTCCTGGGCCTGGGCCTGGAGGACATCGAGGGTGCCGAGCGGCACGGACACGTTGGCGAAGTCCTCGGTGTCTTTGTCGAGCGCGAACAGGCCTTTGTTGTTGCGGTACGCGTTGAAGAGGTCGAGCCGGTTGCTGAGGTTGTTGGCCTCCAGGTTGTTGATCTGCTCCGGCAGCTTGGTCTTGAACACCATGACCGAGAACGCCTCGATCAGGTCGGACACCGACTGCCGGGTCCGCAGCCAGTTGTCGACGTAAGGCTTCGCCATCTGCGACAGCGATAGGCCGCCGAAGCTGTATGCCGGCTTCAGCAGGTCCGGCACCTCGCGGCCGACGAAGGTCAGGAGCCGGGAGGCGTGGATCTCCTTGCCCATCACGAACCAGTGCTGCGGCTTATACCAGTCCGGCCTCAGCGGGTCGTTGCTGTTGTAGTTCGTCGGATACGTCCACACCGCCTCGACGCTGCGGATCCGCTTCAGGGCCCCCTTGGCGACCTTCTGTTTGCTGAGATCGTTGCTGCCATCCCCGATGGCGGTTTTCAGCTCATCGCGGTCCTCGGTGGTGCCGAGGTCAAGATAAAGGTGGGAGCGGCCGAAGAAGCCGTCCTGCTCGGCCGCCTCGCGGAACACCTCGCGCACGTTGAGGCGCTTCAGCTCGGCCTCGAGCTCCTTGATCTTGTCGGTCTTGTCCTGGTCGCCGCTGGCTTGCAGCTTGATCCAGCGCCGCGTCATCTGCGTGGCGATGGTCTCGCTGATGCGGCGGTATTCCGGCCGCTGGGCCAGGATTGCCAGCTCGGGGTAGCCGAGGAACGTCTGGCCCTCGGCGAAAGCCCCGAAAATGGAAGAGTTCACGGCACCGGCGGCCCAGGCGACGGAGCTGCTGATGGCTTCGTCGTGCGCCAGGCCGCTGACTTTCGGCACCACGTTGGGCGGGTGCTTCGGCAGATCGAAGTACTGCGGTGCAGGCCTCGACTTGCTGCCCTTTGCCGACAACACGCCTTCCAGGCTGACGCGCGGCGGCTTCCGTGTTGGGCTTTCGGCCTTTTTCATCTGCGCCTCACGGCCATGGAGCTGGATATCACGGAGTCGGCGACCCGGATGGGGCCGCGCTTCTTTGCGGCCAGCACGCGGTAACGGACAGCGTCATAGAGGTGATCCTCGGCGTCGGTGTCGACGTCGTCGGAATCGTCGGGGTCGCGCGGCAGCACCGGCAGCTGCGCGATGGCGGACCGGCAGTTCTCCATCACGTAGAACGCGGGATCTTCCGGGTGATCCTTGCCGGACTCCGCAAGCCTGGCTCGCAGGAGGTCGAGGCCGATCTTTCGGGTTCCCGGGGCCTTGTCGCTTTCGGTCCAGACCACGCCGGCGCCTTTCATCTCGTCGGCGATGGTGGGGGTATCTGGCTGGGCCACCGCGGAAATCTGGTTGTCGGCCGGGCCCGGGTTGATTCGACCCGCGACCCAGCCATCTTTCAGCAGCCTGTCCTCACGCTCCAGGATGCCCGCCGCGATCCTGCGTGGCGCCATTTTCAGGCCTTCATTCGGCTTCGAGGCGCCATACCACTCATTCAGCAGCACTAGACTGCCGCGCGGCGGCGCCCAGGACCTGTCTGCCAACTTGGCCTCGGTGCCATCCGCTTCCGCCCACCAGCACACCGCGAACGGGTGGGTGGAACCCCAGTCGAAGGAGCGATCGACGCGCCAGGTCGAGGGGACCCGGAACCGCGGGATGACCACGCGGGGCGACCAGACATCATCCAGCGCGCCGCCAGCGACGATGTCCCAGGAGCCGTGAAGCCAGGCCTTGCGCTTGTTCTCGTCGGTGATCGCCTGAAGGTTTTTCAGATAGTCCGGGTCGTTCTGCAGCAGGATCTTGTTTTCATAGATGCTGCCGTGCAGCGCGACTCGGCCGCGGCCTTCGGCATCGCGGATCACGACGCCACGAGGCGCGGGCTCGATGAATCGAGCCTTCACCCAGTTATGGCCGACCCCGTAGGGGTTGCAGGTCGAGCGATACTTGCGTGGCATGCCCGGCACTGATGCCCGGCACACTGACATCATGTCCTCGTAGAGCTTGGAGTTTGCCCAGTTCGTGAGCTCTTCCCAGCCGATCCAGGGATACTCGTGGCCGTGGTAGTTCCAGTAGTCGTCAGGCTTTTTCGCCTGGCGGAACAGCAGTTCTTCACCGTCGGGCCAGCGCCACTTGTAGTCGGATGCCGACTCCAGGAACTTGATACCGGGGAAGATCCGGTAAAACCACTTCTTCGACTTGGCGACGACGTCCGCCAGTTCCTTGTACTCGCGCCTGAACAAGATGCCGCGCCACGCCGAGCCGAAGCCTTGCCCGACGTGCTGGGCGAAATCCATCAGCAGCGCGTCGGTCTTGCCGGGGCCGCGCGTGCCTTCGTAGAGGCATTCGAAGATCGGGCAGGAGAGGAAAAGCGTCTGGCTGCCCGGCTGGGGCTCCCAGATGACCCGGCTCACCCCTGACCCGGCTTCGCTGCCTGCTGGCTCGCCGCCTGCTCTTCCCACTTCTGAGCGGAGACCTCAGGCGGGGCACGCAACACGCCGCCGTCTTTGACCGTGACCTCGGACTTCTCGACGAACATGCCGAGGTGGCGGCCCATGTCGACCAGGGCGGCGCGCTTGTCGTGCATCTTGATCCGGAGACCATGCTGCCCCTGGGAAACCTCGGAGATGGCGGCCGCTGTGGCGTCATCCATTTCCGCGCTCGGCACCAGGAGGACCTCGCTCTCCAGCGTGGGCACGCCTTCTTCGGATTGGACCTCGCGCTGCTGGTTGCTCCAACGCACCGCCTTGCGGATGTCGGCGAAGCCGATCTTCGCCAGCTCCTGGAGCACCCTGTCCTGGGTGATTTCGGTGCGCTTCTCGCGCCGGCTCATGGCGGACTGAACAGCGGCCTGGATCCGAACATTCCCTAACAGCCTCGGCCCCTGAACCTCGGCCGTCTTCGCGCTGTAACCGGCGCGGATGGCTGCCTGGGTAGCGTTGAGGTCGATCAAGTATTCAGCGACGAATCGCTGCTGCCGTGGCGCCAGCGCATCGGCATCGCGCCGGCTCTTTGCCTTTGCGGACACTGGCCTGGACTCCATTCGGGAATTGACGCCCGTCTCGTGGGCGCTACGGCTCCGCATGCGCGACCATTCAGCCCAAGGGTGGGCTATGCGCATCAGGGGCTGCTCGGGGTTACAAGGCCACCGCCGGGCCGGGCTCGCGCCTTGAGGCGACGCTGAAGATCAGGGGCCAGAAACGCGAAAGCCCCGCTCGATGGCGGGGCTCTCCAGTGATGACTCTTGCACGTTGCCAGGGAATCTAAGGTGGTGGCCGCCATTTGTCAACGGATGCCGCGAGTACTCCATCGACGAGCCTGCGCTCGATGCCTTCACACATCAGCCGCAATGCGACCTCGGCGCGCGTGTTGCCGTACAGGCCGAGGCGCACGAGCTCATCGAGGTATTCGACCACGCGGGCCGGAGGCGTGAGGTTGACACGGGTCTTGTTTAAATGGGTCACGTTACTATCCAGTGCATATCAGGCCGCGTTTTTCGGCACTTCGGTTGCTGTGGCGTTACTGGATGAGGCATGTTCCTCGTAGAACATGGCCCGAAACATCGCTCCCTCGAACCAGCCGATCAGCGCGGCGTGCCGCTCGCCATACAGATCGCGGGTGATGCCGAGCAGGCGCGCGGCGGAGCGCTCGCTCCGGGGGATGTCCCTTGGGGGGGCGAGATAGGTCGCGTCGAACACGGTGCGGTGATGGGCGGGCAGGTAGGCCAGCAGGTCGGCGATGTCGCGGCAGCGGTTGTCGCGCGCGATCTCGCGGCCGAGGCGGTCGGCCAGGTTGCCGAGGCCGCCATCAGGGCGGCAGGGGACGCCGTCGATGATGTCGGGCTTCAGGCCCTCGCCGTGGGCCCCTGCGTTCTCCTGCTCGTCGCGGATGCGGCCGAAGACGCTCTGGCCCATCGGCGCGTCGAAGCGCGGCTGGTTCAGCCACTCCCCGTACTCGATCAGCCGCTGCTCGATGCGCGAATACCGCTCCTGCTTGGGCCTGCGCGTGGTCATGACGCCCTCTCAAGTACGTGCCACTCCTCCAGCTCGGCGCCGAAGAGAACCTGGGCGACGACGGTCCGGTTCAGGCCTAGGTGGGTCCAGGCCCTCAGGTACTGGATCGACGCGGCGCCGGGCTTTGTCCACTCCACGACAGCATCGGGCCGGCCGTCGGCGTTGTAACGGATGCAGTCGCCTGGCCTCACGCTGCAACCCCGGGGGTGCGCAGGGCTTCCGCGGTTTCCGCCATGATCTGGGCATACACGGTGGGGTGCTGACCCGGGAATCGGAGTCCGTCGCCGCGGACGTAGCGGCCGGCGCCGTCGGCGCGGAGCCAATCGTTGGGCGGGCCGATCCAGCGCCGGTAATCGAGGCCGATGCTGTTGAAATCGTAGCGGGTTACGAAGCCGCGCATCTCCAGCACCGCGCAGAGCCGCAGGGCCTTGATCTTCCACTCCGTGAGCTGAACCGGCCCGGAGGCCCCGGCGACGACATCCGGCACATACTGCGGCAGCTTATGCCGCTTCTCCGGGTTCCAGTCGTGCCAGTTCGAGCAGGAGCAGCCGACGCGGCCTGATAGGGTTTGGACCAGGTCGCCCCGGAAGTCTGGCAGCTGCGGGACGAAAGAAATCGGTTCCTGTTCCTGGCGCCCATCATCCGACCACCGATACCGATAGCGGGTCTCATCGACAGGGACGAAGCAGCCGAGCCCGAGGGCGGCCAAGAGTGAGCCGCAGCCTGCAGTGGGCACCAGCACGGCGCGGTAGTCCGGCCCTTCGCAGTTCCAATGCCAGTACCGCTCCAGCGCCTGGTCCATCACCTTCGGGTTCAGTGTCAGCTTCGCCTGGACGCCGAGCTGCACCCCGGCGGCATTGACCATCAGCAGGTCCCAGCCCGCGGTCTCGGCGTAGGCGGTCCAGCCGAAGTGCTTCGCCCAGGAGATGAAGGCGGCGCAGAGCTGCGCCTCCGTCATGAACAGCGGGGTGGCTTTCTTCACCACGGCAGCTTCGCGCGCTCCCGCGCCGCGACGTCGATCGGGCGGCGGGGGTCAGGGGCGCCCACCGGGGCGTGGTGCTCGTGGTCGAAGCATTCCTCGGCGCAGACGTAGTCGGCGTCCCCGGCTACGCTGAACTTCACGTAGTAGCCGTAGCAGCCGGCCGGGGCGGTGACCTCGCCCCAGCCGCGCTTCGGCACGTAGACCCTGTCGCCGGCGACGAAGGGGCCGCTCATGCCAGATCAGCCGTAGCGGCCAGCAGCTGCCCGCCGGGGCCTAACCGCAGCTCCATGCGGTGCCCCAGCTTCAGCGCTGTCCAGGCGGCGCCGGCGAACAGGCCCGGGTTGTCCAGGTCCAGGACAATCATCAGCGACGCGCCAGGTGCGGGGCCGGCCGCCTGGTCGACTACCGCCGCTTCGGGCACCGGCTCAGGGGCCGGCGCGGCGGCGGGCGCCTGCTCAGGTTCCGGCGACGGCGCCGCAGCCGGTGGGATGTTGTTTTTTTCCGGCTCAACTGTAGACGCCGCCGGCGCACGCAGGCGGTAGCGCCCGCGACTGACCTGCACCAGTTCTCCGGCATGGCGCATCAACCACAGCATGTTGCCGACGCTCGCCGTGTTGCCGGTCAGGCGCGCGGCGATTTCCTGGTTGCTGAGCACCTCGTTGGCGCCGAACACGGCGCGGATCCTGGAGCGCAGCGTGGGGGCCGCCGGACCGGCGTCTGGCTCCGGCTTGCGCACCGGCGCGGCGCGGGCCGTGGCATTGGCGCGTGCCAGCGCGGCGTCGGCCGCCACCTTGATGGGGTCCGGCTCCGTGGCCTCGGGCGGCTTCGGCGCCGGCGGCGGCTGCGCCTGGGCCTCGGCACGCTGCTGGTACGACGCCTCGACGCGCTCCAGCGCGCCTTTCGACACGTCCGCGGCGCCGATCCAGCGGTACAGCGGCCGCGGGCCGGCGTCGCTGCGCTTGTCGACCAGGCCATTGGCGATGTGCGCCTCGAGCGCGTTGATGGACTCGCGCGGGGAGATGCCGAGGCCTTCGGCCAGGCCGGTTGAGGTCATCGCGGCGCCGGTGCTTTTGAGCCGGTAGCGGACCCTGGCGCAGATGGTGCCACCCTCGATCTCGCGGCGGAGAATATCAGCGGCGGCGCTCATAGCAGCTCCAGTTCTCTGGGCGCAGGCTTCGGCGCGGCGGGGCGCACGTCGCCGCGCGCCACCTGGGAGCCGTAGACCTTGCGCAGGGGAATGATCACGGCCACGACGCGCGGCGCGGCCACGTAGCGCTTCACCAGGACGAACTCCACGACCTGGACATCGTCGATCCAGGCGACGCCGTTGAGCCCGTCCATGACCGCCTTGAGGATGTTGTCGGGGTCCGGTTTACCGGTAGGCACGATCTGGGCCGCCAGCGCCATTTCCTGCTTCCAGCGCGACCAGGACACCGGCACCGGCATCTCGGAGCAGACCTCCAGGCGGATCGGGCAGGTGAAGGGGCCCGCGCGGCCCATCGCGTCGATGCCCAGCGACTTGATGACGCCCTCGTAGCTGCGCGTCTTCTCCGGGGTGTGGTGGCCGATCCTGCCGGCCATCGGCCCCTGCTTGTGGACGAAGGAGCGCGCGCGGCCCTTGCCCTGCGGCGTGCCGGGGATCACCACGATGACCGGGTCGACGCCGGCGTTCATGTCAGTGCTTGGTGGTGCCGCGCGGCCGCTGCGGCGCGCGCTGGCCCGGCACCACCACGCCGTCCGCCGGCGGCGTGTTCACCTTCAGCACGCCGGCGTCGGCCAGCTGCTGGACAGACTGCTGCACCGCGGCTTGGTCCGCGCCCAGCGTGCGATCGATGCCGCCGTCGAGCAGCCCGGCGTGCGGCGCTTCGTCCTCGTCTTCCTCGGCCTCGGCCGCTTCCTGCTGCAGCGGCAGGTCCAGCTCCTGCTGCGCCGGCGACACCGAGACCGTGATCTCGTAGCCCTCCCAGGACTGGACGAGACCGACGTCGGCCGGCTCCAGCTTCGGCAGCTGCAGCTTCGCGGTCAGCACCACGGTGCGGCCGGGCTTCAGCTCGACCTCCAGGTCCTTGAAGTCGACGCCGGTGAACTGCTTGCCCTCGCTGAACTCCGGCTTGAGGAAGGCGGCGCCGCCGACGACCTCGGCGTTGAGCGGGAAGGACAGGATCTCGCGCGAGATCAGCTCGCCATCGTCGTTCCAGAAGCCGCCGAAGTGTTCGAAGCCGGCGGCGCTGCCGAACGCGGAGGCGAGGTCCTTGTGCTGGATGGTGGACTCCAGCTTCAGGTGGGAGCGCATCGGGCCCGGCTTGTCGCCGGCCTTGTCCTTCTTCGTGTGGACGTGGGAAACGAGGAACGGGGCCAACATCTTCATGGGGGACGACTCCTTATGCGGCTGCTGCGTGCTTGGCGCGCTGGGCGGAGTGCTTGGCGCGTTTAAAGGCTTCCCACGCGGCGATATCGTCTTTGCCGGCGGGGAGGGTGATGCCGAAGTGATCGCTGGCGAGCACCTCGATCTGGGTGAGGAACTGCTGCCAGTTCAGCTCCGGGTCCTCGGTGCTCTGGCGCATGAGGCGGATCTCGCCGGTGGCGGAGCTGACGTGCTCGACCATCGGAAGGAACTCCTCCTTCAGGTCGTACTTCATGTCGGCCAGCGAGCAACCGGCGTGGTCGGCCAGGATCTGGCACCAGGCGTAGAACAGGCCCTTCTGCTTCAGCGGCTTCTTCTGCTGGCCGATCCGGTGCACGACGACGTATAGTTCGCGGCCGCGGTCGTCCTTCAGCGGGGCCCGCTGCAGGTCGCGCAGCAGCCGGGCCCGGGCGATGTCGTTGGAGAGGGTGACGGAGTGGACGAGGGCCATGGTCAGTCGAAGTCCGCTCGTTCGCTGGGATGCGGCGCCGGCGCGGCGCCGCCCTTGCGCTTGCTGCTCCAGCCGCTCTTCGGCGCCGTCTTGGCGGGCGCCGCGGCTTGCTGCTGTTGCTTGCGCCGCTGGGCGAGCGGTGGCCGCGGCTCGCCGATGTAGTTCTCGAAGCGGCAGAACTCGCCGCGGTAGTTCAGATCGAACGTGGCCCGGGGACCGTTGCGCTGCTTCGCCAGGTCGACCTCGGCAATGCCGAGGTCGGGAGAGTCCTGGTCGTAGTACTCGTCGCGGTACAGCAGCAGCACCATGTCGGCGTCCTGCTCGATGCTTCCGGATTCGCGCAGGTCGGAGATCTGGGGGCGCTTGTCGGCGCGCTCCTCGCACTTGCGGGACAACTGCGACAGCGCGATCAGCGGCACGCCGAGCTCCTTAGCCAGGGCCTTCAGCGCGCGGCTGATGACGCCGATCTCGTTGTCGCGGTTGCGCTCGCCGCGGACCTGCATGAGCTGGATGTAGTCGACGATCACCAGCGCCAGGCCGGGGTGCTTGGCCTGGTAGCGCCGGGCCCGGGAGCGCAGCTCGATGGGGGAGAGGGCGCCGGTGTCGTCGATGAACAGCGGCGCGCGGCGCAGCCGGCCGCCCCATGCTGCGATCTCGGCCCAATGCAGTTCGTCCAGGTCGCCGCCCTTAAGGCGTTCCAGCGGCACGCCGGCGCGCGCGGCGATCGAGCGCATGGCCAGCTGTTCCCGGGGCATTTCCATGCTGAACACCAGCACCGGCCGGTTCTGGTCGATGGCCACGTTCTCGGCGATATTCTGCGAGAGCGACGACTTGCCCATGCCGGGCCGGCCACCGATGATCACCAGGTCGCCGGGATGGAGTCCCATCGTGCGGCGGTCCAGCTCGGTGAACCCGGTCGGCAGGCCTGGCTGCTCGCCGCCCCGGCTGACCGCCTCGACGCGGTTTTCCACCCGCGGGATCAGGGTCTCGTAGCCCTCGGCCTGGTTGGCCTCGCGGGATCCACGGCTGCGCTGCCTGAACAGCGCCTTCTCGGCTTCCTCTTGCAGCTCCGCGCTGGCGCGGCCGCCGGGCTGGTAGCCCAGCTCGGCGATGTCCTGGCCGGCGGCGATCAGGCTGCGCAGCACCGAGCGCTCGCGCACGATCTCGGCGTAGGCGCGGACATTGGCGGCGCTGGGCGTGTCGGCCGCC
>Ga0070741_10004696_pt1 | contig 31595 bp, 30 predicted proteins | sample Coa_R1_4_FD_66440 | JGI IMG/M metagenome (GOLD analysis project Ga0070741, IMG submission 66440) | Surface soil microbial communities from Centralia Pennsylvania, which are recovering from an underground coalmine fire - Coalmine... | ecosystem: Environmental > Terrestrial > Soil > Unclassified ... | reverse complement strand
CAACCGACCGCACTCGAGCCTCAACGGGCTCACACCAACCGAGTTCGCAGCACGCCCCAAGCAGGGGCAAAACTGGAACAGACTCTCCTTATGAACGAGGGCAACTTGGGGAGCAGGTCAGGCGCCAGCGCTTTCACGACGGAACCCCGGACCAAAATGGTTGCACCGTGCAGCGAATAATCCATACGCAATTGTTTGAGCATACATATCCGCAAACTGATCCACGGAAAGTTCACTAATCAACACCTTTCGGAACGCGGCATACTGACCCTGTAGCTCGCCAGTTTGCCCTTCCGTTACGAACACTTGGCGTATAAGGTCGTGTAACAGACGTGCGACGCGCGCCATTCGTTCCGCTAGTTCGCGAGGATCGGCTATGCTGGGGACAACGGAATCGAAGAACGCTTGTAATGAGAATGAGGTTGCGGAGACTAGAGCGATAACGTTTGAGCTGGTCTGCTTCCTCCGCGCGATCTAAATCAATTCCAACATCCTTCGCCTCGATGTAACCGAGGGGAGTGCTCTTTTCATTCACAATAAAGTCGGGTGACCCGCACGCAATGCGCCGCGGTTCGTTCGTCGCGGTTACTTTCTCGCGCAGAGATTCTACAAAGCCTTTTGAGAGCTGGGCGATGCGTGTGCTCTGTGGCGTTGCCTTGTTTCAACGCCGCTTGAATTTCCTTGAGGTAAGTAGCAATCGGTGATGCCATGCGGGCTTTTCCCCTAGACGAATGGTTTCCCCTTGAACTCAAGCTTTGGCATGGTGCCCTCGGCGATTCTTAGCTCAGTATAATGCCCCTTGCAGTGGGCTGACATTATTCGCAATCGTCGCGGGAGCCGCCTGTGGACGGATTTCCGGGCGGTAAGAACATCGAAGGCGAGCGGCCGGATCAAACCGGGTCGGGAAGCCAAGGTGGAAATGGGTCAAATCGTCCGCCGAGCCGTGGCATCCTCGGGCATCAGCGGCAGGCCGGCAAATGACCGCATGATCTCTGACTGCCGATGGCTGCTTACATCGCCGTAGCTGCAAAACGTGGTCAGAACGTGCTCGTGGCCGAGATTTTGCGACCAAGCCTTGTACTCTTCTGGTGTTCTACACCGTTGACCACCGAGAAGCGCTAATGTCTTCCTGAAGCTGTGTGGATTGAAGTATGGTAGCCCGATGGATGCAAACGCTTCCTTGAAAATCGTCCGGATTGGCCCAGCGCTGCTCCAGTGCTTGCGGTCCAGACCTACCGCTTGGAACCGCAGCCCCTCGCCTACTGAGACCTTGGTGGCGGGAAATAGTGGATCGTCCAACCCCCATAACTTGTCGCGCCGCAAGTAGGTGACCCAATCGACCAACGTCATTCGGATGTCATCGCCCACCGGAAAGAAAGTGGTGACGAACGATTTCGAAAACTTTGTTTGTACCTCGCGCGCATCGTGATCGATCGTGCCGCTGGCGATATCGATATGCCGGAGCTTGAACGAGGCAATCGCCCCGTCACGCGCGCCTGTCAGGATCGCGAACCCTATCAACGCGCGATCTCGGCGTTCGATGTCGGTGCTGGCAGGCATACATTGAATGAGGTGACGAATCTGCTCCAGAGTTGGAATCCTGGCCGGGCGGATTGTCTTGGCGATCCGCGTCTCCTTGGCCGAAAGATTGAAGTATTCGGCATCCGAATAGGAGATGCGGGATTTATAGCTGGGCTGCCCCGCCAGCCAGACAAAGAACCGCTTTACCGCTGTCAGGGTGGCGTAGAGCGTTGCCTTGCTCAACGGCTCACCACTTCGACCGCGCCGTTCGGAAAGGTCGCGCTTGAAAGCCCTCGCCTGCTCGATATGGAATGCCTTAAAGTCCTTGTGGCGGGTATAGGCTTCGAACCGATCAATCGCCTTCGCCACCGCGTCGATCGACTGCTCGCTATAGCCCTGCGCCTCGGCCAGATAGGCGAAGTACTGGCGCTTGATTCCCTCGTTTGAAGGGTTGTGGTTCGTCATGGATGGCTGCCTTCGGCAGAGTCACAATTCACGTTAGGTCTCACCGTCTCTTCTATACGTGGTCGAACCTGCGTCAGCGTAACGTCGAGTTCCCCGCACACTGCACCGAGCCGCTGCGGATTGACGCGACGGTAAATCATGCGGTCGCAGTCCGGGCAGATGCCGCGAAGCGTGCCGGCGGTTTCGCTCACGGCAATGCATTCCACCATGTTCCCGGCGGGCACCTTCGGTAGGCGGCACGGCAGGCAGAAGATGCGGCCGGGCCCGCAAGTCTGCCTCGCTCTCGCGCGGCGATCTGCAAGGAAACGGCGCAGTTCGACGCCTCGAATGAGAGTCGGCCGTTGTTCGTCGATCGGTGTCAGGCCTTGCCGGAGCCAGTTACGGACTGTGTTCTTGTGAACGGAGAAGAGGCGCGACACCTCTTCCACCGAGTAACTGCGGTGGATTTTGGCAAGGCGAGGATTGGGATGGCGGTACCCCATCTCAGCGCGGGTGCGCGACTGTCAAGGCCTTCAGGAACCGCGCGTCCGCGTCCGATGTGTCGCGCGCTGTGCGAGACTGGAGCCATTGCTCCAGGTCGGCCGGGCGGTACACAACTCGCCGCCCAAGTTTGCAATAGATCGGTCCGTTCCCATTGAGCCGCAGTTTGGCAAGAGTGCTTTCCGACAAGCCAACAAACCGGGCCGCAGCCTTCGCGGTTATGACCTTAGGCAATTCCGACATGGCAAACTCTCTCCATCAACGGTGAGGCGCACGTGTGTGCTGCCAGCCACGCTGATGCACTGCTAATGATTCGCAAAGAAAAGCGCGGTCAGAAAAGCCGCGAGAATTGGACAGAAAATGGTTATCCGGTTTTCTGTCTACCGCGCCTTACAAATTTTTCGTAGTATGGAGTCAGCTTTTCACCAACAGCAGCGCGACTGGGCCGCAAACCGAGTTCGCGCTCAAACCATGATTGGAAATGCTGAATTGCGGCTTCCTTTTTGGCGGGGAGCTCATCCCTCTGGATCGCGGCGGCAATCTCAAGGTGGAAGGAATCCCACGGGTACGGGGGCCGGCCTCGTAATGATCTTGGCCGATTTTTAGTCTGCTCGTTCAACAGGAGCAGGTCGCCAACGCGCTCAACGATGACTTCTTGCCTTTCCCCGGGAAAGAGAGCCAGAACATCAGCGGTTCGCAGAACTATTGCAATAATGTTCGGTGTCGTTTTCTGCAGCGCTGGATTCAAAGTGGATACCTTTGAGGCTCCAAAAGGAGCTAGGAATTTCCTTCAAAGGCAGGTCTCCAACGTAGCGCCCTTCGGTTTCCAGTGCTTTCATTGCTTTTTCGTACTCTACGGAGGGGAGAAGCCGCCCGCTTGCTCGCAATTGTCCGCTTTTCAAGGCGACAAATAGTTGCGACGCCGGATACTCGATTGCACGTTGGTAATGAGGCTGCCATTCCGAGCAAGCGCGTTCATGCTCTTGATCGTTTCTATTCATTTCCTCCCGGATTCTGCGATCCGCCTCATCAGGTCCATACTTTGCTTCAAGTTCATTGTATGTGGTCAGGGGTGAAGGACGTTCGTCCAGCAAGAAGCTGCGTTCAGGATCGACGGGGATACCGACCCGATTGCACTCGTCCTCCGTGAGGGGTCCTTCCGGTGATTCTATTGCGTAGCCCTCATGTTCTGTTGCCTCTCGGATTTCTCGACAGCTGTCATTGTACCAAGCAGTCGGAAGGCGTTGAAACGCCACCCAGAGCAAGGCGTCATGCAAGAAGCATCGATCCGGAACATCCACGGGCTGGAGAAACGTCGGCATGTCTAATCATATAAATTGGGGCCGGTAACGCGCGGGCACTCGAACTCCAAAACGCCTCGCGTGTTGCCCCGGTGCTGCCCCAGCAATCCTCAAAGTCAAGGGACAAAAAATCGCACTGAAATTCCGATTCAGGATCAATGGTTTAGCTGGTACAGCTGGGTAGGCTCGAACTACCGACCTCCTGATCCACAGTCAGGCGCTCTAACCAACTGAGCTACAGCTGCACAATCTGGCGCAGGAAAACGCCGGCAACCTATGGGCCGGCCTGGCATTTGGCAAGACGCCAAGCCCGTGCCACAGCCCCGAAAAGCAAAAGCCCGGGCGAAGCCCGGGCTTTCCCCTCGATGCGTCCAGCAGGCCGCGTTACGCGACCTGGTTGAACGCCTTGCTCACGCCGTTCTTGATCGGCTCGGCGGTGTCGGTCGCGACCTTCTGGGCCAGCGCGCCGAGTTCCTTGCTCTGCTGGGCGAACGCCTCGAACTGCTTGCGCGCATGGGCGCTGGACAGCTCGATGACTTCCGACAGCGTCTTGGCGGTGATCAGCTCGCCGGCGAAATCGAACGCCGCATTGGTGTTGGTACGGGCCGCCTCGATCATTTTCAGGCCGTAATCGGAGGCGCCCCTGGTGGCCGTCGAATAGGTGGTCTCCAGCACGTCGGTGGCCTCTTCGGCGGCCGCCTTCATCTTCTCGTAGGTGTCGCGGGCCTGGGCGACGCCGCGCTCGGCGAACTCACGGAACGCCGCCGGCATCTCGACCTGCGGAATCTCGAATTTCGGCATTTCGAACTTCGGCATCTCGAAGGGGTTCGTCGCAGGCTTGCTCTTCGACTTCGGAGGAATTGTAGTTGTGGCTTCCGCCATGGCTCGATCCTTATAGGTCCTTGCGTCTTGGGCTGTTCACTGGAAGTGTCCGCTTGGCCTCGTCGCCCGTCGCACAAAGCCGACCGTATTCCGGATGCCCGTCGGCCAAACGCCATTACATGTCGGACCGGGGCTCGTGTCGCCTATATAGCAATGAATTTGGTGCGCCGCAATAGAAACATATTGCGTTGCACAAAATAGACATAATGGCTTGATGGCGCTCGCCTTTTCGGGCACGAGCGGCCGAATTTTAAGGCTTTCGAATGGCTTCAGGGGCCATGAAGCTCAGGGCTTAGGGCGGGTCGAATCCACCACCATTTTGGCGGCACTTTGACCGAGCTCCTGTACCTGAGCCGAAAGGACCTGCATCTGGCGGCCGAGAAATTCGGACTGCAGGCTCATGACCTCGGCGCCATCCTTGGCGCGCATCAGCTTTTGGGCGAACTCGAGCGTCGCGGCGACGTTCTGCTCGGCGTATTGCATCGACTTATGGGCGATTTCGCTGGCGCTGCCGTGCGCCGCCTCGGCCCGACCATGCATCTGGCCGACCGCCTGGTTCGCCGCATCGATGAAGCCCTCGAACGCTTTGCGCGCCTGCGCCACGCTCTGCTCGGCAAACGCGCGCACCTCTCCGGGGATCGCGAAATGCTCCAATGGATCCTTGGCCATGCTCGATCCTCCCGAAGCGGTCGTCGCCCATAGTAACGCCAAATGGCGGGATGCGGCGGCAGAAGCCGCCGGTGCGGCATTAAGGTTATCCAAGCTTGCCAGCCGTCAAGGGCTCGCGCGTCATGGACGCCGCACAGCACTCGCATTATTAAGAATTCCTTAGGCAACGAGTTCCGTCGCATGGGCCCTGGGGAGACCGAGCTCGCCCTCCTGCACGTTCCGCGGCTCGCGGCAGTTGCGACGAGCGCCAAGCCGGCGTGGTTGTGGAGCAGCGGCGGCACGCATCTGATCTGGGCGAACGCCGTCGGCGCGGCGATCTTTGGCGCCGCCAATGCCCGGGCATCCACCACGTTCGCATTTCGCTCCGACAGCACGATTGCGGTGCAGATTGCGCGGTTGGCCGCGAGTCTTCCGCAGACCGGACAGGAGCGGCTCGAACGGCTGCGGGGTTTCAGCGTCCGTTTCGCGCCGTTGACTTGTCTGTGCTCGCGCATCGCGTTGTCCGATTGCGCCGCGATCCTCGTGGCCGCCGCCGAGGCCACCGGACCATTACTGCCGCTTGTCGAGCGCGTGCGGCGCTTGTTTGCCGATGCGGCGGCAGTCGCCGTCTTCGCGCCGGGCGGATCGCTCATTCATGCCGGCGCCGCTGCGCTGCAGCAGCTCGACGGCAGCGCCAATCTCGATGCGCTCGGTATCGAGCCGATGGCGACTGCCGCTATGGCGTCCGGTCACGCCGACGGCACGGCGCGTTTGCGAGAGCGCGACATCGATGTGACGCTGCGGCGATTGGGCGAAGGTGAATCGCGCGTGCTTCTGCTGACGCTGCCGTCGGCCGAAGCCGACACCGAAGCGGCGCTGGTCGTAGGCGATGCGAAGGCGACATCGGGCATCGCCGAGGCGCCCCGCGACCAAGCGGCCATGCAGCGCCGGCAGCCGCTGCGCTTCGTCTGGCAGATGGACGCCGACGGCCGCTTCGCCGTCGGCTCCGACGAATTCGTCGCGCTGGTCGGACCGCGTACCATCGCGGCGTGCGGCCGGCCATGGCGCGAGATCGCGGCCGCGCTCAAGCTCGATCCGCAGGACCGGATCGCACACGCGGTGGCGCGGCGCGGAACCTGGAGCGGCATCGAGGTGTCGTGGCCGATCGACGATTCCGGGGAGCGGCTGGTGGTCGAGCTGTCCGGGTTGCCGGTATTCGATCGCGATCGCAGCTTTGCGGGTTACCGCGGTTTCGGCGTCTGCCGCGACATCGCACGGATCAACCAATTGCTGCGGGTGCGTCACGGCCGGCCGATCGGCTTCATGCCGCCAGTCGCGGCCCAGAGCAGCGAAGTGTCCGAGGCGGCGCCGCCTCTGGAGGCGGCCCAATCGGCCGAACCAGGGGAGATAGCAGCGCAGCCGCCGCCGGCGCCGGCGGTCGCCGCCAATGTGGTGCCGTTTCGCACCGCCACTTCCGCGGAACCGAAGCTGCCGAGCCTCAGCGCCGGCGAACGCAATGCGTTCCGTGAGCTCGCGCAGGAATTGACGGCGCGGCTGCGCGGTCATGGCGAGGAAACGACGGATGCCGAGAGCGCTGAAACTGCTGCCGGTACCGACGCCACCGACGAGGGCGGCGCGGACCAGACGACGCAGGCGGGCATCGCCGAAGCGGCCGAACAGCCGATAGAGCGTACCCTTCTGGATCGCGTACCGGCCGGCGTGCTGGTGTACCGCCGCGATACGCTCCTTTATGCCAACCGCGCGTTCCTCGACTGGAGCGGTTACGATTCCCTCGACGCGCTTGCGGGCGCGGGCGGGCTGAATGCGCTGTTCGCCGAGCCGGGCGCTGAAGCGTTGGCGGAAAGCGGCGGTTCGCAACAATTTTGCGTCCAGACGCGCCGCGGCGAACGGCTTGCCGTCGAAGGCCGGCTCGTTGCCGTGCCGTGGAGCGGCAGCGCGGCGCTGGCGCTGATCGTCACCAGCGGTCAGACCGAGGACCGCCAGCGCGCCTTGCAGAGCGCGCTCGACGCCGCCCAAGACGAAATTCGCGGTATCAAGGACGCACTCGAGCGCTCCGCCCGGCGCGACGCCCAGCATATCGCCGCCGCCAAGGCCGAGTTCGTCGCCAAGGTGAGCCACGAAATTCGTACACCGCTCAATTCCATGATCGGTTTTGCCGAGGTCATCATGGCGGAGCGCTTCGGCGCCATCGGGAACGAGCGCTACCGCGATTACCTCAACGACATCCACACGGCCGGCACGCAGCTCATCTCGCTGCTCAACGATCTGGTCGACCTGTCGAAGGTCGAGAGCGGCCAGCTCGATCTGAACTTCGCCAGTCTCGACCTCAACGACGTCACCCGGCAATGCGTCGCCGTCATGCAGCCGCAAGCCAACCGCGCCCGCATCATCATCCGCAGCGCGCTGGCGCCGAGCCTGTCGCAGATCATCGCCGATCCGCGCACTCTGCGGCAGATCGTGATCAATCTCTTGTCGCACGCCATCCGGTTCACCGGCCCGGGCGGCCAGGTGATCGTGTCGACGGCCGTGTCCGACAGTGGCGAGGCGGTCTTGCGCGTGCGCGACACCGGCGCCGGCATGCCGGAAACCGACATCGAAGCGGCGCTCGATCCGTTCAGCCAAGCCGCAACGGCGCCGAGTTGGGGCTCCGGCGGCAGCGGCCTCGGCCTGCCGCTCACCAAGGCGCTGGCTGCCGTGAACCACGCCGAATTCCGCATCACGAGCGCTCCGAACGCCGGCACGCTCGTCGAGATCGCCTTTCCGGTCAGGCCGCTCGCCGCGCAATAAGGTGGGACGGTCTGGATTCTGACGAAGGCCTGCGAGTCGCTGGCCAATTGCAGGCGGGACAGGATAGGCTCGGTACCGACCGGATTTCCGCCGTTTTCGGTGACGAGGCTCAACTCATGCGCGTCGTCCGCACCGTCCTCGCATCGGTCCTCGCCGTTCTGGCGCTGGCGCCGGCGCGCGCATCTGCCGCCGACAAAGTCGATCTGCTGCTGGTGCTTGCCGCCGACGTGTCGCGCAGCATCGACGCAGAAAAGTTTCAGCTGCAACGCAATGGCTATGCGGCGGCGCTGGCCGATCCGCGCGTGCTCGACGCCATCGCGTCGGGCCGCTATGGCCGCATCGGCGTGACGTTCGTGGAGTGGTCGGGCATCGGCAAGCAGAAAGTCGTGATCGACTGGACCCTGATCGGCGACGGCGCGGCAGCCAAGGGATTTGGCGATCGTTTGTTGGAAGCGCCGCGATCGTTCGCGGACCGTACCTCGATCAGCGGCGGGATCGAGTTCGCCATGGCACAGCTTACCGCCGCGCCTTACGAGTCGGCGCGCCGCACCATCGACGTATCGGGCGACGGCACCAACAATGCCGGCCGTGACGTCACCATGGTGCGCGATGAGGCGGTGGCCAAAGGCATCACCATCAATGGTCTGCCGATCCTCAGCGCCAATCCGATGCTGTGGAATCCCGACCACACCAACCCGCCCGGCGGCCTTGCCAAATACTACCAGGACAACGTGATTGGCGGCCCAAGCGCGTTCGTGCGGGTGGCCAAGGATTTCAACGCCTTCGGCGAGGCCATCATCGAAAAAATGATCGCCGAGGTATCGCAGGCGCATCAGCCGATGCGGCAGCAGGCCGTCCGTTAAGTGACCGCCCGCCGGCCCTATCGTCCTAACAGCCGATTTCTCAGGTTTTGTCCGTGGTTTGGCCGGCGTCCCGGCCACGAATCCGACACAGAGGCCCGGCAATTTCCGGCCCGCCTGCCCATCGGCATCTCGACCGGTCCCGCAACAATTGGAAACGCGTCCCGTGACCGCGGCTAGTGGCCTGAAGCGCCTCGCGATTGCCGTTGCCGCCCTGGTGGCGGCGGCGTTCGTCACGCTGGTCGGGCTGTCGTTCCTGATCCCGACCGACGCCGTGCGCGACGCGGTCAAAAAGGAGATCCAGGCCGTCACCGGGCTCAGTGCGACGCCGCGCGGCGCGATCACGGTTTCGCTGTTCCCGCACGCCAGGGTGACTTTCCACGACGTCGTGCTCGGCGACCCGGGCGATCCGACACCGCCTCTGCAATCCGCGGAATTGACCGCGCGGCTGCGCTACTTCCCGCTGCTCGCCGGCCGCATCGAAATCGCCGACGTGACGCTGGTGCAGCCGACCGTCACCGTTACGTTATCGCCGGACGGCCGGTCGAACTGGTCGCGGCTTATTGCTTCGTTCGCTCAGGCTGTCGAGCCAAAGCCCGATCGCTCCAGCGCATTCTCCGAGATTGTCGTCCACGGCGGCACCATTCGGGTGCATGACACCGAGAAAGGGCTCAACGAGCGGCTCGACAACTTGGAAGTTCAACTCGCCTGGCCGGCGATCTCCCGCAGCTTTGCGGCGAGCGGCCGCTTTGTCTGGAACAACGAACCGGTCAACGTCAGCCTGACGCTCAGCAATTTCGTGGCGGCTCTCTCCGGCCAACATTCGGGCCTGAAAATCCGGCTCGCCTCGACGCCGCTGAACGTGACGTTCGATGGCGCCGCCAGCGATCAGCCGACGCTCAAGCTCGAGGGCACGCTCGCGGTCGATTCGCCGTCGCTGCGCGAGGCGCTGCGTTGGACCGGCCGGCCTGCAGTGCCGTTCGGCGGCTTCGGCCGTTTTGCATTGCGTGCCCAGAGCAGCATGGACGCCAACGTCGTGTCGTTGACCAACGTCAATGTCGAGCTTGACGGCAATCGGGCCGAGGGCGTGCTCACGCTTGCGACCGACGGCCGTCACGGCGTGCAGGGCACGCTGGCCGCCGACAAGCTCGACTTCACGCCGTATGTCTCCGGCGTCCGCGTCATGGCCGCCAATACGCGCAGCTGGGATCAGGTGCCGATCGCGCTCGACGGGCTCGCGGCATTCGATCTCGATCTGCGGCTGTCGGCTGCCAGCATCAAAGTCGCCAATGCTCAGCTTGGGCGCACCGCGGTCGCTCTCAACATGCGAGGCGGCCGCCTCAATGTCACGATCGGCGAATCCCAATCGTTCGGCGGCATGGCGCTCGGCTCGTTCGGGCTCGGCAGCGCCAACGGCGGCGTCGCCGTGAGCTCGCACGTGCAATTTGTCGATGTCGATCTGGCCAACTGCCTGGGCCAGCTGTTCGGGCTGCATAAGCTCGAAGGCCGCGGTACCTTGGCACTCGACGTCGAAGGCGCCGGCAATTCGGTCTGGGCGTTGACCCGAACGCTCAAAGGCACTGCAAGCGTCGACGCCCATGGCGGGGCGCTGACCGGCCTCAACGTCGAGCAATTGTTGCGGCGGTTGGAAAAGCGCCCGCTGTCAGGTAACGGCGACTTCCGCAGCGGCCGTACGCCGTTCGACCGGCTGGCGCTGAACATCAAGATCGAGCAGGGCACGATGTCGATCGTCGACCTGCATGTCGACGGGCCGTCGGTACGGCTCAGGGTGGCCGGGCAGGCGTCGGTGCCAACGCGCGATCTCGACCTGCGCGGCAAAGCCACCCTGGTCTCGACCGATACCGCCAATGCGTTCGAGCTGCCGTTCGTGGTGGAGGGTCCCTGGGACGACCCGCTGCTGCTGCCGGACGCCTCCAGCCTGATCCGCCATTCCGACGCCGCCGCGCCGCTGCTCGACGCCGTGAAGAAGCACTCGGCAGGCGATGCGGTCCGCTCGGTGATCGATCAGCTGTTTGCCGCGCCGCCGCCTGGCGCCACGCCGGCGGACGCGCGGTAGCCGCGGCATCGCCCGTCCGGGCAGGCTTTTTTCCAGCTCATGCTCTATGATTCGGCCCGCGCGAATCAGCGGCTTGGCCGCGCGACGGGGCCGATATGCTCGGGCGATTCACTCGCACTGTGGTCAAGGTGCTGGCCGCATCGCTGATCGTCGGTACGATCCTGGCGCACTTCGGCCTCACCCCGGACGAGCTGATGCTCGCCGCCGGGCTTTCGACCGCACGGCTGGAGGAGCTGGCGCGGGCCGGGCTCGCCTGGGCGCTGCCCAACTTATTGCTCGGCGCGCTGGTCATCGTGCCGGTCTGGTTCTTGCTCTATCTGTTCCGGCCGCCGGGCGAGAGCCGCGACTGAGCGACGCGCTGCCGTGCTCACAGCCGCGTCGGCGCGCCGCGTGCGGTCGTCAGCTTGGCGGCGAGCGACGCGCTCAGCACCGTGATGCAGACCACGGCAACGAAGATGCTGCACACCGCGTTGATTTCCGGCTTCACGCCGAGTCGCACTTCCGAATAGATGCGGATCGGCAGCGTGGTCGCGCCCGGCCCGGTGGTGAAGCTGGCGATGACCAGGTCGTCGAGCGACAACGCGAAAGCCAGCATCCAGGCTGCCGCAATGGCCGGCACGATCAGCGGCAACGTGACGGTCAGGAAGGTGCGCAGCGGCGGCGCGCCGAGATCCATGGCGGCCTCTTCGAGACTCATGTCGAAGTCGACGAGCCGCGACTGCACGATCACGGTGACGAAGCAGGTCGCCATGGTGGTGTGAGCGATCACGACGGTCCAAAAGCCGCGGTCGATCGTCAGCGCCACGAACAACAGCAGCAATGACAGGCCGGTGATCACTTCGGGCATGACCAGCGGCGCGTAGATCATCGACGAGAACAGCAGCCGGCCGCGAAAGCGGCCGAAGCGGACCAGCGCAACCGCGCCAAGCGTGCCGAGAACCGTCGCCAGGCTCGCCGAGACGAAGGCCACACGCAGGCTGATGAAGGCGGCGTCGAGGATGGCGGCGTCGTGAAGGAGCTCGACGTACCAGCGCGTCGACCAGCCGCCCCACACCGCAACCAGGCGCGAGTCATTGAACGAATAGATCACCAGGACGACGATCGGCAGATACAGAAACACGATGCCGAGCACGATGGCGAAAAGGTTGAAGGCCGTGACCGTGCGCATGCTCAGCCTCGCTCGCCGGTCCGCATTGCCTGATGCTGGAACAGCACGATCGGCGTGACCAAGAGGCAGACCAGCACCACGGCCACGGCCGCCGAGGCGGGCCAATCCTTGTTGCCGAAGAACTCCATCCAGATGGTCTGGCCGATCATCGGCGCGCGCGAGCCGCCGAGCAGGTCGGGGATGACGAACTCGCCGACGATCGGGATGAAGCACAGCAGCACGCCGGCGACGATGCCTGGGGATGACAGCGGCAGCGTCACCAGCCAGAACGTCTTCCAGCGCGGGCAGCCGAGATCGGCAGCGGCTTCGAGCAGCGACTGGTCGAGCTTTTCCAAGACTGCGTAGAGCGGCAGCACCATGAAGGGCAGGTACGAATAGACGATGCCGAGATAGATCGCGGTGTCGGTGGCGAGCCAGACCGGCGGCTCGCGCACGATGTGCAGCGCCAGCAGCACTTTATTGAGAAGCCCGTCGTGCTGCAGGATGTTGATCCAGGCATAGATGCGGATGAGAAACGACGTCCAGAACGGCAGGACGACGAGGATCACCAGCAGCGGCTGCAGCCGCCGCGGCATGCGCGCCATGCCGTAGGCGATCGGATAGCCGATGGCGAGCAGGATGAGCGTGGAGAACGCCGCGATCTCGAGACTCTTGAGATAGGACAACAGATAAAGCGCGTCGGAGCCGAGCAGACGATAGTTGTCGAGCGACAGGCCGGCGAAAAACTGTGCGATGCCGCGCCAGCCGGCGCCGAGGTCGAGCATCGGCCTATAAGGCGGCTGCGCGATCGCGCTCTCCGAAAAACTGATCTTGAGCACGATCAGGAACGGCACCAGAAAGAACAAAAGCAGCCACGCATAGGGCAGCGCGACCACAAGCTTTTGGGCGAGCGACGCTTTGGGTGCGCGGGCCGTTGCCTCTTTCATCGCTTTCACCGCGTCAGCACGATCGCCGCGTCGGGCGCAAAACGCAGATACACCGGCTCGTCCGGGCGTGGCGCCGGCGCGCCGCCGCTGTTGGCGGCCACCGCCTTGATCAGCGAGCCGTCGGCGAGGCGAACGCGATAGACCGACAGCTCGCCCAGATAGCCGATCTCGGCAAGCGTGCCGGCAAGGCAGTTTTCGTCGGCGGCGGCCGCCTCGTCGCGCGACAGCCGCAGCCGCTCCGGCCGCACCGCGACCCAGATCGAGGTGCGCGGCTCGGCCGCGACCGGCGCGGCGAGGCGCACCCGCCCGGCCGCGGTGCCCTCGACGCTCATGCGGTCGTCGCCGACGCGGCCTTCGAACAGATTGACGTCGCCGACGAAGTCCGCGACCCAGCGCGAGTTCGGCCGCTCGTAAATCTCGGCAGCGGCACCGACCTGCATCAGCCGGCCGCGATCCATGACGCCGATCCGGTTGGCGACGATCATCGCCTCGCTCTGGTCGTGGGTGACAATGATGAAGGTCAGCCCGAGCTGGCGCTGCAACTCCATGAGCTCGAAGCGGGTCGCGTCGCGCAGCTTCTTGTCGAGCGCCGCCAGCGGCTCGTCGAGCAGGAGCACGCGCGGCCGCTTGACCAGGCAGCGCGCCAGCGCCACGCGCTGGCGCTGGCCGCCGGACAGCTCGTGCGGCTTGCGCGCGGCGAAATTCTGCAGCTTGACCAGCGCCAGCATGTCGGCGACGCGGCCGGCGATCTCGTCGCGCGGCAAGCCTTCCTGCTTGAGCCCAAACGCCACATTAGCCTCGACCGAAAGATGCGGGAACAGCGCATAGCTCTGAAACATCATGTTGACCGGACGCCGATGCGGCGGCACCGCCGCGAGATCGACGCCGTCGAGCAGGATGCGGCCGGCATTCGCCCGCTCGAACCCGGCGATCAGGCGCAGAAGCGTGGTCTTGCCGCAGCCGGAAGGGCCGAGCAGCGCAAAAAACTCGCCGTCGTAAATGTCCAGCGACAGCTGGTCGACCGCGGCGAAGTCGCCGAAGCGCTTGGCAAGGCCCTCAATGCGCAGCAGCGGACGCGCCGTGCCCTCGGCTGACGCCGATCCCGTTTTCGCCGTAGCGGAGTGCATCGATTCCCCAAGCGTGACCGCGCGACCCGTCAGCGCGCGACGTGCTGCCGATACCTAGCGCATGTGCGGGGCCGGTGGGAATCCAAATGACGGTGACGCGGAACGCGGCAGCGGACTGCCGCAGCGCTCAGGGGGCCGCAGCAGCGACCGGCGCGGCCGATTCGGCCGGCGTGTCATCATCGAGCGATTCGGATAGGAGCTTGCGCGGTTCCGGTCCGTAATAGTCGCCGAGCTGCACCACCGGCCGCGGCTGCGCCATGATCGAGACCAGGCGGTCGTAGATCGCCTTCGCCGACACCGGCTTGGTCAGATATTCGTTGACGCCGAGCCGCACCGCCTCGACCACGCGCCAGCGCTCGCAATGGCCGGTCAGCATGATGATGGGGATGTCCGGCATCGGGAACACGCCGGGCGAACGCACGATGCGGACCAGCTCGGCGCCGCTCAACAGCGGCATTTCCCAATCGAGGATCACCACATCCGGCGCCATGGTGCGAATTGAATCGAGCGCGGCGATGCCGTCAGCCGCCTCGTAGATTTCCTTGATGCCGCAATTGACCAAAAGGTTGCGGACCATCTTGCGCATGTACTGATTGTCGTCGACCACCAGCACCGACAGCGCCTGGACCAGATCGGCAATTTCTTTCTTGGGATGCGTTGGTGCCATGGGACGCGGGGCGGCGAGCTTTCTGCAACGAGCGGCAGGCGCCGCCTTGCGGATGATCAGACCATAGCGGTCTTGCAGCTTGGTAAAATGAGTCGATCAAACACGCAGCATCGGTTTCTCAATATGCACAATGCGCAGCAAGGCCGCGCGTTTGCGGCAGCTTGTCCACGCCTGAAACCGACAGAACGCAAGCTTAGCTGATAAGAACGATCTCGCTGCTCAGCCCGGCGTCCGGGTCGGGCTTATAGCTCGAAAACGTCCGCGGCTCTGGGCCGTAATAGTCGCCGTTCTTCACCATGCGGCGCGGCTTGGTCACGATGGAGACGAGCCGCGCCAGCAGCGCCGCCGAAGACACCGGCTTGAGCAGATATTCGTTGACGCCGAGCCGCACCGCCTCGACCACACGCGACCGTTCGCCATAGGCCGTCAACATGACCACCGGGACGTCGGGAAATGGAAAATTGCTCGGCGAACGCAGGTGCCGCATGAATTCAGGCCCGTTCGGGCTCGGCATCTCCCAATTGAGAATGATGATGTCCGGCGGCGCATTGCAGACCGCGTCGAGACCGGCGCGGCCGTCATGCGCTTCGAAGATGGTTTTGACCCCGATCGCCTGCAGGAGCGAGCGCGTCACCTTGCGCATGGTGAGCTCGTCGTCGACCACCAGCACTTTGAGATTGGCGATCCGTTGGGCAAGTTCGGGGGTGAGCGGCGTCATGACGGGCCTGATGTGTAATCTTGCCGACATTCTGCCCTCTACGCATAAAATTCGAATGAAACCCATCGATAAAATTTGAACGATCTCAGCTACGCGTCGCTCGCCTTGGTGGCGGATTCCTTGGCCATGAAGCCGGCCAATGCGGCGGCCTGCGCCTCGCTCAAGCGCAAGCCCAGCTTGGAGCGGCGCCACAGCACATCGTCGGCACTTTGCGCCCATTCGCGCTGCATCAGATAGCGCACCTCAGCGGCGGTCAGATCGGCGCCGAAGCGTTGGCCGAGATCGTCCAGCCGCGCGGCGCTGCCGAGAACGTTCTGGACTCGGGTGCCGTAAGCGTGGGCGAGCCGCCGGGCGTGATCCTGGCCGAGGAAAGGCCATTGCTGCAGCATGCGCCCGACCAGCGCTTCCACGCCATCGTGGGGAAAATCGCCGCCCGGCAGCGGGGCATTCGCGGTCCAGCGCCGCGATTGCGGAAAGAAATGCGCGAGCCGGTCAAGCGCGTCTTCGGCGAGCCGGCGATAGGTGGTGAGCTTGCCGCCGTAGACCGTGAGCAGCGGCGCCTCGCCGAACCGTTCGCCGAGCACGAGCGCGTAATCGCGGCCGATGTCCTGCGGCTTGTGCGCGCCGTCGTCGTAGAGCGCGCGCACCCCGGCGAACGCCCACACCACGTCGGCCGCGGTGATCGAGGCGCGGAAATACTCGTTTACCACGCTGCACAAATAGTCGATCTCCGGCCCGGTCGCCGCAACCGCAGCCGGATCGCCGGCAAAATTTTGGTCGGTGGTGCCGATCAGCGTGAAGTCGCGTTCGAACGGAATGGCAAATACGACACGGCGATCGGCGGTCTGCAGGATGTAGGCACGGTCGTGGTCGTAGAACCGCCGCACCACGATGTGGCTGCCCTTGTCGAGCCGCACTTGCGACCTTGCCGGTTGTTGCCGCAGCACCGTCCCTGCCACGGTTTCGACCCAGGCGCCGGCGGCATTGACCAAAACCCGCGCCGTCAATTCGTCGCGGCGGCCGCGTGCGTTGAGAACAAGGCGCCACACTTCGCCGCGTTCGGCGCGCACGCATCGCGTGCGCGTGCGGATCGATGCGCCGCGTTCGGTGGCATCCATCGCATTGAGCACGACAAGCCTCGCATCGTCAGCAAAGCAATCGGAATATTCGAAGGCCTCCGCAAACGTGTTGCGCAGCGGATGGCCGGCCGGATCGGTGACGAGATCGAGATGCCGCGTTCCCGGCAGAATCTTGCGCCGGCCGATCCAGTCGTAAAGCAGAAGGCCGAGCCGGAGCAGCAATGGCGAGCGGCGCTGCGGATTGAGCGGCAACACGAAACGCAGCGGCCGGATCAGATGCGGCGCGGCGCGCAGCAGGATCTCACGCTCGGCGAGCGCGGCGCGCACCAGCCGGAACTCGCCGTGCTCCAGGTAGCGCAGGCCGCCGTGGATCAGCTTCGACGACGCCGATGAGGTGCCCGACGCGAGATCGTTCTGCTCCAGCAGCACGACGCGCAGCCCGCGCCCGGCGGCGTCGCGTGCGATGCCGGCGCCATTGATGCCGCCGCCGATCACCGCAAGGTCGAAATCAGCCACTGTGGCGTTCTTTCCCGGCGCCGATGCTTACGCCTTGAGCTTCTCCTCCAGCCAGTTCCACATCACCGCGGTGCCGAGCGACAGATAATCGCGCTGGCAATGCTGCGCGCCGCCTTCTTCGGCGGTGAAGACGCGTAGCGTCTTGTCGGCCGAGCCGCACGCGTCATACAGGGCCTGCGCGTGTTGCAGCGGAATCTGCTCGTCGTCGGCGCCGTGCACCACCAGGAACGGGCAGCGCATCTTCTGCACCACGCCATCGAGCCGGAACGGCTCGAGCTTCTTCAGCGCCTCGTCGAGCGAAGCGGCGCCGAGAATCCACATGATGTGATGGCCGGGTACCGACATCGATGCCTTGAAGCCGGCGTCGATGCGCTTCTTCCAGGTCGCATAATAATCCCAGATCGCGCCCCAGGCGATGCAGGCGGCAAAGCGCGGCTCGAGCGACGCGCAACGCGGCGCGTAATAGCCGCCGAGGCTGATGGCGATGATGCCGATGCGCCTGGCATCGACGTCGGCGCGCTTCTCCAGGTAATCGATGCAGGCGCTGCCGGCTTTTTCGTAGTCGTGGCGCAGCACCATGCCGCGGAAGCGGATCGCCTCGCCGGTGCCGGGTCCATCCATCACCAGGACCGAGATGCCGCGGCGAACGAGATCGGGCACGCCGCGCAGGAACTGGATCTCCTTGGTGACGTCGAGCCCGTCGAAAAACACCACGCAGGGCGCGCGGCCGGGCCGTGCGTTCTGCGCCGGCACGAAATAGCCGGGCAGCGCGCCGCCTTCGAACGGCACGTCGACGATCTCGATCTTGCTGCCGGAGAGCGCGATGAAGCGATGGAAACAATCGACCGCGGCGCGGTAGGCGTCGAGCGCGCGCGCGTCCTTCGGTGTGCGGAAGCGTTCGCCCATCTGATAATAATTGCAGGCGCGCAGATAGAACGACGACGCCGAGCTCGCATGTCCGCCGTCGCGGAATTTTTCCGCATGGTCACGCACCCGATCCGCGATTTTCACGCAGGCGTCGAACCAGGCCTCATCGTCGTCGCCACTCTTGCCGTCGAGCAGCCGGCCGATGGCGTGCAGCTCGCTCATGTCGGCGCCGCCGAACGGCGCCGTGCCGAGCATGTTCACAAACGCCGCCGACCAGCGGTAATTGCCGGGGAAGTACATGAAGTATTTGGGCGCGCTCGACATGTGTTTCTCCCGATGGTTTTCGTACGGCCTATCTGAGCGAGCAGACTTGAACGGCAAAATGACGATTATGCGTCCCAGGCCGGCGCTCGTCCGGCCGGATCGGCAATCCGCCCGTCGGGCCGCGCCAAAGCGGCGATGCGGCCCATGTCCTCCTCGCTCAGTTCGAAGTCGAACACGTCGATGTTCTGCGCGATACGCTCGGAGTTGGACGAGCGTGGAATCGGTGCGATCATTCCGTGCTGCACCAGCCAGCGCAGCGCCACCTGGGCAAAGGTCTTGCCGGTGCGGCGCGCGATATCGGCCAGCACCGGATCGCCCTGCAGCCGGCCGCGTCCCAGGGGACAATAGGCGGTCAGCACCAAGCCGCGCTCGCGGCAAGCGGCAATGACTTTGCGCTGATCGAGATAGGGATGACATTCCGCCTGCAAGGTGACGAGCGGCTCGGGACAGAGCCGGATCGCCTCGTCCAGCATGGCGATGTTGAAATTGGCGACGCCGATGTGCCGCGTCAGGCCTTGGCGCTTGGCCTTGGCGAGCGCGGCCATGGTTTCGGCGAGCGGCGTGTTCTTTTCCGGCCAGTGCACCAGCAACAGATCGACGTAATCGATGCCGAGCGCGGCGAGGCTCTCGTCGACCGAGCGGGCGAAGTTGGTGGCGTGCAGATTTTCGTGCGAGACCTTGGTGCACAGGAAAATATCCCGGCGCGGCACGCCGGACGCCCGCATGCCTTCGCCGACCTGGCGCTCGGTGCCGTATTTGCGCGCCGTGTCGATGTGGCGGTAGCCGGCTCGAAGCGCCGCAGCGACGTGCTCGGCGCGCACCTGGCCGAGGCCGGAGGTGCCGTAGCCGATCGCCGGAATATGCGCGCCGTGCGCCGCGAGCGTGGGAGCAGCGGGCACGGCGTCACGCGCCCTTGAAGGCCGGCATCACGTCCTTGGCGAACCAGCGCAGCTGCTCCTTGAACACTTTTGGGCTGAGGCCTTCGGCCCAATGGATCATGAAGTGCTCGAGCCCGGGATATTTGGCCTCGATCGACTTGATGCCGTCGATCACCTCGTTGGGCGGGCCGCAGAACCATGCCTTCTGCTTCACGCCTTCGGCGAGCTTGGGCACGGTGGTGGGCGCGCCGGGCGAACCCCAGGTGCGGCCGTGCTCGTCCGCATAGCGCACGAAACCGAACGGCGCGAACCATTTGAAGCGCTCGTCGTGCGCCGGCTCGAGCTCGCGGATCGCGGTCTCGCGGCTGTCGGCGAGGTAGAGGCCGGCGCCCCAGATCACGTCCTCGCCGAGCTGCTTCTTGCGGCCGTGCTTGAGGCAGGCGGCCTGATAGGCGCGGATCACGTCGTCGAGGATTTTCTCGCCGTTGAGCGTCACCATGGCGTTGAACCCGTACTGCGCCATCATCTCGATGGTCTTGCCGCTGGCGACCGGCATCCAGATCTCGACCGGCAGATGTTTCGGCCGCGGCACCATGGTGATGTCGTTGAGCTTGTAGCCGCGATAGTCCACCGCCGGCGGGCATTCGTAGAATTGGCCCTTGTGATGGAACGACTGCTTGTTGAAGCAGTCCAGCATCAGCTGCAGCTGTTCCTCGAACAGCTCGCGGTTCTTGTTGGCGTCGAGGAGCGGCGCCCCGAACGTCTCGACCTCCCGGGTGTGGTAACCGCGGCCGACGCCCATGATGACGCGGCCATCGGTGACGATGTCGGCCATGGCGTAGTCTTCGGCGAGCCGGATCGGGTGCCACATCGGCAGCACGTTGAAGGCGCAGCCGAACTTCAGGCGCTTGGTCTGGGTGGCTAGCCACAGGCCGAGCTGGATCAGATTGGGAAAGACCTCATAGCCCTCGCGCTGGAAATGATGCTCGGCGGTCCACAGCACGTCGAAGCCGAGCTCGTCCATGAGCTGGGCGACGTCGCGGGCGGTGAAGAACGCCTCGCGCAGCCGGTCGTCCGAATAGCGGCGCTGGTCGGAGGGCGTGCCGTTGAGCCCGACATTGTCGAGCTCGATCTGGCCGACATAGAGGACGTGGAATTTCTTGATCATGCGCTGGTCTCCAACCCCATTCGGAAGCGATTGCGGGGCGGAGTCAATACGATGTGAGCCGGGCCGCATAGCCGGACGGCGCTTTGCCGGCGGCGCGCGGCGCTTCCATCCCCCGATGGCGCCTCTATAGTAGGTTGTCTGCGCAGGCGGCGAGCGGCTTTGGCCGCCGGATGCCCGGCGTAGTCTGTATGGGTGGGAGGATTTGTCGATGCTGACGCTGTATTACGGCCCCGGCGCGTGCTCGATGGCGGCGCATATCGTGCTCGAAGAGAGCGGCGAAAAGTACGAGCCCAAAAAGATGGATCTCGCCGCCGGCGAGCAGCGCACCGAAGCGTACATGAAAATTCATCCGCTCGGCCGCGTGCCGGCGCTGCGCCTCGACGACGGCCAGCCGCTGACCGAGAACACCGCGATCCTGCCGTATCTCGGCAAGCGCTTCGACATGTGGCCGAAAGACCCGACGGGCGACGCCAAAGCGATGTCGCTGATCGGCTTCTTCGCTACCAGCGTGCACCCGGCGCACGCCCATGTCGGCCGGCCGGAGCGTTACACCGCCGACCAGAGTGCCTATCCGGGCATCAAGGACATGGGCTTGAAGACATTCCACGGCTACCTCAAGCAGATCGACGGCATGTTGGCCGATCGCGAGTGGTTCTCCGACCGCTACAGCGTGCTCGATCCGTACGGCTTCGTGTTCTATACCTGGGGCGTGCGCCGCGAACTGCCCATGGCGGAGCTGAAAAACTACACCGCCCACAAGGACCGCATGCTCAAGCGCGCCGCCGTCGGGCGCGTCGTCGCCGACGAGAAGGTCAAGGTCTGAGGATCTGTCATTGCCGGGCTCGACCCGGCAATCCATGCTGCATCGACGCTGATATGACGGCACGTCAGCATGGATGCGCGGGTCAAGCCCGCGCATGACGAGAGCAGGAACGCATCAAGGGAGGAGAAAATTTCATGGCCAAAATCACCTGGGACCACGTTCACCTGCGCACCACCGATCCGGAGCGCATGGCGCAATGGTTCGAAAAAATGCTCGGCGCCGAAGTGATCCGCACCATGCAGCAGGGCAAGCCGCGCATCGACCTCAAGCTCGGCGGCGCCAGCATCTTCATTGCGCCGGTGGCGGAGGGCGACGGCACCAACGGGGCACCGACAATTCCCTATCGCGGACTCGATCATTTCGGACTCGCCGTCAGCGGCATCGACGCGATCGCCGCGGAGCTCAAAGCCAAGGGTGTCGAGTTCACCAAAGAGCCCACCACGGTGCGGCCGGGCGTACGCATCTGCTTCATCCGCGCACCGGAGGGCGTGTCGATCGAGCTGCTCGATCGCAGCGTCTGATATACGCCTAGCCACCATCGTCATGGCCGGGCTTGACCCGGCCATCAATGTCTTTCCGTGCTAAGCTTTAAGACGTGGATGCCCGGCACGAGGCCGGGCATGACGGGTTAGACGTTACGACCGACGGCAAAAACCGCTCACTCCAAATATTTGCTCGGCGGAAAGTCGCGTGAGAACGGCGGCTGTTTGACGAATTCGGCGGGATCATAGGTCCAGAACTGGCTGACCTGCGGATAGGTCTTGAGGATGGTATTGACCAGCCGGCCGTTCACCCGCGCCACTTCGCGAATGTAGATATCGAGGACCGGCGTGCCGTATTCGTCGAGCCGCACCGGCCCGATCGGCCCCTTGGTCAGGCGCACCTGATGCATCGCTTCCAGAAAAGCTGCGGCATCTTTGGTCTCGCCGTGGAGTTGCTCGAGCGCCTGCTCGATGATGAGGAGAGCCGTATAGGGACCCGCGGTGTAAAAGCCGGGATCGTGCTTGTATTCGGCATTGATGGCCGCAACGAACGCCTTGTTGTCGGGCGTATCGAGTCCGGCCGCGTACCAGCCGCCGGTGTAGACGCCGACCGCTTCCTCGCTCATCAGCTTGAGAATGCCTTCGTCGGTGCTCGTGGTGTTGCCGAGCACGGCGAGCTTGCCCTTGAGCCCGTATTCGTTGAACTGCTTGAGAAAGCGCAGCGGATTGATGCCGGCAAAACCCATATAGATGCCGTCGATATCGGAACGGATTTGCGCCAGGAACGGCGCGTAATCCGGCGCGTTGAGCGGCGGCCAGAGCTTCTGCACGATCTTGCCGCCGGCCGCCTCGAACGCGAGCTGAAAGCCGCCGGCGCCCTCGTAGCCGTAGGTAAAGTCCTCGGCGACGATCGCCATGCGCTTGAAGCCGAGCGTTTTGGCGGCGTAGTGGCCGAGCGGATAGGTGACCTGCGGGGCGGTGCCGAAGGCATGCAGCACCCACGGATTGACCGCGTGGGATTTCAGATCGACGGTCGCTGCCGACGTCGTGGTGATCAGCGGGACCTTGGTGTCGCGGATGTAGCTATCCATCGCCAGCGCTTCGTTGGTGGCGAGCGGCCCGATCATCACCGGCACCTTGTAGCGCTCGACCAGCTCCTGGGTCTTGGTCTTGGCCAGCGAGGTGTTGCCGGCGGTGTCCTGGGTGATCAGTTCGACCTTGCGGCCGGCGATCAAGCCGTTGCGTTCTTTCAGAAACAGCGCGGCGCCTTCCTCCTGCTGCTTGCCGCCGGCCGCCAGGGGACCGGTCTTGACGGTGAGAAAGCCGATGCGGAGCGGCTCATCAGCCTGCGCCCAGACGCGCCGCGACGGCGCCAGCGCCAGCGCCGTGGCGCCCGCGAGAAGCCTGCGGCGCGTCACCGACCGTGAGCGATTGCTGCGTGGCATGATGTCCCCTCGAATATCGACCGCCCCACGGCCCAAAATACTGGCGAAAAGCGAGGGTATCACTCCCATGGACCGGCACAAGCGCGGCCCCAGTTATTCGGGATTTATGAGGACGGTCGGTACGATGCCCAACACGCGCCGGATCACTGCCCGTTCATCGCAATGCTGATCGGAATGATCCGGCTAATGTGGCCGAGCGTGCCGGCCGGAATGGAGAGCAGCGCCACGATGATCACCGCAGCCAACGCGACCGACGCGAACACGCCGGTCGGCAACATCAAATCATCGGCGACTTGGCGTTTCTCGGCTTCCGACATTTCGTGAATGCTGCGGCGCATGGCGACGAAGCAATGCGCGGGGCGGCGATTTGTTCCAAGGGAGTTCGATGTACGGTTTCAGACACACCGCTGACGACAAAGACGCGTCGCCATTCGCGATGTGGCTTTGTCCTAATAGCGCCGGACGAACTCCAAGACCTTGTCGTTGAACGTGCCGGGCTGCTCCCACGCCATGGCGTGGCCGGCGTCGTGGATCACGGCCCATTCGTGGTGACGCAGATGCACGGCCCAGAGGCGCATCAGGGCGGGCGGCGCCAGCAGGTCGGCATCGGCTGCGATCACCAGCGTCGGCGTCGCGATCGTGGCGATCTTGGCGAGCGTATTGGGCGTGCGCAGCGGCGGCTGGAACGGCACGCCGGGCTGGCGCGAATGCTCGTCGATCTCGATCCAGCGCTGCGTGCCTTCCGGATTGGCGCCCCGATAGGACGGACCGATTTCGCGATAATGCGCCGACTGCTTCCTGATCTCCGGAATGGCGATGCGGGCGATGAAGTCGGCGATCTCCTTGTCCTCGATGGCGCCGGTGCTGCCCCCGACGATCAGGCTGCGCAACCGCTCCGGGTGCCAGGCCGCGTAATCGAGCACCGAAAATCCGCCACCGGCGACGCCGAGCAGATGAAATTTCTCGAGTTTCAGATGCTCGACCAGCGCATGCAGGTCCTCGGCGATCGAGCCCGGTTGCGGTCCCGATGCAGGATCGGGCGTGCTCTTGCCCCAGCCGCGCCGGTCGAAGGCGATGACCCGGGAGCCGGCGTGCGCAAGGCCGGCGATCTGTGGCTCCCAGATATCGACCGTGCCGGTATTCGGATGCAAAAGAACGATCGGCACGCCGGCGCCGCCGCTATCGACGAACCACAACTTGACGCCCGGAAGATCGGCGTAGGTGCCGTTACGGCTTTCTGCGGCGGCCGGCATCGTGTTTCTGTTGGTTTGCGCGTGGTGTCTACAAAACAGGTGACACGCGCTCGAGAACTTGCGCGCGGGTTTCGACGGCAAAGAATGCCGTGGTGAGCGCGCCCATCAGCGCGAACAGGCCGAACATCACGAACACCGCGTTGATGCCGTAGTGCGGCAGCACCCAGCCGACCACGGTGGTGCCGACGACGGATGCACCGCGCTGCCAGGCGCTGGCGACGCCGCCGCCGAGCGCGCGCAGATGCGTCGGATAAATTTCAGCCGTGTAGGTGGCGAGCGACAGCAGCGTCGAACTGAGAAAGAAAAAGCCGATGGTCGCCACGGTCAGGGTTCCGGCGGCGGAAAGCTGCGGCAGGAACGCGAACGACAGGAGCGCCGCCGCGCAGCCGCCGAGGCTGATCATGAACATTCGCCGGCGCCCGATCGCCTCGATCAGATAAAGCGCGGCGAGCGCCCCGGCGAAGCCGACGCCGCTGTTGATGAAGCCGTAGGTCAGCGATTGCTGGACGGGGAGATGATAGACGGTGCGGAACAGCGACGGCATCCAGGCCGTGATGCCATACGATACGAAATAGGCGCCGATCCACATCAACCAGACCGTGATGGTGCGGCCCAGATAAATGCCGCGAAACAGTTCTCTGATGCGCGGCTTGGCCTCGACCACATTCGGCAGATCGGCCGGCAACGCGGGCACCGGTTTGCCGTCGCGCTTGGCGATATCCTCGATCCGCGACAATGCCTCGTCGGCTTCGTCGTAGCGGCCGCGGCTGGCGAGCCAGCGCGGCGATTCCGGCAGCACGGCCCGCATCGGGATGGCGAGCAGCGCCGGAACGGCGCCGATCACGAACATCCATTGCCAGCCCCAATGCGGCACCACATAGACGCCGACCAGCGCCACCACCACCAGTCCAAACGAGAACAGCACCTGAATGGAAACCGAGAAGCGGCCGCGGTCCTTGGCGTGCGCGAATTCGTTGACGTAGGCGGCCATCAGGGGAATTTCACCGCCCAATCCGATGCCCTGGATGAAGCGCAGCCAGAACAGCATCGTATAGCTCTGCGCGCCCGCGCAGGCCAACGCGCCGAACGAAAAGATCAAGAGCGTGGTCAGCATCGCGCGCCGCCGGCCCCAATGCTCGGCGATCCAGCCGAACGAGATGGCGCCGACGAGCTGGCCGAGAAAGCCGATGCCGATCAGCGAGCCGATCTGCGGCGGCGACAGATGCCACATGCCGATCAGCGGCGGCAGCACATAGGCGATGGCGATCGAGTCGAAGGCGTCGAAGAACCATGCGGTGCAGATGATGAGCCGCATTTTCAGATGCCAGGAGCAGTATGGCAGCCGCTCGAGCCGCGCCACGATGTGGCGCATATCGCCGCGCTCGCTCACAACGGCGGCCGCAGCCGGCGCAGCGATGGTGCTCATCGGTTTCCCCTCCCCGAATGGCGGCGGGCCGGCGCACCTCGCGCTCTGCGTCGCGTGCGGCGCTGGCCGTGCTGGAAACCATAGCGCGGAAGCGGCCGGTGGGGAAATCAGCCGGCGGCCGGCCACGATGTCGCGGTGTTAGCTGGCGCCTAGCCACGATGTTGCGCTGTGTTATGCTCGCGACAAAACCAGGGAGGGAAATCTATGGCCGGTCATCGACGCGCGGCTGCCGCCGCCGCGACGGTTTTAACGTCGCTGTTGATCGCGAGTTTGCCGACGCAAGCGCAGGATAATTATCCATCGCGTCCGATCCGCATGATCATTCCGTTCGCCGCGGGCGGGCCGACCGACATCGTCGGCCGCATCATGGGCGCCAAGATGGGCGAGGTTATGCGCCAGCAATTCGTGGTCGAGGATCGCACCGGTGCCGGCGGCAATATTGGCGCCGAGGCCGTCGCCAAGGCGCCGCCGGACGGCTACACGATCCTGATGGCTACGGTGTCGACCAACGCCATCAATCCGGGCCTCTACACCCACATGTCCTATGACCCGGTCAACGGCTTTGCGCCGGTCGGCCGCGTCGGCGTCACGCCGACCTTGCTGCTGGTCCATCCGTCCCTGCCCGTAAAGGACGTGAAAGGCCTGATCGCGCTGCTCAAAGCCAATCCGGGCAAATACACTTTCGGCTCGTCCGGCCTCGGCTCGATCCTTCATCTGTGCGGCGAGGAGTTCAAAGCGAAGGCCGGCGGGCTCGATGCGGTGCACGTGCCCTACAAAGGCTCGGCGCCGATGGACACCGACCTGATGGGCGGTCAGATCGCGTGGGCATTCGACGCCACGCCGACCGCGATGCCGCTGGCAAAATCCGGCAAGCTGCGCGCGCTCGGCGCCGGCATGGCGCAGCGCCTCGCCGCGATGCCCGATCTGCCGACCCTGCAGGAGCAAGGCCTGCCCGGCTACGAGTGCTACACCTGGAATGTGTTCCTGGCGCCGGCCGGCACGCCGCAGCCGGTCATCAATAAGCTGAACGCCGCGGTCAACAAGGCGCTGGCCGATCCAGCCGTGTCCAGCGCCCTGGAAAAAGCCGGCATCGATCCGACGCCAGGCTCGACGCCGCAAAGCACCGGCGAGTTCGTCAAGGCCGAGCTCGCCAAATGGGCGCCGATCATCAAGGCCTCCGGCGCACACATCGACTGAACAGCCTGCGCCGATCGTCTTGCCGGCGGATTGCGCGATTGCGCAGTCCGCCCTCGCTGCGCTATGCGCGCTGCACGCGCTTCACGACATTTCACCGAACCAGAACCGGAGAATCCATGACCCCGCTCGACGATGCTCGCGCGCAAGTCGCGCTCGCCAACCGCATTCTCGCCCATGAGGGCGTGCTGGACGCCTTCGGGCACGTCAGCGTGCGTCACCCGTCCGACTCCGGCCGTTATCTGCTGGCGCGCTCGCGCAGCCCGGAATTGATCGAGCCGGCCGACATCCTGGAGTTCACGCTCGATTCCGAACCGGTCGTGCCGCCGACCACGCTGCTCTATGGCGAGCGCGTGATCCATGGCTGCATCTATCAGGCGCGGCCGGATGTCACCGCGATCTGTCATCATCACTCGCGCGCCATGATGCCGTTCTGCATTTCCGGCGTGCCGCTACGGCCGGTCGATCATCTCGGCGCCACGATGGGCGCTGAAATCCCGTTCTGGGATCAGCGCGACGAATTCGGCGACACCAATTTGATCGTCGCCAAGCCGGAGGAAGGCCGTTCGCTCGCCCGCGCGCTCGGTCCGCACTGGATCGTGCTGATGCGCCGCCACGGCGCTACGGTCGCCGGGACAACGCTGCAGGAAATGATCTTTCGCGCGGTGTTCTCCTGCCGCAACGCCGAGATGCAGCGCGACGCGCAAATGCTCGGCGGCGTCAGCCCGCTGACGCCGGGCGAGATCGAAAAAGCCGGCGCCTTCAATCTCGAGCCGCGGCCGATCGCCAGGGCCTGGGAATATTGGACCACGCGCCTGCGCAAGGCCGGCGAGGCGGCGCCAGGAGTTTCGTGACGACGATCGATGTGGTTGATCGCCGCGCCAATCCAACCTGACGATTTCCTCGACGATCGTTTACTCGACGATCTTGCGCACATCGCGCGTCGCCGCCCAGATGACGAGCGCGACCACGCCGGCGCCCGCCAGTGTACCGGCGACCGGCCAGGCGGAGCGGCCCAGGTAGGCGCCGATCGCCGCGGCCGCGATCGCGGCGCATGACTGCTGGGTGAAGCCCATCAGCGACGACGCCGTGCCGGCGCGGTCCGGAAATGGTGTCAGTGCACTCGCCTGGGTCTGCGGCAGCAGGAAGCCCATGCCGGCGAGATAGATGGTCATGGTGAGAACGAGCCAGGCGACGCTGGTAAGCCCGAGCGCCACCACGGCCGCCATCGCCAAACCGCCAAAGGCCTGGATCACGGCGCCGATGCCCATGGTGCGGTCGAGCCCAAAGCGCATCACCACGCGCGCCGCGATGGCGGTGCCGAACATGTAACCCAGCGCGCCGACCGCATATGTCGCGCCGAACGCGGCCGGCGACAGTCCGTAAACGCCTTGCATCACCACGGACGCGCCCGAGACCCAGGCGAACAGGCCGACGAAGCTCGCGGTCAGAATGCCGAGATTGGCGAGAAAGCCGCGGTGCGCCAGCACGGAACGGTAAAGCGCCGCCATGGCGCGCAACGAAAACGGCCCGGGCGTGCGCGCCTTCAAGGTTTCCGGCAGCAGCCGGGCGGCGGCCGCGCCGGCGAACAGCGCGAAGATCACCAGAAGAATAAAGCTGGCGCGCCAGCCGAACGCGATCTGCAGCACGCCGCCGATCGCCGGCGCCACGATCGGCGCAAGCGACGTAATCGAGCCCATCAGCGACAGTTCGCGGCCGGCGCGCACGCCGCTGTAGATGTCGCGCACCACGGCGCGCGCCAGCACGATGGCGCCGGCGCCGCCGAGCGCCTGCACGAAACGCACCGCGGTCAATGTCTCGATCGATTGCGTGACGGCGCAGAACACGCTGCCGATGCCGTACACGATCAGCGCGATAAGGATCACGGGGCGGCGGCCGAAGCGATCGGAGATCGGGCCGTAGATGATCTGTCCGACGGCGAAGCCGAGCAGATAGCTCGAAATGGTCAGCTGCACTTGCGCAGTCGAGGCATGCAGCGCTTGGCCGATCGCCGGCAGCGACGGCAGATACATGTCCATCGACAGCGGACCGAGGCCGGTCAGCAGCGACAGCAATAAGGTGAGCGCGAAGGTGCCGGGGCGAAGCATCGTATAGCCTGAGATGCTACACCGGGATGATCAGGTCAACGCACCCAATCGTCATTGCGAGCCAACGGGTCCGGCCCAAAGTGGCCGGCCCGATGACAAGCTCCGCGAAGCAATCCAGGCCTGTGCACCGACTCCTGGATTGCTTCGTCGCTTCGCTCCTCGCAATGACGATTTTCCGAGCGAGCAAACGTTCTTATCCGAACTCTCCGCTCGGCGCTTGTTGAAAGGATCAGGTCTTGGCGCCGAAGAACTGGCACCAGCCTTTCGGGTTGATCGTGCCGTCGACGATCTTGCAGGCGTTGGGCGCCTGGAACTGGACGCATCCGTCGCATTGCTGATTGTTGTTCGGATGATCCTGGTATTTTGCGTCCGCTTGCTTGATCTTCTGCTGCGCCGAGGCCCGCGTTGCCGCCGCGCCGGCTGCGACTGCGCCGACTGCCACCGCGGTTCCGGTGATCACCACGCGCCGCGAAATGCCACTGCCAAATTGCTTGCTATCGCTCATGATCCGCTCCGTGAAATCGCCAAAGGATGGCCCGTCACCCCCGGCATGACATAAGGAAACGCCCGCGGGCCCTATTCGTTCACAGCCCCAACAGCGCCGCCGCATGCCCGCCCAGGATGGTGTCGCGATCGGCCGCCGCGATATCGAGCGTGCGCACGTGCCGCACGCAATCCATCATGCCCATGTCGTAGGGGTAATCGCTGCCCAGAAACACGCGGTCGGCGCCGGCCGTGGCGATCAGAAACTCGAGCGACGCCTTGGAGTGACAGATCGTGTCGTAGCGGAAGCGATCGAGATATTTTTCCGGCGAATGCTTCAAGTGCACTTTCGGCTCCGGCCGAACGTGCCAGCCGTGCACCCAGCGGCCGCCCTGATACGGCGTGAAGCCGCCGCCATGCACCATCACGGGCTTGAAGTTCGGATGGCGCTCCAGCACGCCGCCGAAGATCAGGCACGCCGCCGCGATCGTGGTCTCGACCGGATTGCCGATCAGGTTGTTGAGATAATAGGAGCGCAGCCGGTCCATGCCGGCGACGTTGCCGGGATGAATCATGAAGAAGGCGTCGAGCTCGGCGGCCGTCGCCCACAGCGGCTCGAAACTCGGATCGTCGAGATTCTTGCCGCCCACGTTGGAGCCGATCATGGCACCGCGCAGCCCGAGGCTGGTCATGGCGCGGCGCAACTCCGCGGCGGCCTTTTCGGGCGCCTGCATGGGCAATGTGGCGATGCCGACAAAGCGGTCGGGCTTTTGCTTGACCAGCCGCGCGATGCCTTCGTTCTGGATCGCCGCCGCCGCCACGCCGACGGCCGCATCCGCGCCGTACAGCCAGGTCTGCGGCGCCCCTGACAGCACGTGCACGTCGACTTCGGTTGCGTCCATGTCGGCCAGCCGGCGCTCGACGTCATGGCCGCCGCGCGGAAACGGCCGGTACGGCACCCCCGCCACCTCGATCACCGAATTGTCGGCATCGAGTGCCGCGAGCTTCAGCCCAAGGCTCGGAATTTCCTTCTGCAGCAGCTTGATGGTGTCGTCGTCGAGGACGTGGGTGTGGGTGTCGATGGTGCGCGGCATTCTCTGTACCCCTCGTGGCGGCGCTGTTGTGCGATGCCGGCAAAGTTAGCGCAAGGTGCCGCTTATCCTCCCCCGCGATAGCGGGGGAGGGGGACCATCGAGCGAGCGCAGCGAGCGACGATGGTGGTGGGGGCGCGGGACTCGACGGGGCTCTTGCGTGGACAATGAAACGTCGATTTCGATGCTCTTACCCATACCGATATCCTTTCAACGAAAGTGCAGCGGCGCATCCGGCCCCCCTCCACCATCTCGCTTCGCGAGATGGTCCCCCTCCCCCGCTATCGCGGGGGCGGATGCAAATGCACAAGCGATCGCGTTCTCGCGATGCGGGGCATCCGAGGTTTTGGGCACGGCACGGGGTAAGACGCCGGGCGGGATCGCGTCACGCCGAAGTTTTTATAACCGGGCGGTAGGACCGGCTTCGGCTCGATCAGGCTTGGCGCAAGTCTCCCGGATGGAGCGAAGCGTAATCCGGGAGCAAGAACGAATGAAATAAAAACAAGGCAGGCGGAACGCCGGCAGACGCCACCCCACCAATCCGCACCGTTCGCGGTGCGGCGCGCGCCCTGCGGGGCGCGCTGCGCCTACCGGCGTTCCACCGCGGCTCTTGTGGCAGCGAACCAACGCCGCCACTCAGCTCCAGTCCGCGCTTCCTGGGACGCGGCTTCGGCGGCCGTTACTCCGCCGTCACCTGTCCCAGTCCAGCGATCCAATCGCAGGCCGGTCGTAATGCCGGCCGGGCGTTTTCCCGAAGCCGCCCGGGAGCGGAGGTGACGAGCCCCTGCCCGCAGGCACCGCTCTCGCTCC
>Ga0070741_10004695_pt1 | contig 31608 bp, 26 predicted proteins | sample Coa_R1_4_FD_66440 | JGI IMG/M metagenome (GOLD analysis project Ga0070741, IMG submission 66440) | Surface soil microbial communities from Centralia Pennsylvania, which are recovering from an underground coalmine fire - Coalmine... | ecosystem: Environmental > Terrestrial > Soil > Unclassified ... | reverse complement strand
GTTCTCGGCCTTGCGGGCGATCTTGTCGATCTCGTCGATGTAGATGATCCCGGTCTCGGCCTTCTTGACGTCGTAGTCGGCCGCCTGGATCAGCTTGAGGAGGATGTTCTCGACGTCTTCCCCGACATAGCCGGCCTCGGTCAGCGCCGTGGCGTCGGCGATGGCGAACGGAACGTTGAGGAGCCGGGCCATCGTCTGGGCCAGCAGCGTCTTCCCGCACCCGGTCGGGCCGATCAGCAGGATGTTCGACTTCTGCAGCTCGACGTCAGGATCGCCGTAGGCGCCGGCCTCGACCCGCTTGTAGTGGTTGTAGACGGCGACGGCGAGGATCTTCTTGGCCTGCTCCTGACCGATCACGTAGTCGTTCAGGAATTCGTAGATCTCCTTGGGCTTGGGCAGCTCGTCCCACTTGACCTCGGAGGTCTGCGACAGCTCTTCCTCGATGATCTCGTTGCAGAGATCGATGCACTCGTCACAGATGTAGACGCCGGGCCCGGCGATCAGTTTCTTCACCTGCTTCTGGCTCTTTCCGCAGAACGAGCACTTCAGCAGGTCGCCCCCATCGCCGAATTTGGCCACCGGCCCCCCTCCCCGACCCGTGCCCGCCGTCTCAGCTCACCCCGGCGGCCGTGGCCACCGCAGCGAGCTCCCGGTTGGTGAGCACCTCGTCGATGACGCCGTAGTCCTTGCTCTCCTGGGCACTCATGATGAAGTCCCGGTCGGAGTCGTGGTGGATCCGCTCGATCGACTGGCCGGTGTGGTGCGAGAGGATCTCCTCCAGCAGCGTCTTCATCCGGATGATCTCCTTGGCCTGGATCTCGATGTCGACCGCCTGGCCGGCGGCGCCACCGTGAGGCTGGTGGATCAGGATGCGGGCGTGCGGCAGGGCGAAGCGCTTGCCGTGGGTGCCCGAGGCCAGTAGGACGGCGGCGGCCGAGGCGGCCTGCCCGATGCAGATCGTGCGCACATCGCACTTGATGTATTGCATCGTGTCGTAGATGGCGAAGAGCCCGGTGATCTCGCCGCCCGGCGAGTTGATGTAGATGCTCACGTCCTGGTCGGGGTTCTCGCTCTCCAGGTGGAGCAGCTGGGCGCTGACCAGGTTGGCGACGGTGTCGTCGATCGGGGTGCCCAGGAAGATGATGCGTTCCTTGAGAAGGCGGGAGTAGAGGTCGAACGCCCGCTCGCCCCGGTTGGTTTGCTCGATGACCGTCGGGACGAGGTAGTTGTGAATGGGCTGCATCACGCCTCTGACTCCTCCTCAGGCTCCCCGTCACCACCGGTTTCGGGCGGGGCTTCGGGAGCAGGCTCTGGGAACGAAATATCGAGGGGTTTTCCTTCCTCGTCGACCACGGTGGCGTGGTCCACGAGGAACTGCAGGGCCTTCCCCCGGGACAATTCAGAGCGTACCGCTTGGAGACCCTGGCCGCGTTCGATCTCTTTCCTCAGCTGGGCCGGTTTGCGCCCACTTCTCTCCGCCAGCCGGGCGATTTCCGCCTCGACTTCCTCGTCGGTGGCCGAGATCTGCTCGGCGGCCACCACCGCCCGCAGGCCCAGGTCGGCCTTGACCGCCTTGGTCGCCTCCAGCCGGACGTCGGCGATGAGCTGGTCCTGGCTCACCCCGGTGGCGGCCAGATACTGCTCGACACTGGCCCCCTGCTCCTCCAGCCGGTGGAGCAGGTTGTGGAGCCGGCGCTCCATCTCCTGCTGGATGAGGGGCTCGGGGATGTCGATGGCCACCTTGGCCCCCACGGCCTGGAGGACCTTGTCGCGCACGGCCAGGTTGGCCTGGATCAGCCGGACGCTCTCCATCCGCTTGCGGATGTCGGCCCGCAGCTCGGCCAGGCTCTCGAACTCGCTGGCCTCCCGGACCCACTCGTCGTCGGCCTCGGGCAGCACCTTCTTCTTCGTCTCCTTGACGAGGACGGAGAAGGTGACCTCCTGGCCGGCCCGCTCGCCCCACTGGGCGGGGAGCTCGTCGTTGAACTGGAGCATGTCGCCCGGGCTCTTGCCCTCGAGCTCCTCGTCGAGCTTGGGGACCACGAGCCGCGAGCCCACCTCGTAGAGGAAGTCGCTGGCCGAAAGGCCGGGAACCTCCTCGTCGTGGATGGTGCCCTTGATGTTGAGCTGGGCATAGTCGCCCTTGGCCAGCGGGGTGGTCGACTCCTCGAGGTCGGCGAAGCGCTCCCGGAGGCTGTCGATCTGGACGTCGATCTCGGGGTCGAGGACCGACGGGTCCTCGATGGTCACCTGGAGGGCGTCGTAGCCCTCGATCTCGACCTGGGGCCGCACCTCGACGACGGCGTCGAACTCGACGTCGCCCTCGTCCTGCCCGGAGGTGATCTCGAACTCGGGCGGGGCGATGGTGTCGAGCTCCTCGGCCTCGACGGCCTTGAGGTAGTAGTCGGGCACGGCGTCGCGGATGGCCTGCTCGCGGGCGACTTCGCTGCCCAGATGGGCTTCGAGCAGCCGGCGGGGCGCCTTGCCCGGCCGGAAACCGGGGATGCGCACCTCCCGGGCCAGCTTCCGGAAGGCGGCGTCGATGGCCGACTCGAACTCGCTGGCGGGGACGTTCACGCGCAGGCGGACCTTGTTGCCCTCCAGCGCTTCGACAGTGGTCTCCATGAGGTCGGGAAGTGTAACAGCGGGGTCCCGGAACCCCGGTGAGCCGGCCCGGGTTACCGGGGCTTGCAGCGCACCGGCAGCGAGTCGAACCCCCGGATGGCCAGGCCGGGGTTGCGGACGGGCTCCCCGGCCGGCTCGACGGCGGCGAAGCGCTCGACGAGCCCCTCGAAGACCAGCTGGCCCTCCATCCGGGCCAGCCGGGCGCCGAGGCAGAAGTGCAGGCCCCAGGCGAAGGCCAGGTGGAGGTTGTCGGGCCGGCCGACGTCGAAGCGGTCGGGGTCGGCGAAGCGGGCCGGGTCCCGGTTGGCCGCGGCCAGCAGCAGCATCACGATCCCGTCCCGCTCCAGGCGGTGCCCGTCGATCTCGAGGTCCTCGAGGACGTTGCGGTGGACGAACTGCACCGGTGAGTCGAAGCGGACGATCTCCTCCACCGCCGAGCCGACCAGCCCGGGCCGCTCCCACAGGCGGGCCATCTCGGCCGGGTGGTCGAAGAGGGCGGCCAGCCCGTTGCCGATCAGGTTGGTGGTGGTCAGGAACCCGGCGAAGAACAACAGCGTGACGGTGGAGAACAGTTCGTCCTCGTCGAGCCGCCCGTCGTCGGCCTGGGCGATGAAGTACGACAGCAGGTCGTCGGCCGGCTCCTTGCGGCGCAGGGCGATCAGCTCGGCGAAGTAGGCGTCGAGTTCGTCGCCGGCCTGCTCCACCGCCGCCCGGGCCTCCGGGGAGCGGTTGAAGGAGTCGGACGAGACCAGCGTCTTCATGAGCGGCCGGAACCAGGCCCGGTCCTCCTCCGGCACGCCGACCATCTCCCCCACCACCGTCACGGGCATCGGGAAGGCCAGCTCGACCATCAGGTCGGCCTCGCCGAGCTCGGCCAGCCGGTCGAGCCGCTCGGCCACGATGGCCGCCACCCGGGGCCGCAGGCTCTCCATGGTCGGGGGGATGAACGCCCCCTTGGCCGACGACCGCAGCCGCGTGTGCTCCGGGGGGTTGGACGTCAGCATCGACGGCCGGCGGCGACGCTGGGCGATCCGCACCCGCTCCGGGTCGACGCCGTGGCGGGGGACGATGAACTGGGCGTTCTTGCCGATGCGGGGGTCACCGAGGACGTGGCGGCAGGTCTCGAAGTCCGACACGTACCACACCCCGTCGAGCTCGCTGCGGTGGACGGGCGCCGTCTCCCGGAGCCGGTGGTACAGCGGATAGGGGTCGGCGTGACCCTCGGGGGTGGCCATGATCCGGTGGATCAGCTCATCAGGTGTCACGAGTGCCGATTTTTCACTGGGTGACGAAATGACGCAAGCGCTTACAGACGCGACAAACGGCCGGGCGCCCGATGGGCACCCGGCCGTCGGCCGAAGATCTGTCAGTTGGAGCTAGGCGGCGTTCTCGTCCGACGCCACCTCGGCCGCCTCGGCCTCGGCGTTGTCGTCGGCGGCCGGGCCGTTGACCCGGGCCACGGCCTGCGACCAGCCCGACTCGGGGTACCGGCCGGCGAGGTCGTTGAGGTCGCGGCGCATGCGGTCGCCGTGGCCGGCCTCGTCGAGCGTGGTCAGCATCCCGAAGAACTCGTCGGAAGCGACCTTGAAGCGGCGGGTCTTCCCGTCGCGGGGATCGAGGATGTAGGCGTGCGTGCCGCCACCGAGCGGGACGATGCGGGGGGCGTCAGCGGCGGCGATGAACTCGGCCTTGCCGCCTCCGGTCCGCAGCGAGGCCCGGGCCGTCTTTGACTGGGGAGCGTCGTCGCCCTTCTTCTTGACCTTTCCCGCCATCTTCCTTCTTCTCCTTCGGTGTTCGGCAGCGCGCGGGGCGCCAGAAACTGTGAGTGGTTGGCGGGAGCTGCCAGAGGGCTGGGTCGCTCCGTGCCGGGTGCTGCGGAAGTTCTGTCCCTTTCTCGGCGAGCTGGCCGCCGGACTTTAGGGACTTCGCGAAGCGGCTCCGCCGAGGGGGAAATGTAGCGGAACGCGCCGCAGCGCCGGCCGCGCCCTGGAAGGGTCTGGCCGGCGCTGCGAGAGCGCTGAACGGCTGAACTAGTACCGGTTGCGGTAGTCGGGGGCGTCGAGCTGGCCCCGCATCGCCGCGCCGCCGGCGTCGTCGATCTCCAGGTAGTACCCCCGGGGGTCGTTCTGGATCTCCGACAGGATGTGCGGGTCGGCGCCCACACAGCCGTCGTCGCCGTTCTGACCCACGTGGAGCAGCACCAGGCTCGGCCCGCCCTCACCGAGGCGCCCGGGGTGGATCTGCGCCCCGACGGCCCGGTCGATGCCGTCGTAGGCCAGCCGGAAGCACACCGTGCCGTTGGGGACGTCGATGTCGAGGTTGCCGGTGCCGACCGCGCCGTCGGGGCCGGGGCGGGGCACGACCTGGTCCCAGCTCATGTCGACGAGGAAGTGCGAACGGTAGGAGCCGTACTCGTACCCGCAGGCGTCGGGCCCGTAGTAGGAGTAACCGTCGCTGCGGCCGTCCCAGCCGGGGCTGTAGTACCCGCAGTCGTCGTACCAGCCGGGGCCGTAGTAGCCGTACCGGTAGTAGTGGCGGTGGGTGTCCCAATCGTGCCGGTGGTGATCCCGGTCCCGGTTGTGGTCCCAGTCCCGGTCCCACTTGTCGTCGTGCTTGCGGTTCTTCCAGTCGCCCCGGTCGGAGTCGCCGTTCTTCTTGCCGTCGTTGGCCCGCTTCCAGTCGCGGTCGTCCGTGTCCTTGGCCTTCTTGGCGTCGTCGCCCTTCCGGGCGTTGTCGGCCTTGCCGTTGTCGTGGCGTGACCGGTCGGCGGCCTGCTTGTTGTCGTCGGACTTCTTGTTGTCGTCGGACTTCTTGTTGTCGTTCGACTTCTTGTTGTCGTCGGACTTCTTGTTGTCCGCCTTGTTGGCGTCGGGCTTCTTGTCGTCGCCCTTGTTGTTCCTGGCCGCCGGCTTGGTCTGCTCCGGCTTCTTGGCGTCGGCCTTCTTGGCCTCGTCCTTCTGGTCGGCCTTGGGGTCGTCCTTGGCCTTCTGGGCCGTGTAGGCCTTGGCCTCGTGCGACGTGTCCTGATCGCCGAAGGCGAACGTCGGTGCACCGGCGACGAGCAGTGCACCGATGACCGATGCGGTGATCGCGGCCCTTCTGCTCCGGATCATGGAATCCCTTTCTCCCACTGGGGTTGTCCACTGCATGACGGGCACTACGGCTGCTCCGGACGCCCCAGCACGACCGAAAGCGGAACTGCGGGAGGAACCCAGCCAAAACCTGCTGCCTGGCGGTCTCTCTGTCTGCGTGGCCCAAGACCCGCCGGCGGCCCTTTTCGTCAGCGGTCTCTTACGAGGCGCATACTACCCAAAAATCTGACACTCAGTGCAGATCGGCACTTTGCGACAGACGCGACAGAAGACGCGCACCGTGATATTTCCCCCCAGGCTGCCCGCCAAGCGTGGCTTTTTCGACGCATCGTGGCGGTCTGTCGATGAGTCGGCCACGCAGCGTCGAAGATCGGGGCGGCAGATTCGTCCCTTTTCCGGGGTTTTTTCTCAGCCGCCGCTCACGCCGAGGACTCTGAGCGGGTGACCGGGCTCGAACCGGCGGCCTCCGACTTGGAAGGACGGCGCTCTAGCCAACTGAGCTACACCCGCGTGGGACCGCACTCTAGCGATCCGTCGGGGAGGGGGGATTTGAACCCCCGACCGCCTGCCCCCAAAGCAGGTGCGCTACCACTGCGCCACTCCCCGTCCCGGTCCAGCGTACCGGTCGGCCCGCCGGGACTCCCGGCCGACGGACGGCGCCGGCCCGGGATCAGGCCAGGGCCCCGCCGAGGCGGCCGACCACGCTGATGACCGCCTGCGTGTCGACTTTCGACACCGGCTCGAGGTCGAGCTCCTTCACCGCCGTCTGGAGATCCGGGCCGACGTAGGCGGAGAACAGCACGATCGGCTTGGCGAACCCTTCGGCCCGGAGCCGGCGGGCCGTCTCGATCCCCGTCAGGCCGGGCATCATCTGGTCGAGGACGATGACGTCGGGCGGGGCGGCCCCGACCATCGTCAGGCACTCCTCGCCGGAGCGGGCGTAGTCGACGTCCCACCCCTCGATCTCGAAGATGGCCCGCATCAGCTTTCCGACCGACAGATCGTCGTCGACCACGAGCAGGCGCATGCGCCCAGGGTAGTGGGGCGCCGGCCCGTCGTTCTCAGCCTCCCTCGGCGATGGTGGCCACGGCCGAGCCGGCCGCCAGCCAGGCCCCCGTCGGCCGGCTGAGCCGGAGCCGGAACGTCTCGTCGCCTTCGGCCACGGTGTCGGCCGTCACGGCGACGTCGACCGTGGCCCCGGTGACGCCGGGGTCGAACCGGGCGACGCCCCGGGCGGCGGTGAAGTCCTCCCCGGCGGTGGCGGTGCCGTCGGCCGTGGCCCAGTCGACGGTCACGGGCCGGGTGGACGGCCGGCCGAGGGTGAGGGTGAACCGGGCCGTGCGGCCCTCGGGGACCCGCACCGCGGCGACCCGCAGCGGCACCAGGGAATCGGCGAAGGCCCGGACCCGGCCTTCGCCCAGCCGGCTGTAGACCCCCGGGAACCCGGCCCGGGCGCATCCCGCCCCGAAGCTCACGATGCCGACCTGGCGCAGCCCGGCCCGGCCGGCGCTCACCACCAGCGGACCGCCGCTGTCGCCGTAGCAGGCGTCCTTCGCGCCGGCGTCGCTGCCGGCGCCGACCATGTCGGAGGCCAGGAACTTCGCTCCGTAGGCGGCCGGCCCGGCCATCTCGGCGTCGGGCCGGATCGTGAGCCCGACCGCCCGGAGATCGTCGGACGCCGCCGTGCCGGCCTCGCTGGTCACGCCCCAGCCGACCACCGTGGCCGGGTGGCCCGCCTCCCACCGGGAGCGTTCCGCCGGGCGGACGGGCTCGATCGGGGCGACGTCGTCGACGGGCTCGGCCAGCCGTACCAGGGCGATGTCGGCGCCGTGGGTGGCGTCGCCGTCCCACTCCGGGTCGACGCGGATCTCGGCCGGGCGGCGGACCTCGCCGTCGCCGGCCGACAGGCGGGTGGCACCGGCCACCACCCGGAAGCCGTCCGGGGTGAGGCCCTCCATGCAGTGGGCGGCCGTCAGCACCCACAGCGGGTCGATCAGGGAACCGCCGCAGAAGTGGGCGGCGGCGCCCGTGGCACCGGCCCGCTGGAGCGACACGACGAAGGGATAGGCGCCGGCGGGGGCGGCCGTGCCGCCGACGATCGACGACCCGGGCGGCCCGGCGGCCAGCACCGGAGGAAGGGGCAGGACGAGGGCGGCGAGGACGAGGGACGCCGCGACCCGAGGGCGCACGAAGCGGGACATGGATCCTCCTCGGGAGCCGGGACCGGGCCCGGCACGGCCCGGCACCGTAGGCCACCGCCGGGCTCCGGAGGAAACGAATTTCCGGCCTACAGTCGCCCTCCATGCGCGTCGGCGACCTCGAGATCGTTCCCGTCCACGACGGGTGGGCCCGGCTGCCCGCCTCCGACATGCTCCGCTTCACCGGAACCCGCCGGGACCCCTGGCTGCCCCACGAGCAATTCCTGACCGACGACGGCAGCCTCGAGCTGTCGCTGGGCGGGTTCCTGGTGCGGACCGGCGGGCGGGTGGTCGTGATCGACGCCGGCGCCGGCCGCATCGAGAACGACCACTACCACGCCGGGCAGTTCCTCGACAGCCTGCGGGCCGCCGGGGTGGCCCCCGACGAGGTGACCGACGTCGTCTTCACCCATCTCCACTTCGACCACGTCGGCTGGGCCACGCAGCAGGGCTCGGTGGTCTTCCCCCGGGCGACGTTCCGCTGCCACGCCGCCGACTGGGACCACTTCGTGGCCGGCCCGAATCCCGAACCGGGGTCGGTGAAGAAGCTGTCGCCGCTGGCCGACCGGCTCGAGGTCTTCGGCGACGACAGCGCCCTGGCCCCGGGCATCACCGTCCGCCACGCCCCGGGCCACACCCCCGGTTCGGCGGTGATCGTCGTCTCCGACGGCACCGAGCGGGCCCTGCTGCTCGGCGACGTCGTCCACTGCCCGGTCGAGCTGCTGGAGGACGAGTGGACGATGCTCATGGACGTCGACCCCGCCCTGGCCCGCCGCACCCGGGAGGCGCTGGCCCGGGAGCTCGAGGGCCGCGACGTGCCCGTCGCCGCCGCCCACTTCCCCGGCCTGCGCTTCGGCCGGCTGCTGGCCGGGACCGGCCGGCGCCGGTGGAGCTTCGGGTAGGACGGAGCGCCGCCTACGCGGCCGAGGCTTCCCGCAGCCCGTCCATCTCCTTGGGGAGGGCCTCGGTGTGCACGACCCCGAGCCGGCGGGTGGCCCGGGTCAGGGCGACGTAGAGGTCGCTCATCCCCCGCTCCGACTCGGCCACGATCACGGCCGGCTCGACGACGATCACCCCGTCGAACTCGAGGCCCTTCGTCTCGGCCACGCCCAGCACCGCCACCAGCCCGTCGAGCGGTGAAGAGCGGCCGCCGACGGTGGCGTCGGGCAGGGCGGCGGCCAGCTCCCGGGCCAGGGCTTCGGCGCCGGCGGCGGGGGCGATGACCGCCAGCCGGCCGTCGCCGATGGCGGCCAGCTCCCGCCGCACCGCCTCGGCCACCACCCGGGTCACCTCGCCGGGCGACGTCCGCAGCGCCCACGGCGGCACGCCTTCCTCCCGCATGGAGCGGGGCGGGACGACACCGGGAGCGGCGCTCTCCAGGACGGCGGTGGCCACCTCCATGATCTCGGCCGGGGTGCGGTAGTTGACGGTCAGCTGGGCCCGGCGCCACCGGCCGGCGGCGTGGCGGTCGAAGATCTCGGCCCAGCTGGCCGGGCCCCAGGCGGCGCCGGTCTGGGCCAGGTCTCCGACCACGGTCATCGACCGGCTGGGGCACCGCCGGAACAGCAGCCGCCAGACCATCGGCGACAGCTCCTGCGCCTCGTCGACGATGACGTGGCCGAACTCCCAGGTCCGGTCGAGCCGGGCCCGTTCCGCCACCGACAGCACGGCCTCCTCGCCGGCGTAGCGCCCGGCGAGGAGCTCCGGATCGATCGGCATGTCGAGCCGCAGCCCCTCGAGGACGGCCTTGGCGAAGCGCACGCCGCGCCGGCGGCGCCCGGCCTTGCGGCGGGCCGACCGGCGGGCCGGGCCGAGCGGCACGCCGAGCAGCTCGGCCGCCTCGTCGAGGAGCGGCACGTCCTCCACCGACCAGTCGATGGCGGCCAGGTCGCGGGACCGCTCCCGGAGGAGCGCCTCCCGCTCGGCGCCGTCGAGGACGGATCCGGCCGCCGAGTTGACCAGCGCCGGCGTGCCGAACAGGTCGTTGAGGAGCTCCCGGGCCGACAGCAGCGGCCAGATGCGCTCCATGGCGAAGCGGAAGTCGCGGGAGCGGCGCAGCTCGTCCCACGCCTCGTCGAGCTCGTCGGGCTCCGGCTCCGCCCCCCGGAACTCGGTGAGACCGGCCCGCACCTGATCGATCAGCGAGGCCAGGAGGATCCGCTCCACGGTCTCCCGGGCCGGGTTGTGGGGGCGGTTGCTGCGCCGGCCGGCGTCGCGGGCCCGCTGGCAGGTGGCCCGGTCGAGGACGAGGTCGAGCTTGTCGTAACTGAGCCGGAGGTCTTCGCGGGGAACCCGCTGGCGGTCGGCCACCGCCCGGCGCAGCACCTTGACCATCCGCACGTCGCTCTTCACCCGGGCCGTGGCCGGCGGGTCGTGGCGGCGGGCCTCGACCCCGGGGAACAGCTCGCCCGGCGTCGCCAGGAGCACCCCGGTCTCCCCCAGCGACGGGAGAACCTGCTCGATGTACCGGAGGAACACCCCGTTGGGACCCACGACGAGGACGCCGTTGCCGGTCAGGCGGGCCCGGTGGGTGTAGAGGAGGTAGGCCGCCCGGTGGAGGGCCACGGCGGTCTTGCCGGTGCCCGGGCCGCCCTCGACGACCAGGACGCCGGCCAGGTCGGCCCGGATCACCTGGTCCTGCTCGGCCTGGATGGTGGCCACGATGTCGCCCATCCGGCCGGTGCGGCCCTTGCGCAGCGCGGCGAGGAGGGCGGCGTCGCCGTGGAGCGTCGCCTGCTCGCTCTCCGACAGGGCGTCGAGGTTGAACACCTCGTCGTCGAGGCCGACCACCTCCCGCCCGTGTGTCAGCAGGTGGCGCCGGCGGACGACGCCCTGGGCGTCGGCGGCCGTGGCCCGGTAGAACGGCTGGGCGGCCGGTGCCCGCCAGTCGACCAGCAGCGGCTCGTAGTCGGCCTCCGAGAGCCCGAGGCGGCCGACGTGGTAGCGGGCGCCGTCCTCCATGTCGAGACGGCCGAAGCACAGCGGCAGGTCGCCGATGTCGAGCGCCGCCAGCCGGTTCCCGAGGTTGAGGGCCAGGACCTCGCGCTCGGAGCGCCACTGGTGGGTGCCGCCGGGGTTGCCGAGGATCCGCCCGAGTTCCGCGCCCAGCTTGGCCCGCACCTCGTCGAGCCGCTCGTAGAGCCGCCCGACGTAGGCGCGCTCGGCCTCCAGGTCGTCGGTGCGGGGTGTGGCCTTCCGAGCGGCGTCGGCGTCGGGCAAGTCCACCTCCTCTGACGCGCCCGTACACACGTGAACAGATAAGAGTGCCAGCTGGAACGCCCCCACGGGTCCGCGTTCCGTCGGAAGGCGACATTTCGCCGCCCTGAGCCCCCCCGAGCTGAAATCCCGACGAAAAATCTCGGGATTCGGGAAGACCCGGCGATCGGATTGTGTTAATTTCCGATCAGGAAGTCAGGAATTCGGTTCGCACGCCGGGAGACTCGATGAGCACAGCCACCAGCACCAGCAGCGCCACCACCACCCTCGCCGACGAGGTCCTCGACAGCCGGGAGGTGTCCTGCCCGCTGCCGATCATCCAGACGGCGCAGGCCATGGCGGGGCTGGCTCCGGGCCAGACGCTGTTGGTGATGGCCAGCGACCCCGGATTCGAGCCCGACATCAAGGCCTGGTCGTCGCGGACGGGCAACGCGCTGCTCTCCAGCGAGCGGCGGGGGAACGAGCTGCACGTGGTGCTGCGCAAGGCCTGAGCTGGTTGCAGCCGGGAACCGGCGTCCCCCTGCTCCGGGGGACGCCGGTTCTTTTTTGCTCGTCCGAGGGGATCCGAGACCGGGACGGCAGGGGGCGCCTGACCGGGAGGCCGGCGGAGTTCCTTCCTTCACCGGGGACGGATGTCGGAGCTCTCGGTGAACGCCCCCGCCGTCTGCCCCGGGGGCACGACGCCCTCGAGGGCCCGGTCGAGGAAGGCGCCGAGCAGCTCCCAGCCCGCCTCCGAGGGCGGGGCCGAGACGGTGGCCAGCGACAGGGCGAAGCCCAGCTCGTGGACCTCGGGCCGGGGCCCGGGGTAGACGACCATCGACCGGCGGGTGCACAACCGGGGGGCCCCCAGCATCTCGTCGGAGCCGCCGGCGGCCAGCGAGCGGGCGTAGCCGAGCTTGTCGTCGTGGTAGGTGGGGTTGCGGCTCCACGTGGCGTCGACGGCCATGACCACCGGCTGGCCGCCGGCCGGCCACCACTCGACCGTGGCGTCGGGGCTGCGCTTGCGGGTCAGGGCCACGATCGTGCCCGGCCGGTCGGCCTCGGCGACGGCGGCACCGGGCTTCGGGTAGACCCGGTCGAAGCACACCCGGACCCGGCCCCGGGGCGTCACCGCCTCCTCGGCCCCGCCCCGGGGCAGCGGCGCCCCGAGCGGCCCGGCGTGGCCCAGCCGGCGGCGGACGGCGGCCCGCACCGCCTGCGACACCCACACCTCGAACAGGGCGTTGAGCGTCTGCGTCCGCAGGCCGAGGGCGGCAGGATCGCCGGGGAGCGGGCTCCAGCGGAGACTGTCGTCGAGCGCCTCCCCCACCGTCCGCAGGGCCCGGTAGTGGGGGTGGTCGCGGAGCAGGAAGCTCACCCGGGGCATCGGCCCGCCGGGCAGCCCGTTCCACGGTGCCTCGGCGGCCAGCAGCGCCAGCGCCCGCGTGGCCTCGGTCAGCTCCCGGACCTGGTCGGCGTCGAGCCACTCCGGGGCCACGGCCGCCTCCCGGCACATGGCCACCAGGCGGCGGACGACGGCGGCCACGAACCGGTTCTCGGCCCGGTCGGTGCTGGGCTCGACCACCAGCGTCGCCACCTGCCCGGAGCGGGGCTCGTGGACGGGGCGGGGCGGGTCGAAGGGATGCAGCCGGCGCATCAGGAGCCGCCGCCCGGCGGTCCGGTCGATGCGGCTCCACTCCCGGCGCTCGGCGAAGGCGGTGGCCGGCGCCCGGTGGATGGCGGCCAGCGCCGGCAGCGTCCGGCGCAGCAGCGCCAGCGCCACCAAAGCCCGCTCCTCTTCCCGCCTCGGCACGCGGGGGGCCAGCTCGGCCCAGATGCGGGTCCGGCCGGCGGGGTCGGCCAGGGCGCCGGGCCCGGCCCAGGCCCGGAACTGATCGACCAGGAACCCGAAGCCCTCCACCGTCGCCCGCCGGGGCAGCACGACGACCCGGGGCCGGAGGACGGCCGCCTGCGGCTCACTGGTGACCAGCTCGAGGTCGAGCTCCCCGACCCACTGCTCCCGGCGGGATTCGTCGACCCAGACGGGGTCGGCCTTCCCGTTGACGAGGGGGACGGGCAGCCCCGCCAGGTTCAGCCGGCCGATCACGCCGGGGGCGAGGGCGAAGGCCAGCGGGGTGGCCTCGTCGATGCGCAGCGGCAGGCCGGCCAGCGGGACGGGCTTGCCGCCGACCAGGAGCAGGCCGGGGCCGCCGGCCGCCGCCGCCCGCCGGCCGGGTGTGCTCACGACAGCCGCATCTGCCCGAGGGTGAAGTCCTGGCGGCGCAGCTCGGCCAGCATCCGGTCGAGGAGGGCGGTGGAGCGGGCGAACCCGCCGGCGGCCGCCTTGAGCCGGCCGATGACGGCCTCCAGCACCTCGAGGTGGGCCGGGTCGGACCGGGTGAAGCGCAGCCGGGGGACGACCTGGGCGGCGAAGGCCCAGTCGAGGGCCTCCTCCGGTTCGTGACCGGCATCGGCGCCGAGGGCGGCCCAGCGCAGGAGCCGCTGCGCCACCCGGTAGCCGAGGCCCTGGCCGGCGTCGTCGAGGCTGCCGTCGAGGTCGACGAGGAGCTTGGGGATCCAGGCCGGCACGACCTTGGCGTCGGACAGGGTGTCGAGGAAGGCCCGCAGGTCGTGGGCCTCGACGACGAGGTAGGCGGAGCGGTCGAGGATCTTGGTCGAGATCGGCACGGTCGATTCGTCGAGGTTGACGGTCCCGATGACGACCAGGTTCGGCGGGTAGGGCAGCTCGGGCGGGAAGCCGGCCTCGACGCCGCCGGTGTGGAACGTCACCTTGCCGCCGGTGATCTCCATCTTCGACAGCAGCTCGGCCAGGTAGTGCTCGGGCCGGGCCAGGTTCATCTCGTCGAGGCAGAGGTGGAAGGGCCGGGGCGGGCGCTGCTCGGCGGCGGCCGCCTCGGCCTCGATGGAGGCGCTGCGGATGAACTCCGACGCCGCCGTCGACGAGAACCGGGACCCCGGGAACGGCGGCAGGTAGCCGAGCAGGTCCTCGTTGGCGTGCCAGTCGGGCCGGACGGCCACCAGGCAGCTGAGGGCGCCGAGCTCGGCGGCGGCCTCCAGGGCCAGGCGGGTCTTGCCCGTCCCCGAGGGGCCGGCCAGCACGACCAGGCGGCTCTCCCGCAGGGCCAGCTCGTACTGGGCCACCAGGGCCGGGGCGTAGAAGCCGCCCCGGGCCCGGAGCCGCTCCTGGAGCGTCGGCTCGGGGTCGGGGGCCGGGGCCGCCACCGCCGGGGCCAGCTCGGTCTGGCCGTTCTGCGCCCGGCCGTCGCCCGGCCCGCCGCGCCGGCCCCGCCGGGGCGCGACCGGGGCAACGGGCGTGTCCGGCCGGGGGGCGGCCGGGACCCGGCCCCGCTGGTCGGCCAGCATCACTTCGAGGGCGGCGAGGTCACGCTGCAGCGGCGGCTCGACCTCGGCCAGCGGTGCCAGGGCGTCGCGGACCTCGACGAGGAGGCCCTCGAGCCCGTCGCTGTCGAGGGTGCGCAGGGCCATCGAACCGCGGGGGCTCGACCAGCGCCGGTAGACGGCCGACCAGGGGACGACGCCCCGGGGCAGGAGGACGGCGGCGTCGCGGTCGCCGTTGAGCACCCATCCCCGCCGGCCGCGGGCCAGGGTCAGCACCCGCCACAGCCCGACCAGCTCGTGGCCGCTCTCGGTCGGCGTCCACAGCACGGCCACGTCGCCGGCCTCGGGGGGCGACTCCTCGATGACCGGCTGGTACTCGTCGACGAAGGGATCGGTGAGCTCGACCCGGGGCTGATCGGCGAAGGCCCCGAGCCAGGAGCAGCGCCGGATCCCCTTCTCGCAGAAGTCGAGCTTGAAGCGCTCGCTCGAGGCGCACTGGCGGTTGCCGGCCGGGGCCGAGCAGATGCGCCCGTCGAAGAACCGGTTGTGGGCGTTGACGCGGATCACGTAGGCCGCCACCGGCTTGATCGTGGCCGGCCGCTCCAGGCGCTCGGGCCAGCCCCGCTTCACGGTCGTGCCGGGGGCGGCGGTGATGACGACGCTGACCGGGCCGTCACCCGAGGCCACGGCGGCGCCCGCCCCGCCGGCACCGGCGGCCGGGCCCTGTTCGGCCAGGGCGCTGACCTTGCGCTCCATGCCCGGCAGGAGGCGGACGTCGGCCGCCAGGGCGGCCATGGCGCTGATGTCGCCCGACTCCACGGCGGCGGCCAGGGCGTCGACCAGCCAGCCCTCCACGCCCCGGTTCCGGGCCCGGTCGAGGGCCCGGGTGGCCTCCTTGCGGGCCCGGCTGGCGGCCACCGAGGCGCTGAGGTCGGCCAGCGAGGAGCGGGCCTCGGCCAGCTCGCCGGCGTCGACGGCGGCCCTTACGAGACCGGGGAGGTCGGCGGCCTCGGCGGCGGCGTGGGCCTCGATGTCCTCCAGCGAGGCCAGGATCTCGGCCCGGGCCAGGCGGCCCTCGTCGACGAAGGCGGCCAGCTGGGGGTCGCCGGCGGCGGAGGCCACCGGGTCGGCCACGGCGCCGAGCAGGTGGTGGGCCCGGAAGCGGTCGTCGGCATCGAGGGCGTCCATGGCCTCGGCCAGCGCCACGGCCAGACCGGACGGCTCGGGGCGGGGCGGCGGCCCGCCGAGGGCGGCCAGGAGCCGCCCGGCCAGGACCTGGTCTCCCGTCGTGGCCAGGCGGGTGAGCGCCTTGACCCGGGCGGCGGGGAGCGGCTCGACCGGCGGGCCGAGCGTGCCGACCCGGCCGGCCAGGGCCCGGGCCAGCCCGACGCGCTGGTCGACCTCCCGGCGGACCTTCTCGTAGAGCGGCGTGCCCTCGACGGTGCGCAGGAGGGCGTCGGCCCGGCCGGCCAGCGCCTCCACGGTGGCCGTGAGGCGGTCGGGATCGGCGCTCGGCTCGATCGTGTTGAGGAACTCGCCGATCTCGCCGTTGAGGGTCTTGACCACCGACTGCGCCTTCGGCACCTGGGACAGGGCGGGGACGGTGGTGGCCAGGGCGAAGAGCCGCTCCCGGTCGTCGATGAAGCGGCGCATCTTGATGTCGACGCCGAGGTTGGGCGGGCGACCGTCGGGGACGAGGGCCGCCAGCAGCTCCTCGGCCAGCCCGGCGTCGGCCCACAGCCGCCGGGGCGGCAGCCCCACCACGGCCGCCAGCCACCAGTCGATCAGCGCCGCCAGGCCGGCGTCGTCGCCGGCCAGCTCGGCGGCGACCTGCCCGAGGCGGGCTTCGAGGGGATGCAGCGCGGCGTCGGGGAGGCCCTGGTCGAGGCCCCAAAGCACGAGGTCGTGCAGCAGCCCGGCGGCCGAGCGGAGATCGCCGGCGGTCGCCGCCCGGTCACCGATCGCCCGTCCGAGGAGGGCGGCGGCCCGGCCGGCGGCCGGCGTGTCGTTGCCGTCGGCACCCATGGCCTGCAACCTACACGGGCGTCCGGCGGGCGCAGCCTCGTCTAGTCACCGAAGGGATCGCCGCCGTCGTCGGGCAGCGCGATCGACGGCAGGCTCGGAATGGTGATGGCCTCGTCGGGGCCGGGCCGGGGCGGGCGCGGCCCCCGGCCGCCACCGGCCGGCGGGCCGGCGCCGCCGCCGTCGTCCTTCTTCATCCACGGCGGAACGGTCTTGCCCTGCTTGGCCTGGACCATCTCGGTGACGACGCGGTGGAAGCGGTGCGGGTCGCGCAGGTCGGTCACGGCCTTGAAGCCCGAGGCCTCGTTGGCCGACTCGATGCGGACGGTGGCGTAGCCCAGGATCCGGCCGGCCAGGTTCTGGACGAGGAGCACGTCGGTCACCTTGGACCACGGCATCCAGGCCAGCTGCCGCTTGATCACCCCCCAGGAGCGGATCAGCCGGAAGTCGGTCAGGGCGTAGCGGGTGTACCAGGCCTGGAGGCGGCGGACGACCAGCGTGGCGGTGACCGCGCCGATGACCATCAGCCCGAGCGTGGCGGCCACCAGCCCGCCGCCGTTGCCCACGGCGAAGCCCGTCACCAGGGCGATGACGACGATGATGAGGATCTCGTTGCTGGCTTCGAGCAGGAAGGCCGACGTGGCCGGCTCGTCGACGAGGATGAAGACCTCGTCGTGCGTCAGGTACGACTGCAGAACCTCGTCCGGCGTCGGGAGGAGCCGCGAGAGAAGAGGATGACGCCGGGTCGGCCCGGCGGGTGGCCTAGTGACGCCCGAACCCGGCGAGGAACTCCGCACCGCTGTGGATGACGTTCGTGACGAGATGGCCGATGTCGCCGAGGAACGGCCCGATGGCGTCGGACGCGCCACGAGGGTCGCGGTAGATGAAGACGACGACGAAGGCCATGGTGAGCCACACGAACCACTGCTTCAGGTTGATCGCCACTTTCACCAGACCTCCCGCGCAGACGCCGCTGCTCGGCTGTTTCCGCCTCGTCGTGACTCTAACCGGACCACCGATAGAGGGTCAACCTGCACATCCGTGAACAATCACCTCACGGAGTGCGGCCACCCTCATTCGTGGCATCACACGGGCGTATCACAGCCACACAGTAAAACTGTTTCCCCGCTGGTGGCAGCAGGAAACCGCAGGTCAACGCGCCTATCGGCCGATTTCAACCGGCTCGGGGGCGGGGGCGGCGGGCGGGTCGGTGAAGGTGACGATCCCGGCGGGAATTTTATCGCCGGCGGGGGCGGCGGCGGGCGGCCAGCCCCGGCGGAGGCCGCCGGTGGCCCGCACGAAGCGCCACACCACCGGGCCGGCCGCCACCGCGGCGGCCAGGATCACGGCCAGCTCGACGTTGCCCAGGTTGAGGAGCTTGAGCGCCGAGGCGGTGAGCACGAAGGCCAGCGCCCGGCGGATGACCCGGCCGGGGGCGATGGCCGAGACCCGCGCCCCGATGTAGACGCCGGGGATGCTGCCGAGGAGGAGCGACGTGGTGAGGTCGAGCTTGAAGTCGCCGAACAGGATGTGGCCGAGGGCGGCCGAGGCCACCAGCGGGACGGCCTGGATCAGGTCGGTCCCGACGAGCTCCGAGGCCTTCAGCTGGGGGTAGAGCACGAGGAGCATCACGATGATGAGCGAGCCGGAGCCGACCGAGGTCATCCCGACGATGAGGCCCCCGACGATGCCCACCAGCAGCGTGGGGAGGGGCCGGATGACGACGGCCGGGGCGTGGTCGGCCACCCCGGCGGGGTCGGGCTCGAGGTAGCCCTTCATGGCCCGGCGGCGCAGGTTGAGGAAGGCCCGGGCGATCATCGTGCCGACGGCCAGGAGGAGGGCGATGCCGAGCGCCGTCTTGATGTGGTTCTGGACCGCCGCCCCGTCGCCGAGGTGGCGCAGGATGAGGACGCCGGCGAAGGCCGACGGCATGGACCCGGCCGCCAGCCAGCCGACGAGGCGCTTGTTGACCGTCCCCCGCCGGAGGTGGACGGCGCCGCCGATGGGCTTCATCACGACCGCCGCCACGAGGTCGCTCGACACGGCGGCCAGCGGCTGCACCTTGAACAGCAGGACCAGGATCGGCGTCATGAGGGCGCCGCCGCCCATGCCCGTCAGCCCGACGGTGAAACCGACGATCAGGCCCGCCAGGGCGACATAGCCGTCGAGGTGGTGGAGCACGCTTCGGCCTCCCGGTCTCGGGGGTGCCGCTGCAGCCCCTCCGCTCCATTGTCGATCATCTCTACTCGAATGATCAAGAAGGAGGTTGCCAGGAGGCGGACAGCGGGAAACGAGTGGACTGCCGTGTGATTCGGCAGCGCCCCGGCCGGCTCCCCCCGGGGGCCCGAAGATTCTTGACTAAATCGATCGATGAAGGCGTGAGACTCGCCCGATTAGGCCTGGTACGTCCGCACGTCGGCCTCGTACTCCTTGGCCAGGGCCTGCACCCGGCTGGGCAGCTCGCCCCGGGCCAGGTCGGCCAGGCTCACCACCTCCAGCACGGAGCGAAGGCTGGTCCGCACGGCCATCCAGACCTCCCGCAGGCCCTCGGCCGGGCCCGGGTAGGCCAGCGAGGCCAGGCTGGTGTCGTGGACGTTGGCCAGCGGGCCGTCGATGGCCCGGATCACGTCGGCCAGCGAGATCTCCTCGGCCGGGCGGGCCAGCCAGTAGCCGCCCTCGGCGCCCCGCTGGCTGCGCAGGAGGTGGGCCCGCTTGAGGTCGGACAGGATCCCGAGCAGGAACTTGAGCGGGATGTCCTGGGCCCGGGCGATCGTGTCGGCCTTGACCGGCTCCTCGGACGACACGGCCGCCAGCTGCACCATGGCCCGGACGGCGTAGTCGACCTTGACGGAGATCCGCACGCACCCAGTCTGGCACTACTGCGGCGGTTGCCCGCGCCTCCTCCGGCGGCGCCGGGAGACGGCCGGGGCCGCCGCCAGCGGCAGCACCGGCAGGAGCACGGCCTTCGACCGGGAGTTCGTGCCGGTGGTCTTGCCGCCCGACGAACCGCCGCTCGAGGAAGCGCCGGCCGTCGAACCGCTGCCGGCGGCCGGGGCGGTGGTGGTGGTCGTGGCCCCCGGCGGCGGGGACTTCGTCCGGCTGTTGGAGTTGGCCGAGGGCTTCTTGGACTTGCTCGAGGCCGGCTTCGACGTCGTCGCCGTCGTCGAGGGCGACGACCCCGGAGCCGCTCCGGCCTGGGTGATCTGGATGTTCAGATGTCCTTCGTTGGAGTCGGCGTTGCCGTCGTTGGCCACGAAGCTGAAGGCGTCGACGTCGAGTCCGGCCGGCGCCTGGTAGAGGAACGTGCCGTCGGGCTTGAGCGTCAGCTGGCCGGCCGGGCTCGACTTGAGCACGAACGTGAGCGGGTCCTTCTCCGGGTCCCAGCCGAGCTTGGCGATCGAGCCCACCGCCTGCTTGTCGTGGGGGACGGCGACGGTGCCGTCCTTCACCTGGGGCGCCTTGTTGGTCACCACGGTGGCCTTGACGGTGGCCGGCGGGCTCACCTGGCCGCTGTTGTCGACGACGACGTAGCGGAACGAGTCGGGCCCGGTGAACGAGCCGGCCGGAGCGGTGTAGAGGACCCGGGTGCCGAGGCGCCGGGCGGCGCCGCCGGCGCCGGTGGTGATCTCGCTGTCGGGGAGCGGAGCGCCGTTGGCGTCGGCGAAGCGGACCTCCCGGGCGCCGTCGGGCACGCTGTCGTTCCTGGTCACCTCGACGGGGGTCTGGCGGCCGGACCGGGTGGTGAGGCTGTCGTCGACAGCGGACGGCAGGCGGGTCGTGCCCGCCCCGCCGATCGTCACCGTGACCTTGGCGGTGGACGACTCGTCGTCGGTGTCGGTGACCCGGTACTGGAGGGTGTCGGTCCCGCTGAACCCGTCGGCCGGCGTGTAGGTGATGCGCTGCTCCGGGGTCACGGCCGCCGTGCCGTGGCTCGGGTTCTGCACGACGGTGACGCTCTTCACCCCGTCGCCGAGGCCCTTGTCGTTGGCCGTCACGTCGATCGTCGTGGCCGCGCCGTCGGTGATCGTGACGGCGTCGTCGACGGCCTGGGGCTTGTCGTCGACCGCCGCCACGTCGACGTGGACGGTGGCGCTGGAGGCGGCCCCGCCGGGGTCGGTGGCGGTGTAGGTGAACGTGTCGGGGCCGTGGTAGTCGGGAGCCGGCTGGTAGAGGACCTGGCCGTCGGTGACGGTGGCCCGGCCGTGCTGGGGCGGGCCGACGGTCGAGATGGTCAGCGGCCCGTCCCCCGACGGCGCCTTGTCGTTGCCGAGGACGTCGATCTTCTGGGGCGTGTCCTCCTGGCCGTTGGCCGAGTCGTCGACCGCCTGGAGGGCGCCCGGGGCCGGCTGGCCGGCCGGACCGCCGGCGCCGGGCGGCGGGTTCGATCCCGGCGGCGGGGAGCCGGGCGGGGCGCCCGGCGACGCCGCGATGGCCGTGATCCGGTTGTTGAGATCGGCCCGGGAGGCGTCGCCGTAGCCGGTGGCGTCGCCGAAGGCGAAGACCTGGCCGTTGGCCGTCACCAGGTAGTAGCCCTTGCCCGAGGCGGTGGCGGCCATGTCGATGACGCGCTTGTCGGTCTTGTCGGTGGCCGAGCCGTAGTAGCCGGCGTCGCCGAAGCCGTAGACCGCGCCGTCGGCGCCCGCCAGCCAGTAGCCCTGGCCCGACGGCGTGGGGGCCAGCGCCTGGATCCGCTTGGCCAGGTCGGCGCCGTCGGGGACCGACCCGTAGTAGCCGGCGTCGCCGAAGCCGTAGACGGCGCCGTCGCTGGTGGCCATCCAGTACCCCCGGCCGGTGGGGGTGGCGGCGAAGTCGACGATCGGTTTCGACAGCTTCTCGCCGGCCAGCGAGCCGTAGAACGGAGCGTCGCCGAAGGCGAACACGCCGCCGTCGGTGGCCACCATCCAGTAGCCCCGGCCCGAGGGCGGCACGGCCATGCCGGCGATCGGCCGGTTGAGCGGCTTGCCCCCCATCGAGCCGAAGAACGGGGCGTCGCCGAAGGCGAAGATGCCGCCGTCGCTGCCGACCATCCAGTAGCCGCCGCCCGACGGCGTGGGGACGAAGCCCACGATCGGGTTGTTGAGCGGGACGTTGCCGGCCGAGCCGTAGAACGGCGCCTGCCCGTAGTTGAAAACGCCGCCGTCGATCCCGGCCAGCCAGTAGCCGGCGGTGCCGCCGGCGGTGGCCGGCGTCGAGGCGCGCGGCGCCAGACCCCCCACCACGGCAGCCACGGTCAGCGCGGCGACCGCCAGGGCCGCCCCGCGTCTCGCCACTGCGCTGCGGAAACCCTTGCTGGCCACTGGGTCCCTCCGCCCGTCAGCGCACCTGCAACTTCGACTGCGTTGTCAACTCCAAACTCAGTGCAGGCGCGAAGCTACCGCAGCCACAGGGGCCCCGTCGAGTGGCCGAGGCGGATCGCCGGTCGGCGCGTTCGGGCGCTCAGTCCTTGCAGCGCGGGTACTGGGTGCAGTCCTGGTAGTAGCGGCAGGGCTTGCGGTAGCGGTTGTGGTCCCGGTACGGGTCGTAGCGGCAGTCGTAGACCCCTTCGTCGCGGGGGCTGTCGCCGTACCCGTCGCCGCAGTAGCCCCGGCCGGAGGAGTACCCGTCGCCGCAGTAGCCGTCGGAGTACCCGCCGTCGTAGTAGTCGCCGTAGTAGTCGTAGTAGCCGGGGTAGTACCCGTAGCCGTAGCCGTAGCGGTAGCCGTCGTGGTCGTGGCGGTCGTGGCCGCGGTCGCCGTCGCGGCCCCGGTCGCCGTCGTGGTCGTGGCGGGAGCGCCCGCCGTCGTGGTCGCCCGACCGGCCGTTGTCGCCGCGGAAGTCGGCGTGGTGCGAGCCGCCGGAGCGGTCGCCACCGTCGGAGTGACCGGAGTGGCCCGACGACGAGTGGCCGCCGCCGGAGTGGCCGCCCCCACCGTCGCGGTAGTCCGAGCTGCCGCCGCCGTGGCCGCTGCCGCCACCGCTGCCGTGGCTTCCACCACCTCCGCCGCCGCCCCCGTGGGCGAACGCCAGTTGCGGCCCCACGAACAATGTGAGTCCCCCGGCGAGCGCGGCAACCGCGATTCGCTTCAGCATCGGCCCCATTCCTTCCGCTGATCTGGATGTGTGACCGGCAGCTTACGGACGAATCGGGCAATACGGACACCGCATCCGCTCCCCCGGCCCGATCTTCAGCCAACTCTCAGCCTTCGGGCCCGGGCCGGACGACTGAATGGAGCGCTGGCGCTTCATCGATTTTGCCGGGGTCGTCGCGTCCTCACGAACGACAAAGCGATAGCGGTGCGGGTCCGTCATCACCGATGTCGGGAAGCGCGATATCCCGGCGAGTTCACGGCCCCGGTGGCCACGACGGACCGGGGATCGCTTGTCCCGGCACCGATGGCTCCTCTCCCGGGCTGGCGTCGGAGCGGCCGCCGTCCGGCGCAAACCTGCGGATGCCCGGCCCTCGAAATAACCAAATGGACGGCGCCGGCAAGGCTGGTCGTTCAGGAGCCCTGATAGGCTGTTTGCCTCTGCCCCCGTAGCTCAACGGATAGAGCACCCGGCTTCTACCCGGGGTGTTGAGGGTTCGACTCCTTCCGGGGGCGCGGGGGGCTAGACCTGGGCGGGCGTCGTCTCGCCGAGGTAGATGCGGCGGACCCGGTCGTCTTCCCACACTTCGGCGAGGCGACCTTCGGTGATCAGGGTGCCGTTCTGCATGACCATCAGGTGGTCGGCCACGCCCTTGACGAAGTCGAGGTTGTGCTCGATGAGCAGGAGGCCCCAGCCCTCCATCTCCTGGAGGTCGAGGAGGATCTCGATGAGGCGGGCGACCTCCTCGTCCTCGAGGCCGCCGACGGGTTCGTCGAGCAGCAGCACTTCCGGCCGGCAGACCAGCGAGCGGACGAGCTCGACGCGGCGCCGGAAGCCGAACGACAGCATGTCGACGGGGACGTCGGCCACGGAGCTGACCCAGAAGTGCTCCATCAGCCACTCGGCCCGCTCCTCCATCTCCGGCGAGTAGCCGTGCCAGGTCTCGAGGTTCTGGCGCACGGTCAGGACCTCGGCCAGCTTGGGGAGCTGGAAGGTGCGGCTGAGACCCAACCGGGCCCGGGCGTAGGGCGCCAGGTCGGTGATGTCGGTGCCGCCGAGGCTGACCTTGCCCTGCGACAGCGGCACGAAGCCCGACAGGGCGTTGATCAGCGTCGTCTTGCCGGCGCCGTTGGAGCCCATGATGGCCACCCGCTGGCCGGGCCCGACCCGCACGTCGACGAGGTCGACGGCCCGCACGCCGCCGAACGACACGCCGATGCCCTCCCCCACCAGCGCCATCGACGGGCAGTCGACGACCGAGATCTCGGGCGGCTCCAGCGCCGGGCGGGCGTAGCCCATCACCTGCTGGATCTCCCACGTCGTCGAGTCGCGCCGCAGCCGGGCCACGAAGGCCGCCTGCACCCGGGCCGACACCAGCGCCAGCAACAGGATGGCGCCCGACAGCAGGTTGGGGTTGATGCGGTGCGACTCCAGCAGGTTGGGGATGACGGTGAAGCCCGCCGCCACCAGCCACACCGCCGAGACCGTCCGCATCCCCGACGCCAGCGGGATGGCCAGGAGGATCACCGACCAGATGATCGAGAACTGGAAGACCGGCGGCGGCGTCCCGTTGACGAAGGCGGCGAGGACGCCGGCGATCCCCACCACCACGCCCGACAGGGCGAAGACGACCACCTTGTGGACGGGCCGGAACAGGCCCACGGCGTCGGCCCCTTCCGGCTGGTGGCCGGTGAGCACCCACATCGACACCAGCCGGGTCTGCTTCACGTACCAGACGACGCCGCTGACCACGAGACAGGTCAGCCCGGCGATCAGGTAGACGGCCCGGTTGGTGCCGAACCAGCCGTGCAGGTCGGGCTGGGCCACGCCCCGCCCGCCGGCCCCGCCGGTCAGCTGGCCGATGGGGAAGATCGTCTTCTCGATGCCGACCTGGACGACGAGCGACACGACGGCGAAGTACAGGCCGGTGACGGCCAGCGACCCGAGCCCGGCCAGCGCCGAGGCGGCGGTGATGGTGCCGACGGCCACCGCCACGCCGAGGAACCACTGCCCGGCGCCGCCGTGGTGGACGACGAAGGCGAACAGGTAGGCGGCCAGCCCGGTGAGGGCGGCGGCGTTGAGCGGCAGCTCCCGCAGCGCGGCCATGGGCAGGTACATGGCCAGCCCGACCAGACCCATCCACATGGCCGTGCAGCCGATGTAGAGGAGGTAGTTGGGCAGGAACAGGAACCCGCCGAAACCGAGCGCGAAGACGCCGATCGGGAGGAGGAGCCGGGTGGCGGGCTTGGCGGTGGGTTGTCGGCCGACCACAGCCTGGGTCACCAGCGCATCATAGGAAGCGGTCGTGAGAGGTGACTGAAGGCATAGCGGGCGATCATCGGCATGGCCACGCCCTTGTAGGCCTCGTTGAGCGGGAACGTCGCCCGCATCTCGGCGATGAAGCTGCGGGGGATCCCGAAGCGGACCTTGGTGAAGGTGACGTCGATCCAGTCGGCCTTGCGCATGGCGTCGACCATCGGGCCGTAGGGCCCGGTGTAGGGCCGCACCTTGTGGTGGTTGTGGATCATCAGCCGCATCTCCGGCTCCCACTCCTCCCGGCCCATGGCCGCCAGGTAGTCGCGGGCCCAGTCCGACGCCCGGCCGAGGTAGTCGAGGTCGCCGTCGAGGAAGAACGGGAGGTCGTGGAAGGCGGCCATGATGGCGAAGCGGTCGTCGCGGTGCGGCTCGTCGGGCACGAGGTAGCGGCCCACGTTGAGCATCCGGAAGCAGTGGTTGCGGTAGCCGATGTACCCGGTGCCGAGCCCCTTCCGGTGGGGCCCGAGGATGTCGTCGATGAGCGCCGATTCGGTGACGATGTCGACCATGGGCCGGACGATACTTCATTATGAGGTATCGTGCGAGCGTGGCCGCCCGGAAGCTGACGCCGACGTCGTACGCCATCCTCGGCCTGCTGGCCCTGCGGCCGTGGTCGGCCTACGAGCTGACCAAGCAGGTCCGCCGCAGCCTCCACTTCTGCTGGCCCCGGGCCGAGACCCGCCTCTATCAGGAGCCCAAGAACCTCGTGGAGCACGGCCTGGTCCGGGCCGCCACCACGGAGCACGGCCGGCGGCGGCGGACGGAGTACGCCATCACCGCCAAGGGCCGCAAGGCGCTGCGGGCCTGGCTGGGCCAGCCGTCGGCGCCGCCCCGGCTGGAGTCGGAGGCGCTGCTGCGGCTGTTCTTCGCCGACTGCGCCACCAAGGACGAGCTGCTGGCCACCCTGGCCGACCTCGAGGCCCAGGCCCTGGCGCTGCGGGAGCAGGCCGTGGCGCAGGCCGGGGAGTACCTGGCCGGCACGGCGCCCTTCCCCGAACGCCTCCATATCCTGGCCGTGCTCGGGAAGTTCACGCTCGATCACACCGCGCTGCTGGCCGGCTGGGCCCGCTGGGCCCGGGCCGAGGTGGAGGGCTGGCCCGATTCCGGCACCGGCGAGGTCAGCCCCGAGGTGATCCGGGCCTTCGAGGCGGCCCTTTCGCTCCAGTCGGAGGGCGTGGCCGCCGATAGGTAGGGCATGGCCGACGACGCCCGCCTCTACCTGCCGTGGTACGAAGCGAGCCCCGAGGGGCTCGACGAGCTGACCCAGATCAAGCGGATCGTCGAGCAGCTGCGCGACGGGCGGGCGTCGGAGTAATCCCCGCCGGGTAGCGTGGCCCGGGTGGGGAAGCGAGAGGGAGGCGGGGACGCGACCCGCGTCGTCACGGTGTCGGCCACCTACGGGTCGTCCGGCTCGCTCATCGCCCCGGCCGTGGCCACCCGCCTCGGGCTGCCCTTCGCCGATCGGCTGATCCTGGCCCGGAGCCCGGCGCCGGTGGTGGCCGAGTCCGGCGAGCAGCTGAGCGAGGACGAGCGGCTGGCCAGCCGGCGGACGTCGTTCCTCGACCGCCTCGCCCATCTGACCGGAGGCCTCGGGCTGCCCGTCCCGAGCGGCGAGGACCTCACCGACCACGTCCGGGACCAGGTCGAGCGCAGCGTGGCCGACATCGCCGCCGGCGCCGGCGGGGTCATCCTCGGCCGGGGCGGCATGGTGATCCTGGCCGGGCACCCGGGCGCCTTCCACGTCCGCCTCGACGGGCCCGAGGACCGGCGCTGCGCCCGGGCCATGGCCCTGGAGGGCATCGACGAGGCCACCGCCCGGGACCGCATGGCCGAGACCGACCGGGCCCGGGCCCGCTACTTCAGCCGGCTCTACGGCCGGGAGGCCCACGACCCGTCGCTGTACCACCTGGTCATCGACTCGACCGTGCTGCCGGTCGACGCCTGCGTCCGGCTCATCGTCGACGCCGCCGGGGCCTTCTGGGGGCGGCGCTGAGCGCCGAGGGCTACGACAAGCGGTGGTGGACGCTCGGCGTCCTGTGCCTGTCGCTGATGGTCATCGGCGTCGACAACACCATCCTCAACGTGGCGCTGCCGTCGATCGTCCGCCAGCTCCACGCCCAGGGCTCAGCGCTGCAGTGGATCATCGACGCCTACACGATCGTCTTCGCCGGGCTGCTGCTGACGGCCGGCTCCCTCGGCGACCGGCTCGGCCGCAAGGGGGCGCTGACCTTCGGGCTGGTCGTCTTCGGGGGCTGTTCGGCGCTGGCGTCGCAGTCCCGGTCGGCCACGATGCTGATCGTCTGCCGGGGGCTGATGGGGATCGGCGGCGCTTTCATCTTCCCCACCACCCTGTCGATCCTGACCAACGTGTTCACCGGGCGGGAGCGGGCCCGGGCCATCGGCGTGTGGGCCGGCGTGTCGGGGCTCGGCATCGTGGTCGGCCCCCTCGGCGGCGGGCTGCTGCTGGAGCACTTCTCCTGGGGGTCGGTGTTCCTCGTCAACGTGCCGATCTGCACGGCCGCCATCCTGCTGGGGCGCTTCCTGGTGCCCGACTCCCGCGACCCCGAGGAGGGCCGGCTCGACCCGCTCGGGGCGCTGCTGTCGATCGGCACGCTGGTGTGCCTGCTCTACGGGATCATCGAGGGGCCCGACCTCGGCTGGTCCGACCCCATGGTGCTCGGCGGGATCGGCGCCGGCGTCGTCCTGCTGACGCTGTTCGGGGCCTGGGAGCTGCACGCCCCCTACCCGATGCTCGACGTGCGGATCTTCTCCAACCCCCGCTTCTCGGCCGCCTCGGGGGCGATCACGCTGACGTTCTTCGCCCTGTTCGGCTCGACGTTCCTGCTGACGCAGTACTTCCAGTTCGTGCTGGGGTACTCGCCGCTCAAGGCGGGGATGCTGACCGCCCCGGTGGCCGTGGGGATCATGGGCTGCGCCCCGTTGGCGCCGCGGGTGGTGGAACGGGTCGGCACCAAGCGGGTGGTGACGGGCGGGCTGTTGATCGTGGCCTCGGCGCTGGCGATGTACGCCTCGGACACGTTGATGTCGTCGACGCTGTTCGGCGGGCTGGTCCGGATCTGGTTCGGGGCGGGCATGGGCTTCACCACCGCCCCGGCCACCGAGTCGATCATGGGGTCGCTCCCGCCGGGCAAGGCCGGCGTCGGCTCGGCGGTCAACGACACCACCCGCCAGACGGGCGGGGCGCTCGGCGTGGCCGTGCTCGGCAGCATCTTCGCCTCCCGGTACCACGGTGCGGTGGACGGGCCGGTGGCCTCGCTGAGCGGGCTGGCCCCGGGGGCGAGGGCGGCGGTGCGGGACTCGATCGGCAAGGCCCTCGAGACCGCCCGCGGGCTGCCGGCGGAGTCCGCCCGGGCGGTGACGTCGCTGTCCCGGCACGCCTTCATCGTCTCGATGCGCCTGGCCTACGGGCTGGCCGCCGGGGTGGTGCTGACCGCCGCCTTCATCGCCTGGCGCTTCCTGCCGGCCCGGGCGCCGGCCGATCCCCTGCCCGGCGAGGAGGACGTCGCCGTCACGCTGGCCGTCGAGGGTTGAGCGCCCTCCGGTATGCTGGCCAGGCCCGGGCGAGGTGGTCGTCACCGCCGCCGGGTGCATGGTGGCCGTAGCTCAGGTGGTTAGAGCGCCAGGTTGTGGCCCTGGAGGTCGGGGGTTCAAGTCCCCTCGGTCACCCCAAATCGAAGTGCTGGTCAGGGGGCTCCTTCGGGAGCCCCTGACTGCGCCGCTCAGGGCGCCTGACGACCGGCGCCGGGTTGTGGGCCGGACGGCTCCGTCCGCAGCTCGGCGAGGCGGCCGATCACACCGGAGAAGGCGGCGCTGATGCCGGCGCCGCAGAGGTAGAGCCCCACCCCGAGGTGGACGGTGGCGAAGCCGTCGGTGGTGGCGGCCAGCCAGCCGGACGCCCGGCGGTAGTCGCCGAAGACCATCAGGCCGATGAAGACCAGGCCCACCAGAACCGTGGTGAAGAGCTGGCGGGTCGGCTCGATGACGGCCCGCCAGGCGATCCAGCCGAGGACCACGAGACCGACGACGATGAGCTTGCCGTCGGCCGTGTCGAGCCCGGTGATGTCGACCCTGCCGGCCAGGGGCACGACGGTGGTCATCCAGGGCAGGAAGAGCCCGGCGATCGCCGCCACGATCCCGCCGAGGATCAGCGGGGTGGCGCCGGCCTTCCCGGCCGGGACCAGGGTGGGAAACGGCGGGGCCGGTTGCTCCGGGGGCGCCGAGGTCGGCTGGTCCATCGGGGGGCTCCTCGGTCGATGCGTTCGTTCAGGTACGTATCGGCCGCTTCGACCCCCCGCCTGAGCGACCTCGACCGAGCGTAACGGGAAGGACCGCCGCCGACGGCCGGAGCCCGGGTGAGCAGCGGTTTTCCCCGGAAGCTGTGGTTGAGGGTGAGTCGGCCGGGGAACGGATCCGCCTCAGTGTCGAGGTGCACCTCAGGGTGCGGCCGGTGAGCGGCCTCTCATCCTGTAGGTACAGGTCAGGGCGGCGGCGGGAGCGGCGGTGTTACGTTCCGCCGGCAGCGCTGGTGCTGGGGGATCTGGGGTTTCTTCGTTGGCGGACCGCATCTGGACAAGGGCACACCTGTGGCTGGCGGTGGCGTCGGCCCTGGTCGTGCTGGTCGCCAGCGGTGTGGCCGTCTCCCGCCTCGGCGACGACGGCGGCCGCCGCCGGGTGTCGGCCGGCGGCCCGGAGACGTCGGCCGTGCCGCCGGGCTCTTCGGCGCCGGCGGGGTCGGGTGTCGCCTCCCGGCCCTCGGGGGCGGCGCCGGGCCCCGGTGCGGGAGCGGCCGGCGGCGCGGCGGGGACAGCGGGCGCCGGTGCGGCGGCGGGCGCCGGTATCGGGAACGCTGGTGCGGGGAACGCCGGTGCGGCGGCGGGGACCGCGACGGCCGGCGCCGGGAGCGGCGAACAGGCGGCGGGGGAAGCGGGCGGCACGGCGAATCGTCGAACCGGCTCGGCGGCTCCGGCCCGGAAGGCGGCCGCCGCCCGTCGGGCGCCATCGCCCGGTCGGCCGGCGTCGCCGCCCGGCTCCGCCTCCTCGACGCCGGAATCCCAGGGGGGCAACCGGGCGGGAGGATCGGCGCAGGGAGGATCGGCGCCGGGTGGATCGGGCCCCGGAGGAGCGGCGCCGGGTGGGTCGTCGGGCGGGCAGCCGGCTCCGGCGCCCGGGCCGTCGCCGGAGCCGCCGCCGGACACGCACCTCGTCGGGGCATCGGTGTCGGCCGGTCAGGGGGCGGCGGGGGGCGTGGTCGGCGTCGAGATCGGCGGCGCTACACCGTCGGCCGACGTGACCGTCGGCACGAGTCCGGTGGTCGGCAATCACCCGCCGTCGAAGGGGACGGGCATTTCCTTCAGCGGGCGGTTCTTCCGTCCCCCGCCGTCGGTTCCGGTGCTGCCGGGATAGACCGGCGGTCCTTCCGCCGGAGCCGCCCGTCCGGGGGATAACTCTGTGGCTTCGCCTTGGGCTCCGGACCCTTCAGCTGACGTCGAGTCGATCCGCTCCGTCCGGCGGATTTCGAGGCTCACCTCGGCCTTCGGATTCAGCCTCAACTGAAGGCTGAGACTGCTCCCCTGTCACTGGTGTTGCTGGTGCTCAGGGGATAAAGCTGTGGATGAGTGCGGCGAGCTCGACGGGGCGGTCGCCCTGGACACTGTGGCCGGCGCCTTCGACGTGCTCGACCCGGGCGGTCGGCTGGCGGGCCAGCAGCTCCTTTTCGGCGTCGTCGCCGACGACGGAACCGGCGGCCATGCCCCGGACGAGCATGAGCGGCACGGTCAGGGCCGACACCGCCTCCCACAGGTGTTCGAAGCGGTTTCCGGCCTCGGGCGACGGCTCCCCGACGAGACGGCCGTCGCGGTGGCGGGCGTAGCGCCAGACCCACCGGCCGTCGTCGAGCTGGACGGCGTTGTGGAGGATGCCCCGCCGCAGCGACGACTCCGACCGGGTCGGGTTGTGGGCCATCGTGCGGGCCAGCAGGTCGTCGAAGCTGTCGAAGCTCTCCGGGCCCCGGACGAAGGCGGCGATGGCCGCCGCCCCCCGGGGGTCGAGCGTGGGGAGCACGTCGACGAGGACGGCCCGGCGGACCAGCTCCGGCGCCCGGTGGGCCAGAGCCAGCGTGGTGAGCCCGCCGAGCGACATGCCGACGACGCCGGCGGCGTCCGGGGCCAGGGCGCGGATCGCCTGGGCCACGTCGGCGGCGATGTCCTCCACGGCGGGGCCGCCGGCCGACGATGCGGCGGCGAGGGCGCCGGCGTCGGAGTGGCCGTGGCCGGGCAGGTCGATCGCCACCAGCGGGCGGCCGAGGGCCAGGGCCACGGTGTCCCACGTGTGGGCGTTCTGGGCGCCGCCGTGGAGCAGGACGATCTCCGGCGGGGCGTCGCCCCACACCAGGGCCGAGAGCCGCCCGCCGGGCCCGACCCCGACCGATTCCCGCCGCACCACCGGCGGCCCCTCGTAGGGCAGCCCGAACTCGGCGGCGTTCTCGCGGAAGTAGGCGAACTCGTCATAGGCGATGCGCTCCATGCCCCGGGAGTCTGCCCGAAGCCGCCCGCCGCCCGTCGGACCGCCGCCCCGGCCGAACCGGCGTTCCTCCACCGCCATATCCGGGCCCATGAACGCCAGTTGCCGTCGACCGCCCGCCGGACCGCCGCCCCGGCCGAACCGGCGTTCCTCCGCCGCCATATCCGGGCCCATGAACGCCAGTTGCCGTCGAC
>Ga0070741_10004694_pt1 | contig 31609 bp, 24 predicted proteins | sample Coa_R1_4_FD_66440 | JGI IMG/M metagenome (GOLD analysis project Ga0070741, IMG submission 66440) | Surface soil microbial communities from Centralia Pennsylvania, which are recovering from an underground coalmine fire - Coalmine... | ecosystem: Environmental > Terrestrial > Soil > Unclassified ... | reverse complement strand
AGCTCGCGCGGAAGCTCGGCATCGTCGTCGCGATCAACATCATCGCGGACCCCGAATGGGACGCGGAGCGCTTCCGCGTCGTACGCGAGTGGGCGCTCGAGGTGCCGGAGATCGTGAACATGACCATCAACACGCCCTACCCCGGCACCGAGACGTGGCTCACCGACGCCCGCCGCTTCACGACCGACGACTACCGGCTCTTCGACGTCCAGCACGCGGTCCTCCCGACGCGCCTCCCGCTCGCGGAGTTCTACGACCAGTTCACGAAGACGCAGGGCATCCTGAACAAGAAGCACCTCGGCCTCCGCGCCGCGTACGACGTCTTCGGCATCATCGTGCGCCTCCTCGCGCGGGGGCAGACGAACTTCGTGCGGATGCTCTGGAAGTTCGGCAGCATCTACAACCCGGAGCGGCTGCTGCGCGACCACGAGCAGCACGTGAAGTACCATCTCCGCCTGCCCGACGGCGCGATCGCCGCCTCGGGGCGGAAGCCGACGCGGGACGAGCTCTACGTGCACCACCCGACGTCGGTCGCGGCGCCCGCGTAGCGATCGACTTTCCGCCCTTCGGATTCGGAGAGGTGCTCGAGGCTTGGCACGGCGAGACGGCCTGCCACCTCCCGCGGCCCGCCTGGTTTGCGGACATGATCGGCGATCGAAGTTGCGCGAATGAACAGCTCGCGCCCTCGTCGAGACCGTTTTCGACCGCGTGCCCGGAGTCGACATTCCCGATCTGTTTCCCGTCGAGCAGCCGAAGCTTCTGCGTCACACCTACATGGAGCTCGCACTCAGAACGGGCCAAGAGGTTTCCCAGGGCGCGTTGGCGCAGCACTGCATCGAGGCGGGGTATCGCACCACACAGCCCGATACATCCACTACGTGGCCGACGCACTGCTCATCCGCGAGTTTCGGAGGCATCCGCTCGCACGAAGCCGCACTGCGCGGGTCCCCGTCAAGATCACTCTCTCGGATCTCGGCGTCCGCAACGCAGTCTTCAGGGGCGCGCCGAGCCTTTGGGAATCCCCGCCCGATGTGGTCGGACCGCTGGTCGAAACACTCGTACGATCCGTGCTGAGAGGACCGTCGGTCCAGGTTCACTTCTTTCGGGACTACTCGGTTCCCGGAGCCGATCGCCGGTACACGAGGTGGAGTTCGTCGGCGAGCACCTGGACGGACGCGTTCTGCCCGTGGAGGTCAAGTTTCGACCTCCCATTCGACCTGAGGACGAGCGAGCCCTCCGAAGCTTCATCGAGCGGTTTGATGCACCGTTCGGGATTCTCGTCGCTCGCGAGCTATATCGCTGCGAACCGGACGATCCCGTCCTTTGCATCCCGATACTCGAACTCCCCTTGGCATTCTGACGCCGCGCGAGCCGTCGCATCCGCTCGCGTGGGTCGTGATGACTTCCGCGCGCGCGGTCTCCCCCGCCTACTCCCGCTCCACGTACCCGAGCTCGTGGATGCCGAACCCGGTGCGCGCGCCGCAGCGCCACTCGACGATCCCGTCCTTCAGCCACGTACGGCCGAACTGCACGGGGCAGGTGACGAGCGGCGCGCCGCCCACCATGCGGAAGGGGCGTCCGCGCTCGTCCGTGAAGCGCGCCTCGACGCCCGCCTGGCAGGTGCCTCCGTCGGCCGCCGGCGAGTCGATCGCGAGGTCGCCGATCGCGTGCAGCTCGCGGCCGTCCCAGAGGCAGCCGATCGGGAACCAGTCGCCGTCGGGGACGAGGCGGATGCGGACCGCGTTGAACCAGAGGTCGGGGCCGAATTCCCCCGACAGGTAGTCCCACGCCCACATCTTCGCCCAGTCGCGCTCCCCGCCCCAGCTGTGGTCCCGGTGCGCCAGCGCATCGACCGCGTACGCCCGCCCGGCGATCGTCACCGTGCCGCGCACGGTCCCCGCGTGCTCGATGTGACGCGGGTACTCCTCGGCGCTCGCCTCCGGCGGATGGGGGTAGAGGTACGTCGGGCTCGTCCCCGTCCACTCGACGTCGAAGCCGTGCGCGGCGTGCGCGTAGCGGAGCCGGAAGCGCTCGCGCGGCGTCCACTCGATCGCGAGGCCGTTCGGGAGCGCGAGCCGCGACGGCTCGAGCGCGGGATGGGGGAGCGCGTGGTCGACGAGGGCGTGCACGACGTCGCCCCGGTGCGTCAGGAAGAGGTAGACGTTCGCCGTCCCCTGCCGCGGGAGCGTCCCGACCCGGACGACGACGCCGATCTCCGCCTTCGGGTCGTAGAAGGGGAACCAGAAGCTCTCGTTCCAGAGGGGAAGCGCGCCGGGGCCGGGGGCGTGGCGGGCGTCGTCGGCGGCGGTCGCCATGTGCGTCGTCGTCGGCATGCCCTCACCTCCCGAGCTTCGCGATCAGGTCCTCGAGCTGCATGAGCAGCGTCACTTCGCCGGTGACGGCGAGCCGGCCGCCGAGGAACGCCTCGATGCGGTTGAGCCGCCCCGTCTGGATCGCGTCCCAGTCGGCGGCGGTCGCGGTGACCGTGACGTCCGGGTCGGCGACGACACCCGGATGTCGCGTCCCCTGCCCGTGCTCGGCGACGACGTACCAGTCGGCGCCGCCCTCGCCCGTCAGATGGAACTGGACGCACGCGCGCACCCGCTCGACGTGCGTGACGGCGCGCGCGGCGCCGGGGGGCGGGAGGCCGAGCAGCTCCGCGAGGCGCTGCGTGCAGACGTTGTTCGTCTCCATCTCCGCCGCTGCGATTCCGACGCCGGCCTCCGCCATGTTCCGCGCGATCTTCACCGTGATGACGCCGTAGCGGAAGGCGGCCATCACCTCCTGCCACCGGAGGTGCTCGACCGGGTGGCCGGCGAGCGCCTCGTAGCGCGCGACGGTCTCGGCGGGCGTCGGGAAGCCCTCCAGGCGCGGGATGCCGTAGCCGGTCGACGAGCACCAGTCGAGGAAGAGCCACCACGCGAGATCTGCCTCGGGGTCGCCGAGGAACGCCATCTCCCAGTCGAGGACGGCAACGACCTCCTCGCCGCGGAAGATCAGGTTCGGCAGGCGGCTGTCGCCCCAGCAGAGCGCCGTCCGCGCCGGCGCGTAGCGATGCTCGCGGAGCCACGCGAGCGCGGCGTCGAGGATCGGCTGCGGCTTCTCGCCGCGCCCCCAGTCGAGGAAGCGCGCCCAGTAGTCGAGCTGCCGGTCGAGGGCGTCGGTCCCGGGTCCCGGGACGCCGAGGAACTCGAGCCCGCGCGCGCGCCAGTCGAGCGCGTGGATCCGCGCGAGCGTCTCGATCCCGGACCACCAAAGACGCGCGCGTCGCGGCGGCGGCACGTCGAGGCAGAGACCGAAGGCGTGATAGGGCGGGATCTCGGACGGGATCGCGCCCTCCACCCGACGCATGACGTAGAACGGCGCCCCGAGCACGGCCGGATCCGCCTCGTACCAGAGCGCGGGCGGCACCGGCACGTCCGTGCCCGCCAGCCGCTCGAGGATCCGGAACTGCTTTGGGAGGTCGTACTCGGGGAACACGGGCGCACCGCTCGGCGTGAGCCGCACGACGAGCGCCTCGCGCACCGCGCCGCCGCCCGCGGTCCACGTCGCGTCGACGAGGAGCGTCTCGTTCGACACGCCGGCGCTCGGCCGTCGCGGCGGCCCGACGACGACGTCTCGTCCGCCCGTCTTCGCGGCGAGCCACACGGCGAAGCGGTCCCCGAGCGCGGCGGGGTCGCGCGCGGCAATCGGCACGGTCCCCCCGTTAGCAGAGGACGCCGGCGGGTGGGTAGGGTCAGGCGGCCCGGGCGCGGAGGAGGGCGCACGCCGCCGCGGTCCCGATCGCGCACGGGATGCGCCGCGTCTCCTCCATCGCCTGCAGCACGCCGGCGACGGCCGGAGCGGCCGACACCGCGAACGCGACGCCCGCGTCCTCGGTCACGCGCGCGACGCCGGCGACCAGGCTCGCCAGCGCGACGCTCGCCTCGCCGATCCCCGACACGTCGAGGACGAGGCGCTCGCGGCCGAGCTCCGCCACGAGCCGCGGCGGCAGCCGGCCGAGCGCGTCCCAGCGCGCGGTCGGCACGGTGAGCACGGGGCACCGCTCGACCTCCTCGACGAGCTGGCGGAGGAGCTTCCCCGGGGGGAGGTTCGCCGCAGCGAGCGCGTGCGTCAGGAGGCGGCTCCGGACGAGCGGGCGCCCGAGGACGCTGTCGCATCCCGCGGCGTCGACCGGGCGGTCCCCGGCGGGCGCGAGCCCGACGAAGCGGCAGCCGGGCGCCTTGAACCAGCGCACGTGCTTCACGACCTCGGCGGCCGTCACGCCGGTCAGGTCGAGCGCGAGCAGGACGACGGCCGGGCGGATCGAGTCGAAGCGGTCGAGGGCCTCCTCGCCGCTCGCGAGGGCGACGACGTACGCGATCGGCTCGAGCCACGCGCGCAGGTCGCCTCGCTCCTCCTCGCACGGGTCGACGACCAGCACGACCGGGCGGTCGCCGGGGTCGAACGCGGGCGCCGCGAGGTGGCGCGCCACCTCGCGATCGAACGCGGCGCCTTCGAAGGGCTTCACGAGGTAGCCCGCCACGCCGTGGCGCACGATCTCGAGGACGCGCTCGCGCGCGTTCTGGGCGGTGACGACGATGACGGGCGTCCGCGCCGTCTCGGGCTCGCCTCGGAGACGCGCGAGGACCTCGCCGCCGTCGAGCCCCGGCAGCGCGAGGTCGAGGAGGATCAGGTCCGGACGCTCGCGGAGCGCGATCTTCAGGCCCTCGGCGCCGTTCGTCGCCTCGAGGAGGCGGCAGCCGTGACGCCGCAAACGCACCGAGACGATGTGCCGGCACGCCGCGTCGTCTTCGATGACGAGCACGGTCTTCATTCCGACGTGCCGGAGATGCAGCCGCGGTGCCACCGCGCAGCCGCCGCGGCGCCTGCCGCGTCGCCGACGGCGCCGCGAGGATCTTTGCGCCCCGATCGCCGGCGAGCCCGGCCGGGTGTGCCGGCCCGATGTGTCAGCCGCGCGCGCCTCACGCCGCGCGAGCGTCACGACGACCGGCGCGCCCTGGGACGGTGCCAGCGTGATCCTCGGTGATGACCGGGCTCGGCCGCAGCGTCTCCTTCACGGTCGCATCGAGATAGTCGCGCCGCGCGGCGCGCGCAGCGTCGACGGGCTCCAGAGCCGATCTCGTCGCGCAGCGCGGCGAGCGCCGCCGGATTCGCCAGCAGGTGCGGGAAGGCCCGCGCGAGCGCGGTCGCGGTCGGTTCGTGGCCGGCGAGGAGGGGCGTCACCATCTCGGCGCGGAGCTCCGCGTCGGTCATCGGCTGCCCGTCCTCGTCGCGCCGCGACGAGGAGCGAGAGCACGTCGCGGCGGCTCGGGTCGGCGGCGGCGCGCCGCCGCCGCCCACCTACATAGAGCTAGGTACGGCTCGAGGCGCCCGCCGCGACGCCGGGGCCCGCCGCGCGCGCCTCGAGCTTCCGGAGCTCGGGCACCACCTCGCGCGCGAAGAGGCGCATGCTCCGCTCGGCCTCGGCCGCCGGCATCCCGGCGTAGCTGAAGGCGCCGACGAAGGTGTCGTTGCCGACCCGGCTCCGGACGTCGAGGATCCGCTCGTAGCACTGCTCCGGCGTTCCCCAGATCTGAAGGTTCAAGAAGAACTCGCTCACCGCCTCGGCGCCGACCTCATGCACCATGTTCTGCACGTTCCCGTAGTACTCGTAGCCCTTGGTGCGGCCGAGGTGGTCGCCCTCGAGCTCGTAGTGACGCAGGACCGAACCCCAGTAGCCGCCGATGTACCGGACGGCCATCTCGCGCGCGCGCCCGGGATCCGGGTCGCAGAAGACCCACCCGGCGCACACCGTCGGCGGCGCCTCGACGCCGTTCGCGGCCCGATACGTCCGGCGGTAGTCCCCGAGCTCGGCCGCGACGGCGTCCCACGGCTTCTGCGGGATGATGAGGATGCCGACGCCGAGCTTCGCCATGATCTCGGCCGACTCGGGGGACACGGCCGCGGCGTAGGTCCGCCCGCGGAAGGTGCGCACGGGCTTCGGCCGGATCGGCTTCCGCGGCTGCTTCACGAACCGCCCGTCGTACTCGCAAAAGCCGTCCTCGAGGCCGCGGAGGATCATCTCGGCACTCTCGACGAAGCGTCCGCGCGACTCCTCCATCGGCACGCGGAAGCCCTCGAACTCGACCCGCCCGAGGCCGCGCCCGATGCCGAGGATCAGGCGGCCGTCGCTCAGGTTGTCGAGCATCGCCGCCTGCTCCGCAACGCGGAGCGGGTCGTGCCACGGAAGCACGACGACCATCGAACCGAGCTGGACGTGCCGGGTACGCCCCGCGACGAAGGTGAGGAACTGCAGCACGTCGGGGCACATCGTGTAGTCGGTGAAGTGGTGCTCGACGCCCCACACCGAGTCGAAGCCGAGCGGCTCGGCGAGCGTCGCGAGCGCCACGTCGTCGCGGTAGACGTCCCGGTCGGGACGCTGGTCGAAGGGGTTCTGGAAGATCGCGGTCATCCCGACGCGCATGGCTCGCTCCTCCTCGGCGGGGAGAGGATAGTCGCGCGGCCGGGGCGGGGACAAGACCGGCCGCGTGCTCACCGGACGCGGACGGAGGCGCCGTCGCGGACGGCGTCGGTCGCGTAGAGGACGGCCGTCTCGCCCTCGGTGAGCCCCCTCTCGACGAGCGCTTCGCGTGCGTTCCGCCGGTGCGAGACGAGGGCGCGCTTGCGCGCACGCCCAGCCGTGACGACGAACGCCGCCCACCCCGCACCGTCGCGGAAGAGGGCGCGCGCCGGAGCGCGGAGAGCTTCGTGAACCCGGAGGGCTCGACGAGTCGGACGCGCCCCGCGAGGGGCGCCTCGCCGCCCCAGCGGTCGATCTGGACCGGCGCACCCGTCGGGATGCGAACGGCGTCCGACGTGAGCACGTCGACGACGATCTCCAGGTCCTTCGGATCGGCGATCTCGAGGAGCGGCGTCCCGGGCGCGACGACCCCGCCGCTCTCGCGCAGCACGCGTCCGAGGACCTTCACCAGCGGAGATCCGCAGGACCGGGCTGGGACGGCGTTGCGCTCCTCGGCGACGATCCGGCCGTCGGCGAGATGGAGGACCCGCTCCGCCATCGCGGCGATCGCGGCGTCGTGCGTGATGACGACCGTCGTCGTGTCGAGCTCACGCTTCGCCCGCGCGATCGTCTCCGGCACGAGCTCGCCCGTTTCGGAGTCGAGCGCGCCCGCCGGCTCGTCGCAGAGGAGCACGTCGGGCCGCTTCGCCACGGCCCGCGCGCCCGCGGGCATCCGCGGCCTAGAGGGGGACGGCGCGCCCCCGCTCGAGCGTGCCGGCGGGGACGATGGAGGCACGGCACGCGAGCCACGCCGCGGCGCCGGCCACGAGGACGAGGCTCGTGAGCTGCGCCTCGTTGAGTCCCGCGACCTGCGGGCCCGGGCGGCCGTCCTGCTGGCGGACGAGCTCGATCAGCACGCGCTCCACGCCGGCGAGGACGAGGTAGAGGGCGAAGACGGCGCCCGCCGGACGGAGCCGCGCGCGGAGACGCCAGAGGACCACGAAGATCAGAACCGACGCCGCGAACTCGTAGAGCGGCGTCGGGTGCACCGTCACGGTCGGCAGCAGGCCGGGCGGCGGCCAGCCCGCGACGGCGTGGCGGTACGAGACGCCCCAGGGGAGCGTCGTCGGCGTGCCCCAGTCGCCGTCGCCGGCCAGATGGCAGCCGATGCGGCCGATGCCGTAGCCGAGCGCGATGCCGAGGGACGCGCTGTCGGCCGCGCTCGCCCACGGGACGCCGTAGCGGCGGATCGGGAACGCCGTCGCGAGGACGCCGCCGACGAGCCCGCCGTACCACACGAACCCCCCGCCGGCGACGAGCATGCGGACGACGAGCTCCGGCTGCGTCGGAATGTCCTCCCAGTAGTGGGCGAGGAGCAGGAGCCGCGCGCCGAGGAGCCCGCCGACGATGCCGTGGGTGATGACCGACCACGCGAGCGCGGCGGGCTCGCCCTTCCGCTCGAGGTCGCGCTGCACGACGACGCCGGCGACCAGGAACGCGACGGCCGTCATCGTGCCCCATGCCTGGAGCGAGAGGGGGCCGATCGTGACGAGGATCGGCATCATCGACGCGGACCCTCGCGCGCCGGCGAGGGCGCGCTCACCGCGGCGCGAGCGCGTCGATCACCGTCTCGTAGGCGTCGGTGATCCGCGCGAGCGTCCGCACGGCGACCGCGGCGAAGTCGCCCCCCAGCTCGACGACCCGGGCCGGGCTGTACCGCTCGATGAGCCGCCGGTACGCCGCCTCCACCTCGCTCCGCTGCGCCCGCGGCCCGACGCCGAGGACGGCTCGCGCCTCCGCGACCTCCGCCGGCTGCCGGGGCGGCCGCGGGCGGAGGACCGCCGCCGCGATCTCGCGCGCCGACGCCGGGGGCTCGCCCGCCGCCGCGGCGGCGACCATGCGCCGCGCCTCTGCCACCGGCACGCCGAGACCCGCCGCGATCCGCACGAGCGTCTCGACCTCCGCCGGCGACATCGCGCCGTCGCTCGCGGCGACCTCCGCGAGGGCGGCGAGGATCGTCGACGCGGCCCGGGGCCCGGTCACGCGGAGCGCCGCGCACACCGCGTCGACGTCGACCGGCGTCCGGACGGCTCGACGTGCCTCCTCCCAGGCGACCTCGGCGAGCGGGCCGAGGCCGAGGCAGTCGAGCTGCCTGATCGCGGGCATCTCCTCGACCCCGAGGCCTTCGAGGGCGGCGAGCTCGGTCGGTCCGATCGGCCGGTCGGCGCCCATGACCGCGACCGCGAGCCGCGCGATCTGGCGACGCGTCTCGTCTTCGCGATCGCGTCGAGCGCCGGAGCCACGGTCGTCCGCCATGTCGTTCCTCCCCGCCAGCGGAGCCGACCGCCGGCCGGGACGCCTCTATGCCACGAGCGGCGCGGGGCCGCCACCGGCCCCCCGGGCACGCCGGTGCGGGTCGTCAAGAAAGCTGGCCACCGTCGCCGCTCAGGCGCTTTCCGCCCGCGGCAGCATCCCGGCGTCGGGCAGCCGGCGCATCTCGTCGATCAGGCGGTCGAGATGCCGCGAGGTGTCGCGCACGTATTCGTAGAGGTGCTTGTGCATGAGCGCGAGCGAGACCGCGAGGCGTATCTGCCGCGGCCGGCGCCAGGCCGTCTCGAGCATCATCGAGAACGTCATCCACGCGCGGCGCGGCGAGGCCCGGAGAATGCAGGTCCAGAGGACGCGGAGGAGGATCATCAGGTCGGCCCGGCTCGCGAGGAGGCGCGCGCCGCGGGCCGCGCCCTTGTGGAGGATCAGCTCCATCGTCCGCCGGCGGTAGTTCCGGTAGTCGTAGAGCTTCTGGAGGAGCCGCTTGTACCCCTCGTACAGCTCGAGCCGCGACATGCTCTGGGGGATGACGTTCGTGAACACGAACTGGTCCCCGACGTGCTCGGCGATGAGGCGCCCGGCCTCCTTCAGGCGCGTGTAGAGCGGGGTCTTCGGGACCGCGTTCAGGAGGCCGGTCATCGAGATCGGGATGCGCGCCTCCTGGATGAACCGGAACTGCTCCTCGAAGATCGTCGCGTCGTCGTGGTCGAAGCCGACGATCATGCCCGCCATGACCTCCATCCCGGCGCGCTGGATGCGGTGCACGGCGGCGAGGAGGTCCTCGCGCATGTTCTGCGTCTTGTGCGTCTCCTGGAGGCTCGCCGCCCGCGGCGACTCGATGCCGATGAAGATCGTCGTGAAGTGCGCCTCGTGCATGAGCGCCAGGAGCTCGTCGTCCTGGGCGACGTTCAGCGTCACCTCGGTCATGAACTCGATCGGATAGCCGTGCTCGCGCTGCCAGGCGACGATGGCCTTCAGCAGGTTCTTCGCCTCCTTCTTGTTGCCGATGAAGTTGTCGTCGACGACGAAGATGTTCGGGAAGCCGAGGCGATGGATCTCCTCGACCTCGGCCATGATCTGCGCGACCGTCTTCGTGCGCGGCTTCCGCCCGTACATCACGATGATGTCGCAGAACTCGCAGTTGAACGGGCAGCCGCGCGCGAACTGGATCGTCATCGTCCGGTAGGCGCCCCGCTTGAGGAGGTCGAAGCGCGGCAGCGGTGAATCGTGCATGCTCGGCGCTTCGGCGGGCCGGTACTCCGACCGCCACGTGCCGGCGGCGTAGTCGCGGAGGAACTCCGGCCACGTGTGCTCCGCCTCGTCGACGAACACGACGTCGGCGCGCCCGCGGATCTTCTCGGGCACGAGCGACGCGAACGGCCCGCCGACGACGACGAACTTCCCCCGCGCCTTGAAGGCGTCGACGATCTCGAGAATGCGCTGCTGGTGGACCACGTACCCCGTGACGCCGATGATGTCCGCGTCGGTGTCGAAGTCGATCGGCTCCACGTTCTCGTCGCAGAGGACGACGTCGTGCTCGCGTGGCGTGATGCCTGCGACCGTCGGCAGGGAGAGATTCGGGAACACGCACTTCTTGCCGAGGCTCGGCAGAATGCGATCGAAGGTCCAGAACGACTCCGGGTTCTTCGGAGCGATCAGGTAGATTTTCACCGGGGCACCCCTGTGGCCAGCAAGTGGAGGGTCCGGCCCCCCGCCGTCACCGCTTCCGCCCACACAAACCTCGCGGCGCCGCGGGCGTCAATAGGTCGCACGTGTGACGAGACGTCGCACTGCGCCATTCAAGCGAGCGCCCGATCGCGCCGATACGTCGAACGATGGGGTCCGTCCTCGCCCCCGAGCCGGAGGCACCGCCCGTCTCCCGGTGGAGGCTTCTCCACGGCGACGGCAGCTTCGACCCGCGCTTCGTCCGGATCGCGTCCGCGACCCTCCTCGCGGGCTACGGCATCATCGTGCTCAACCGGCCGGTCGAGCACCATCCGGAGTTCGTCGTCCTCCGCGGCCTCGTCTGCGTGCTCGCCGCGTGCGGCGCCGCCCTCGCCTACCGCTTCACGTGGTTCGGGCTCCGTGCGTACACGGTCCTCCTGACGATCGTCCTCGCGCTCGGGGCGTCCTACATCGACGCGGCGCTCGGGAACGGGCCGCGTGACATCCCGCTCACGGGCCTCGCCACCTTCGTCCCGCTCGCCTTCCTCCAGACCGGGTGGGACGTCCTCGTCGTCGTCCCGGTTCTCGTCGCCGGGAACGCCGCCATCCTCCACGCCTTCCCGCCGACGGTGGTGCCGATCACCACGGTCGCCGCCCTCCTCGGCGGTGTGATCGCGAGCGGGACCGTCATGGCGGTCACGCTGCTCGTCTACCGCCTCCGGCTGAACGACAGCCTCCACCGCCTCGAGCGCGCGCTCGGCGCCAAGAACGAGTTCCTGAACACGATGTCCCACGAGCTGCGCTCGCCCCTCCACGTCGTGATCGGCTACGCCGACATGCTGCGCGAAGGCACCGAGGCCGACTCGGTGACCCAGCTCGGCGCCCGCATCCGCGCGAGCGCCCTCGAGCTCCTCCAGCTGGTCGAGAACACGATGAAGGTGGCGCGCTTCGACGCCGGGAAGGTGACGCTCACGCTCGACGAGTTCGCCCCCGCCGAGGTCGTCCGCGAGCTGGCGGACTGCGTCCGCGCGCTGCCCGAGGCGAAGACCGGGGTCCCGGTCCGCTGGAGGGTCGCGCCCGACGTCCCGGCCGTGCGCCTCGACCGCCTGAAGCTCAAAGAGATCATCCAGAACCTGGTGTCGAACGCGCTCAAGTTCACGCGCGAGGGCACCGTCACCGTCGCCGTCGAGCGCGAGGCCGAGGAGCTGCGGATCGCGGTGCAGGACACGGGGCCGGGCATCCCGCCCGAGTCGCAGGCCCGCATCTTCGAGCTGTTCGAGCGCGTGGAGGACGACCAGGCGGCGCCCGGCGTCGGGCTCGGTCTCTACATCGTGAAGAGCCTGGTCCAGCTCATGCGCGGCCAGATCGAGGTCCGGAGCGCGCCGGGCCATGGCGCCTGCTTCACCGTGCGTCTGCCGCTGCGCCTTGCGACCACCTGACGCTCGCCGCCAAGCGCGGGCGCGCCGCCGTCGCACCGCTGGTTCCGGCCCGGCCCGGGATGCTAAGGAACCCCGGGTGCTCCGGCGTCTCCGCCAACCCGTCGACGTGCTCGCGCGCGAGGTCGGGGGCCGAGTCGCCGCCGAGCGGTCGGAGGATCGACGATGAAGGAGTTCAGGGGACGCGTCGCCGTCGTGACGGGCGCCGCGAGCGGCATCGGACGCGCCCTGGCCGCGCGCTTCGCGGCCGAGGGCATGAAGGTCGTGCTCGCCGACGTCGAGCAACGGGCGCTCGCCGCCGCCGAGGCCGATCTGCGCGCGCGCGGCGCGACGGTACTCGCCGTGCTGACGGACGTCGCCGTCGCCGGGGACGTCGACGCGCTCGCGCGGAAGACGCTCGACGCCTTCGGCGGGGTCCACGTCCTCTGCAACAACGCCGGGGTCGTCGCGGCCGGGCCCACGTGGGAGCGCTCGATCGCGGACTGGGAGTGGGTGCTCGGCGTGAATCTCTGGGGCGTCATTCACGGCATCCGCGCCTTCGTCCCGATCATGCTCGAGCAGGACGCCGACGCGCACGTCGTGAACACGGCCTCGGTCGCCGGGCTCGTGCCGACGGCCTTCAACGCGCCGTACACCGTGAGCAAGTTCGGGGTCGTCGCGCTCTCGGAATGCCTCCGCCAGGAGCTCGAGATCGTGGGCGCGCGCGTCCGGGTGTCCGTCCTCTGCCCGGGGTGGGTGAACACGCGGATCCTGGACGCCGCCCGCAACCGCCCCTCCGCGCTCGGCGGCACGGGGACCGTCCCCGCGCCGCAGAACCCGATGGAGGAGACGATGCGCACGACGGTCGCGCAGCTCCTCGCGACCGGCCTCGCGCCCGACGACGTCGCGGCGCACGTCTTCGAGGCGATCCGCGACGACCGATTCTGGGTGCTGACGCACCCGGAGATGACACCGATGATCCGGAGCCGGGTGGAGGACATCCTCGGGGGCCGGAACCCCGCGCCGGTCGGGTTCGGCTGAGCCGCGCGTGGAGCTTCGGGGGGCGCGCATCGCCGTCACCGGGGCGACGGGCTTCCTCGGCCGCTACATCGTGCGCGCGCTCCGTGCCCGCGACGCTCGCGTCGTCGGCGTCGTCCGGAACCCCGCGCGCGTCCCCGACCTCGCCCGCGACGGCGTCGAGCTCCGGCGCGCGGACCTCGCCGAGCCCGACGCGCTCGCGGCCGGCTTCGCGGGCACGGACGCCGTCGTCGCGAACGCGGCGCTCCTCTCGCTCCGGCGCGTGCGGTGGGAGGACTACCGCGAGGCGAACGTCCGCGGCACGGCGAACGTGCTCGCGGCGGCACACGCGGCCGGCGTACGGCGCATCGTCCAGATCTCGTCGGTCGCCGTCTATCGCGGGCACGCGGGCTCGGTCCACGAGGACGCTCCCCAGCTCACGGAGGAGTCCGCCGGCCGGTTCACGCGGGCGTACTCGCTCTCGAAGGCGCTCGCCGAGCAGCTCGCATGGCGGCGCGCGGCCGAGCTCGGGCTCGCTCTCACGACGCTGCGCCCGTGCGCGATCTATGGCGCGTTCGACCCGAACTTCACGGCCGTCTTCCGGCGGCTCGTCGGCGTCCCGGTGAGCGTGATGCCGGCGTGGATGCGACTCCCGCTCGTCTACGCGGGGGACGTCGCCGTCGCCGTCGCGCTCGCGCTCGCGAACGACGCGTCGATCGGCCGCGCGTACAACGTGACCGGAGACGACGCCACGCTGTGGGACTTCTACGCCGCATGGCGGGCGGCGGGCGGCCCCACGCCGCTGGTCACCGTCCCGATCGTCGTGCCGCTCGCGTGGCGCTACGACCACGGCCGCGCCGCGCGGGAGCTCGGCTGGCGGAACCGGCCGTTCGCGGACGCGCTCCGCGAGACGTTCGCGCTCGAAGCGGCCGCGGGCGCCGGAGGCCGCTCGTGACGCACGCCGGGGCGAGCCGGACGGCGACGCGCGGCGCCGGCTCCTCGCCCTCGGCTCCGAGGAGGCGGCCCTCGACGCAGTCCTCCGCGCCCATCCGACGTACGGCGGCGTCGTCCTCCGCTCGCGCTCCGCCGAGGACGCGCTCGCGGCGGCCGCCGGGCGCGGCATCCGCCGCTATGTCCTCGTGGGCGCCGGCTTCGACAGCTTCATCGTCCGTCAGCCCGCCTTCGCGCGCGACCTCGCAATCGTCGAGATCGACCACCCGGCTACGCAGGCGCTGAAACGACGCCGCCTCGACGAATGCGGCGTGCCCGTGCCGCCGAACGTCCGCTTCGTGGCCGCCGATCTCGCCGCCGAGCCGGTCGCGGACGTGCTCGGGCGCGCCGGCGTCTCGCGCACGGCGCCCGCGTTCTTCGCCTGGCTCGGCGTCACGGTCTATCTCTCGCGCGACGCCAATCGCGCGACCCTGGCCGCCATCGCCGCCGCGTCCGCGCCCGGGAGCGAGCTCGTCTTCACGTACGTCGACGCGCGCGTCCTCGATCGCCTGCGCGCGCATCGCGCGGCGCCGGACGAGCCGTGGGTGTCGGGCTTCGATCCCGCATCGCTCCCCAGCGGCCTCGCGGCGCTCGGGCTCCGCCTCGTCGAGGATCTCGACGGAACGGCGCTCGCCGCCCGCTATGCCGGGGCCCTCGTGCCGGGAAGGGCGGGACACGTCGCGCGCGCGGAAGTGCGCCGGCCGCCGCCGCATTGACCGCGGCCCCCGCGGCCGACTAGAGACGACGACGATGGCGCGCGACGGACGGACTGCGGTCGTGACCGGCGGCGCGTCGGGGATCGGCCGCGCGATCGCGCTTCGGCTCGCGCGCGACGGCGCGGACGTCGCGCTCTTCGACGTGAACGCCGCAGGCGCGGACGCCGTCGCGCGGGAGATCGCGGCGCTCGGCCGCCGCGCGCACGCGGTCGCGGTCGACGTCGGCAGCGCGGAGAGCGTCGCGGCAGGCGTCGCGGCCGTGCACGCGGCGCTCGGCACGGTCGCGATCCTCGTGAACGACGCCGGCATCGCGAACTTCGTCCCCTTTCTCCAGATGACCGAGGAGCAGTTCGACGGCATGCTGCGCGTGCATCTGAAGGGCACGTTCAACTGCACGCGTGCCCTCGCCCCCGACATGGTCGAGGCCGGCTGGGGCCGGATCGTGAACGTGGCTTCGGTCGCCGGGCTCATGGGCGGACCCGCGCTCGCCCACTACGCGGCCGCGAAGGCCGGCATCATCGGGTTCACGAAGGCGCTCGCGCAGGAGCTCGGACCCCTCGGGATCACCGTGAACGCGATCGCGCCCGGCATGATCGACACGCCGATGCTCCGCTCGGCCGGAGTGCCGGAGGCGATCGTCCGCCACACCGTCGAGCGGAACCCGATCCGCCGGCTCGGGCTCCCGGAGGACGTCGCCGCGGTGGCCGCGTATCTCGCGTCCGAGGAGGCGGGCTTCACGACCGGGCAGGTGCTCTCGCCGAACGGCGGCGCCTGGGTCTGACCGGGCCCGCCGCCGCACCGCCGCGATCGGCCCGGGCACCGGCCATTCGCGGCGCGCGGCCCGGGTGCCGCCGTCATCCGGCGGCGTCGTTGACGCCCGCCGCGCGCCGGTGCTGGCGCGACGGCCTTCCCATGCCTCGCCTGCGCCTCGTCGCCGCCGCGGCGACGCTCGCGTCCGTGTCGACCGCGGACGCGAGCTCCCTCGGCGCCGGTGCGATCGAGGCGCTGCGCACCCGCCGCGCGACCGTTCTTCCCGCGGCCGCGCTCGGCGTCCCCCGGCTCGGCGACCTCGCGCTCGCGCCGATCGATGTCCTCGCGCCGCACGCCCGGATCGACGTGGCGGGCAGAGGGCGGCGCCGTCCGTGCCGGCGCCGCCGACGCCGCGTACCTGACCGGCACCGCGGCCGGCGGCCCGGACGCGCACGCGGTCCTCGCCGTGCGGCGAACGTCGGCGCGCGGCCTCGTCGTGACGCGGGGCGCGACGTACGACATCCGCGCCGACGCGCGCGGCGTCCGCACGAAGCGCCTGCCGCGTGCGCGCCGGCCTCCCGCTCGAGCTCGCCGTCGAGACCGACTGGGAGCTCCGGACGAGCTTCGCCTCCGACCAGGACGAGATCGACGCGATCACGAGCGAGATCGCCGGCGTCGCCGCGATCTTCGCGCGCGGCCTGAACGTGCGTCTCCGGCTCGCTACCTGCGCGTGCGGACGACCCCGAACGACCCGTGGTCGGCGGACGACAAGCAGGGCGCCCCGCCGAGGTCGAGCGCTGGTGGGCGGATCCGGCGCACGCGATGGACACCGTCGTGCCGGCTCGCACGACATCGCGCTGTTCCTCACCGGGAAGACGGCGATCACGGGCGGGCAGGCGTTCCCCGGCTCGCTCTGCAACCCCGCCGTAACGGCCCTCTGCCGCTCGGGCACACGCTCGGCACCCGCCACTCGCACTGCCATGCGCCGCCGCTCGACGTGTGCTGGAACCAGGAGCCCGGCTGCTGGAGCGGGCCCGTCGTCCCGAGCGTCGGCACCGTCATCAGCTGCTGCCATCTGGTGGGCTCCTACGCCGCCCCGGCGTTCCATCCCGCGGCGGTCGCCCTGCTGCGCCCGCGGCTCGAGGCGGCCAGGTGCGTCGACGCCGTGTGCGACGCGTCCGGCCGCTGCGTCCACCGCCCGATCGCCGACGGGACGCCGTGCGGCACCGAGTGCGCGCCGCGCTCGTGCCGGAGCGCCGCCTGCACGCCCGACGCGCCCGTCCCCGGGCTCGCGGCGCTCGGCTGTACGCTCGAGGCGTTCGCCGCGGCCGGCGACGGCGCGTTCTGGACGCACGCGGTCGGCCGCCGGGCGCGGGCGGACATGAAGCGCGCGGTCGCCACCGGACGGCACCGGCTGAGGGCGCGATGCGCGCCCCGCACCGCCGGCAGCCGGGACCCGAGCGGAGGGCGTTGCGCCGCGTGGGCCTCCTGTTCGATCCTCTCCGCCGCATGGTCGACCGCTACGAGCAGCGGGGGAGCGATGAGCGGCGACGTCGTCGCCCGCCTGCGCGCGATCCTCGGCACCGCGCACGCGCCGCTCGCCGCCCTCCAGGCGAGCCTCACGCCGTGACCGGCCTCGGGAGCCGCCGCGCATGACGCCCCCGCTCGCGGGCCTCCGCCTGCTCGACCTGTCGCGCCAGCTGCCCGGGCCGTTCTGCTCGACCATCCTCGCCGACCTCGGCATGGACGTGCTCGTCGTCGCCGCGCCGAACGACCCCTTCGGCCTCGGGATCCCCTTCCTCGCGCGGAACAAGCGCAGCATGACGCTCGATCTCAAGCGGCCCGAGGGGCGCGCGATCTTCCACCGCCTCGCCGCGGACGCCGACGTCCTGCTCGAGGGCTTCCGCCCCGGCGTCGCGGCCCGCCTCGGCGTCGACCATGCGACGCTCTCGGCGACGAACCCCCGCCTCGTCTACTGCGCCATCTCGGGATACGGGCAGGACGGCCCCTACCGGGACCGCGTCGGGCACGACGCGAACTACCTCGGCTACGCGGGCGTGCTCGCGACGATCGGTGCGGCGGACGGTCCGCCGATCATCCCCGGCGTCCAGATCGCCGACCTCGCCGGCGGCGCGCTCACGGCGGCGGTCGGCATCCTCGCGGCGATCGTCGCGCGCGCGGCGACCGGGCACGGGCAGATGGTGGACGTCGCGATGCTCGACGGCTCGTTCGCGCTGAACGTGTACCACGCGCTCCTCGCGCACCTCGAAGGCCGCGCGCCGGCGCGCGGGCGGACTCCGCTCACCGGCCGCTTCGCCTGCTACGCGGTCTACGAGACGCGCGACGGCCGGCATCTCACGATCGCCGCGTACGAGCCGCACTTCTGGGCGGCGCTCTGCCGCCGCTTCGGGCGCCCCGACCTGATCCCGCTCCAGTGGGCGGAGGGGCCGGAGCGCGAGGCGACGCTCGCGTTCTTCCGCGCCGCGTTCCGGGAGCGGACGCTCGAGGAATGGCGTCGCGAGCTCGCCGACGCGGAGATCTGCTTCGGGCCGGTCAACACCGTCGAAGAGGCGTTCGACGACCCGCAGCTCCGCCACCGCGGCATGGTCGTCGAGCTCGCGACGCCGACGGGCGCGATGCGGTTCCCGGGACCCCCGATCAAGCTCTCGGATACGCCGGCGTCCGTCCGCACGCCGCCGCCCACGTTCGGCGCCGACACCGACGCCGTCCTCGCGTCGCTCGGCTACGACGCGGCCGCCATCGCCGCGCTGCGCGCGGCGGGCGTCGTGTAGCGATCGGCGCGCCGACGAAAATTTGACGGTGCCGGCCGCGCACGGGCCGGGGCCAACGCGGCACGCACGGAGCGCAGCGGCCGCGCCCCAGCGCGGCGCCGCCGGCGGCACGGCTCTTGCGATCCCAGGAGGAGCTTCACCGATGGCTGTGTCGCCCCCCCAGGAGGCCCCCGGCGGCCGCCCCGTCGCACCCGACCGCGAGCGGCGCGTGGCCGAGGCGTTGCTCGCGATCGAGAGCCTCGACCTGAACGTCGTGCTCGACCGGATCTGCCGGCTCACCGTCGCCCTCATGCCGTGCGACCGCGCGACGGCGTATCTCTACAGCCACCGCGCGCGCGGGTTCGTCGCGGTCGCGGACTGCGGAACGCCGCCGCACGTCTTCCGGCGCTTCGTCGACAAGCTCTACTTCGGCCGGAGCCGCGCGGGCGAGCGGGGACGGATGGTGCCGTTCCGGACGGAGCTCGTCGCGGGCCGGATCGGAGTCGCGACGCGCGACGATCCCGTCGAGCCGGAGAACTGCGAGCTCCTCGAGGCGCTCGAGCAGTACGCGATGTGCCTCGTCCCGTTCCGGTCGAGCACGCGCGGCGCGCTCTTCGTGACGCTCGACCGCCCGCCCGTCTTCGACGACACGGCGCTTCGCATCGTCCAGACCATCGCGCGGCAGGCGTCGAACCTCGTCGACCACGCGCGGACGTTCCGGACCGTTCGCCACGCCGCCCGTGTGCGCGCCGGCATCGCCGCCCTCGCGGCGGCCGTGAACCGCGAGTCGGACCCTGCACGCATCGCGGCGCTCGTGAGCGCCGAGGCCGCGGCGCTCTTCCGCCTCGCCGTCGTCGCCGTCCTCGTGCCGCGGGGCGACGCCCTCGTCGCCCTCGGGAGCCACGGGCTCGAAGCGCGGGATCTCTGCCTCGCACCCGGCGACGACGCAGGTCTCCTCGCGGACACGATGCGGCAGGGGAAGGCCGTCTTCCGGAACGAGCTCGCCGGAAGCGAGCAGAGCCGCCTTGTCCGCGACCTCGGGCTCGCCTCGGCGCTCGCGATTCCGCTCGTCGGACGCGACGGCCCGATCGGCTGCCTGCTCCTCGGGCACACCGACCGCCCGTACGGCTTCAGCGACGAGATCGCGGAGGAAGCGAGCGTGCTCGGCCCGCTCGCGAGCGCGGCGCTCGAGCGCGCCGCGCTCTCCCGGCGCGTCGAGCGGAGCGAGGAGCACTTCCGATCGCTCATCGAGAACGCCTCCGACCTGATCGTGATCCTCGGCGCCGACGGCACGTTCCGCTACCAGAGCCCGTCGATCACACGGATCCTCGGCTACGCGCCGGCGGAGCTCGCCGGCCGGCCGATCGCCGACGTGACGCACCCCGACGATCGGGCGGCGCTCGAACGGATGTTCGAAGCCGTGCTCGCGAGAGCGACGCCGCGCGGCGTCCGCGAGGCACGCTTCCGGCGGCGGGACGGCGCATGGCGCGTCCTCGAGGGCGTCGGCACGCGCATGGTCGCCGCCGACGGCGAGCCCGTCGTCGTCGTCAACCTCCGCGACGTGACCGAGCGCAAGCACGCCGAGGCGCGAGAGCACGGCCAGAAGCGCGTCCTCGAGCTCCTCGCGCGCGGCGGCGGCCTCGACGAGGTGCTCCGCGCGCTCACCGAGGTCGTCGACGACGATCTCGGCACGACGAGCGTCGTGCTCGTCTTCGATGAGACGCGCACGACGCTCCGGCCGGCGTGCGCGTCCCGGCTGCCCGCCGCGCTCGCCGCGACGCTCGACGGCATGCCCGTCGGGGCGGCGGGCGGCGCGTGTGGGATCGCCGCGCGACGCGGCCAGCGCGTCATCGCCGGCGACGCCGGGAGCGCCGGCGGTCGGCCGGGCGCGTACTGGGCGGAGCCGATCCTCTCGGCGGCGGGCGAGGTGCTCGGCGTGCTCGCGCTCTTCGGGTCGCCGCGGCCGATGCCGGGCGGCGAGGCGAGCCGCGTCGTCGACGCCGCCGCGCATCTCGCCGGCATCGCGATCGAGCGCAAGCAGGCGGAGCACGAGCTCGCGCGGGCGCGCGACGAGGCGATCGCGGCGGCGCGCGTCAAAGCCGAGTTCCTCGCGAACATGTCCCACGAGATCCGCACCCCGATGAACGGCGTCATCGGGATGGCCGACCTGCTCGCCGAGTCGCCGCTCACGGACGAGCAGCGCGACTTCGTCCGCACGATCCGCTCCTCGGGCGAGGCGCTCCTCGCGGTCATCAACGACATCCTCGACGTCTCGAAGATCGAGGCGGGCCGGATGACGATCGAGCACGTCGAGTTCGAGCTCGCGAGCGTCGTCGACGAGGTGGTGGCGCTCCTCCGGCCGCGCGCCGAGCAGAAGGGCCTCACCCTCGCGCGGACGCTGCCGGCCGCGCTGCCCGGGCGGCTCCTCGGGGACCCGCATCGGCTCCGGCAGGTGCTGACGAACCTGGTCGGGAACGCCGTCAAGTTCACGGAACGGGGCGGCGTCACGCTCGGGATCGCGCTGCTCGACCAGGCCGCGTGCCGTGCGCGCGTCCGGATCACCGTGACGGACACGGGCATCGGCATCCCGCGCGATCGGCACGCCGCGATCTTCGACAGCTTCACGCAGGCCGACGGCTCGACGACGCGGCGCTACGGCGGCACCGGCCTCGGGCTCACGATCAGCCGCCAGCTCGTCGAGCTCATGGGCGGCCGGATCGGCGTCGAGAGCGCGCCCGGCCAGGGAAGCACGTTCTGGGTGGAGCTCGTGTTCGAGACACCGCCGACGGAGCGGCGGGGGCCGCCGCCCGCCGCCCGCAGCCCCACCCCCGCCGCCCGCGCCCGCGGCCTCCGCGTCCTCGTCGCCGACGACGACCCGGTCTCCCGTCGCATCGCGCTCGAGATGCTCGGCCGCTTGGGGTGCGAGGCGGACGGCGTCCCGGGTGGTGCCGGGGTGCTCGCCGCGCTCGCGCGCGCGCGGTACGACGTCGCGTTCGTCGACGTCCAGATGCCGGACCTGGACGGCTTCGCGGTCACGGCGGCGGTGCGCCGGCAGGAGGCGGGGACGCGCCGTCGCCTGCCGATCGTCGCCATGACGGCGCACGCGATGGAGGAAGACCGGGAGCGGTGCCTCACGGCGGGCATGGACGGGTACGTCCGGAAGCCCATCCGCCTCGAGGACGTCGCCACTGCGCTCGACGGGCTCGCGACCGCCAGCGCGTCAGCGAGGGAAGCTTCGCCGATAGCAGACGTAGCTCGCGCAGACGGCCGCGCCGAGCTTCTCGGCCGTCCGTCGTGACGGCCAGTTGTCGTCGAGGACGAGCGTGTAGCTGAGATGCGTCGCGCCCCGCCGCACGAGCGCGAGATACGACGCGGCGGCGAGCGCCAGGTTTACGCCGCGTCCGCGCGCCGCCGCGCGCACGCCGATGCCGAGGAAGTTGAGCCGCTCCTCCTCGGGCACGACCCAGCCGGGACGGACGGCCGCCATGGCGGAGGTCTCCGGGACGACGTACACCTGCCCGACGACCCGGTCACCCTCGTACGCGAAGAACGACGTCTCCAGGTACCCCGTCGCCTCGAACATCCGGCCGATGAGCGCCTGCTCCGCCGGCGTCGTCGGGACGTAGCCGAAGTGCGCGCGGAAGGCGTCGTTCAGGAGGTCGGCGACGAGCACCGCGCGCTCGGCGGCCGGCACGTCACCGAACGGCACGAGCCGGTAGCCCCTCCGCCGCCCGGCGGCGACCATCCGCTCCCAGCGCGCGACGAGGTCGGCGTCGACGGCGATCCGGTAGTCGGCGAACCCGCGCTCGGTCTCGAAGCCCGCGTCCTTGAGGAGCGCGTGGTAGTGGGGCGGGTTCTCGCGCAGGATCGTCGGCGGGAGCGCCTCGTACGCGTCGATGACGAGCGGCATGTCGAAGAGCCCCATCCCGACGCGCGCGGCCACCGCCCCCGCCGCCGCCAGCCACTCGCATGCCTCGTTCATGAGGGCGCGCACGGCCTCGCGCGTGCCGGGCAGCGCGTCGAAGAAGAGCACGTGCCCGAGCCGCTCGTCCCAGAACCGCTGGTACGCGCCGTCGATCGTCGCGACCGCCCGCGCGACGATCTCGCCCCGATTCCGCGCGACGAGCGGGTGGAAGCGCCGCTCCATGCTGAACGGGCTCTCGCCGAGCAGGAGGGGCAGGTCGAGCGGGAGGAGCGTGGGCCACCGCGCAGGCCGGCCGGCGAGGGCGCGGTCGCGGAAGAGGAGCAGCTCGGTGAGCGCGTCGCGGCCGCGCGCGACCTCCACCCGGAGCGCCATGCTGAGGCCGGTAGCACATCGCCCGGGCCGGCGCACCCGGGTCCCGCCCGCCGGAAGGGAGCGGCGGCGGGCCTGGCGAGACGGCCGCGCGCCCGACGCTCCGCCGGCGCAGACGTGCACGCTCCACGCTTCCACTTCTTTCTCGACCGTGCGGCGCGGGCTCCTGCGGCCGACGCGGGAGGGACGTCACGTCGAATCCCGGTCTCGTCGCGGCCTCGTCCTCGCGCTCCCGTTCGCCGGCTCCACCCTTTTCCTCCTTGGCCGGCGAGGGCGTCACGACGGTCGAGGCCTACGGCGCGCTCGGCTGTCCCGGCGACTCGGCCCAGAGGCCCCGACGCGATGTCTGAACGCCGAGCAGAGGCGCCTCACCGCCTACAGCCCCGCGCGCGGGAAGTGCCTGTTCGCGTGCGAGAGCGACTCCGCGAGCCAAAAAGGGGCAACGGCGGGCCGGTGGACGCCGCGCGGTGCGATCTGGACGAGGGCGTCGCCGAAGGCGATTGATTCACCGGCCGCGAGCACATGTTCCTGCAGCCGATCGCGCCCCGAGGGCGGCTCACCGGAACGCCGGGATGACGTGCGCGCCGAAGAGCTCGATCGAGCGCACCACCTTCGCCGGCGGAATCGCGTGCGGCTGCATCAGGCAGAGGAGCTGGTCGCAGCCCGCCTCGCGGTACTGCCGGACGCGCTCGACGCAGCGTGCGGGGTCGCCGACGATGACCGCGCCCATCTCGTCGAGCATCTCGAAGGTGACGCTTCGCGTGTCGAGGGCACGGAGGGCCTCGGCGTAGGCATACGTGCCGAGATCACGGCCCGCCTGCCACGCGGCGACGGAGCCGATCAGCTCGAGGCTCTTCCGGAAGTACCAGAGGACCGACGCAGCGGCGTTCGCCCGCGCCTCGGCGTTCGTCTCCGCACAGTGCACCATGGTGAACGTCGCCGCGCGCCCGTTCACGAACTTGCCGGCCGGCCGCGCGTGCGCGAGCGCGCGGCGGTAGATCGCGATCCGCTCCGCCAGCTCGGCCGGCGGCACGCCGATCGTGAAGGAGAGGAGGCCGAGGCCCTTCCGTCCGGCGAGCTCGTGGCTCGCCGCGTTCGTCGACGCCATCCAGAGCGGCGGATGCGGCCGTTGGATCGGCTTCGGGTGGACGCGGCGCGGCGGGAGGCGGAAGTACGTCCCCTCCCACGCGAACACGTCCTCGGTCCAGGCGCCGACGACGACGTCGAGCGCCTCCTCCCACATCGAGCGCGTCGTTTGCGGGTCGATGCCGAAGCCCTCGAGCTCGTCGCGCGTCGACGAGCGCCCGGTGCCGAACTCGAGCCGGCCGTCGGAGACGATGTCGAGCACGGCCGCCATCTCGGCGGCGCGAATCGGATGGTTGTAGGGGAACGGCAGGAGCCGGACGCCGTGCCCGATGCGCATCGTCCGCGTCCGTGCCGCGATCGCGCCGTAGAGCGCCTCGGGCGCCGAGCAGTGGGAGAACTCCGAGAGGAAGTGATGCTCGACCGTCCAGAAGTACCCGAAGCCCACCTCCTCGCCGCGGACCCGACCGGTTGGCCGTACACCGCCCCTCGGAGCGGCGGCAAGGGCGGGCGGCGACGTCGTGGCCGGCTCGGGCGCCGAGCACCGACCCGGCCGCGGGGGGAGCCCCGCCGGCCGCACCCTCGCGCCGTGCCGCCGCTGCCGAGCGCCGCGCCGCTACGCGGACGCCGCCCGCCGCGGCGGAGGCTCCGGCGCCTCGGCTTCCGCGACGTAGCGGGCCGCGATCGCGAGGGCGTTGAGCTCGCGCCCCGGCAGGCGCGTCAGCACGTCGACGAGCGCGCTCCAGCGCTCGCGGTCGGCCCCGGCGAGCTCGTAGTAGTGGATCGCGCGGTCGAGGTCCTTCAGGCGGAGATGACGATCGCCGGCGGCGAGCAGCGCCGCGCGCGGGAGCGGCACGCCGCCCAGCCGGCAGACGTGTACGGCGGCGTCGATGCGGCCGCGCTCGCACAAGCGCTCGACGAGGCGTCGCCAGTCTTCGGCGCGCACCTGCGCGGGGTTCCGCGCGAAGAGGCGGAGCGCGGCATCGAGGAAGCCGTGCCCGAGATAGCGGCGCGCCACCTCGACCTCGGTGTGCGAGCGGCGCGTCGCGTGCCGTGCAGATCCATGTGCTGCGGTCTCTTCGAACGACATCGGGGAGCCGGCGGGTCGCAAGGCCCGTGCCGCTGCCGGGCGCCCGCGGCCACGACGCGCGGGGGGGCGGCGCACGATCCGCGTGCCAGCCGGGGGACACTCGTGTGTCAGATCGGCACCGGAACGGAGAGTGCCGGCCCCGGCCGCAAATCGGCACCGAATGTCGGCGGCTGCCGGCGGGCGACGGCGCTCGCGGCGAGGGCGGCGCGGCGGACGCCCAAGCGCGGGCACACCCGTTGCCGCGTGCCCGAGACGGCGCGCGCCGCGCTCGCGCCCGTCCTCTCCGTCGACGTGGCGGAGTCCCCTCCGGGCGACCGCGCTCTGCATCCGCGGGGACGGCGAGGCGCGCCGGCGCGCGTTCCGATCGGGCTTCGACGCGGTGGTCGAGAAGCCGATCGCCGTCGACCGTCTCGTGACCGAGGTGCGAGGGTCCCCCGCGTCCGAGGCACCGGCGGAGCCCGTCGAGGCGGTGGAGAGCCTTCTCCGGGACGAAGGCCCTCGTGCTCGATCTCGCGCGCATCGGAGCCGTCCGCCCGGACCTCGTGAAGGTCGTCGCCAAGCCGATCACCACGGCCGCGGCCTCGGAGTGCGAAGTCGCGGTCGGGGAGCCGACGGTCGCGCGGAGACTCCGGACGGTCATCGAGACGCGGCGCGCTACGTCGGGAGCGAGCGGAGGCGTGGCAGGCGCTCGCGCTCGACGGCGCGTGACGGCGCACGACCCGCACCCGGTCGCGGTTGACTTCGCAAACGCACGTGCGTTACGACCGCGCCCGGCGCCGCGTCGATGCAGAGGCTCCCAGGCAAGGTCGCGATCGTCACCGGCGGCGCGTCGGGCATCGGCGCCGCGACGGTCCGCCGCTTCGCCGCCGAGGGGGCGCGGGTCGTCGTCGCGGAGATCGCCGACGAGAACGGCGAGCGCGTCGCGGCCGCGGTCCGGGACGCCGGCGGCACGGCCGCCTTCCGCCACACCGACGTGACGTCGCTCCGCGGGCTCACCGCGGCGCTCGACGTCACCGGGCTGCCGCCCTTCGGGAGCTGAGGCATGGGAGACGTGATCGACTGCGACGCGCACGTGATCGAGGGCCGCGAGCTGGTCGGGGAGCTGCTCGAGCGATTTCCGCAGCACATCCGCCTCTCGCGCGACGGCGAGGACGGTGCGTTCGTGATCGAGGGGCGGGCGTACCCCAAGTCCCGTGGGCCCGGGGCCGGCTGCCCGCCGACGGAGGGCCTTCGCCCCGAGGCGAACCCGTTCACGGTGGACGGCGTCCTCGCCGACGCCGACCGCGAGGGCATCGAGAAGATGGTCTTCTTCCCGAGCGTCGCGCTCGCCGCGCCGTCGATCGAGGACCCGGCGTTCGGCGCCGAATTCGCGCGGCGCTACAACGCGTGGCTCGCGGGCTGGTGCCGGCAGCGGCCCGGCCGGCTCTACGGCGTCGCGGTCGTGCCGATCGAGTACGTCGACGCGTCGATCGAGATCATGCGCGAGGCGAAGGCGCTCGGGCTCGTCGCCACGATGATCCCCGCCGCGCTCAAGCGCCGGAACCTCGATCACCCGGACCTCGCGCCCTTCTTCGCCGCGGCCGAGGAGCTCCGGATGCCGCTCGGCCTGCACACGGCGCCGGGCATCCACCTTCCCCCCGTCGGCGCCGATCGCTTCGACAACTACCTCCAGGTCCACGCGGTGAGCTTCCCGTTCGACATGATGGTCGCGACGACCGCGCTCACGCTCGGCGGCGTGTTCGAGCGCCACCCGAAGCTCCGCGTGGCGCTCCTCGAGTCGGGCGTCGGCTGGGTGCCCTACTTCTTCGACCGGCTCGACGAGCACTTCGAGAAGCGCGGGCGGCTCACGCCGGCGTGCCGGCGGGAGCCGCGCGAGTACGTCGCGCGCGGCCAGCTCTACGTGTCGTGCGAGCCCGAGGAGACGGCGATCCCGTTCGCCGCCGAAGCGCTCGGCCCGTACTTCATCCTCTACGCGAGCGACTACCCGCACTGGGATTCCGACTTCCCCGACTCGACCCGCCCGCTCCGGCAGCGACGGGACCTCTCCGACGTCGTCCGCGGCCGCATCCTCCGGGAGAACGCGAAGAGCTTCTTCGCGTTCGGCGACTGAGCGCAGCATCGTTCGCGACCGCCGCACCGCGATCCTCGCCTACTTCCTGCTCTTCGTCGGGGTCGGCGTCGCCCTCCCGTACCTGCCGCTCTACCTCCTCTCGCTCGGCTACTCGGGCTGGGAGATCGGCGTCGTCATGGGCGTCGTGCCCGCGTTCCGCTGGGGCGGCGCGCTCGGATGGGCCTGGATCGCCGACCGCCGGCGGGTCCGCCATCCCGTCCTCGTCGGGGCCGCGCTCGCCGCGGCCGCGTGCCACGTGCCGCTCCTCGCCGTCCGCACGGTCCCCGCGATGCTCGTCGTCGTCGCCGCGATCTCCCTCTTCCAGGGGCCCCTCGTGCCGATGCTCGACGCGACGGTGATGGATCACCTCCCGCGGCTCGGCGGCGACTACGGTCGGCTCCGCCTCTGGGGCTCGACGGGGTTCATCGTCGGCGCCGGCGCGAGCGCCGTCGCGATCACGGCCGCCTCGCCGGCCGTCGTGCCGGTGCTCCTCCTCGTGCCCGCGCTCGCCGTGGCGCCCGCGTTCCTCGGCCTGCCGCGGACGCAGCTCGGGGAGCGCGGCTTCGGCGCGCCGTGGGCGCTCTTCACGGCGCCGCTCGCCGTGCTGCTCGCGGTCGCCTTCCTCGTGAACTTCAGCGCGGGCGCGTGGGGCGGGCTCTTCGCCCTGCACACGAGCCGGCTCGGGCTCCCGGACGCGCTGCCCGGCGTCGCGTGGGATACCGCGGTCGCCGCCGAGGTCGTCGTCCTGTGGGCGGGACGTCGCCTCCTCGCCGCGGTCGGGCCGGAGCGCCTCCTCGCCGTCGCGCTCGCCGTGACGGCCGTCCGCTGGGCGGTCACCGCCGTCGTCACGAGCCCGGTCCTCCTCGTCGCGGTGCAGGCGGGCCAGGGGTTCACGTTCGGGGCGTTCCACCTGGCGACGCTGACGCTCGTCGCGGAGCTCGTCCCGCGCCAGGCGAGCACGACGGGCCAGGCCCTCTACGGCCTCACCGGCTTCGGTCTCGGCGGCGCGCTCGGCGCCGCGCTCGCGGGACTCGTCGTCGAGCGGATCGGCACGAGCGCGCTCTTCGGCGTCGAGGCCCTGGTCGCGACGGTCGCGCTCGCCCCCGCGCTCGCGCTCCGCCGTCTCCGCCAGCGCGCGACCCGAGACTGCTCCTAGATGAAGACCTTGAGCCGCCGCCACGCGGCCCGCAGGTCGATCCGCGGCCGGCGCGCGACGAAGACCGGGAGGTTCGACTCCCCGGGCATGCAGTACTCGCAGGTGACGACGTCCGCCTGGACGACGTCCTCGTAGTACTGCCGCACGCCGTCCGCCGTCCCGCCGAGGACGACGAGCACGCGCCCGTCGCAGCGGCCGGGGCCCCAGAGCCAGTAGCTGTTGTGCGGCGAGAGGACGGGCGGCAGGCCGTGCGCGGGGCCGAAGAAGTCGAGCGCCGCCGCTTCGCCGTAGTTGCGGACGAAGATGCAGGCGTGCATCCGGTCGTCGGCGGGGAGCCCCTCGTAGACGCGGGCGATCGTCGCGGCGAGCTCCGGCCAGCCGTGCTGGTCGGCGAACGTCTGCGGGAGCTTCCCGAGCGCCTGGCGCTCGTCGACGCCCGCGCCCGGGTCCTGGCCGAGGGCGTGCTGGTAGCGGATGAACGTCTCCTCGGGGAGCACCGCCTTCGCGAGCGGTGCGAGCGCGAGGCCCGTCGCCGCCACGACGACGGGGACCGCCCATCCCACGGCACGGCCGCGGGAGGCACGCTCGACGACGAGGCCGCCGGCCGCAAACAGCACCGGGTACGCCGGCGCGACGTAGTACGTCTTCCCGTGCGCGGCCATCACGAGGCCGAGGAGCACGAGGAAGCTCCACCCGAGCGCGCGATACGGCCGCCCGTCGCGCGCGGCGAGGAGGAAGCCCAAGCCCGCGAGCCAGAGCGGGAGCGCGAGCGGCGAGAGCACGAGCACCTGCTCGGCGAGGAACGCGAGCGGCGGCCGCGCGAGGTTCTTGTACAGCTGCGCGTTGCGGAGGAACTCGAGCGTCGGCACGCCGTGCGCGATTTCCCAGACGACGTTCGGCAAAAAGAGGACGGCCGCGAGCGCCATGCCCCGGCGGAAGGACGCGGTCGCGAGGTGGCGGCGCGCGCGCGTGACGGCGAGGCCGACGACCGTCGCGACCAGGAAGAAGAGGACCGAGTGCTTGTTCTCGAGCCCGAGGCCGACGACGGCGCCGAAGGGCACCCAGAGGCGCTCGTCGCCCGTCCGCAGGAGCCGCACGAGCAGGAGCGACGCGAGCGTCCAGAGGAGCACCTCGAAGGCGTTCATCGTGAGGAGGCCGAAGAGCCCGACGTAGACGGGGGCCAGCATCACGGCGACGGAGGCGGTGACGATCGCGAGCGCGCCGCCGCCGAGCTCCGCCGCCATGCGACCCGTCAGGAAGACGACGCCGCCCGCCGCGAGCGCGACGGGGAAGCGGAGCGCTGGCGTCGAGTCGCCGAGGAGCGCCCGCGTCACGGCCGTGACCACGGCGATGAGCGGGGGATGGTCGACGTAGCCGAACGCGAGATGCCGCGCGCAGGCGACGTAGTACAGCTCGTCACGGAAGTGGCCGTACCCGCGGCTCGTCGCGGCGTGGAGGACGACCGCCGCGGCCGCGAGGGCGAGCGAGAGGCGGCGTGCCCCGGGGTCGCTCATCGTGACGCCCGCCGCATCGGACCGGGTGCTAGCAGCTCGGCGGGACGCGTTCCAGCCGGCGCGACGCGCCGGCCCGCACATTGATCTCGCCATCGCCGCCCTCGGCGCATACTCCTATGCAGCGCGGCCCGATCACGGGCGGCTTAGAACCGGGCGCGCGCCGGGACGTCGACACGCAGCACCGACCGCTCGGCGAAGCGCCGGCGATATTCCCCCGCGATCGCTTCGAGGGCGGCGTCGCTCGCCGCGTCGTCGGGGTGGACCACGACGACGACCCGCGTCTCCTCCCGCCGGACCTCCCCACGGTCGGGGAGGCGGTACTGCCCGTGCCCGTCGAGCACCGTGAGCCCGTCGGGAAAGCGCGGCGTCACGACGTCGGCGAGGAAGGCGGCCCACTCGACGGCCGACACGGCTCGTCCGTCGGGCCGCGCGAGGCCGAAGAAGAGCCGGGTCTCGACCATTCCACCGGCGCACGCGCAGCCCGGCGGGGCGCTCGGCGCCCGGGCAGCGCAGCCCGCGGCGGACGCGAGCGCGGCCGCGAGGAGCAGGAGCGGAGGGACGCGCGGCAACGTCACGGAACGCGCTCGTCAGCCGAGGGGAGGCTTCGCGCCCGCGTGCTCGGCCCGGAGCTTGTACTTCTCGACGCGCTGGGTCGCCGTCTTCGGAAGCGCGTCGCGGAACTCCCAGAGCCGCGGGACCTGGAAGCGGGCGAGGCGGGCGGCCGCGAACGCCCGGAGCTCCTCCGCGGTGACCGGCTCCCGGGCGACGACGTACGCCTTCAGCTCCTCGCCGAGCACGGGATCGGGAACGCCGATCACGGCCGCCTCCGCCACCTTCGGGTGCTCACGGAGGGTCTTCTCGACCAGCAGCGAGGAGACGTTCTCGCCCCCCCGCCGGACGACGTCCCGCTTGCGGTCGACGAAGTAGAGCCAGCCGTCCTCGTCGACGAACCCCAGGTCGCCGGTCACGAACCACCCGTCGCGGAGCGCCTCCGCGGTCCCGGCCGGATCGCGGAAGTAGGCCGCCATGCGCGCCGGCGAGCGGACCCGGATCTCCCCGGTCGCACGCGGCGGGAGCGGGCGGCCCGCGTCGTCGGTGATGCGGATCTCGACGCCGGGCACGGGCGGCCCGCACGAGCCCGGCCGCGGACGGGCGCCGAGCGGCGTCACGGTGACGACGCCCGCGTCGGTCGAGCCGAAGCACTCGACGACGTCCGCGACGCCGAAGCGCGCGATCACCCGGTCCCGGATCGGCGCGCTCCCGAGGCCGAGGATGACGCGGAGCGGGTTCGGCCGCTCGAGCGGCGACGGCTCGCGCGCGAGCAGCATCGCGAGGATCGTCCCGATCGTGTAGAGGACGGCCGCGCCGGTCGCGTGGACGAGGGGCCAGAAGCCCTCGGCCGAGAAGGCGCGCGGGAAGGCGGCCGTCCCGCCCGCCGAGAGCGCGGTCACGACCGCGCCCCACGCGTTGCCGTGGAAGAGCGGCGTCACGGCGAGAATCGTGTCCGCGGGCCCGAGCCCGAGCGCCGCCACGAAGTGCGGGCCGCTCGTGCCCGTCCGCCCGTGCGTGAAGAGGACGCCCTTCGGCCGCCCCGTCGTCCCCGACGTGTAGAGGAGCGTCGACGGGTCGTCGTCGCCGATCGCGACCGGCGGCGGCGTCTCCGGGCTCGCGGCGACGCGCGCCGCGAAGTCGTCGGCGGCTACGGCCGCGTCCCAGGTGGCGACCGTCGGCTCCCCCGCGACCGCGCGGACCGCCCCCACGTGCGCCGCGTCCGTCACGACGACGCGCGGCGCCGCGTGGCCGAGGATCCAGCCGAGCTCTCCCGCGCCGAGCGCCGGGTTCACGGGGTGCACCACGGCGCCCGCCTTGAGCGCGCCGAACGCCGTCGCGACGTACTCGACCGAGTTCCCGAGCGCGAGCGTCACGCGGTCGCCCTTCGCGACGCCGAGCGCGCGGAGGGCGTGCGCCGTCCGGTTCGCGAGCCGGTCGAAGTCGGCGTATCCGACGCGCCGGCCCTCGTGCACGAGGAACGGCGCGGTCCCGCGCGCCGCGACCTGCCGGGCGAGGACGTCGAGGATCGCCACGCGCGCCCTACGCGAGCGTGCCCGCGTCGACGAGCAGCGCCGCCCCGTTCACGAACCGGGCGTCGTCCGAGGCGAGGAAGGCGATGGCCTTCGCGATGTCGGCGGGGTCGGAGAGCGTGCCGGG
>Ga0070741_10004693_pt1 | contig 31611 bp, 29 predicted proteins | sample Coa_R1_4_FD_66440 | JGI IMG/M metagenome (GOLD analysis project Ga0070741, IMG submission 66440) | Surface soil microbial communities from Centralia Pennsylvania, which are recovering from an underground coalmine fire - Coalmine... | ecosystem: Environmental > Terrestrial > Soil > Unclassified ... | reverse complement strand
TTGTTGGCGCTGCGTGAGCGGCGGTCGCCGAATTCGCCGCTGACGAGATCGGGACGGTTGAGCACGTCCACCACGAGGCGGCGATAGAGGCGATCGTTGGCGCAGGCGATATAGAACGGCCCGTCAGAGCCATGGTAGATGCCGACCGAGGGTGAGCCGTTCGGTGAATTGCCCTGGCGGCTCGGATTCACGCCGCTCATCAGATAGGCCATACCGTAGAACTGCGTCATCGCCAGCGCCATGTCGAACAGCGCCACCTCGACATGCTGGCCGCGCCCCAGTCTGTCGCGCGCCAGCAGCGCCAGAAGGATCGCGTTGACCGCCGACATGCCCGTCAGCATGTCGACCGCGGGCGGGCCAGTGCGCACCGGCGGGCCATCGGGAAAACCATTGAGCGACATGAAGCCGCTTTCGGCTTGCGTGATCGGATCGAAGCCCGGGCGGGATGCGAACGGACCCTTACGGCCGTAGGCGGAGATCGAACAATAAACGAGCCGCGGATGGCGAGGCGCCACCGACGCATAATCGAGGCCGTATTTCTTCATGACGCCGGACGAAAAATTCTCAACGACCACGTCCGCTTTCGCGATCAACTCGTGCGCCACGGCACAAGCCTCAGGCTTGGTGAGATCGAGCGCAATGCCGCGCTTGTTGCGGTTCAGGCTGACGAAGGCCGCGCTCTCGCCGGCAAGATCGGCATGCTCATAATGGCGCGAGTCGTCGCCGCCTTCGGGGTTTTCGATCTTGATGATCGTGGCGCCGAAATCGGCAAGGGTCTGCGTGCAGGCGGGACCGGCGACAACGCGCGTGAAATCGACGACCAGTAGACCGTCAAGAGCGGTCGGCGCCCCCTTCTCTCGCGGCAGCCGTCCCGGCAGTTTCGGTCTCGCACTCATGATCGGCCCGTTCCTTCCCTTATTGTTTGAGGGAGATTGTATACGGGCCTTTGCCGTCATTCCAAGCGACCTGAGCGGCGCGGACGCGCCGTTATCTCCTTTTCGAATGGGTGCTATGAGAAGAAGGAGCGCGAACGAGGTCCTTGCGCCAGTAGAGCGTGTCCGGAAATGCCCACGGCAGCGGCGGCCGATAGAGCCGGTAGCCGCCCCGGATAAAGTTGTTAGCTGACACGATATTGCCGGTCGTATCGGACACCACGCTAGTCCAACCGTTGCGCCGCGCCCGTGCTTCCATCGCGCACATCAGACGCAACTGAAGCCCGTGGCCCCAGTGGCGCTGCAAGACGCCGACCCGGCAGAAATATCCGGCGTTGCGGACATGCGTCGATGGTATGACGCCGGCAAACGCGACCGGCGTCGCCTCGGAAAAGGCCAGCCACCAATGGCCTCCGTCAAACGGCGGAACAGATGCGCCGCCAAAGAAAGTCAGGCGATGCAGCTCGGTCAGGATATCGGCGATCTCATCGTCGCGGGCGTCCACCTCGCGGATGCGATAGGCGGGGCTCACGACTTGAGACATCGCCTCGCCCGCTCGATATCCTTCGACGAGAAGCCTTTTGAGCGCGCCCAGGATTCGGCCGCCGCCTCGCCATATTGCGCCACCGCGCGCTTGACGACCCAGCAGGGAATGGCATCCGCCGGCGATGATGCCAGCAGACCCGTCAGCAGCAATGCGACCGCAATCATTTGCCGAGCATCGCCTTGATGCCGAGCCACACCGCGCCGAGAATTCCCGCGACGATGATGCTGATCACGGCCTTGAAAGTAAAACCCTGAGCCTGCTCGACGCTCTTGCGCCACTTTCGCAAATGCTGGAAATCGGCGCGCAGCTCTCGCTTGTCCTCCTCTTCGATGCCGAAGGACGCGAGCACCGTGGTGATCGCACGATCGACCACGGCGTCGATATCGCCTGTGTGCAGCCGCTGTTGCTCACTAAGCGTCTCCGCAACGACGGCGCGGATGGCATCATCGCTGATTTCGGTCATGCGGTCATCGCTTGATGATGTCGGATCATCGCTTGATGATCCTCGCGACGTTCTCGAAGCCGCGCTTGGCGAAATACGACGCGACAATGAGATTTGCCGTTGTCGAGGCAAAGCCTGCGAGCGCGTCGGTCGTGCCGAGCCCGAAGACCTTGTCCCAGATCAGGAGCTTGAAAAAATAGGTGGCGACGCAATAGCCCATCAGGCGATCCGGCTCGAAGGGATGGCCTATTTCCGCGATGCGCAGTTGCGTTCGCAATTCCAGCTCGCGTTGCTGCACAGCCAGTTCCTTGGCGGCGAGATCGGCGGCGATGTTTTCCGACGTGTTGCCGGCGGCGAGCTTGGCCTGGTACCCCTTCAGGAGGTCGTCGAACACCGGGCCCGTAACAAAGCCGGCCAGCCATTTGGCGAGCGCAAGCCACATCTGATGCGCCCTCCTACTTGTTGAGCGTGCGCAGGCGGGCCCAGACGTTGACGGCCATCACTCCCATCATGACGTAACTGACGACCTGGGGCGTGAGATATTGCTGGATCTGCGCGGCGAGCGACGGATCACCGGCAAGCGTCGCGATCTTGTCGAGCACGGCGACAAGGCCGCCGGCGACGAGCACCACTTTGGCCCAGACGATGGTCGCGGAATCCTTGCCAGCCTTCAATGTGCGCTGCCAGAACGATCCGGCCTCGGAGATCCACGCATGGACAAAGGTGAAGACGATCCAACCGATCATGAGTGCGGTAAGCAGAAGAAGTCCGATGGAGAGCGCGTAAAACATCTATTTTCCTTTCGGTTTGAAAACGGCGACGAGCGCGACGAGGACTGAGGCGATGAAGGCGCCGATCGAGCCGGGCGCCGGGGATTTGAGTGACGGCGTTTTTGGCGGCGGCGCAGGCGCGGCTTTCTTCGGCGCGGTCGGTTCGGATGTGCTCGCATGACTGGATGACTGAGCGGCGCCGGCGAAGGCGATGGAGGGATCGAGCGCCTTCATCGCCATCAAGAGCCCGGCACAACCAGCCTGGCTGTCGATCACGTTTGGATCGTAGACGCCGTCGCGGACATACTTTCCGGATCGATATTGATCGGTGCCGGCCCACACATAGGGCGAGGGCACGCCGCGGGCGGCATAGCCGAGCCCGTTGTACTCCTCGAGCTTGGTCAGCAGCGCGCCGATTGACCAATCCTTGTTGCGGCCGGCGTAAGGCGCGCAATTGTTCAAGGCATCGATCGCCGCATCCTCCCAGGACTTGAAGGGTCCCCTGCCCGCCGGCACATGGACCGAAATGCGGTCCCATGGATCGCCTTGCGCGAGCGAACGCGTCCAATCCTGCGAACATTCCCGCTCGTGGACGACGGCGATCATCGGCCAGGGCACGCCGGTCCTGGCGGCGACCGCCTGATAGCGCGACCGGGCGTCCGAGGCGGTAAGCCTCCTGGCGATGGAAGCGAAATTTCGCGTCGGCTTGGCATGGCTCCAGCGCTGCAGATTGATGCGCTGGAGCGCAGCTAAATCAGTCATGACGATACCTCGCCAAAAGACGATGAGGGAATGGGTGGACCTGTTGCGGGTGGTTGGAGTGTCGGGAGCAGCCTGCGCCAGCTTTTGTCGGCAGCGCTATTTTGAGGCCGGGAATTCTCGATTGCCTTTGAGTCTCGCGTACGGCTAGTGCGCCGCCGTCATCAGCGTCCGCGGTCTCCGTAGAATTGCTCGGTTGATTTGGATTGCATAGGCGGGCTACCTTCCCCTCGGGAAACGAGGGGCTGGTAGTGCGCAACGCAGATCCAACTGTAACGTCGGGGTTTGGGCACGAATGGTCGACATTTACGCAAGGCGCCGACGATCTCGAAGTTGCCGAGCGTGAGCGGCTGTTTGATCAATATTTTCGGCTTTTCCCGTGGTCCGACCTTCCGCCAGGCTCGGTTGGTCTCGACGCCGGTTGTGGCAGCGGCCGATGGGCCATGCAGGTCGCGGCTCGCGTAGGGAGCCTTCACCTTCTCGATGCGAGTCATGAAGCGTTAGCGACTGCGAAGGGCAACCTTGCCGGCGCAACGAATGTCACCTTTCATTTTGCCAGTGTCGGCGACATTCCTCTTCCTGATAATTCGCTGGACTTCGCCTATTCACTCGGCGTTCTTCATCACGTCCCTGATACGGTCGGTGCGCTGAGACAGATCTGTTCCAAGCTCAAACCGGACGCACCGTTCCTGATCTACCTGTACTACGCTCTCGACAATCGGCCGCGCTGGTTTCGCGCGATCTGGAAAATAACCGACTTGGCACGCCTGGCGATCTCCAGCCTTCCTCGTTGGGCGAGGCTCGTCATCAGCCAGATGATAGCTATCGGCGTTTATTGGCCTATCGCGCGGCTATGTGCGATCTTGAGTTGGCTCGGCCTTTCCACGGAATCTGTTCCGCTGGATGCCTACAAAGACCGAAGCTTCTACACGATGAGAACGGATGCCTACGATCGCTTCTGCACTTCACTGGAGAAGCGATTCACAAAAGCTCAGATCCAGGAAATGCTTCACGACGCCGGATTCGATCGCATTTCTTTTTCCGATCAGGTTCCCTTCTGGTGTGCGATCGCGAGGAGGAAATCTGCGACCGACCGGCCCTAGCCAGATGGGGCGCACGATCGCGGTCCGGCAGGAATATTCTGGCCGATCGCCTTGGACTTGCACAGTCCTGCGATTGCAGAACAATTTTAGATAGCGAAGGTTCGCGGAGTGAATAAGCGATTTTCGTATATAGATGCGCTGCGCGGCTACGCTGTGCTAGGCGTCGTACTGGTTCACACTGGCCAATACACCGAATTCGGAACTGGAGTATCGGCAGCTGGCGCGCGCGGCGTCCAATTGTTTTTCGTTGTTTCTGCGATTACGCTGTTTATGAGTTGGCGCGATCGCCGGGACGGCGCCGCTGCCTTCTTTACTCGCCGAGCCTTCAGAATCGTGCCGATGTTTTGGCTGGCGATCCCGCTCTACTTCTCAACCGGCGATAATATTAGCCAGGCCATTGGGGCGGCCTTCTTCCTGCAGGCAACGCGCCCCGATTGGATATTTGGCCTTGTCCCGGGTGGTTGGTCTGTATGTGCGGAGGTCGGTTTCTACTGCCTGTTTCCGCTGCTCGCCACGCGCATCACATCGCTACCGCGCGCGCTCTATTTCGTCGCTATATCGGTAATTGTTTCAAAACTCTGGCGTTCGGCTGGCCTGGAGGCGATGGCTTGGATCTTCCCAAACGCTCCTAACCTCGGCAGCTTCATGGCGTTCACCCTACCGACCCAACTCCCAATTTTCGCTGCCGGGATAGCCAGCTACTTTGTGGCAAGCCGATTCGCCAACCTGCGGAGCCTCGTTCTGGAGGGCATTTTGCTAGCCGCCATCGCGGGCGTTGGTTGGTACGCATTCCATCGCTCAGAGGATTATGCCGCGTTTGGAGGACTATTCGCCGTCGGAGTAGCGTGCATGGCGAACGGCGCAGGTCGCTATCTACTTAATCCCATCATTGAGCACATCGGTCGTTGCAGCTTTTCCATTTACCTGCTGCACTTTAAGTGTGCCGCCTGGATCGGTGCGTTGGTCAAAGAAATGACGCCGACCGCAGAATTTGCGACGCTATTTTTCGGAACCGCCGTAGCAACTACTGCAATTGCAACCCTGACATACTACGTGATTGAACGCCCCATGATCAAATTCGGCAACCACCTTTTACGGTCCGACGCTGAAGCGCGAGCCGCTCAAATTATACGGACCAGATAGGGTACCGCTATTGAGGGAGGCATCATTTTCATTACGGTTTGCACAACGCCGCCGTTGAGGTTTTGTACTGTCCCTTGTGGCGTGAACGTTCCGGAGGCGCCCCGCATCAGATGATTCGCAGCAGATACGGCACGACGATTGCCGGCGGCAGCGCCTTCATGGCCGTTTGCGTAACGTTGCCGTTGATGCTGGCGACAGAACCTTGCGGCGTGAACGAGCCAGACGAAGCCAACAGGCCGAACGAGCCGTTGCTAGCCTCAAAGCCGCCGCTAGACGACGCGATGCCGCCCGCAACGCTTCCGCCGTTGATCGTGTCTGCTTGACCTGTGACGTTGACGGTCCCAGGCGTGCCAGTGAAGGCAGGCTTGATGTTCGGCATGTCGCTTTGCGCCATGGTGTAGGGACCGCCGCCGGTCGCGCCGATAGTGGTCCCATCCAGCGCGAAATTCGCTGTTGTGACGCGGCCGGAGGCCGTTCCGCCCATGGTGTCCAGGGCCACAGAAATTCGGCCGCGCTTGTCGGGTAGATTGAATGTCGTCGATCCGTCGCCGCTGCCATAGGTCGTCCCGAGAATAGCGAACAAGGCGGCGTAGGCCGTGCGCGAAATCGCCTGGCCATACGGAAACGCGAACGAGCTGTTCGGCGCCGCCGTCCCCCAGAAGTCGATCCCCGCCCCGATCGGAATATTATAGGGATTGCCGAAAAAGCCTTGCAGATAGAACGCTCCATCCGTGCTGTTGTAGGTCGCCGTGTAGGGCGTCCCCTGGATGATTACGCCGGCGGGCAGCTCGACATTCGGCGCCGTGCGCAACGGCTTCGCGCCGAGCGAATCCACGTTCAGCGTCACAGTTGCGCCGTTCGTCGCATGCGGCGTGAACGCGATCATCTGACCGCTGAGATCGCCGAGCGTGTCGAACACCTGAAAGCTCGACACCGTGTAGGCCGTAGGCGTGCCTGATGTCACGATCGCGCCGGCGATATCGTCGCGGTATTTGGCGGTCGCCGCCATCATGGCGCGCGCGGAATCGTTGATGCTCGAGGGCGCCTGCCCTTCGGCCCAGTTGATCGTCGGATCGGCATTGCCCGACGTGTCAAATGGAGCTCGGTGCACGGAAAGCCACCCTCACAGCCACCCCTGCTCCTTGTACGGGATCGCGCGGTGGAAGTGATCGCGTTTATGCGGCCATGGCTTTCCGCGCGGATTGCGCGAGAAATCCGGAGCGCGTAAAGCCTTCCGCCTCTGCCCTGGCGTCGATCTGCTCGAGCAGATCAGACGGCAGGGTGATGTTGACGCGGACGGACTTGGCTGCACTGGCAGCGGGTGCCGGGATCAATGCCGCAACGGCGTCCTTATTTTCCTTGTTCGCCATTATCTCTTCGAGAGACGAAGGCTCCGGAATCGCGTCGCCATCCTCAGCCAGGCCCTCAAGATGAAGAGAGAGGGCTTCCGCAGCCATATCGCGCGCTTCGTCCAAGGTCGATCCCGCAGTCACAACGCCGGGAAGATCGGGAAACGAAACGCCGTAATCGCTATCGGCGTCCTTATGGATGAGGGCGATATAGTTGCGCATTTGATATTCTCCCAATTCTGGGTGAGCCCTGGTGGCTCTATTTTCTATTCTGTATTTGATCGTCACTTCAGTTTCAGAGACGCCCGCTTTTCGATGCTGCGAAGCGTCCCTATCGGGATGTCCTTTTTCGGGTGAGGGACCGTCACGCGGCCCGGCTTGATCTTGTGTTTGAACTGGACGTGGCTTCCCTTCTGAGCAACCTGAAACCAACCGTCTTTCTTAAGTGCCGATATGATGTCCGTTGACTTCATGGTGTGTATAAGTACGTATTATTATCCTCTTGTCAAGAGTATAAATACACACTGATCTGAGTGCGACAAGGGAAATACCCCTTATTTTATAATGTGTTATAGTTTCCGCTTAGCGCAGCGCTTTTTCGGGGACGCGTTTGAGAAGGCCTTCGATCGCCGGTGCCCTCTCACACCCACCCTTGCTCTCTACTGGATCACGCGGTTGAAGTTCGCCGTTCGCGTGGGCGCCGCCCAGTCACTGGATGACACACCAAAAATAGCAGCCGAATCGGCTGAACTACTCATGGTAGCCGGTTCCGTATGGGTACGGCAGTATAATATCGTCCACCTTCCCTCTCACACCCACCCCTGCTCCTTATACTGGATCACGCGATTAAAACTCGCCGTCTTGCCCGGCGCCTCGTAGCAGACCGCCATCAGGCCGAGCGCATCGGCAGCGTGTGACGACCAGTCGTGCTCGGGGCCAAGGCCGACCTGGCGCTGATCGTCACGCTTCTCGTGATAGAAGCCGAGCGCCTCACGGCCGCTTTCCGTCGTCGCCTCGTTGAACCAGAGCTGAGGCGCAAGCCGGCGCAGCGCCTCGATCCTCATCATGGCCGCGCCCCTGCCCTGGTTCTTCACCGGCGGCTCGACTGCAAAGCCGGCCTCTCGCCAGTGCTCGGCATAGGTCTTGCCGGTGATGGCGCTCGCATTGACGCCGTCATGCGGCAGGGTGTTGATCGCCTTCTCGTAGCCACGCTCGCGCATCCAATTGACGTGAAAGGCGAGCACCTGGCCTGAGGACTCGTAATAATCGAGCACGCGGATTTCCTGCCCCACCCACTGCACGATCCAGATCGTGTAGGCATCGGCCTGCGCGCCCGCGCCGCCGATGTCGTGAAAGGCGCGAAGTGGCAAGAGCGGATCGGCGGCGACATTGCCGATGCGGCCCTGCGCGCGCGCCTCGCTGAGCAATGTTGCGAAGTAAGCGCCCTCGAATGCCCTGATGTAATCGCCCTCCCAGATATGCGCGTAACGATCCGGATAGAGGGCAAGATCGGTCCTGCGCTCGTCGTCGAGCACTTTTGGAAACCAGGGATTGTCGCGCCAGTTGGCGTGAACGAGGACCGCGCCATCCGGCTTCCTTGCGCGGAAGAAGTCGTCGATGGCGTCGCTCTTGCGGCGCGGATTCCACGACGCCCACAGCTCGGAATTCTCAGCGCGGATGGTCGGTCGCAGCAGCGCCAGCGACCGCGCGCTCAGACTTTGCGCCTCGTCGATCCAGGCGATACGAAAGCCTTCGAGGCTCTTGATCGAGTCCGCCGTGTGATCCTGCATGCCGCGAAAAATAATGAGGCCGTCGCCGGGCGTCGCAATGCGGTCGCTGTAGACCTTGAAGCGATGCGCGAGACCAAGTTTTTCGATCTTGCTTTCGAGCAGCCGCTTGGAGGATTGCGCCAGCGTCTTCTGCGATTCACGGATGCAGACGGCCGATAGGCCGCGCTCGGCTTCGCACAGCTCGATCAGCAGCTCGCCGAAGAAATGCGACTTTCCCGAACCGCGGCCGCCAAAGATCGCCTTGTAGCGGCTAGGGGCGAGCAGCGGCTCAAAGATTTTCGCTGTCAGAATCTTCAGCGTCGACATTGTCTGGCTGCACGATCACGCGTTCACCCATCGCATCCAGCGCTGGGATAGCTCGTTGTCCTCGGGCGAGGGTTGATCCTTGGTCTGGAAGATCGGCGGCTGTACTGGCCAGCCCGGCATCGGCTTGCCGCTATAGACGCCGAGCAAGGGCTGCGGCGCGGCTTGTGCGTCCGGCGCAAGCGGCGGCGCGCCGGTTGAAGGCGTGGAAAGATTGACGACGCGCCCGACCAGACGCCGCTCCGGCACATTGTCGCCGTCAATTATTCCGGGCACTGGGAATGGAAGCGCGTTCGGATCGGTCGGCGGCAACGGCGCGAGCGGCGAATTTGCTCCGACTGCATTCGGCCAGGCATCCACATACTTTCCGAGGACTGGATCGGCGGCGAGCAACGGCCATGCCGTCGGTGTCGCTTGTGCCGTAATCGGAGCCACATCGCCGGGGATGTCAGAGCGCTTGCCTCGATTTGGCGCGAGCTGCGGAAGCACCAGAGTCGCCGGACCCTCGGGACCGCCAAGTGAGGTTGGCCCCTTGGCACCGGGAACTGGCAAGCTGGGAGAAGATTGTTGCGGCGCGCGGGCAGGTCGATTGCCGGATTGCGGAGCGGACGAAGTGTCCGGGATAACGTTGGAGCGCGGGGCTTTAATGTCATACTGGCGCTGTATGTTTTGAATCGCCTCCGGTTCCATCAGCATGTTTCCAGCACCCGGAATCAGTCTGGGGAGACCGGGTATAGGTGCATCATCTAAGCCCATGGCAGCGATCAATGTGCTTGCCACCGAGTTGCTATTATTTCCAAATCCCAAACTAGGGTACGGTAGATTCAAGCGATTTATCTGTTCCTGCGCCGCTCTTGCGGCATTCCAGAAATTCGTGATCGTCTTCTGGTCGCCCGAAGCGATCGTCGTTTTTTCCAGATCAGGACGATAGTAGCCGCCTATTCCCCCGTTGTGCTCTTTCACCATCAGCCTGTCCCACGGCAAATACCCGATGGACTTTGAGGCACCGTTTGCGTCCGTCGCTTCGCCATCCAATTCGGCAACGACATTACCATCAGGATCCAGCAGCACGAGCAAATTATGACCGCCGAGGCCAAGGGCCAACGGAAGTTGTGCTTTTATAATTCTATAGTCCCCCATCTCTAGTCTCTTTCGTCATCAGGGATTAGTCGTTCTTGTTTCCGCACAACCAGTTCGTACGGCTTCAAATAGGAAAAGCTCACCTCGATATTCACAATGACTTTTTTTCCGAAAGACGGTGAAGTCTCCGGAAGACCATGTGACCGATACCAAGCCTCACCAACGTATTTGCATTCTGTGCTGGGCGCGGAGGCGCAATGCGCGCCGAGTGACTCCGCGTCCTGGCGCGTGAAACCCTTCCCAGGCGTCTGCTTTAGAAGCTTTATGATGTTCTCCTTAACCCGATCATCAAAATGGCTGTCCCAGACGGGACGCATGTAATTGCCGATGACGCTGTCGCCGAGTCCATCTGTATTCTCTGTCCGGCCCGGCCAAGGCCAACTCGAACGCCAATGGCATCCGGAAACGATGCCCGAAAGCGCCAATAACAACGCGATGCGTACAACTGAGAGAGTTTTCATTGAGCGTTCTTTTTTGACGTCTGCGAGCGCATTCGGCGCGGCTATCGAAAAACACAGCAAGAGTAATGACCACACACGACGGCAGTCGAAATGAAAACGCGATTGCCTGATGCAAATCTCATTCGACATCCCCAGAAGAAGGCTTCGAGAGATTAAAGAGTTCGAAAGAACAAATCAAGAACAACCATTGCTCAACCTGTGGGCGATCGGGCACCATTCGTTGTGTTCGCGACGCGCGTCGGATGCTTTTCGAACAGGAGAGTAGTGTTGGACACAAACACAAACATCGCGTGGCCTGACGATCGCCACATTACTAAGACTCTTATTTAACCCAGAATAGACCACGACGCCGGACGCAGCGTTTGGAATCGGTGTCCCCTCCACAGCCGGAAAATCCTGTCCCGAATGGAATTCGGGCTTTCGCTTCTGCCGGACTCGTTTGTTCGGCCGAACGGGATCGCGATTCACATATCGCCAAGCGAACGACAGGCATAGCTAGACCTACAAGATCATGAGATCGCGACGCTCATGAACGATGAGCAGGCTGTCCACAGAAAGTGAAGTATGTCGCTCCGGCGGCAGACCAAACGCAGGTTGTGTCTGTCACTTCCGCACATGACCCATTAGACCTGCCGCCGCCTATAACTACCTAAACCGGCAATCAAACCGTACCGCACGTCGCGTACGCATCAGCATTCTTTGAGAGAGCAGCGGCTCAAAGATCTTCGCTGTCGGGATTTTCAGCGTCGACATGGTCTGGCTGCACGATCACGCGTTCGATGCGATGGATGAGTTCAAGCGCGTTCTCGTCGTTGGCGAGCGACTGCGTCGGCTTGCCCCAGCCGCGATCGAGGATGGCGTTTGCGGCCGCGACCCGCGCCGGCGGCGTCGCCTTGGTGTTGCGCATCACGCCAACGAGCACATTCAGCGCGGTGCGCGTATGCGCGCGCGCCAGGGAGCGGATTTCAGTGACGGCTTTGGGCATGGGGGGTTGTCGGTCTCCTCGATATTGTCAGGTTGGCCGTTCGGAAATCGGGTGGCGCGGCGCGATATCTCGTCGGACAAGTGCGGATTCGAAGGATCGCGCATAATGACCGACATCATCGTGAACCGGAGGATGGACCAGCGCGAGTGGCTGGCGCTCGTGCTGTTGTCGGCGCTATGGGGCGGCTCGTTTCTTTTCGCAGGCCTTCAGGTCAAGTGGCTTCCGCCCTTCACCATCGTCTTCCTGCGCGTCGCCCTTGCCGCCGTCATTCTCAACGTCCTGATCAGGACGCTCGGCAGGACCATGCTCGGTGACGCCGCCACCTGGCGCGCCTTCTTCGGCATGGGCATTCTGAACAACGCGATCCCCTTTTGCCTCATCGTGTGGGGTCAGGGTCACATTGCCTCGGGTCTGGCCGCGATCCTCAACGCCACGACGCCGATCTTCACCGTGATCGTGGCGCATTTCACGACCAGCGACGAGAAGATGACCACAAATCGTCTTGTTGGAGTCATCGTTGGATTTGCGGGCGTCGCGGTGCTGACGGGCGCCGATGCCTTGAAGGGGCTCGGGGTCGATGTACTGGCCGAGCTTGCCGTGCTGCTCGCCGCCATCTCCTATGCCTTCGCCGGCGTCTTTGGCCGACGCTTCAAGCGACTTGGCATCGACCCCATTGTGACGGCGACCGGTCAAGCCAGCGCGTCAGCGCTGATGCTTTTGCCCGTCGTCATGCTGGCCGATACCCCGTGGATACTTCCCGTGCCGCCAATGGTCGTGTGGTTAGCTGCGATCGGCAGCGCCGTGTTCTCAACGGTGCTCGCCTATGTGCTTTACTTCCGCATTCTCTCTACAGCGGGTGCGACCAATCTCTCGCTCGTCACCTTCCTCATCCCCGTCAGCGCCATCGTCATGGGCGCGGTCGCCTTAGGCGAGCATCTCGCGCCTCGGCATTTTCTCGGCCTCGCCTTTATCGGCGCGGGCCTTGCCGCGATCGATGGGCGGCTGCTGAGCCGACGCAAGAATGCAGGCGAGACGCACGCGGGGTAGTCGCGCTGGTTGCCGGAATGCCGCTTCGCGCCTCAGCCGCGGACATATCTCATCCAGCGCTGGAACAACTCGTCATCGTCACGCGACGATGGGTCCTTTGGCTGGAAGATCGACGGCGGCACGGGTAGTCCCGCATCGGCTGGCCCGAGACAATCCCGAGCAAGGGCGTTGAAGCCGACGGCGCGAGCGGCGGCGCGCTGGTCGCGACTGGAGATGACAAATTGGCCAGGCGCCGAACTGGTGGAGTTTGGTCGTCGGCCGGCGTCGGCGTCACGTCGTCCGGGATCTCCGAGCGTTGGCCCGGCTTTGGTGGCGTTGCATTCGGCGGAGCGATATTGTCGGGCACGCCTGAAATGACCGACGCCCGGTTGCCGAAACGATCGGCGAAATTGGCCGGAGCATCGGATGCAGCCGGCGCGTTCGGAAGCGGGACGGTGCCCCATGCCGGATAGCGGTCGGCGAACACATTCGAGCTAGCGGGAGTAGACGGCGGAGCGGCTTTCGCGGGAGCGGGTGTTGGCTGGTTGAAGGGACTGAAGAATGGCTGGCCCGGACGATCGGGAGGAGAGCCGCCGTTGCGCGAAGACGTCTCGTCCAGGCCGGACAGGATTTTGGAGGCGCGCCTGGACTGGTCGAGATATGGCGGTGGAGGTAGAACATAATTCCCGTATGTCGCGGGATCGTAAGTGTTGGTCTGATCCGGATGGAGCCCGATTGGACCGCCATCCCTCGGATGAGCAGCGTCGTATATCCTTCCCGCTTCTTTCGTGATTACGGAATAATGCACATGGGGGCCGGTGGACTCGCCCGTATTTCCGACGACGCCGACCGTGTCCCCTTTCCAGAGGCCCTGACCTGGTTTGACCTGATTGTCACCGCGCATGTGGGCGTACAGGCTGTAATCACCGGTATCGTTCTTGACGATGACGGTGTTTCCATATCCCCCTTCGTTCTTACCGGAATAGACGACGACACCGGACGCAGCGCTCGGAATCGTGGTCCCCTCGGGTGCGCCAAAATCGGACCCCGGATGAAACTCCGGCTGATTGGTCTTTGGGTGGATACGCCGACCGTAACCCGAACTTGCCCTTTTGCGGCTGTCACTGAGTTTATATGGATCGCTCAATCGAGCCTCCTCTTGTTTGATTCGCCTAATTGCGGGAATCTGATTTCTTGCACCACATGTAGGTGACACGTATTGTGAACGTTCGGATGGGATCACCGCCCCTCCCGTAAAAAAAGAACCGAAGCTCCGCCGGAGAACGCGATTGCGCCATAAATGTAGAGGCCGTTACGGCCTAATAGCTCTCGCGGCAGCCTTTTCCTGCGCGATCGGCGCACCAACCCCAGTCTTGGCGCAACAAGGCGCCACTGCAGCAACTGAAAATTGGCGCCCAAAGGATGGTCCTTACGGCTTGGACCCCGGCACAGACCCTAACGCATCGTGCGAAACTCTCACGCTCCACCGGGTCGAACTCGGCAAGCGTTTGATCGTCTCCGAAGAAATGTACAAATGCGAGATCATGAAAATAACTGAGGCGGCGCCAGCAACGCTACGTCTTAATGCGAAATGCGACGATGTTCATTCCGGAAAATCCAGAGATACTATCGTCATCCGTAGAATCGACGATCAATCTTTTTCCATGGGTTGGCGCGGTCAGCGGTCGTATCGGTATGTCTACTGCCCGGAGATCACAACGGAAGAGGCCAAGCGAAGAGAGCTGCAGAAACAATTAGAGCGCGCCGAATGGCATCCGCGCGACGGTGTCTACGCGAAACCCGGCGCAGACTTCAACGACCGTTGCAGCAAGTCGGGCGATGCGGTGATCGAACTTGGGCAGATTTCGATATCGACTGATGCCTCGCTTTGCGAGGTCGCTAGTATCGAGTCCGGAACTCAGGCATCGATCAAGATCGACGCGCGATGTGACCTGAAGCCTGGCCAGACCGGGACAGTGGCAAGATCGATCCGCGGCGAGATTGTTTTTGCGCCGGTCGGATCGGAAAAGATCATCATCACAGACAGCGGCAATCAAACTATCTCTATTCAGAAAAGCCGCAATGGTGAGTTTTCGGAGCTTGCGCAACCACTCGCCTATTGCCCCGAAGCCGCGCAGCGGGCTTACGCGGATTCAAAGAAGGCGAAGTAGACTCGCTCGCTCACACCCGGCCCTGCTCTCTACGCGTGATCATCGTCGCCTTCCGCGCACGTCGGCCAATGTTCGCATGGCGCGGTGTCGGCGTGATCCATCACGAGATCGTCGGCTCCCACCGGTGAGCGAAACGGAATCGGCGCGTCGTCGCCCTTGCGGCCGCTCGGGCGCGGCGCGAACTGAATAATGACCGCGCTCACGCAAAAATCTCCCAGAGCACGATGAGAACAAGTCCTGAGATCGCAAGAGCGATCAGGCACGCGGCAGCGGCCATGCGTGTCCTCCTTCTTTGAGGGACGAAAAGGGTCAGGCGGCGGCGCGCTTCGATGGCGCCTCGCATCACGCGTCGAAGAGATTACCGCGCCCTGCGGCCGCCGCCCGATTGGAGAAACAAAAAACCCGCGGCCGGATGTCCGGGCCGCGGGCGATATTTGGCAACGATGCACCTATGCCGGTGATTTGCCCGACGTGTCAAATCAGCAGCCGACAATAGCCTGAAAATAGCCAGGACGGCGTCTTGGCTTCATTGCGTGACAGGATTAACTATGGAGTCGTCGAAGCCGATAGCGCGCGAGGCTGCCCATGAACAACAGCACGATGATCAGACTGGTCCTGACAGCCGCGCTCGGCGTGGCCGTCGCCAGCGTTTCGTCAGCCTATGCACAGAGCACGCTTGGCGGCGCCAAGCAGCAGCAGAACAAGATCGGCGGCGTCGCAAAGCCTGCGCCGACACTCGGCGGCGCCGTGGTTCACACACCCTCGCCTTCTGCGCCAAAACCGCCCGCTCCGGCCGTCAACCTGGCCGGCAAGCCCGGTTCGACCGGCACGCCGGCGCCGACCACAACCGCCAACGCGCAGGGGCAGGCTCCGCAAGCAACCCCGCCCGTCACGACGTCGAAGAAGAGCGGCGCGGTCGTCACGAACAACATGAAATGCTCCGGCGGCGCGTGCACATCCGTGGTTCCGAAGCCGTAAGGTTGGTGTAAGGCGGTCCGGCTCTCTGCGTCATTGCGAGGAGCGTGGCGACGAAGCAATCCAGTCTTCCTTTTGCTCTGGATTGCTTCGCGGAGCCTGTTATCGGGCGCGCATTCGCGCGACCCGTTGGCTCGCAATGACTTTAAATCGCGACCTGCCGGCCGATCTCGACCACCTGGTCGTTGGGCAGGCTGAAGAAGTCGCTGACGTGGACCGCGTTGCGTTCCATCACCACGAAAAGCTTGGCCTGCCAGGCCGGCAGGCCCATCTTGTCCTCGCGGCCGATCACGGTTTCATGCCCGACATAATAGGTGACGTCGGAAAGGTCGACCGTGCAGCCGAGCGATTTTGAAGCAGCTAACAGCTCCGGAATGTTCGGCCGCTCCATGAAGCCGAACCGCGCTTCCGCGCGCCAGAAATTCGGCGCGACCTCCTCGATGGCGAGGCGCTGGCCGGAGAACGTCCACGGCACCGAGCGGATATCGACGCGCAGCACGAACAGATGCTCGTGCAGCGCGCGGTTATGCTTGACATGCCACTGCATCACCGGCGGCGTGTCGCGCTCGGCGCGGGTCAGGAACACCGCGGTGCCGGGCACGCGCGGCACGCCCGCGGCTTTGACGCGCGCCATGAACTCGTCGACCGGGATCAGTTGCTCGTGCATGCGCAGCGAGACCGCGGCTGCGCCGCGATGCCAGATCCACATCACGCTGTAGATCGCAAGCGCCAGCAGCAGCGGCACGTAGCCGCCTTCGGCGATCTTGGTGAGGTTGGCAAGAAAGAAGGCGCTGTCGACCACGAGGAAGCAGCCGGCGACAAAGCCCGCCGCGATCACGCTCCATCCCCAGATCTCGCGCATGGCGATGAACAAGAGCGCCGATGTCATCAGCATGGTGGCGGAGACGGCAATGCCGTAGGCGGCGGCGAGATTGTCGGACTTGCCGAACACGATGGTGAGGCCGACCGTGACGATCATCAGGAGCCAGTTGACGACGCCGACGTAGATCTGGCCGTAACCTTCCGACGATGTCTGCTTGACGTAAAGCCGCGGCAGCCAGCCGAGCTGGATCGCCTGCCGCGTCATCGAGAAGGCGCCGGTGATGATCGACTGGCTGGCGATGATGGTGGCAATCGTCGCGAGCACGATCAGCGGCAGCAGCAGCGGCTGCGGACACAGGCGGAAGAAGATATTGCCGTCGGTCGGCGCGCCCTCGAGCACCAGCGCCGCCTGCCCGGCATAGTTGAGGATCAGGCTCGGGAACACGGCCGCAAACCAGGCGAGCTTGATCGGCCTGCTGCCGAAGTGACCCATGTCGGCATAAAGCGCCTCCGCGCCGGTGACGCAGAGAAACACCGCGCCCAGCACCAGAAAGCCGGTCATGCCATGCGAGACGAGGTAGTGCAGTCCGTAAAGGGGATTGAGCGCGGCGAACACCTGCGGATGTTTCACGATGCCGGCTGCGCCCATCATTGCCATCGCGACGAACCAGACCAGCATCACCGGACCGAAGAAATGCCCGATCGCCGCGGTGCCGCGCGACTGGATCGCGAACAGCGCAAGCAGGATCGCAACCGCCGCCGGCACCACATAGGGCTGGAAGGCCGGCGTCGCCATGTTGAGGCCTTCCAGCGCCGACAGCACCGAGATCGCCGGCGTGATCGCACCGTCACCGTAGATGAGCGCCGCGCCGAACAGGCCGACCGCCACGATGGTCGGGCGATGCTGCTTCTTGACGCCGAGCAGCGCCATCAGCGCCAGGATGCCGCCCTCGCCGTCATTGTCGACGCGCATCGCAAAGGAGACGTATTTGACCGAGGTGATGATGAACAACGTCCACAGCACCAGCGACAATGCGCCGAGCACAGTGGTGGGATCAGTCGGCGTGTCGGTGGTGCCGAGCACGGTCTTGAACGTGTAAAGCGGACTGGTGCCGATATCGCCAAAGACGATGCCGAGCGCCGATAGCGCCAGCGCCGACATTTTGCCCTGCGGGCCCTGTCGCGTCTCGGAGGTTGGTATCGCCTGTTCGCTCACGGGTCCGTCGCTTTGAAGGAAAGAACGCTTCGTCCATTCCTACAAAGTATTGCTGCCGATTGCGACAGCCAAACGACCCGAAGCCGCCGTTCCCGCGGCCTTTAAGCAGGAAGCTGGAACGGTGTTCAGCCGTTGGCGGCCCGCTTCATGGGAGCGGCCTGCGGCAGGCTTGCGTCCACGTGGGTATATTGGCGGAAGCTTCCGATCGCGGCGGGGCGGCCGAGCAGATAGCCCTGCACCTCGTCGCAGCTTTCCTCCTGCAAAAAGCGCAGTTCGTCGTTGGTTTCCACGCCCTCGGCGATCACCGGCAGGCCGAGCCCTTTGCCCAAACCGAGCACGGCGCGAACGATCGTCGCCGCCTGCTGGTTGGAGTTCACCTGCTTGATGAAGGACCGGTCGATCTTGATCCGGTCGAACGGAAAGGCGCGCAGGTTGGACAGCGAGGAATAGCCGGTGCCGAAATCGTCCATCGCGATCTCGACGCCGAGCGCCTTGACCTGCCGCAGCGTCGCAAGCGTGCGGTTGAGGTCGCGCACCAGCGCCGTCTCGGTGATCTCGATTTCCAGCCGCTTGGCGGGCAGGCCGGTCTCGATCAGGACCTGATGCAGCTCCTGGGCGAACGAAGCGCTGTGCAGCTGCACCGCCGAAACGTTGACGGCAACTTTCAGGGGCGTCTTCCAGGTTGCGGCCTCGCGGCAGGCCTCCTTCAGCACCCAATCGCCGATCGTCAGGATGGCGCCCGCCTCTTCCGCGATCGGAATGAAGACACCCGGCGAGATCTCGCCGCGCGAGGGACTTTTCCAGCGCACCAGCGCCTCGAAGCCGACGACCTGGCCCCGCTTGATATCGAGCTGCGGCTGATAGGCGAGCCACAATTCGCCGCGGGAAATCGCGAGCCGCAGATCATGCTCGAGCAGGCGGCGGTCGCGAACCTCCGCGCCCATCTTCGCCTCGAAAAAGCGATAGGTGCCGCGGCCCTCCTGCTTGGCGCGGTAGAGCGCGACGTCGGCATGGCTCATCAGCGACTGACGATCGGCCGCATCGTCCGGGCTCAGTGCGATGCCGATCGAGGTCGCGATCGGCATCTCCGGCGCATCGCTGACCTCGCGCAGCGTTTCGAGAATGGTTTCGGCAAGCCGGCCCGCCGCGGCCGGGCTTGCCAGATCAGGCATCAGGATGGCGAACTCGTCGCCGCCGAGCCGCGCCATCATCTGCCGCTCGTCAAGCAAGGCGCTGACGCGCGCGGCAAAGGTCTGCAACGCGCGATCGCCGGCCGCGTGGCCAAACAGATCGTTGATCTCCTTGAAGCGATCGAGATCGAGGCAAAGGACGCCGAGGCTCTTGCCGGGGCTGAGGCCTGCGATTTCCTGATCGACGCGCACGTTGAAGAAGGCGCGGTTCGGAAGACGGGTCAGCGCATCGTGATGCGCCAGGAACTGGATGTGCTGCTCGGCGGCCTTGCGGGCCTTGAGGTCGCGAACCGCGACAACGTGATGCGGACGCTCCGCATAGACGATCGGCCGCATGATCAGTTCGACAGGCGTCATCGTGCCGTCGCGATGGCGCAGTTCGGTCTCGATGGCGTGGTTGGGCCGCGACATCAGCCTGGAGCGCGCCACCGAATCGGGAAAGCAGCTTTCCAGCGTGCGGCCGACGAGGCTCGCGGCAGGCGCGCCGACAAGCTGCGAGAAACTCTTGTTGGCCGAGACGATCGTTTGCCCGTCGCAGACGAGCAGCCCCTCGACGGACGCATCCGCGAGGTCGCGCATGCGGTCGGTCTCGAGCTCGGAACGGCGCTGATCGCGGATGTCGATGACCACAGCGGCGGACGCAAGGCCGAGAATGCCGAGGCTCGCGATCGTGACGCCAATCGCAAGCCATCCGGCCGGCAACGCGGTTTGCGAAACCTCGATGGTCGGATCCGGGATGATCGAGACCGCGCCCATGGCCGTGAAGTGATGGCTGACGATCGCCAGCGTCAACAACAGCGCGCCGCCAAGCTTCCAGCCCTCATGTTCGCCGTGCAGGCCGACCGGCAGCGCGATCGCGCCGATCGCAGCACCGAGCAGAATGGAGGCGGCGACGAGAACGGGATCCCAGAGCACGATGCCGGCGACCTCGAAGGCTGCCATGCCCATGTAGTGCATCGCGGCAATGCCGCCGGCGACGATGGCGCCCCCGATCCACCGGCCGTGACGGTTCTCCATCAGCGACACCGTGAGGCCCGCCCCCGTGAGCAGGACCGCGGCGATCAGCGACAGGATGGTTAATGCAATGTTGTAGCCGCTCGGAATACCCGGCGTGAACGCCAGCATCGCGACGAAGTGGGTCGCCCAGATGCCGAAACCGGTCGAAATCGCCGACACCGCCAGCCAGACACCGCGCATGCGCCCCTTCGAATTGCGGGCATAGCGGAGCAGCCTGATCGCGGCGATCGAGGCGAGAACGCAAATAAAAGCGGCGAGCGCGACGAGCCTGAGGTCATGAGCCGTCGCGATACAGTTATAAATTTTCAACATGAGAAATTCCGCAGCCGGATACGCTTCCCTTGCCCGGAACGTAGCTATGAGGGTGTGAAGGCCGCGTAAATTCGATTCAGGAGAGCAGCAGCCGCATCAGACGAGCAGCCATGCGCTGCGCGAGCCAGCCCGTAGAAATGCGGGAAGCCAGGTCTCTACACCAGTCCGAGTTCCATCGGATGCACGCCGGCGAAGATGCGCTGAATGCTGGCAGGCTGCAATCCAAACTGATGCTGCAACAGTCCGGCAAACATGGCACGATAATCCGTCAGCACCGGATAGTCGCGGTTCTGAAACAGCGTCGCCTGCTCGACCTTGATCTGCTCGCCGACGATGCGCCCGCCGTTGATGCCGCCGCCCATCACCCAGTAGACACTGCCGTGACCGTGATCGGTGCCGCGGTCGCCATTCTCGCGGAATGTACGTCCGAATTCGGAGATCACGACCACGACCGTGTCGCGCCAGCCGGCCGGCCCGATCTCTTCGGAGAAGCCGGCGAGCGCGCGTCCCAATTCGCCGAGCCGATCGGCGAGATAGCCGGTCGCCGCGCCCTGATTGACATGCGTGTCCCAGCCGCCAACATCGACAAAGCCGAGATTGAATTGATCGCGCATCAGATGACCGATGCGGCGCGCCGACAATTCAAAGCCGCGCGGCGACACCGCGCCGCGATTGGCCGCCGTCATCTCTTCGGAGATCGAGCGATAGACGTCATCCCGAATCCGAAAACCTTCCGAGACCGACGACGACAGATCGCTTTGCGCATACATGTCCTTGATCAGGCGCGCCTGGCGATCGTCGACGCCGGGCTTGCCAACACTATTGATACCGATGTTCGGCGTTTGCGTCTTGCCGCGGAAGATCAGCGGGAGCTGCTCGGTGAAGGAAATCGGCTTGACGCGGGTGAGCTCGGCGGCGAGGCGGCTCATGAAGCCGGAACGATAGTCGCGCGAGCCGCCGGTGCCCTGGCCGAGCTCGATCGTGTCTTGCGTCTCGAAGTGGCTGCGCGTCAGATCATCCGACGTGCCCGCGAACGGCACGAAGGCGATCTCGCGCTTGGCCCACAGCGGATAGATGCTGTCGCGCAATGCGGGATGCAGTCCCCACTCGGGATTCAACGACAGAGCGGCGTTAGGATTGCCGGCGTCGGGTTTGGCGAGACGAAGCGTCGGGCGCGCGGTTTGATAAAAGTCACTGCTGACCGGAGCAACGACGTTCGCCGCATCATAGGCGCCGCGCAGGAACACGACCAAAAGCCGCGCATCGGTCGCGGGCGCCGCCCAGACGCGCCCCGCAACGGTCAAGGGAACGGCGCTCGCAAAGGCCTTGATGAGTTCGCGGCGGTTCATGTTGGTCTCCTTTGTCAGACCCAATGCATGACGAGACTTGATCGATTGATCCGGCAGCGAGGCTGTACGCCTCTCCCATGGGGAGAGGTCGGATCGCCCCTGGCGATGCGCCAGCATCGTCCAGCGCGATCCGGGTGAGGGGGTAAACTCCTCGAGAGACCGTAACCCCTCACCCCAACCCTCTCCCAATGGGAGAGAAAGCACACCACCGACGCAGCACCACCATTCGAACTTAGCATCATCAGGCTCAACGCATGAATTCCGGTGACGACAGAAACAGTGTGTTCCAGTCTTGCGGCGACACCGCCTGATCGAGCGCGGCTGTTGTCGCCGGCGAAAGCGTCTGCCGCAGGCCGTTGAAGTAGAGCGCGTTCTGGATCAGCGGAAACGCCGGTCTGTCGACCGCGTTCGGCATGTCGGGCTTGAACAGGCCGGCGGAGCCCGAGCCGATCTGGCGCGCGATCTCAAAACGCAGCGTCATCTGGCCTGGACCATTCCATGAGGCCGCGATCATCGAATAGCCGTCCGGGGTTTCGTGATTGAACAGGCCTTCGCCGAGACGATTGAGCCAGTTCTGCACGGGTAAGGTGTTGAGGATCACCTTGTCGTCATAGGCAAGCCGCACGGCGGAGAACACCCAGTGCACGGGATCCTTGAATTTCGCACCGGGCTTCAAGGATGCAGAAAATTCCGGCGCGTGCACCATCGCAGACAGCACCGCCGCGATGTCGCCATCCGATGTCTTGAAGGCCTGCGCCATCTTCGCTACCAGCGAGTCCGGCGGATTGTCGGACACGAAATAGGTCGCAATCTGCTTCGACAGATGCGTCGCGGTTGCCGGATGATGCACCAGGATGTCGATCGCTTCGTCCACTTCGGCAAAACCCCTGCCCTTGATCTGGTGACCAAGGAAAGTCTTGTCGCCATAGTCGTGCCGCGCCGGATTGAATTCGAACGCGCCTTCGCGAATGAGCTGCGATTGCAGTTCTACCTTCAGCTTCGGCTCTTCCGGCTTTGCGTCGATGCCGACGCCGGTGAGGATGCGCGCCAAGGCCTCGACATCGGCCTGGCTGTAGCCGGAGCCGACGCCCATGGTGTGCAGCTCCATGATCTCACGCGCGTAGTTTTCGTTGATATGACCGGCCGCGTTGTCGGTGTTGTCGAGATAGCGCAGCATCGCCGGATGACGCAGCGTCGCCATCAACAGATCGCGGAATTTCCCGAGCGCATGTGCGCGGATGGCATGCTCCTCGTAATCGCCGACGAGGATGCGCAGGTTCGACTTGTATTGATGCACGTTGAAATGGTTGAACCAGAACCAGGTCATGCGTTCACGCAGTTGGTCCGGCGCATAGATCGCATGCAGGATGGAGCGCGCTTGCGCCTGCTTCATCCGGTCGTTCATCGCCTGCTGATAGACATTCTGCGCGGCCTTGCGCTGGTCGGGATCGGCGACCTGGTTGGCGCTCTTGGCCTGCGCGTCGAACGACTGCAGCATGTCAAAGGGAAATTTATGGACGTCCGCCATCGCCTCGATCTGCGATTTCGCGGCTTCCGGCAACACCGAGACGGCCGGCGGATGCAGTTGCTCGTTCAGCCAGCGCTCGACGCCGACCGCTTGCAGGTGCGCGGCGCTCGACGTGTTGATCCCGAAGGTGAGGCGATCGAGCGGGATCAGGTCATGCGGCGCGAGCTCGGCCGCCTTGCTCATGCCCGCGCTCAATATCAGGGCCGCGCAGACTGACCCGACCCAGACTGGCGTGCGGCAGCACTTGTCTAAAATTGTCGGTTCCATCTGGCAAGGGCTCGTCATGCAAACCTTAACCGCCCGCGGAAGGCTATCTACCTTGGCGTGTCGCGCATGAATAGGCTCTGAACGGATAGCGATGAATCGTGGCGAAAAGATTCATGGCGGAAAGTTAATCTTTCCGCCATGACGACTAATCAATTCATCGCTTGATCGGCCTCATGGTTCGAGACGCCGCGTAAGAACGCGGCTCCTCACCATGAGGGTCTCAGTGTCGAGCCGCAAACAGCGGCCTCATCCCGAGGAGGCGCGAAGCGCCGTCTCGAGGGATGGGTCAGCAAGTTACTGCAAAATCCTGAACACGCGCTCGTCATATAGCGCGCCGCCCATCGGCTGCAATTCCTCGCGGAAGGTTCGTACCGTCTTCGAGGAAATCCAGGCGTTCTTTTCGTTCTGCGACTTCCAGGCTTCGACCACCGTGAAATGATTCTTCCGGTTGGCCTGGACATTGTCGTCGAAGCGAAGATTGCCGGCTGCACTCCGGCCCTCCTCGACAAAAGCTTTCACCTTCGCTGTGCCCGGCTCGACCTGGGTCGGGACGACGTCAACATGCGTCAGCACGAGGATCGCGCCCTTCGGCGCCGGCTTCGACGGGCCGACGGACAGCGCGTTATGGATGCGCTCGTCGTAAGCGGCACTGCGCATCGGATCGAGCTCGGCGCGATACTTCGTGTACGCATCGGTTGCGGCGAAGGCCTGCTTGGCGGCAAGCGACTTCCATTGCTCGACAAGGGCGAAGTGGCCGGGATCGGAAACCCGCTGGCCAACGTCGATCTGGACCGCACCATCGGCTTTGCGGGCCGCCTCCGCATAGCGGAGGATCAGTTTTCTGGCCTCGTCCGCTTTCGCGGGCGCGACTTCGGTGTAGGTCACGATGGTGACGGGCTGGCTTGGGTCCGGTGCCGGTGGGGGGTTTTGCGCTTGCGCGGACCCGGCGAAGGCAATGGCTCCGGCCATGGTGATGACGGCCGCCAGAAACGAACGATGCATCGGATATTTCCTCCGTAACGGATGCTCGTATGAATGGCATCCTTCGAGAAACCTTGATTTCAACCACGTGAAAAGTGAGCTCGCTTGCCAGCTCCCTCGCCCCGCCGTGGCCACGCATCTTGACCGCACGACGCATGGCGACGTCAAGTCTTCTCAGGCCTTCGGGTATGGCGCTGCTGGAATAAAGTGCAGGGAAAACTGCGCGCCGCCCATCACCCGGTTCTCGACCTCGATGGTCGCGCCGTGCAGTTCGGCGATGCGTTGCACGATGGAGAGGCCCAGCCCCGAACTGCCCTGACCGTTGCGGTCGCGCCGCCAGAAGCGGTGGAAGATCAGCTCGCGTTCTTCATCCGAAATGCCGGGACCGCGGTCCTGCACAGCGACCGTCCCGTTTTCCTCGACGACGAATTCCACCACCGTATCCTTCGGCGTGTGACGGATGGCATTTTCGGCGAGGTTGCGGATCGCCCGCTTGATCATCTCGGCATTGCCCTTGACGAACACCGGCGTGGCCACGCCCGACAGCGCGATCTCGCGGCCCTGCTCGAGCGCGAGCGGCGCAACGAAGCCCGCGACTTCTGCGGCTGCCGCCTGCAGATCGGCAACCTCCGCCGGGTCGATCGCAAAGGCCTCGAGCTCGGCAATGTCGAGCAGTTGACCCACGACACGGCTCATCGCCTCGATGTCCTGACGCAATGCCTTCGCGACGCCGGGATCATCTAACGTCTCGACGCGGGTGCGCAGGATGGAGAGCGGCGTGCGCAACTCGTGCGCGGCGTCCGCGGTGAATTCGCGCTGCAGCCGGAATCCTTCGTCGAGGCGATCGAGCGCCTTGTTGATGGCGGAGACCAGCGGCCGCACCTCGCTTGGAATTTCCTGCAGCGGAAGGCGAATGTCGGTGCGCGCGGGCGTGATGTGCTGGGCCGTCTCCGAGGCCTGCCGCAATGGCCAGAGCGCGCGGCGGAAGATCGCGATATCGATCACCAGCAGCAGAAGCAGGATCGGTAGCGTGATCCAGCCGACATGGCGGTAGAAATCGTTGACGATGTCGTCGATCAGGACGTCGCTGTTGGCGAGGTCTTCGGCCGCCTGCACCCACACCGTCTTGCCGCCGACAGTGCGGCGGACGCTGGCGCCGGAAATGGCGGCATCGCCGATACGGGTGTCGAGAAACTGCACGGTGGCCGCGCGTGGATCGTCGGCGAACACAGGCGCGTTGCCTTTGAGCGACGAGAACAGCGTCTTACCGGTATCGTCGACGACGGCATAGGAGTAGCGCCCGTAAGGCTGCGAGTAGAGCCCCTGAAGGTTCGGCGGCAAATGCAGCGACAGGTGCCCGTCTTCGAGCTCGAGATGCTCGGCGAGCGACACCGCCTGCTCTTCCATCGCCTCGTTATGAATGTTGTTGGTGGCAACGCTGAGCAGCCACGACAGCGCCACCGACATCAGGACCGACGTGATCGCGACCGCGATCACGTGCAGGATCACGATGCGCGAGATGATCGATTCAAACCGGATCACGCTTTTCCTCTGCGATGAGATAGCCGACGCCGCGGATGGTGTGGATCGTCACCCTGGCGCCCCGGTCTGACAGCTGCTTGCGTAGGCGATGGACATAGACTTCGACGGCGTTACTGGCGACGTCGCCGGAAAGCCCGAAGATGTGATCCTCGACCTGCTTCTTCGAGACCACCCTGCCCTTGCTGCGCATCAGAAGCTCGAGAACTTCAGTTTCGCGCGACGACAGCACCTGCGGCTGATTGTCGATCAAGGCCTGCCGGCCGCGCAGGTCGAATTCGAGATTGGCGATAGAGAGCGAATTGCCGAGCTGCTGGCCAGGCCGGCGCAGCTGCGCTTCCAGCCGCGCCACCAGCTCTTCCAGCGCGAACGGTTTGACCATGTAGTCGTCGGCGCCGGAGCGCAGGCCGGAGACGCGGTCCTGCAAGCCGCCGCGCGCGGTGAGCACCAGCACCGGCGTCGAGTCCTTGCGATGGCGCAATTCACGCAAGATCGCGAGCCCATCGCCATCGGGCAGGCCGAGATCGAGAATGATGGCCGCATAGCTCGTCGTCATCAGCACGGCGCGGGCTTCGGAGGCGGTCGCGAGCAGATCGACCTCATAGCCGGCCGTCCGCAGGCCCTTGGCGAGCAGCTCGGACAACATCGCATTGTCTTCGACGACGAGGAGACGCATGGCTTTGGCCTGAAGATTCTCAGGCCATGCTTTGAGCCCTTTTGCCGGCGACGACAAGCTTGCAGACGATGCGGAGGTTAACGGAACCCTGTGCTGTAAGGCTGATGTAAGAATGTGGCCGCGAACTCTTTTCACCTCCACCTGAAAGGGGGAGGTCGGCACGCCGCGAAGCGCTCTTGCGCTTTGAGGCGCGCCGGGAGGGGGTCAATGCTTTGCCGCTTCTGTCGGATCGACATTCGACCCCCACCCCAACCCTCCCCCTTTCAGGGGGAGGGAGTCCGACCTTCCCGCTCAGCTCTCTCACTCGCAGGCCTTACGAAGCGTCTACTTCACCAGATAATGTCGCAACACTTCGGTCAGCTTTGCCCCGTCCGTTTGCGGCGGCAGGAAGCCGAGATATGTTCCGTCGCGGCCCATCAGATAAAGAAGGCCGGTGTGGTCGATGGCGTACTCGCCGTCGCTGGCCGGCGGCAGTTTGGCGTAAAATGCCTTGTAGGCGTTGGCGACTTTGCGGATTTCTTCCGGCGTGCCGGTCAAGCCGACAAAACTCCCGTGAAAGGCCTTGAGATATTCGCCCAAGACCTTGGTGTCGCGCTCGGGATCGATGGTGATGAAGATCGGCTGCACGCCGTCGGCCAAGGGCCCCAGCGCATCGAGCGCCTGCGTGATCGCCATCAGATCGGCCGGGCATACGTCGGGACAGAACGTGTAGCCGAAATAGACGATCATCAACTTGCCGCGGAAGTCCGTGTCACTGCGCTTGTGCCCATCCTGGTCGGTGAGCGTGAACGGACCGCCGACCGTGCCGTGGCCGTACATCAGGTCTTCCATCATCTCGGCGGCGGTGAAGCGGTCCGGCGGCGCGTCTTCGGCGCGCGCTGCGTGTGCGGAAATGCCAAGCACAAGCAGCGCGGCGATCGCCCGCCACGCTGTCGCTCCCAGAGTTGCCACCGCTCAGATGCCGAAGGTGATGCGCGTGCCGGTGGTCGTCGTCAGCACCTTGCCCGGCATCTGCCGCTGCGCTTCCTGGGTGAAATTGAGCCCGCTGCAATGCATGGGGATCACGACGTCCGGGTTGAGCTTGCCGATCTCGGCGACGACCTGCGTCAGGTAATCCGCCGGCGCGGGACCGAGATGAAAGCCGCCCACGATGGCGTGCACCTTGTCGATGCCGGAGACTTCCATCGCCTGCCGCACCGAATTGACGATGCCGACATGGCCGCACGACGAAATGACGATGAGGCCCTTGTCCTTCAGGTTGAAGCAGGTCGCGTGCTCGTGGATATGCTCGTCGGGCACGATCTTGCCTTCCATCTCGGCCGGCAAATAGTGGCTCCAGTTGCAGCCTGCGCCGTCCTTCAGCTTGAACTCGACAACCGTATTCGGCAGCACCTTCTCGATCGACTTGCGCGCGATCTTGCCGGTGGTGAAAGCGACATCGCCAATGACCGTTGGCGTTTCGCACAGCACGACCTTGACGTCGCGCTTGGCGAGGTCGCGGCGGTCGAGCATGCCGTAGTCGGCGAGATCGCCGCCCGGCGTGCGGTTGTAGCGCTGGCAAAAATTATCCTCGCCGCCGGCATAGATCGAAAGATCCGCCGGCATCGACTTCCGGTGCTTGTCGAGGAAGCCCATCATGCCGCCGAGATGATCCCAATGGCCGTGGCTCATAATCAGCGCGTCGACCTTGGACGGATCGACTTTCAGCAGTTCCAGGTTGTCGTTGATGACGCCCGGTGTCCAACCGAAATCGAGCATGAACGTGCGTTTGACCTCGCCGCGCTGCGGCTCAAGATAGAGCGCCAGGCCCCATTCGCTGTGCAGCGGCCGCAGCGAATTCGAGGACCGGCCGGGTTCGGTTTTGACGCCCGCGACTTCCGCCGACTTGAAGAAGAGGTCGCTGGCGCTATCGACGATCACGCGCATCGAGAGCTTGTCGATGGTCGGCACCTGGATCGGCCCGGCCTTGGCGAGTTCGATGCAGGAAAAGCCGCTTGCTGCGGCAGCGAAACCGGCTGACATTTTCAGCGCGTCGCGTCTATTGAAGTTCGGCATAGGTCACCTCCCCAGGTGGATTGGCGGCAAGTACACGGCGGCTTGTTCGACGTGTCAATGCAAATGGCGGAATCTCGAGCGTTTGTGCTATTCGAGGATCACCCTTTGAGCTTTCGGAGCAAACCATGAGCGAAGCCGCCCGGTCCGATGCCGTCGCCACCGAAAAACACGGGTCGGCTGGCGAGGTTTTCGCCGCCTTTCTCAAGTTAGGGGTGATGTCCTTTGGCGGACCGATCGCCCATCTCGGCTATTACCGCGAGGAGCTTGTGATCCGCCGCCGCTGGCTGGATGAAGCGACCTTTGCCGACCTCGTTGCGCTCTGCCAGTTTTTGCCGGGCCCGGCTTCGAGCCAGGTCGGCTTTTCGCTCGGCGTCCTGCGCGGAGGTGGCCTGCTCGGCGGGCTTGCCGCCTGGTTTGCCTTCACCATGCCGTCGGCGATCGTCATGTTCGCTTTCGCAGAACTCGCCGGCCACTTCACCGGGACGCTTGCGCAAGGCTTTCTGCATGGGCTCAAGCTCGTCGCGGTCGCGGTGGTCTCGCAAGCGATCTGGGGCATGTCGAAAAGCCTCACGCCCGACCGGCCACGCGGCGCCATCGCGCTTGCCGCGCTCGCAGTCGTCGTGCTGTTTGGCGGATCGCTGGCGCAGATCGGAGCGATCGTGCTCGGCGCGGTCGCCGGGCTTTGGCTTTGCCGTGGCGAGGCTGCGCCCGCATCGGGCCAGTTGAGTTTTCCGGTGACGCGCGCCGCGAGCATTATCGCGCTGCTATTGTTCGCGGCGCTGCTGTTACTGACGCCGCTCGTGGCCGCGGCGAGCGGATCGCATTCCCTTGCCGTGTTCGATGCGTTCTATCGCTCCGGCGCGCTGGTGTTCGGCGGCGGCCATGTCGTACTGCCGCTGTTGCAGGCCGAAGTCGTCTCGCCCGGCTGGGTCAGCAACGAAGCATTTCTTGCGGGCTATGGCCTGGCGCAGGCCGTGCCCGGACCGCTCTTTACATTCGCCGCCTATCTCGGCGCGGTGATGAACGTACCCCCTGACGGCATCGAGGGCGCGGCGATCGCACTGGTCGCGCTACTCTTGCCGGGCATGCTGCTGGTCTACGGCATGCTGCCGTTCTGGGATTCATTTCGCACCCGCCCCGCGGCGCAAGCGGCGATGCGCGGCACCAATGCCGCCGTGGTCGGCATTTTGGGCGCCGCTCTTTATAATCCGGTCTGGACCGCGGCGGTGTTGAACCCGCGCGACTTCGCGCTGGCGCTGTTCGGCTTCCTGCTGCTCGTGGTCTGGAAGTGGCCGTCCTGGGCCGTGGTCGCGCTGCTGGCATGCGCCGGCACACTGTTTTCATTCCTGTGAAAACCGCAAGCCGAATAAAGCATGGCCGCATGCCCTGAGGGGCGGATTGAATGACGTCGGGGCCTTAACTATGGTGCGCCGCGTGATGAAGACATTCGATCCGATCCAGCGCCTTTTCCGGCCCGCCTCCCTCGCCCTTCTGCTTCTGGCCGTGGCGTATCCCGCCTCCGTGCAGGCAAAATACCCGGATCGTCCCATCCGCTTCGTGGTGCCCTTTGCCGCCGGCGGCGTTGCTGACTCCACGGCGCGCATTGTCGCGGACAAGCTCGCGGAAAAGCTCGGCCAGCGCTTTTATGTCGAGAACCAGCCCGGCGCCGGCGGCATCACCGCCGCGCGGACCGCGCTGAGTGCGGCGGCGGACGGCTATACGTTGATCATGCTGACCAACGGCACCGCCGTGAGCGTGTCGCTGTTCGAAAAACTGCCATTCGACCCGGTGAAGGATTTTGTCGCCGTGTCGAGCCTGGGGTTTTTCGACTTCGCCTTCGTCACCAGCGCCTCATCCGGCTTCAAGACGCTCGGCGAATTCGTCGCAGCAGCGAAGGCAAAGCCCGGCGCGCTCAATGTCGGCACCATCAATGTCGGCTCGACGCAGAACCTCTCGGCTGAACTGTTCAAGACCGCGGCCGGTATCGATTTCACGCTGGTGCCCTATCGCGGCAACCACGACGCGGAGGTCGGGTTGTTGCAGGGCGACGTGTCGCTCGTGATCGACAGCTACTCGGTGCTTCAGGGCAATATCGAGGGCGGCAAGCTCAAGGCGCTGGCGTCTTCCGGCGCGTCACGCTCGGAATCGACGCCCGACCTTCCGACCGTGCAGGAATCCGGTGTCAGCAATTATGATGTCGTGTCCTGGAATGCGCTGTTCGCGCGATCCGGCACGCCGCCTGACGTGATCAAGACGCTGAACGCGGCGCTGCAGGACATTCTCGGCGACGCCGAGACCAAAAAGAAGATGCTTGCACTCGGCATCGAGGCGAAAGCCGGCACGCCGGATGCGATCGAGGACCGGCTGAAGTCCGACATCGACAAGTGGCGGGCCGTGATCGAGAAGGCCCATATTCCGAAGCAATGAGCCGATGACAAAAACCCATCAAACGTCATCGCGAGCGAATGCGAAGCGATCCAGTCTTTCTTTCCAGAGACTCTGGATCGCGTCGTCGCTTACGCTCCTCGCGATGACGAGGTTTCCTGCCATGAAAGGCAAACAAACATGACCGCGCCCGCAACCGATCCCAGGCAATGGAATGTCGGCCTCATCGGCTATGGTGAGGTCGGCCGCATCCTCGCTGAAGACCTGCGCCTTAAGGACGTGCGCATCTCTGCCTACGACATCAAGCTGCGCAGCGACCAGGGCGGAAAGCCTTTGCGCGATCACGCCAGGCAACATGGCGTGACGCTGACATCATCG